>ERZ791868.1133-NODE-1133-length-15642-cov-6.751588_pt1 | contig 15642 bp, 11 predicted proteins | sample MGYA00510281_ERZ791868 | MGnify/ENA primary metagenome ERZ791868 (study PRJEB30046, sample SAMN00792046) | human gut metagenome | study: EMG produced TPA metagenomics assembly of the A metagenome-wide association study of gut microbiota in type 2... | reverse complement strand
CGTGGTACTGGCTCGACCCCTCGACGCACGCCATGGCAACGGGCCTGCACGCATGCAACGGCTCTGCGTACTGGTTCAACGCCTCCGGAGCGATGGTGACCGGATGGTTGCTTGACAGCGGAACCTGGTACTACGCGACGGGTTCCGGCGCGCTGGCCTCCGGCTGGGCCTACCTCGGCGGCGCCTGGTACTGGCTTGACCCCTCGACGCACGCTATGAATACGGGTGTTCAAGAAATCGATGGGGTGAAATACTCTTTTGCTAATAATGGTGCTTGGCTCGGCTAGCAACTCTTCTTTAATTGCTTTTTTCTAATTACATATTGCTCTTAGCTATCCATTTGTAGACTATGTTTATGTAAAAATTGGTTACTACTGGGGGCTGACATGGCAAGGAAAAAGCGAATAACATTAATCCTAATCATTCTTTCAACTCTACTGCTCGCTGGGCCCGGTGTGGTTGATATCGCGAACGCAGAACCCATAAACTCCTCCATTCTTACTGATATTGAGCGGCAATCCGTCCCCTCGACTCTTTCTCCTTCCGATTCAATCAATGATGGGTCTGCTCAAGAATCCGTTAAATGGAATCAGGGTTGGAATTCGTTTGACGGTAACTGGTTCTATGTGGATTCAGTTAATCCGGTCTCGCTGCATTCTGGCTGGCTCTATACCAATGGGGCCTGGTATTGGCTCGACCCCTCGACGCATGCCATGGCCATCGGGCTCCATGAGTGCAATGGCTCCGCGTACTGGTTCAACGCCTCCGGCGCCATGGCGACCGGCTGGGTGCTCGACGGCGGGACCTGGTACTACGCGACTGGCTCCGGCGCCCTCGCCTCCGGCTGGCTCAACCTGAACGGTACGTGGTACTGGCTCGATCCCTCGACGCGCGCCATGGCAACGGGCGTTCAAACTATTGGATCGTGTGAATATATATTTAATAGTTCCGGCAAGATGATGGCTAATTGCTGGTCAAACGGCGATGGGTCCTGGATGTATCATTCTTCATCCAACGGTGCAATTGACCTTAAAGGCATCATGACTGATTCGGGAATCCAGCTGATTGACGATGACGGTAATGCCAGAACTGGTTGGATTGAGAGTCAGAGTGCTCGATATTATTGTTCTGCTAGTGGAGTAATTCTGACTGGGTGGCAGCAAATTGCTGGGTCTTGGTATTACTTTAACCCGGATGGTCGAATGGCGACCGGCTGGTTTAACGATGGCAGCAACTGGTACTGGCTGGATTCCGCTTCTGGCGCGATGAAAACGGGATGGCTTTCCCTTGGGGGCACATGGTATTACCTTGATGTCGCACGTGGGGGAGTAATGTTGAGCAACGGTTGGTATTGGATCGGCTCTACTGACTACAAGTTCAGTTCATCCGGTGCAATGGTTGGCGCTTGGGTCGATGTCCCTTGCTATTCGCAGTACCCGGAACTTCCTACTGGCTGTGAGTCGGTTGCCCTTACAAACTTGCTTAACTACTATGGTTTCGGTTTAGGTAAGACGATTATTGCGGATTATTACTTGCCCAAGGGAAGCAACGGCAACTTTGTTACCGCCTTTGATGGCAACCCAAGGCGTAGTAGCGGGGGTCTCATGGGATGCGTCGCCCCTGCGATTACTATTGCTGGTAATAACTTTCTGCGTGCTGCTGGAAGTGGTAAGCAAGCAAAAGACGTCTCTTTCTCGTCAATTTCTTCCATTAAGAACAGACTGACCTGTGGTCAACCTGTTGAGATGTGGAATACCGAGTGGGGTAGTTGGCCAGGAGGCCGTTATGCTGTGCGTTGGTATAACGGGCACTCCTATGGCCTGTGGGGCGGTAATCATGCCGTAGTCCTTAAAGGCTATGATGACGAGCAGGGAATTGTCTATCTTTCGGATTCGATTAACGGCAATGTTACGCGAAATGCCCAGGTGTTCTTTGGCACGTGGCAACAGATGGATAGCCAGGCCGTGGTAATTGAATAGCCATGATGCTAAAAGGGGAGAGCTCGACGAGCTCTCCCCTTTTGCTACATTGTTAATCTGGCTACGCCGTCTTCTTACGTCCAAATAGTTCGTCCCAGTTACTGGCTGCCAAAACTGTTCCGCATACAATTACAACGCAGCAGATTACGGATGCCATGTCGGGAATGGTTCCAAGCAAGATCAGGCCAAAGACCACCGACCATGCCGAATAGGAGATATTCAGGGCCATCGCACGCGCTGCTCCGATTGCCGCAATGCCCTTGTAGTAGAACAGATAGGATGCAGTTCCTGCGAGTCCGGCGAGTGCAATAATCAATGTCGGCATGCTCGGGATAGCACCCAGCGTGAAATGCCATGCTCCGAAGAGAGGGAGTACGAGCACTCCATAAACAAGCGCACTCGTAGTTTCACGGATTTGCAAAGCCGTTTCGTCATCAACGGCATCATCTTTCATTCCCCATGCGCACAGCACCGCTTCGGATCCCCATCCAATAACGGCAAGCACCGCGCCGAGTAAGCCGAGAGGGGCATTTGCAATCTCGCTCGATCCGGCCGATAGATAGCCCATCGTCATTACGCCGCAAAGGGCAACAAGAAGGGAAAGAATCTGACCTTTGCCCATTTTCTCCTTCAGCAGCACGAACGAAAGGAATGCTCCGACCGCGGGATAGAAGGCGGAGATAATTGCCGTGTAGGCTGCTCCGATATTATTAATCGCCAATACGTATCCGGTCATTCCGATAGGTCCACCGAGCAGTGCGCCGGCGATGACGACCTTGCCAGAACGAGTTTTAAGTGCAGCGAGCGTGTCTTTTAATCTGCCTCGAACTCCCATGTATCCAAAGAGCCAGATTGCACAGAAGGCATCATGGAGAAAAGATCCCGCAATGGAGGCGCATGCAAGCGCTTCCGCCGATCCAATATAGGGCGCGAGCGCCAAACCGATTCCAAGAATTACTGTATCAAGGCCCCAAAGAAGGCCGCTAAAAAAGCCGAATTGCATCGTTACTCACCTTTCCGATAGATCTCCAGTGCCTTTTTAAGGTATTTGGCACCGTAATTGAAGTAGATATAGAGCCACTCGCCCACGAAGTCACCTTCGGCTTCTTTCAGAAGAGACCAGAGGTACCAGCACCATCCTGCAAGGGCAATGTGCGCATAGTTATGCGCAACTTCGTTGTTTGTTGCCTTGCGCCCAAAATATGCATCAAGCGCGCGGTCGACTTCATCTTCGGAAAGCTCGCAGCAGACACTGCACGTTCCAAAATCGTTTGCGTAATCGCTCATGCCAGCATATTCCCAGTCAATGAGATAGTACTTGTCGTTCTCATCGATAAGGAAATTGAGGTAAAAGAAGTCATTGTGGCAAAGGCATTTTGGTGCATTATCGGCCTGTACAAAGCGCTCCAATTCATCGATTTCGGCGGACATTTCCCTGTAGCCTGGAATGTCGATGGGACCTTTTTCCAGAAGAAGTGATTCGTAGCGCTTCGCTTCGAGGTAGAAGTCAAATTCGGTTTCGACATTTGCACCACTCTCGTGAAGCGAACGACACATCTGCATCATTCGATTCATTTGGGCAGCATCATGCGGATCAGGCTGCTTTGCGTTGGGTACAAACTTCGAAATTTTCCAACCACGCTTTGGGTCCTCATGAATGAACGTGTCGTCAAGGCCGAGTTCCTTGGCCTTTTTAAGTGCGGCTACTTCTCCATTTCTGTTAATAAGCAGTTCGGTCCCGACTCCCGGATGGCGGTAAACGTACTCTCCGTCATTGGTTCTAAAGTGGCACGATAGATTCGTAAGACCTTGTTTAAGGGGATAAACGTCGTGAATCTCTGATTTGGAGCAGCCGAGCACTTGCTCGATGTTATCGAAAATATCGGAGTCAACGTTTTCGATAAAATGCGGATCAAAGGCACGCAGTTCATCAAGAGAATCGAATTCGTTGATCTCGCCCTCAGGATACTTCTTGATAACCATATCGAGCTCCTTGATGTGCTCGATATATAGATCTTCCCAAAGCTTGTCCGTTGTTTCGGGCTTGTTATATTCCGTTTCGAGAATCTGCTTAAATGCAAGTGAGAAGGCTTTATCAAAGTAGACATGTCCGAGCATATACCAAGCATCGGAACCGCCAATCGTAACATTGGTGATTCTGTCCATTGCTCCGGTTTGAATGCACCATTCTTTGGTGGCGCCTTCAGCATATTGAGCAGAATAAAATGCTTTCCAAACGTATGCTTCAAACGGATTGTTTAGAAGGTAATCATCGCTTGAACAAATATAGGTGTTGCCAAGCCGCTCTTTTACGCACATAAGCGATGCGTGGTTATTTTTGGATGCATATTCGTTGTTGACGACAATCGAAACGCCGAACTTGCTTTCGAGATAGAAGAAATACTCTTTTTTATAGCCGACAACGACGGTGATATTGCTGATACCTGCGTCTTGCAGCTGCCTAATCTGACGTTCGATGAGAATCTCACCACGTACCTTTAAAAGGCCTTTGGGCTTTTCATACGAAATGGGAGCAAAGCGGCTCGAAAGCCCCGCAGCCAATATCACTGCGTTTTCAACCTTATAGGGGTGAAGCGCTTCGTAACCGCTGTCGGTTAGGCTGTCCGATTCGAGAAGGCCTTCATTCGTAAGCTCTTTATTTGCTGCGTTTACCGATCCAAGTGAGAGGCCAGTGCGCTCGGAAACTTCTCGCTGGCTGGCATATGGGTTCTTTAGGTATTCGTACAGAACAGTAAAGTTACGCTTGGTCAGTTCCACTGCAGGCCTCCAATTAAGATGTTCATTGCTTAGGGAAAGAATAGAATGATTGAACGTTATGTTCAATTTATTATATTTATCTACATAGACTGAACAGACAGTAACGAAAATCAATCCTGGAATGTGGATTAAAATAAATAAATGAGATATCTGGGAGGGTCGCTTATGTATCGATTCGAAAAGAAGGCCACGCTTGTTTGTGCTGCTGCGTCATTAATCACTGCTTGCTGCTTGCCCCTGAGTGCGAATGTCGCGTTTGCACAGGATTCCGTTGAGGCTCAGAGTATTGAGTCAAAAGCGGATTTTTCTTCTGTGGTTTCCGATGATTTGCAACCTGATAATTCTTCCGTCATAAAAGATGGCTGGCAACGAGACGAGTCGTCTGGAGTTTGGTATTACGGAAAAAACGGTAAACACCAAACTGGCTGGCTGCAAAGCGGGGGCTATTGGTATTGGCTTGATCCAGCCAATGATGGTGCAATGCAGACAGGTTATTTCAATGTGACCGATGCTGGCGGATCGACTGCTTCGTTTTATGCGAATGACGGCAATGCCGCAACGCCTTTTGGCGCGCTATATCAGAACTGCTGGCTACGTAACTCAGATGGAAATTGGTTTTATGCCAATGCTGGAGGCGATTTAGCTGCTGGTTGGTTTTATCAAGACGGCACATGGTATTACCTGGATCCTGCCACCCATATAATGCAGGTTGGTTTTGTCGACCTCGGGAGCGGGAAATACTATTTAGATGCCACTGGTGCTATGAAAACCGGCTGGATTCTCGTTGACGGGAATTGGTACTGGGCTTATTCATCGGGTGCCTTTGCTTCGTCATGGCAAACGATAGGTGGGGCTCGCTATTATTTTGACCCACAGACGTTCATCATGTTTAAGGGTCGTCAAAAGATTGATGGAAGAACCTACATTTTTGGTGACTATGGCCTCGCAAATGGATGGTACAAAGACGGAGCAGATTGGTATTACTGCTCTAACGGTATTGCGGCCACTGGCTGGAAACTCGTTAACGGCGCTTGGTATTATCTCGACCCAGCCTCCGATGGTAAGATGTCCGTTGGGTATTTAGACCTTGGCAATGCAGCTTATTATTTAAAGCCTAACGGGGCTATGGCTGTTGGTTGGGCTCAGGTCGAGGACGGCTGGTATTTCGCCTCCCAATCTGGTGCACTTATTTCTGGCTGGTATAAAGAGGGCACGAGCTGGTATTACCTGGACCCTGTTAGCCATCTCATGAAAACGGGCTTATTTGAGGTGGGCGGCAACGATTGTTTTGCAAACCAGAGCGGTAGGCTTGTGGTTTCAAGCTGGGTTACCGTTAATGACGGCGTTCAAAGATACGCTAATGATAATGGATATCTTTGCAAGGATGTGATTCGCGAAAACGGCACTATCCTAAAAACCGCTGGAGCTGATGGTTGGCAGGTTGCGTCCGGTTGGGTTAATGTCGCAAATCTTAGGTTTTACGCTGAGCCCGGAACGGGTGCCATTCATCTTGGATGGCTGCAGATTGACGGCGATTGGTATTGGCTTGATGCCGATTCTGGCGTGATGAAGACCGGATGGGTATTTACTGGCGGTGCATGGTATTACCTAAACGCTGACGGAAAAATGGCAACTGGTTGGAAATGCCTGAATGGAACATGGTATTACCTTGAGTCCAATGGAAGCATGCATGTTGGCTGGCTTAAAGATTCGGGTAAGTGGTATTGGTTAGACGGCAGCGGCGCTATGGCAACGGGCGCAAGGACCATCGATGGCGTTCGTCGAGTTTTCTGGAGCGATGGACAGTGCGACAAAGTTGGCTGGCAAAATCCATCCCAGTATCCTCAGGTCAGTTCTTGGACTGTTCGGCTGCCTAGCTATTGCACCGGATACTTTACCTATGTGACCCCTTCTCGCATTTCTGTCGAAGCAACGCGGGAAGATTGCGTGAACGCCTTTATCCAGCGCGCCTATGAGTATATTGGTACGCAATATATTGAGCCTTGGTCTACCGCTCCCGGTGGAGCTGTTGATTGCTCTGGTTTTGTCTTGCAGTGCCTTTATGCTACTGGCATGGATATGGGTGTTTACAACCCTTATAACCATCGCTGGGATCCAAGCCAAACCTATAATTCCATGAATTGGTATCGAAGCAATATCTTTATGCCCGTGAGCACGAGCTCGATTCAACGCGGCGATGTGATTTATTACCGCGGTCATATTGCGATTGCACTTGGCGGCGGCTTGATGATTGATTCCTGGCCTCATCAAGGTGTCGGAATTCATCCTATTAGCGCAAGGGGAAATGTAATCGGCGCAGCTCGTCCGTTTATTTAATAGATTCCCTGCAAGACAGTCGGTACCGGTTGGGGGCCTGAAATGAATGCTCGGATTGATCATCGAATTTGCTGGCGAGTAATTGGCTTGATGCTATTTTCCGCCTTACTCTCAGTTACAGCCCCCGCATTTTCTTGCACTGCTTATGCCGTGGAAGAGGGGGCGGATAACGGTGTCGTAGAGCGCGACTCGACAGGAGGGCCGGGAGCATTGGTCGGTGGCGGTTGCTCTCAAGACTCCAGCGATTGTGCCGGCAAAACAACGGAAGATTCGAGCCTACAGGTTGTCGAAAGCCATGACCCGTCGACTACAGAACAACTATCTGGATGGCAATGGAACGGTTTGTCCTGGTATTACTATCTAGATGGCTGTCGTTTGACCGGAATTCAGAATATTGGCGACTCGCTGTACTACTTGGACCCCGCTCGTGACGGCGCAATGAGCTGCGGCTGGATTTTTACTGAAAATAAGTGGTATTACGCGGGTCCGTCAGGCGCTTTGGCAAGTGGCTGGCAGTTTATTGGAGACCAATGGTACTGGTTTGACTCCCTTAACAGCTGCTCTATGGCTACTGGTCGACGTGTTATTGATGGGCACCCTTATCTTCTTGGAACCTATGGACTGATTAATGGATGGTGCCTTGATAACGGTTTATGGTATTGGGGTAGCAATGGTGAAGTCTTAACCGGCTGGCTTCAAACTGGCAATAACTGGTATTGGCTTGATCCCGCCAATGATGGTGTTATGTCTAGAGGAATCGTTTCTGTCGGTTCGTCTCGTTACTATTTATCGGATTCCGGCGCAATGGCTGTTGGTTGGGCGTTTGATGGGACGGACTGGTATTACGCTGACGGTTCCGGCGCACTTGCATCGGGCTGGCGTTTGGTGAATGGCGTTTGGTATTGGCTCGATGTCGCAAATGCCAATAGAATGGCTACTGGCTTTTTTGTCATCGGATCCAATCAGTATCATTTTTCTTCAACGGGAGCGCTGTCACTCGGCTGGTTTATGAGCAATGGAGACTGGTATTACGCTGAGCCTTCTCATACGTCGGGCATTGTAAAGACGGGATGGCTGAAGGACAATAGCCAATACTATTATCTCGATCCTGCCGCCGACGGTAAAATGCTGCTAGGTCATTTTTCTGTAAATGGGAAAAGCTATTATGCAAAAGCTTCAGGCGCTGTTGCTTGTCGTGAATGGGTAGATGTCCAGGACTCGGTCCAGGATGAGCCGTCTAAGGCTTTTGCTGGTTCTGATTGCTCATTGTGTGGAGCATTGCGTAGTGGAAAGCTATTTACAACAAACGGTGATGGCGAATTAGCCGAAGCTCACGGTTTTGTGACGCTTGGAAGGTGCAAGTTCTATGCTGATCCAACCGATGGCTCCCCCTGCTCTGGATGGAAGAACGTTAACGGAAAATGGTACTTCTTTGATGAGACCGCTGGCTATGCACGATCTGGCTGGCTGTACAAGGATGGCTCCTGGTTCTATTTGGACCCATCTACCTACGTTATGAAAACCGGCTGGGTTGCCGTTAACGGATCTTGGTATTACTTGAATTCGTCTGGTTATATGCAAACAGGGTGGCTTAACCTGGGGGGTACCTGGTATTGGCTTGACGCTAGTGGCGCCATGGCTACTGGCTGGCGCGTTGTGGACGGATCCTGGAATTACTTCATGGCCAACGGCGCGTGGGTGTCAGACTATATGGATGCTAAGGCTCAAAGTTATTCAAGCAATACAAATTGGCTGATACTTGTCGATACGTCACGTTGTGTTACGAGCATTTATACTGGGTCATGGAATAATTGGTCCTTAAACCGTCGATATGTATGCTCGACGGGTAAAGCTAGCACACCTACGGTGATAGGGGAGTACCAAGTCTACGGAAAGGGATACTCCTTTGGGCATGGATATACTTGCTATTACTACACGCAGTTCTATGGTGATTATCTATTCCATTCTTCGCCCTACTATATCAACAGCAATCGCGTGATGGACCCCACGATGGGTGTTCCGTCATCTGCTGGGTGTGTGCGTCTAGAGATTCAGAATGCAAAATGGATTTACGATAATATTCCTTATGGAACAAAGGTCGTTACGTATTGATTATTTGGTTGATGTAACTACTTTCGCTTAATTGGCTTAACCGTTCGAGATCGGATGAAAATCTTATTATGAGAACGTGGCCCTAGCGTCCGTTTAATGAAGGGAATTCGTCCTAGAATCTGATATATGCACGACAACGCTTTAATGCGACAGAAAGAGTGGAATGTCGGGAAATCGCTATTTCAGTTTTATCAGTGCGGTTTGCATGCCATTAATTAATATCGTTCCCCTTTTAAGCCCCACGGTTGCCTTCTCATTAAGCGAAGATTGTGTTGTTAAGGGTGCTGATGTCTCTTTAGCTCAATCGGGGCAATAGGCATTTGTGTCATCGGATGGCGATCGCTTGGCTTTAGATTCAGCTGATTTCAAAGTGTTTATCGATTCGTCAACATATGAATACACCGGTGGTACGATTTCTCCAGAGGTTTTGGTTTTTGTCGTTAACGGGTCTGCGCTGACAAGCGGAATCGATTATGAAGTTATTTATTTGAATAATACTGCGCCTGGCCGTGCCGCTATAAGTGTAAATGGACTAGGGGATTACGCTGTCATTTCCGACGCGATCGATCGGCATGGGCGAGTCTAACATCCGGTGACGCCGCGATGCCGGATGTTAGGATTAAAAAGCACCGGGGTCCATGTCGACCCCGGTGGTCAAGCACGATATCGGCCATGATGTTTCGCGATATTCAGTAATGCTCAAACGTGCAAATGCCCATCTTAGGTAGTCGAGAAAGTTGTTGTAATGGGCTCTTTAACCCCTGTGTCCAGGATTCGGAATCTACCGATATCCTAGGCCGACTCCACCCCGTCGGCAAGCTCAAGGTTGGATTCGACCATCTTCCTGGCGGTCTTCTCCAGCTCGGCCCGGTCATGACAGCCCGAGGCGTCCTTCCGGAGCGTCGCGTCGTGCATCTTGGCCATCTTCCTCTCCGAGAAGTAGCGCGAGCCGGATCATGTCTCGGCCTGGTCGCACATGACGGCGCCCACGAGCCTGAGGCGAACTCTCCGACGGAAAGACCTGCACCACGCGCGAGCGGCGCTTTATCTTGAATTCAAATGAAAAATTCCAAGTCTAAAAGACAAAATGATTGAGATAAAAATTGGAAAGCCAATCGGCGGTGTCTTTTATGTCGAATCCTGCAGCCTGAGTATCGAAATAGGCTTTAGATCTTGTTGTGGCATCAGATTCGCCAAGAGCCCTAATGGCCTCAGTTGCCCATGTGGCGGTACCGCAAGATAGATCGAGGAACCTAGTCTGTTTACGAACTTTCACCATTTCAGATACTCCTGTTGATACGATACAAGGTAAACCGGAGCACTGTGCTTCCACGACAGCAAGTGGCAGGCCTTCGGAAATAGAGGGGAATATAAATACATCTATTGCACTTAGAATCTTTGAAACGTCATTTCTCACTCCAAGAAACCTCACTGAGTGTGCTATTCCAAGTTCCTCGACTCTCATTTTCAGGTGTTTTTCTAGTTCCCCTCGACCGCATATAAGGAGAATTGCGTTTGGCAATTTATCCGCAATGATTTTAAAAGACTCTAATAAGAAACGATGATTTTTAACCTCAGTTAATCTGCCCACGTGACCAAAGACTGGTGAGTCTGGACTGATACCTAGTTCAGCTCTGATATTGGAGCGAGATATTGGGTCAAAGCGTCCTTTTTGAATATCTATTCCGTTATTTATAATTTTAAAGTCTGCTCCTTGCGTGATTTTAGCGCCAAAACGATCGATGCCAGCTTGTTCGGAACATGCCATGAAGTAATTGGCTACAAATCGGACTGGGGTGGAGCAAGCTCTAAACGCAATCTCTGCGGGTGTTATCGGAAACTTCATTCGATGACTATGGGCAATCGTGTAAGCGCCATTGTGTTTGGCGATATTAAGGTAGATTGCGGCGGGCAGCCCTATATGTCCATGAACAATGCTGTAGTGATGATTTGAAAAAAACTCTCTACATTCCGCTTTGTAGTGAAAATAATTGAATATTCTGTATCTAGGAATGTAGTAAATCTTGCCGCCAAGTTCCTTGATTTCTGAGTCGAAATCGCATTCCCGTTTTTCGTTGACTAGAAAGTCGAATTGAATTCTACTTCTATCGATATTGCGGTAAAGGTTCATGACCAGCGTTTCGGCTCCGCCACGGTCCATTGCACCTATAACTTGTAATACTCGGATTGGTTCTGCGGTTGACTTCATTGGAATCTATTCCTCTATAGTTTCGTTTGGGATTTCTTGGGTTGTTTCGTTTCTTTTTAACGCGTAGAACAAGTAACAAACGCCTAAACCACATGAAACTGCTCCTGCGATGCTTACACCATTCATGCCCCAGTTGTTTATGCAAAATACTGATAAGGGGATAACGGAAATGAAGGCAATCAGATTACCAATAAGGTTGGCCTTGAAATCTCTAATAGTAATAAGAAGATCGCTGAAAAACCAAAGAAATGCTGTCATTATTGTTGAAATAAGAACAGGCTGTAGTAAGTAAACGTATGGTTCGATGGTATTTCCAAATACCAGCATGAGTAGCGGTTTGCCTAAGAACAATAGGGCAATGCAACACAGTGCGGCTACGGTTAAGATGGAAATTACTGTTCGAACAAGAAGATTGTCGAAAGCCTTGCGACCCTCATTGAAGTATTTCTTTGGAAAAATATCCAATAGCGGTACGTATAGGTACTGTGCTCCCATTTGGACGATGAGGGCGGGGGCTGCAATTGAGGAATAGATTCCCAAAGCTGCATCGCCGGAGACGCTTAGCAAGTATTGCTTGGGAATCGTAAATAGCGCGCTCGCAGCCACTGATGCAATGACGGCAGGCAGAGAGGTTTTAAGGAGATTTAGTGCCTTAACTATTCCAATACGCGCGCGAAAATCTTGAAATTGAGATGTTTTTTTGCGATCGAAAAACAGGAGAACGAGTGTTACACCTAGGGTCATTCCGATTATTGCCAGGTTTAGATTTTGAGTGGCAATAAATACAACTATAAAAGCTCCAATGGAAAAAGCGCCCTGCAGGATAAAAGACTTGCCAATGTAGTCCATACGACGATTGAGCTGATTTTCTCCGTGCAAGATATCAATTATTAGGCCAACAGCTTTATAAATGTAGTAAATAATAACCGTCGCTATTGAGTAGGCGGGGCATGTTATGACTGCATAGATCAGGCATGCAATGAAGGCCAGGGCTAGAGTGAACACCCTGAACCCCATATATTCGGAAAAAGAATACTGTCGATTAATATCGGAGACTTGATATGTGCCAATTTTATAGTTTGCAAAAGTTCCGAACGTATTTACGACGGACGTCGCTAGTGAAAAAAGCCCTGCAGCATCAAAGCTCGTTGACAGTCTTACTACAAGAACCGTAATAAGCCACTGACAGCCAAGGTAGAACATCGACCCCAAGGAGTTCCAAAGCATATTTTTCTTTAGAGATAGTGGTTGGACAGTGTCGGTCACATCTACTCCTCGTCTTTTAGAAAAGCATTGGGAAAATGGACGGCTCGCTTATTCTCAGGCGGCACCTGCTTCCAGTTGCCGTATACCGTCGCAAGGTAGTCGTCAGGGTTTGCGGGGCATGGAAATGCTCTGCCTTCAAATGTTCCTGGTTTTGCGGGGAATATAGAGCTGCGATTATAAATAATTCCTCCTCCGATGCAGTCAATGAGATAGGGTGACATTTCGGAGTTATGGGTTGAAAAGTCCCGTGCAATGGCATCGAGCTTTCCGTTCATTTTTCTAACGTTAAGATGCTTTGCAAAGGGGCAGACGAGTTTTTTAATCAGCACGATCATTCGCGTTGAGCCCGTATTGGTGTCGGCAACGGCGAAATTGCGCCATAAGTTATAAAAGCTATTCAGTTTAAGCGTCTTCTTCAGTTTTTTATCGTTTATTGAGTCCAGCGGTTCAAGAGGAAAAATGTCAATCCAGAGTCCAATGGAACGGCTAGGGCCAACAAATGTTTCGTATGCTGTCGTTTTTTTATCGACAAGCTTAGCAAACTGATAGATAGATGAATCGTCTCTATATGAAACAAGATCACAGCTTGATTTTAGTCCTTCAGAAAACAGATCAAAGAGGCGCTCGTAATCTTTTCTAGGCATGTGTACATCGATATCATCATCCCAAGGAATAAAGCCATTGTGCCGTTCGGCTCCAAGGGCAGTGCCGTATGCTAAACAATAAGTGAGGCCGTTGTCTTTACAAATGCGGTCGAATTCGATCAATATTTCGTATTCAATTTGTTTAATCTGGTCTGCAGCTAGGCGTTTCATGGGGCTCCTTAAATAATCAATTATTTATCGAATGTATTATAGTTTGTAATTTAAGAAGAACTTGAATACGCTGAGTCTTTCAACCTTGTCCACAGTTTTTAATCGCTTGAGATTTGATTGGTTTTGCATGGCCGGTAGCTTTGTTTTATTTTCTGCGCTGTATCCACCTCATATGGGTGGCATTGAAAACTTCACCTACGGTTTGGCACACGCACTGGTTGATCGTGGCGATGAGGTGCTGGTGGTTACGAACGATACAAATGGTTTAGGTGCCGGTATTACAGATGAAGATGGAGTGTGGGTTCTTCGCCTGCCCTGTTTTCCCTTTTTTTCGGGACGCTTTCCCGTTCCTAAGTTAAATGCTTTATCACGTAAATTGTGGAAGCATATTGAGCGCCAGCACTTCGATGGCGTTCTTGTAAATGCTCGTTTCTATATTCACTCGCTTTACGGTATTAGGTTTGCAAAGAGCATGGGGATAACGCCTGTTGTCCTTGATCATGGTTCGGCTTATCTTTCATTCAGTAATCCAGTGATAGATCCCTTGGTCCGTACATATGAGCGCCTAATAACGGCCTTGGGCAAGCGGTTCCATCCAGACTATTATGGCGTTTCGAGCAAGAGTGTTGAGTGGCTTAGGTCTTTTGGTATTGCAGCAAAGGGAGTTATCCCCAACTCAATCGATGCTAAGTCATTCAGAGAGATGTCGTCGGGGCGAGACTTTCGTAATGAGCTTGGTGTGGGCGCTGAGTCCTTCTTGGTCTGTTTTGTAGGGCGGCTAATTCCTGAAAAAGGCATCAAGGCCATTCTTGAGGCTTCGAGAAGCCATAGGCTTGTCGAAGCTGGCGTCGTCTTTGTTCTGGCGGGTGATGGTGCATTATCAAAAGAAGTTGATGATGCTCAAGGTGAATCGCTTAGATGGGTTGGACGGCTTTCATCTTCCGACATCTCCTCACTCCTTCAGCAGTCCGATCTGCTGTGTCTCCCTACACGGTCGGAGGGCTTTGCTACAACTTTGCTAGAGGCTTCTTCGTGCGGGTGTCCTTCTGTTGTTACGGATGTGGGCGGGGCGCGAGAGCTTTTTCCAAACGAGCATTTCGGAACAATTATTAGCTCTATGGATTCCGATAATGTTGAGCAGGCCATCTATTCGCTTGTCAAAAACCCTGATAAGTTGGCTGAGCAGTCTCGTTTATGTCGACGCATGGTTGAAAATGAGAGTTCATGGGATAAGACGGCGTCTTTGGTTGAAAAAGTGCTTTCTGGAACTAATGGGTAAAACGATCGCATGTCACCATTGCTTCTCAAGAACATCATCGTCACGGGCGGCTGCGGCTTCATCGGCAGCAATTTCGTGCACTACGTGGTGGACAACCATCCGGGCGTACATGTCACCGTCCTGGACAAGCTGACCTACGCCGGCAACCCCGAGAACATCGCCGGTCTGCCGTCGGACCGCGTGGAGCTCGTCGTGGGCGACATCTGCGACGCCGCGCTGCTCGATAAGATCGTGCCGGGCCACGACGGGATCGTGCACTACGCCGCCGAGAGCCACAACGACAACTCCATCGCCGACCCGGAGCCCTTCCTGCGCACCAACGTGGAGGGCACCTTCCGCCTGCTGGAGGCCGTCCGCAAGCACGGCATCCGCTACCACCACGTCTCCACCGACGAGGTCTACGGCGACCTGGCGCTCGACGACCCCGCCAAGTTCACCGAGGAGACGCCGTACCATCCGAGCTCCCCGTACAGCTCGACCAAGGCTTCCTCCGACATGCTCGTGCGCGCCTGGACCCGCACCTACGGCCTGCGCGCCACGATCTCCAACTGCTCCAACAACTACGGCCCCTACCAGCACGTGGAGAAGTTCATCCCCAGGCAGATCACGAACATCGTCGACGGCGTCCGCCCCAAGCTCTACGGCCGCGGCGAGAACGTCCGCGACTGGATCCACACCGAGGACCACTCCAGCGCCGTCTGGGACATCCTCACCAAGGGCCGCATGGGGGAGACCTACCTCATCGGCGCCGACGGGGAGAAGAACAACATCACCGTGCTCCGCATGATCCTGGAGGCCATGGGCCGCGACCCCGAGGACTTCGACTGGGTCGCCGACCGCCCCGGCCACGACCGCCGCTACGCCATC
>ERZ791868.1122-NODE-1122-length-15735-cov-2.894324_pt1 | contig 15735 bp, 11 predicted proteins | sample MGYA00510281_ERZ791868 | MGnify/ENA primary metagenome ERZ791868 (study PRJEB30046, sample SAMN00792046) | human gut metagenome | study: EMG produced TPA metagenomics assembly of the A metagenome-wide association study of gut microbiota in type 2... | reverse complement strand
TGCACTTGGAAGCCATCTGCTGGAGCCATTCGCGGGAGGAAAGCGAACTGATTTCTTCGTCGGGGTTGTAGCACACAGCGATGGCCAGACGATCAAGGTCTTCCTTGCGGGCGTTCTTGAGAGCGTGGAAGATCGCGATGACACCGGCCTTGCAGTCGGCGCACCCCGGCCCCGTCACCTTGCCGTCTTCAACCTTGAAGGGGCGTGCGGCGACGGTACCGTCGGGAAACACGGTGTCGAGGTGAGCATTGAACATGATGTCGAACTTTTCGGCACCGGGCTTGTTCGTCGCAAACAGACCCTTGCCGGCCTTCGGGCCGAGGTCCACAAGTTCCGTCGCAAAACCGATGGAGTCGAAGTGGCGCTTCATGATGTTGGCCACCTTGGTGACGCCTTCGCAGTTGGCGCTGCCGCAGTCGAGATTGACAACTTCGGCGAGGTCTTGGAGGTAGGTCTCGAGCATTTGGTTTGTCCTTAAAAAATGTCCCTTTCCCGGGAGGTGTATCGGATAGGGACAATTCTTCAGGATTGAGCTCGAACTCGCCTTGTACCTTGGTTCAAGACGATGCGATTTCTCCGATGGCAGCCAAATATTTATGCGCTTCCAGAGCCGAGCGCACGCCAAGCTTCTTGCAGGCGTTGGCTCGATGGATCTTGACCGTGTGTTCCTGAATGCCCAGGTCGATCGCGATCACCTTATTGAGTTTGTCGTCGGCAACCAAACGGATAATTTCCTTTTCACGCTGCGTGAGCGTCTCAAAGGCGCTGCGCATCATGTCGATACGGAATTTTTCTTTTCTCGCTTCTATGTTTTGATCCGACAACCGACGCACGGTCTGACGCAAACGCTCGGGTTCGACGGGTTTCTCGCAAAAGTCGCCCGCACCTTTTTGCAGTGCCATCACCGCCATGGAAATGTCGCCGTGACCGGTGAGAAACACGATCGGCAGATCAATGCCGCGGCGCAACATTTCGTCCTGAAGTTCCAGTCCGTTCATATCGGGCATACGCACGTCGAGAATCACGCAGCCGGGGGTACGAATATCGTCATTTTCCAGAAAGGCAGCGGCGCTCTCGTAAGCCACGGCTTCGATACCTGCCACGCGAAGCGTAAAGACGGTGGAATTGCGCACCGTTTCTTCGTCGTCGATGACGCGAGCCAGTGGCCGCAGAGCTCGGCTGCTCAGTTCTTCGGTCATGCGGTTTGCTCCTCATGAGGTTGATCGGCGGCCGAAATGCAAAGCGAGACGGACAAGCCGCCCGGCTGATTGCGGGTGAATTCCAGTCGGGCCGCGTGACGCTCGGCAATGGTACGGCTGATCGACAGGCCCAGGCCGAGCCCTTCGATTTTTTCACTCGCCACGGGACGCGCAAGCGTACGGAACTGCTCGTCGGAAACGGCCGGACCGTTGTCTTGGACCTTGAGTCTCCAGAAAGCTGTCGTCGTGCTCGATTCGGAGGTCAGCGAAATATGAATCTCTCCCTTGCCGTCGGGGTTCTTCCGAATCGCCGAAAGGGCGTTTTTGAGGCAATTGACCACAAGGAGCTCAAGCTCCAGGGCGTCGCCCGAAACAAACGCTTCGGGCGGAAGCGAAGAGAGGATGCGAACACCGGTGAGGTCGCTCCCTGATCGGAAGGAACCGAAGGCATGCTTGACGATGTCGCACAGATCCACCGATTGATGTGCCTTCTCACGGTTCTTCGCATAAGCCCGCACGCGATCGACAATGCTTGCCACGCGCTCGGCCTGCTTGGTGATTTCACGGGTAGCCTCGTCAATCACCGGATCCTTGCCGCGGCCGCCCAAGTAAAGAGACAAGCCGTCGGCGTAATTGATGAGGCTTGCCACCGGTTGGCGCAATTCGTGAGCGATCATGCTCGAAATTTCCGAGACAAAACCCGCACGCTCCAATTGCGAGAGTCTTTCGCGGTCAATGCGGGCAGTCTTTTCAAGTTCCGACTTCTCATCGATCACTTCCACGAGCTTTTTGGTGCGGCGCGCCACAGTGCGGCTCACGGCAAAGCTGTAGAGCACGGCGGCAGCCAGAAGAAGCACGCCGATCAAAAGCGCATACTTGTAGCGATCGATCATCACGCTCGAGCCGGTCATTCGGACGGTCGGACTATAGCCCAGGCGCTCGACCAGATGGCGAGTTTCACTCAAATTGGCACCGACGGTCCAGCCGTATCCCGACTCGCTCATCGGCATGGAAAGCAGCGCCGCGGAAAGTCTGCGCTTGATGTCGGGTGACAAGGAGGCCTGAGCCGCAAAGATGAGATCGGGATAGAGATCGGTCGAACGCAGACAGGCAAAGGTGTCTTCGGGTTTCTTGCCCACCACCTTGATCGTATTGGGCGCCACCAGCCCTCGGGCCACCAGGCTTTCGAATTCGCAGGTGCGCAGAATACCGAAGTCGACTTCCTTATTGAGTACGGCCTCGACGATGGGCATACCGGACTTGTCCTTGAAGTAGGCCTTGCCGAAGTAGTTTTTCGGATACTGCGTGATGTTGGAGATTTCCCCCAGAGCAATGATCCAGCCCGCAAAGGACTGGGGACTTAAGGCAGCAACACGTTTGGAACGCAGATCAGACGTACTCGTGATTCTCGCGTCGTCGGCACGCGCAATGAAAACCGCGCCCATGGCCTTGCCCGGATCTTGCGACTGAGGAGACTTGCGCACGGCCAAAGCCGTGGCACCGGAGGTTTCAAGGTAGGTGTATAGGCCGCTTGTGACCACAAAGAGGTCAACCTCGTGCTTAACTGCGGCAACGGTCAGATCGAATTCGGACAAAGGCACGACTTGAAACGCGTACTCGGGCATCGCGTTTTTGAGTCGCTCGATCGTGACTTCCATCAAGTCGGTGCGGAAAGTAAACAGCGGCGAATAGTACACGCCCACGCGAAGCGTTGCAGGCTGCCGGGCAGGCTTGCGCGCTTCGGACGAGGCTTGCAGATAGTCGGCGGCATCCTCCACGTCTTCTGCGGTTTGAGCAAACGACGGAGAAACGAAGCCCATGATAAGGGCGCAGACCAAGGCCGAGGCCCCGGGCAAGACCTTGCGCAAGCAGTTGCTCAGAAGCAAGCTGTGTTGAGTACGGGCCATCGGTACCTTTTTCCGAGAGATCGACAAACTTTGATTGTACCAATACGAAAAAGACAGGCTGAGCGCCCGGGGAAGGAACGCTCAGCCTGCCGAACAGGAGGAGACTGATTGGAAATTAATTGAGCAGGATCGTGGTCACCACCATCACGATCAAGCCGCCGATCATCGGAATTGCCGTACGGCGAATGAGCGCGAACGGACTGATGCCCGAGCAACCCGCCACTGCGACCACCACGGCGGTAATCGGGGACATGTTGCGGGCCATGCCGGTCGAGAGCTGCATCGGCATGAGAAGCAGGATGGTCGAGACGCCGAACTGCTGAGCAAAGTCGGGCATCAGCGGCGAGAAAGCGTAGAACGGAGCATTGCCCGAACCCATCACGACTGAAGCAATCGAAATGAAGGTCACGACGACGATCATGATGGCATAGGCGGGCAGGCCCATGTTCTTGGTGACGTCAATCAGATAATCGATGGTACCCGTGGCGATCAGGCCCTTGGCAAAGAGTTCGCCGGCAACGATCAGGGTGATCACGGTCGCGAACTGACGGCCCATCGTGTTGAAGAAGTCCATGGCGGTCGTGAGCACTTCCTTGGCGGGCTTGCGGATAAGTTCGCAAATCAGAGCCACCGTAAAGGAGATGAACATTGCCGTCGGAACATCAAGCTTGATGCTCGAGATCACGAAGCGGTTGAACACGAAGAGCATGATGAGCGGCAGCATCGGCAGGAAACCATACCAGGCCGGCGCGCCCTTGCTGTCGAGGTCGTTTTGCTTGGCGACGGTTTCATCGATTTCGTTGGCCTTTTCACCGTCCTTGGCGTCAAAGTACTTCTGGGAGAAGTAATGCAGCACGGCCACGGCAATCGTGGTCACGAGACCGACCGGAAGCTGGTATTCGATGAAGTAGGTCATCGTATCCATGCCGGCCACCTGAGCGGCGTAGTTGGCAGCGCCCGATGTCGGACCCATGTCAAGGCAGGACACCGTGATGATCAGAGCAGCGGCGGAAAGACGGGAGACACCGAGGCGCACGAGCACCGGATACATCGTCACCATCAAGAGCATGGACAGACCCGAAGCGCTCGGAATGAACAAGTCAGCCACGGCACCTACGACGTAACTCAGAGCGAGCACGAGATAGGGGGACTTGAAGACGCGCAGCGGACGGGAGATGTAACCGGCCATCAGAGCGCTTGCGCCGATCTTGGCCATGTAGGTGGAATAGCCCGAGGCGGCCATGATCAGCAGACCGATGCCGGCCACGCGGGAGCTCATCAGGGAGGTGATGCATTTGAAGAGGTCAAAGCCCACGAAACCCGTGCTCGAAACACCCTTGGGAAGAATCTGAGCACCGTTGGGGAGAAGCCCAAGCGCATCCATGGCCAGAGCACTGACCAACAAAACCAAGCCGCCGAAGAAGAGCACGAACTGAGCTTTCATCTTCTTGAGCAGAATCCAGACCACCAGGACGGTGACTGCAAGTGAAATTAAGACGCCGATCATTTTTTCGGAGTTCCTTTCGGTTGAATTTGCACACGTGTTTGTTATGTGGCGGCCGATGCAACGGTGTTGCAGCAAGCGAAAAGTGCGAGTAGAAGTGCTTCTTTTCGCCGGCGTGTCAGACCTGTGGATACATTGCCGCCGGTTTTACGAGTGAAATTCTGAAGATCAGCGTCAAATTTCTCCTTGTACCTTGGTTCTATAAAGCTGCTACTGAGGTAAGGGGTTCGATGCCAGCTCTGGAGTTCTGAGGAATCTGACAAAGTGACTACGCCAAAAGCATCTCACGTAAGTCGCTGAGAGCCTACATTTATTGGAGTTCCTTGATTTAACGCAAGAAAAATTCCTAGGGGGGCAAAATTGGCCAATATCAAGTCAACTGAGGGTTGCCATGTCTCGCCTTCATACTTCACACAGAGTTTTTCTGCAGGCCACGGTTATCTCCATGGTCGTAAGCAGCTTATTTACGGGAAGCGTCTTTGCTGCAGATGCACTCGTTTCCGATCAAACCCAGGTTCCAAACGGCAACGCCTTTATTCTGAATAAGATTGAATCTGCAACCGGTTCGTTTACCTACGACACTACATCGAACTTTTACGGTACGTTGCTTAACGACGGCGAAACTAATGCTGTAAATGAAAATTACTCATTGGATTTGACGGTCAACGGCACGCTAGCTGGCGACGGTAGCGTACGAGCTTTTCAAAACAATGCCAACAACGTTGTGTTTAACGGTAGTGCCTCGATAGTTGTAGAAACCAACAAAACTCTCAGACCTTCTAGTACTTCAACTGATCTTGCCTTCTTTCAGATTGATCAGGAAGGTTACACAGCCAACACAACCTTCAAAGGCAATACTCACATTGCGATAAGGGGAAATTCCAACGGTAATGCCGTTTTTGTCGACGCAGTTCAGGTGAACAAAGATGCCAAAGGCAATTTGGAATTTGCCGGCAATACTACAACAATTGAGGCGTCAAATCAGGGATATACCGCCGAAGGCATCCTGGCATTACATAAGGGAGAAGTTCGGTTTACCGGTCAGGACGTACACATCACCGTTTCTAGCGATTATGGAGTCAACGGTGTTATAGGTTCCAATCTTGTTTTAAACAACACGGGAACTTTCAATGTGACCTCTACTTTGACGGATGGCTATGGTTGCAACGCCATCGGCATGGATGTTGATAACATTGAAATTTCCGATCAAGTACAAGCTGTCAATATTGTTGTTAACGGTGCAGGAGAAGCAGGTGGCGGACGAGATGGCGTAATGGGTTTCAGAACCTATGCGACTGGTTCCATCAATTCGCAAGCTTTCAATGTAAGAGTAATTTCACCTGATAATGCAATCCCTGAAGGTCAAACATATGTTCCGTCCGTAGGTGTAATAAATTACGGAGAACTGGCTATCGGCGACAACACGCAAACATCCATAGTTGTTAAAGGGAAACATGCAAACGCCGTCGGTCTTTTGTCAGGTCACGCGGAAAAAGATTCCTCTAGCGATATTGTCACCACCACAATCACGGGTGATCTGTTGATCGATACCTCATCGTACGAAGGAGGAAGTGCTGTTGCTGTTGAAGTTGAAGACGGCATCACCAATTTGGGAAGCCAAAACCACTCCGTAACCCTTAACGGGGATGTGCTTGTAGGGACAGACACTACGAGAACTGGCGTTTTAAATATGGCCGGTACATCGAACGTCACCGGTAACCTTTCCATTACCAATCAGGGTACGCTGAATGTATCTGATGAAATGATTGTCACGGGGGTCGTTACCAACAATGGCGGCATCTCCCTTGATCAGGCTAGTTTTTCGATCGATGGAGACGGTTCTACCCTCGGCAATGTTGTTGCAACTAACTCCACTGTTGCTTTGGGGACCGGGACTTATTCCATTGCCGATCTTTCCGGAACGGATAAAACAGTCTTGTTGAACGACCTTTCGAGCAAAGTCTCCATCGACAACAAGACAGGTGATTTGACGCTGGCTGCTTCCGGCGACGCAAATGATTCTTACGGCAGTGTTCAGGATGCAGCGAAAGATCTGATTGATTCTGTCACCATCACAAAAGATAGCGACCAAGATAAGAACAAAATTGAGGTCAGACAAGGCATCGTGAACGATGGCCTCACCGGAACACTTGATGAGAACGGACAGCTCCAGAACGTTGCAACCACCAAAAACAGTAATGTCGATGGGTTAGCTTCAATTTCAGTTCTCGGCATCATGCAGTGGCGCCATGAGATGAGTGACCTTACGAAACGCTTGGGGGAACTTAGGGATCAACCGCAAGGGGTCGGTACCTGGGCGCGAATCTACGGTTCCGAACAAGAGTACGGCGACCAGAGCGTAACAGCCAAAAGCACGTCCATTCAGATCGGTGCTGATGTTGATGTGGGAGCCGGTTGGAAGATTGGTGCAGCATTGATCTACACCGATGGTGACGCTAGTTACACAGCCGGTCAGGCGGACTACAAGTCATACAGCGGTGCCCTTTATGGCACATGGCTCGCCGAGAACGGTCTCTATGTTGACTTGGTTGGCAAATACTCTCGCCTGGACACCGATTTTGATGCCGGTTTGCTCTCTGGCGGTTATGACAACAACGCATACAGCCTTTCGGCAGAAGTGGGTTGGCACTTCAAGGTGTCGGATCTCTTCTTTGTCGAGCCGCAAGCTCAGTTCACTTGGAGTCGCATATCGGGCGATACCTTCTCGGCAGGGAATAACGTCACAGTTGATCAGGATGACTTCGATTCCTACATTGGTCGAATCGGTCTGAGAAGCGGCTTTTATTTCCCGAACAATAAGGGCACCATCTACGCTCGTGTTTCAGGATTACATGACTTCGACGGTGAGACAAGAGCCTCCGTGATGAGGGACTCCGCCTTTAACTCCATCGATGAAGACTTGGGAGGATCGTGGGTCGAGTTTGGTGTGGGTGCCAATTTCAACTTCACGGACCGCACTTACACTTACGTCGATTTGGAAAAGAACGCGGGTGGGGAAGTTAAAGAAAACTGGCGCTGGAATATTGGCATCCGCCACATCTTCTGATAGTCGGGAACGGTACTTTCGCTTCTGATTTACATCACAAATGGAAATCTCGAAGGCAGTCGAAAACGGCTGCCTTTTTCGTAGCGAAATCGAACATGTCAGAGAAACGGTCCGTACACCCAAACCTAAGTTGTCGACTTTTATATGTACGTTATATGTATGCTATACATATGAATTGTTAACATCTAATGAAAACGTAACGTGCAGGAAAAGGAGCAACTGACATGCGTGATGAATACGACTTCTCCAAGGCTGAAGAAAATCCCTACACCGATAAAACCAAAACGGTCATCACCATCCGACTCGACAAAGCCAATGTCGCGTATTTCAAACAGCTGTCAACAAAGCTCAATATCCCGTATCAAACATTGATCAACTCTTTCCTGAGCGACTGTGTTGCCAGACGATTAACGCCTAAGACCACTTGGTCGGAGAGTTGATCTGCTGCGTCACACAATGCCCAAATTGCGCTATTGTCCGAGAGACAAGAAACGAGCCGGCCTCTCATTTAAATAAGAGAGGCTTTTCGAGCGAAAAGGAAAATTCAGATGCAGACAATTCAATCCGTCGCCCTCATCGGCATGGGCGCTTTGGGCATTCTTTACGGCCACACCATGGCCCGGAAGATGAAAGAGGGGGCTGTAACGTTTTTGGTCGATGAGAAGCGCAAGCAGCGCTATCGCGCCGATCCCCCGACCTTTAACGGAGAACCTTGCCGATTTGCCTTTTGCGCGCCCGAGGACTACCCGGGCAAAGCCGAGCTATTGATCTTCGGAGTCAAGGGCACGCAATTGAAGGAAGCGATCGAATCCGTGCGTCCCGTCGTGGGCCCTGAAACGATCATCGTGTCGCTTTTAAACGGCATCACCAGCGAAACCATTCTTGAGGAAGCCTTCCCGCAGGCCACCGTCCTTTACAGCGTCGCGCAGGGCATGGCCGCAACGCGCGTGGGCACGCACGTCACCTGCAAGAATCCCGGTTTTCTCTTCATCGGGGTGCCCGCACGCCACGCCGATCGACTGCCTGCCCTTAAAACCGTCGAGGCTTTCTTTGAGTCCACGGGCGTCGTCTATCGCCACGAGGAAGACATTGAGCGCCGAATCTGGTGCAAGTGGATGTTCAACATCGGCGTCAACCAAACAATTGCCGTTGCCAAGGGCACCTTTGCCGACATCCAAAAGCCCGGTCCCGTGCGCGATCGCTACATTGCCGCGATGCGTGAGGTTGTCGCTGTAGCCGAAAAAGTCGGCGTGGACGTCACCGAGCGCGACCTTGAGGAATACATCCGCATCGGCGACGGACTTGATCCGGAAGGAATGCCCAGTCTCAGACAAGACACCAAGGCTCACCGTCTGACCGAAGTCGATTTCTTCTCGGGCGCCTTGATTGAAAAGGCAAGGGCGGTCGGCGTTCCGGTGCCCGTCAACGAAGCGCTTAATCGAGAAATCAAAGCCATTGAAGCAAGCTGGAAAAACGTCGATGCTCCCGTTGTTGACATGCTCTGCGCACATACCTCCGTGCGCGACTACACAGACGAGCCGGTGTCGGAGGCCATGCGTCAGAAGATTCTTGATGCTGTCTTTGCCGCCTCAAGCTCGTGCTTCCTGCAGCTTGTCACCGTCATTCGCGTCACCGACCCCGAACTGCGCCGCGTGATGTATGAAGCAAGCGGCAATCAGCCGCAGGTTCTTTCCGCACCGGAATTCTGGGTCTTCTGCGCCGACTACCATCGTGACGCCGGGCTTTGCCCCAACGCAGATCTCGGCTGGACCGAGCAGTTCCTCACCTCAACGCTTGACGTTGGCATCTGCGTGCAAAACGCCATGGTGGCGCTCGAATCCCTGGGATTGGGAGGATGCTTCATCGGGGGATTACGTAACGACATCTCCAAGGCTGATCAAGCTTTGGGGTTGCCTCAAAACGTCTACCCGGTGCTAGGTCTTGCCTTCGGCCACCCAGCCTTCAAAAACGAAGTCAAGCCGCGTCTGCCTCAAGCAATCACCGTGATGGAAAACCGCTACGTTGAGCCGAACGTACAAGAGCTCAAGGCATACGATGCCGTGACGGAAAACTATTTCGCCACACGAAGCCGCTCTCCGCGCAAGGATTCCTGGACCAAGGGCATCGGCGGCGTACTCGAGCGCGAACGCCGTCCGTTCGTCTTGGAATTCCTGCGCTCGAAAGGCTTTGCCGCAAAATAGAAGAGAAGAAAGAGACTTCTGAGAAATTCGCGCTATACTTGATTCCGACATTTGTCGGAAACTATGTTTCAATGTTGAAGTATGCCCAGACCCAGTCGTTGTCGTCGCGTTTGCTGTGAACCGCTCGTTCGTCTCTTTGCCCCGCAGGGGACGGAGGAGACTGAACCTGTCGTTCTGCTCGTTGAAGAGTACGAAGCGATTCGAATCGTCGACCTTGAAAAGCGCACCCACGATCAGTGCGCGCAGCAGATGCAGATCTCCCGCACGACGGCGACCGAAATCTACGAAAAGGCACGCTTCAAGATTGCCGACGCCATCGTCAACGGCAAGCCGCTTGTGATCGAAGGCGGCAACTATCGGATTTGTCAGGAATCAAGCTGCTGCGCGTGTCCCGGCCGTTGCCGGCGCAATACCGTCGCCCGAGCCGCAGCACAGGAAATTCAAGGAGTCTCACATATGAAAATCGCGATGCCCGTCAAAAACGACGCCATCTTCCAGCACTTCGGCATGGCGCCCAACTTCAAGATCTATGTTGTGCAAGACGGAGCCGTCATTTCGACCGAAACGATTGCCGCAGGCGGCCACGGTCACGCCGCCGTGGTGAACCTTCTCGTAAAGAACGCCGTCGACTGCGTGATCTGCGGCGGCCTCGGACCGGGCGCCGTGCAGTCTCTGGCACAGGCCAACATCCGGCTTTATGCCGGCAACGAAGGCGACTGTGATGCTGCCGTCGCCTCGCTCATCGCCGGCACACTTGAAAACAACGTTGAAGCCGCCACAGCCGGCCGCGGCCACCATCACTGCCATGGTCATGGCCACGAAGAGGGGGGATGCGGCTGCCACGGACACCACGGCCATGCAGAAGAGGGCTGCGGCTGTCACGGTCACAAACAAGAGGGCGAATGCAGCTGCGGCGATCACTGCGAATGCGGCAAAGAAGAATGCGACTGCCACGGAGAAGGCCATTGCGGATGCCACGGGCATGGACATGGTCACGGTCACTGCGGCTGCGGAAAACACTGATCGCTTCCTCTGACCATTTCAGGTCTCTCGATCTTCCTTAGACCTTCTGCTCGATGCAGGCTTGAGCAGAAGGTTTTTTCTGGCTCTTCACCTTCAGCGCACCGCAACAAAATTGCGCTGGGAGAAAGTGCTTAGTTTTGTAGGCTCTCTACAACACTTGTCAAATCGGCATGAAATAGGCCTTGACAGTGCTTGCCTCGGTCAAATTTCAACCGATAAGATCAGGCGCACTGCCCTTGGCAGAAACCAATCCCCTCTAATAAAAACACATCTCCACGGGAGACTCTGACAATGAAAAAGATCGCCATCGCTGTTGCAGCCGCCATGACGGCCGCTACCGCAAGCGCTATGGATTTCACGCTCTACGGTATCGTTGACACCGGTTTGGGCTACACCCACGTCAATACGCTTAACGAACCCACCGAAAACAGATTTGAAGAAATCAACGGCTACAACTCCGGTTCCCGCTTCGGCTTTAAGGGTACCGAAGACCTGGGCAACGGCTACTCTGTGTCCTTCGTGCTGGAAAACGGCTTTTCGTCCGATAGCGGTGCGTTGGGACAGGGAGGCCGCATGTTCGGTCGTGAAGCTCAGCTCAAGTTCCATTCTCCCTATGGCACGTTGAGCTTCGGCCGTGCCGGTACCCTCATTTCCGGCGCCGGTACGCTTGATATCTGGGGCGTCAACGCCGACGTTCTGCCCGGCGGCTGGGACGGCATCTTCAATATCGGCAACTACCAGGGCAACGGCATGCGCCTGGACAACATGGTGACCTATCAGACTCCGACGGCTGCCGGCTTTACCGGTTACCTGCAATACTCATTTGCCAACGACACGGTTGAGGGCGATGACGATGACTCCCGCGCCAACGAACGCGGCAGCAACCGTTACTTTGCCGCAGGCTTGACCTATAACAACGGTCCCCTGGGTGTTGTAGCTGTCTATGACTCTGTGATGTTCCGTCACTACAGTAGTGGTGAAGTGGGGCAAGCCACCGGAAAAAATGAAAATCCGAACGTCGGCGACAGCCGCGTTTTGAGCATCGGCGGCCATTATGACTTCGGCGTGGCACGTGTCACGGCATTCGGTCAGTACGTCAAAGGCTCTCGAACCGGTTTCGGCGACGGCCTCGGCTACAGTGCCATTTTCTGGTACAACGATGATGCTGAAACAGATAATCGAAGCTACTACTACGATGCCGACGGTTACAACTTCCACCTCGGCGCTCAATTCCCGTTGCCCTGCGGTCGCTTGTATGCCGGTGCCTACTACGGCTACCTCGAAGCCAATGATGATCCGCTAAATGCGGAAGCCAAAAACTGGAACGTGTTCCTGGCTCACGAGTACGATCTCTCCAAGCGCACGATCATTTACTCCGGCATCGGTTATAAGCAGCTGAAGGTTGAAAACGACACTGAAAAACTGAATGAAGTCAAGGCCACCCAGGTCATCGTCGGTCTGCGCCACATCTTCTAATCGGCACGCTCTCGCAAGCTAACCGTTTGGAAACACATCCCGTCGGCTCTTGCAGTCGGCGGGATTTTTCTTGCGCGGTAGAATCCGAACACGTTTGTCTTTTTATACATAGCTATGACCTACGCCAATCGCCGCGTTTTCGTTGTGGTGCCCGCCGCTGGCTGCGGCTCTCGCATGCAGTCCGACCGCCCCAAGCAATACCTGCCGCTTGAGCGAAGCGGACAGACGGTGCTGCAGACGACCGTGCTCGCTTTGTTGGATGTGCCGGAAATTGACGGCATCTATGTTGCTGTCAGTCCCGAAGACGAATACGCCGAGACGCTTGCGATTCCTGCGGCCGTGCTGCGCACCGGCGGCAAGACGCGAGCCGAGACGGTCTATCAAACGCTCGAGGCACTTTCGGACACCATCGCCGATGAAGACCTGGTTCTGGTCCATGATGCCGCGCGCCCCTTTGTGCAACCGCAGGACGTCTCCAACTTGATCGTCCGCACGCAAAAGGGGATCGAAGAGGGGATGTGTGCCGGCATGGTTCTTGCCGTACCGGTCTGGGATACGGTCAAGCGCGTGGACGAGAAGGGCCTTCTCGTTGAAGACGTCGAACGCAACGGGCTCATGCGCATCGCTACGCCGCAATGTTTCCCATACAGGCAGCTGAAATCGGCGCTTGCCGAAAACCTTGAAGCCACTGACGAATCGAGCGCTATGAGCGACGCCGGCTACGCCGTGGGCGTCGTCGAATCCTCGTCACGAAACATCAAACTCACGCGTCCTCAGGACATTGAAGACGCTCGATCGCTAACGGAGACTCCCATGAAAATGCGCATCGGCATCGGTTACGACTCACATCGCCTGGTGGAAGGCCGCAAATTCATTCTCGGCGGCATCGAAATCAAACATACGTTGGGCCTTGACGGCCACAGCGACGCCGACGCGCTGCTGCACGCCATCACCGACGCAATTCTGGGGGCCGCGCGCCTGGGCAATATCGGCACGTTTTTCCCCGACACCGATCCGAAGTACAAGGGCGCCGACAGCGCCGTTCTTTTGAAGACCGCCTATGAGGCGGTTCGCGAAGCCGGATGGAGCGTGGTGAATATCGACGCCGTTGTGGTCGCGCAAAAACCCAAGCTCAATCCGCACGTGGCAGCCATGCAAACGCGCATCGAAGAGATTCTGGAACTTGACGAAGGCTGCGTTTCGATCAAACCCAAGACCAATGAAAAACTCGGATTTGAAGGCAGAGAAGAGGGGGTGAGCACCCAGGCCGTGGTGCTACTTCAAAGCGATTGCTGTTAAAATCCCGCGTCTACCGCGAAACATCCATTCAAGATCTCGTACTGGAACAACGTCATGGCCCAATCCACAAAACGCGCCATTCGCGCCGCAGCCGGCGAATTCAATCAACTGACGAACGAAGAACTGCGCAAGCGCGTTCAGGAACCTCTGACCAAAAGCCAGTTTGCCGCCATTCAGCGTGTGTATGCTCAGCGCGGCATGAAGATGCCCGAAGAGCACGGTGAAGTCTCGGAAGATCCGGCACCGGGCACACGTGTGATTTCGCTCGAAGAATTCTCCAACGCCGACTTTGGTCTGGAAAAGCGCAAACCCGGCATGGGTTGGCCCGAAGTCGTCGCCGTGATCGTCGGCATGGTAACCTCGGTCATCTTCTACCAGAAGTCATTCCTAACGGCCACATTACTGGGCCTGGGTATCGCTTTGGTCGTCTACGGCATACTTATCTTTGCCCGCAAGAACTGGCGCGAACTCGCCTTTAAGTCCGGCAAGATCGAAGAAGTCAAGGTCGGCCGCAAAAAGCGCAAATAACCGATCGTCGGTTGCCGAGATCAAAAAAGCCTGTCACATCGCCGACAGGCTTTTTTTGAAGGAAATTTTAGAGCCGCATACAGGCTGGCCCTTTTATCGGTTCAAACAACTGCGCTTCGGACGCAATGAGCTCCTGCGCGTCTGCGCTTACTTCATACTGACAGATTTCAATCCGCACGGGCTCTTCGGTGACGACAGTCAAAAGCGTCTCGCCGTCGGTAAAGAAACACACCGCCGCTGCACTCAACTCGGAATGTCCGACATAGGGGCAGTCGCACGCCGAGCAAAACGGCACGTTCATTTTCACGGCCGACTCGTACATGCCAAAGAAGCAATAGAAGTCAGTAACATGGTCCTCGGCAGCATCCCAATGACGCCTGTCAAAAAGGCGGGTAAAAATCGCTTCGCTCACGCGGGAGTGCTGCATCACTTCAAGGTCAATACCGACGGGAACAGAACTTACCGCCGCACCGATCCAGGTCTTGGTGTGCGAAATGGAAGTCTGTCCGAAACTTGCTCCCTCAATGCGCGGCGAGCGGGGTGGAGTTTCGACAACAGCCGCACTGGGCTCGGTTTCCAGAAGCTTGGCCAAAAGCACGCGAGCCCAAAGAAATTCCAGACGCCGTTTGTGGCTCAGAAATGTCGTGGCGCGCAAGGCGGCCTCTGCGCTGATGTTCTTCATCAGACGATCGCCGGGCAACAATTCGGCGCGAGGGGCCATAGCCAGACGCAGCGTTGCGGGTGTATTTAGAGCATTGCGTGAGGTCATATAGAGATTGTGACATATCGGAGCCATCTGCCGCATCAGCCAATCGTCCCAACATAACAGCCCATCTATCAAAATTTAAAAATAATAGTTATTTGATTGAAAATAGTAATACACCTATAATCTCAGACGAACGAATAACGGCCTACACGATGGCAAGCGACACGGAAAAGCAATCTTTTCCCCGAGCCCGATTTCAGTACAATTTGCCAATCTTTTCGAGCCAATTCGTTGAAGGCGCGCAACTGCAGATACCAAAAAGAAGATTTCAGACAGGTTGACGCCGACGCATCCCCACCGCAAGACGAACGTTCTGCTACAGGAGAGAAACAAATGATCCGCTATGGCGTATGGAACGGGATCAAGTACGACAACACGCTGGGCGACGACAAGGCCCCTGAAGGCCTTGACCTCAAGGCCCTGAAAAACTTCAATCCCGGCAATCCGATCGACGTCGTCATCGGCAACGCCGGCTTTCTGGTGTTCGACGATTCCGTCAGTCTGGCGGGAGTCCTGCTTGGCTACTACGAAAAAGTTTCCGAGGCTTCCTGCGGCCGATGCACGCCTTGCCGCACAGGCTCACGCCTTATTGAACTTGCTCTGCGCGATCTGGTCGAGGGCAGAGGAGCTGCCGTCGACTGGGATCACATCTATGAATCGACCGAGCAAATGATGCTCACGAGCCTCTGCGGCATCGGCCGCACGGCTCCGGCCGCTTTCGTGGGCGCCATGAAGCATTTCCGCGAACGTCTCTTTGAAACGGCC
>ERZ791868.1119-NODE-1119-length-15800-cov-4.180311_pt1 | contig 15800 bp, 8 predicted proteins | sample MGYA00510281_ERZ791868 | MGnify/ENA primary metagenome ERZ791868 (study PRJEB30046, sample SAMN00792046) | human gut metagenome | study: EMG produced TPA metagenomics assembly of the A metagenome-wide association study of gut microbiota in type 2... | reverse complement strand
AGGATTGCTTGCTGTGCACATCTATTCGGTCTGAATCCGTAGCTATGGTCATGGAACTGTTCCTCATAGATTGGTGTTAAGACCTGTGCAATGGCTTGTTGTATGAATCTGTCTGTTACTGTTGGTACTCCCAGGTTTCTGACACCACCGTCTGGCTTTGGTATCTCCACTCTTCGTACTGGTTGAGGTTTATATTTTCTTGTCCTCAACTGTTCCTTGATAATTTCGCCGTCCTTTACAAGATGTTCTTTAAGTTCTGTGTACTTCATTCCGTCCACTCCCTCGGCACCTTTATTTCGTACGACTTGCAGATATGCTCTGTTGAGATTATCGCTGGATAGTATCTGCTTCATTAGACTACTTGTGTCCATGCGTTCTTTCCTTTCCGTCTCGCTTGATTTGACCATCTTTTACCCGATTGGTTACGGCAGATGTTATCTCTTCTGCAATACGAGACATACTCAAACTTATTGATTGTTCGCCCCTTTGCTCCATCTCTATTACAGAGACTTCTTCACTACTATGGGCTCGGCTGACTTCTCACAGTTCGTTGTTACTAGGCTAATGAAACCTCTGTGAGACCTCCACGCTTAAGGTGCACGCTCTTTCCTCTCATATATCCGCCACATTTACTCGGTTCCTACAAACGGCAACTTTACGGCTTTGTCTTATTTAGCAGACTTACCAAGCGGAACCTAGCCTCATATGTGATTTCTGTCCGTCGGACCAAGAGTTTGCTTACAGCTTCCTTCAGATTCTACCTTACGATAGACACCCTTGCTGTTCAGCTATACACTTCCTTGTCGCCTAGGCGTGTTCGGGACTTTCACCCGTTAGAGCGCGCCCATGGCGCGCAAACTAAAATATCGCCAGCCATAGCATGGCTGACGATACAAAAATTTATTATTTTTTATTGTCCTCTTGACGGGGATCATACCATTATTATAGTGGTTTATTTTTTTATTCCAATGCAACAAACATGTAAAATGTCTGATGTATTTTTGCAAGTTTTGTTCCATAGCAGTGTTTATCTTATTTTCCGTCTTCTTCTGAAAAACAGAATCATGATAATACTTATGGCAAATAGTAACCATACATGCCTGCTTGTTCTCAGACGAACCCCTGTTTCCGGTATTAATTGTGTGTTTTCGTTTGTGATTTTTAACTCAATCACGTCTCCTCGTGCAGCCTCAATCCGCTGTTTCATGACAGCTGTATTTCCATTCGATGTTGCCTGCACTGGATTTGAATACTTATCATTCACTTCTTTTTTAGAAATCGAAACAGCGTATTTTGATGTATCAACAGTTTCTGTTATTATGATATCCGAAGATATATCTACATTTTTTAATGTAACTTTATCTCCATGTTTCAAAGAAGTTCTAATTGTCTTGCTACGCAGCTTTTGACCATCTTCCCAATAGAGAATTTCCATATCAAATGGCTTCTTGCGGTTTCCAAGTGGACCAGTGACTTCCTTTGTAATCTCAACCGTCACCCCGCCTTTTTGCGGATGATTGACGATATGTCTGTCCGAAACAGCTCTCCAGGTATTTGTCATCGGTGATTTCTCATATAGGAATAAAATATCGGATTCTACATCGACCATATATAAATTAAAGTTATCCTGATACTGTGTTTTGGTTTTATCTGCTTTGTCCTTTTTGTTTGGAGTAACAGATTCTACCATCCAGTATCGTCCGTTCTCAAAGTCCTCCGGTAATTGAAGCATTCCATTTTCATCTGTTTCTAAGGAACGATACGTCGTACACGTTTTTCCATCCTTTTTCAGAACGATATCGTCCTTGCTCTGTGTATTGTCATAATCTACTGTATATCCTGTATCATCCGCATATTCTTTCGTAACATCATCATACGGTACTTTGTAGAACAGAAAACCTGCACCAGCAAGTCGGTTTCTTGGAAGATCATCCGTCTTTAAGAAACTTCGTTCAGCAAGATTGAAATGCAGATTCTGCACTTCCAGTTCCATCTTGGAAACATCCTTGAACTCATTCTCATCCTTCGGGAATAATTGTTGCCCATTTGAATCGAAATACTGAATCTCTGGATAAATAACTTCATAATATAGGAAACCATCCCCGTAGTCCGAAGAATAATGTGTCTTTCCTATCTCGATTTCTTCCACCTTATATTCCACCGGATTTCTGTCCTGGAATAGTGGAACATTGTCGACTGTGTGTTCCCATCCGTTCTCTTCATTCAGCAAGAATTCCTGTCCTGTAGAAATTCCATTCTGATACAATCTGATTTTCACCTGTTTTTCCGTCAGTGCATCATTTGGATTTTCCCATGTCTTTTTGATATGCAGAGTGCCTGTTTTAGCAAAATTTCGGATATTAAGGCTGGTATCTCCTCGCTGAAGCAGAACAGATTTTCCGTCTATCTTACCATCAACTGGTGCCTTAACAGCCTCCTGATTTTCGTTAGCCTCCCTATCCACCAGTTTTGCATCAGTGATTTTGAATGCTCCATTGGCAATCTCAACTGTGATCTGTATATCTCCTGTGTCTACATATCCCGTCGGTAAGTTTGTCTCTCGCAACAAATACGTCTCAGTTGCTGTTCTGTTCTGTTTGTTTTCATCTTGTAACGGAATGTGAAGTTGTGCGATTCCGTATTTATCAGTTGTTACCGTTTCCTCCTCAACACCGTTCTTACTGACAGCAAAATTGATCTTCTCCATTCCCTGTCCGGTAGACTCATCAAATTTGTTCAGTGTGAGTATTCCCTCTTTCTGATAACGGTTCTCCAATTCAATAGTAAGAGTCTCACCACCGCGTCCAATTCCACGTCCTGTGAATTGAATTCCACTTTCTGGATATGCTTCCCATGAATTTACATTATCTCCTTGTTCATGAGAATTGCGAACATTGTACCAACCTGAAAATTTCACATTCGAATCTTTTGGCTTATAGTTGTACTCTTTTAATGTGTATTTCCAGAATGAGTCCGCCTTAACGATCCACGTACAGCTTGTATGTGTATCATCTGTCCATGTACCTACAACTTCTATTGGAGCATCCTCCGCTTGCGGAGCTTCTGCATCCGGTTTCTGGCTATCTTCTGAAGGAAGCACAAGTTTCATATGCTCATGAAATGCAGGTGGCTGAGGTTTTCCATCTAAAAGCTTTTCATCCATATCTACCTGGATATAATAATCTTTCTTGACTTTCTCTATTGCTTCCGGCATTCCGACAAAATCTTTCTTTACTGTCAGGTAACCATTTTTTGCTACAATACGTCCGTCAATATGCCATCCATCGGACATTTCACTTTTGAAAGAATACCAATAAATGGTGAAGAATTCGGTATCTAATTTCGATGGCGGAATCTCCCTGTCTCCGATACGAATCATACGTCCGCTTTCACGAATTGTCTGGAATACCTCTTCATCGGAAGGAATTCTATCTATCTTGTAGATATAGTCTCCATTTCCAATATATCCCTCATCTGGTTTAGTTCCCTGCAAAAGTTCTTGCACTCTCTTATTTCCATCCGCATACTGTTCCCACGTAGATGGATTCTTATTTCCAAGAACTGGAACATCATGCAATATACTTGCCTTCACATTACAGTTTGCCACGGCAACCGCACTTGTATAATCGTCTACATTCGTGGTTGGTAATGCTACCGAACCATCTTCCGGCATCGCTGACTTACAGATATAAAACTGTACCTGTTTTCGATTTTGGTTACTCACCTTACGCCACGCTGCATAGAGGGTGATTGGCTGTCTTGCATTATTATTTATAAGATCAGAAATAGAATCCCCTGCACCGCATTCCTGCCACTTTCCGTCTTTGTTTCTGTAATCCCAATGATCGAATTCATACTGTTCCAACTCTTTGCTGTCATTATCTTCATGATCATAAACCAGAGGATATGGTGACTTAACGTTATGTTTTCCAGCTTCTATTTCATTCTCATAATCATCTGTATGTCTTGTCTTATTCTCAACCTGAGGGGTCAACTTAGCTTCCTTAGGAAGTTTCTTCATATAACGAGTTGTATTATAGATAACCCTGACTGCCCCAGACTCCAGCGGTTTGTCTGCGATCACCTCATAAGATGAGTTAACATTCGGAATTTCAAATTTTACCTTATCATCTCCGGACGGTTCCGGAAGAACCTCATTTTCGTCCCTGTCATTAGATGTACAACTCCAGACAATCTCCTTGCCATAATACTCACCTTCTAAACTTGCCCTCTTTGGTACTTCCACAGTATATGCTTCCCCATGGCCTACATACTGTCTCTTAATCGCCTCTCTTTTGGTCAGGTTCAGTGGATCCAACACTTCAATCAGATGAAAACTTCCCTCTACACTGAAATGTCTTCCTGCCAGCCCAACCTGAGAAGAAAGTCCTGTCAAACGATCAAAATAATTTTCGATTCTGTCTGGATTCAGTGGGTTTGGCTGTGAGAAATAATAGACAGATACATCTTTCCCGTTTTTCAGGACAGGAATATACCATGTACCATCGTTGTCCTTATAAGGGTGCTGTACAAACACACGGCTGTCTGTCGCATAACCAAACAGAATCTTCTCTTTCTGATCTGCGCCGGGCTCCAGCTTGCTCGGAGTGAAACCAAACTCACTGTAAATTTTAGAAATCGTATCATCTGGTTTAGCTCGCAAATAATAACGACTGGCTCGGCCACTGTTTGCTTTGATTATGTAATGCTGCTCAGCATTGAGGTTCTTTATCAGCTTATAATGTCCATCGATAAATACATAAAAACTGATATTTGCTTCTTTTATTGCTGCCGGTTTTTCTGTATTATCAGGAACAATCACATATGGACGTACTGCATCATCTGGCTGAATAGTAAAGCTCATGGTATGCTCTGCTTCATTTTTACTCCATGTAACTGCTGAAAGAGTACCATCTTCCTTTCTGCATTCCCAGTTTATATTCTGCGTTTGTTCTTCTACACGCGGCCTTGTACTAACTGTTCTTGTAAGTGTTGACTTTCTTGCAACAAAATCAATTGCTGGAAGATCACGCAAAGCTGTTTGGCTGTAAACCTGTCCATCGTCATCCTGTACTGTCACACTGTAAAAACCATTATATCTATCATCGTCGTGTTCTAGTAAGGTCTTTGCACTCATTATGGGACTATTCTGTCCGTCTGGCAGGTAATACACATCCATCGGCTCTCCGGATTCTCCTATATAAATACATTCATGACCTTCTTTCGTGTATATCCCTGCATTATGGATTGTATCGTAATCTCTCTTGGAATAATAAAAACGCTCTTTTGCTCCATTTTGAATAGAACCATCGTAATGAAATTTTTCAAAATGCTTTTTTAACTCATCATTAGAAATATAATAATAAACTGTTCCCGGCTTTGTTGTAGTATCTTTTATAACAGGAATTTCTTCGTTTAGAACATTATATCTCTCATTATCTACAAAAGTATAGAATTTAATATTCAAGGTTGCTGGTGCAAAAGTGTTGCATGCAACCGTATATGGTTGCTCTATCTTCCCAATAGAAAAGGTTAGTTTATCGCCCTGTTTTACCGGATGGATTGTTTTATTTTCATCCTCACTGGCACAAAGCCAGTCGCTTTCCTTCGTATCTCCTGGATCAACGGAAATTGTGACCGCAGAATCTTTCTTATAGTAACTCACAGTTCGATTTCCATCCGGATTGATCACTGTAACCGAATAGAAACTGTTCTTATTCTGCTTCATCTGGTCTGAATTATTATCCGGAATTTTTTCGCCATCAGATGCTCCTTTTGGCATATAATAAACGTCTGTTGGTACAGTTGCTTCCTGCTTGTCCAGATTATAAGATACATATTGCTGTCCTTTATAAGTTACCACTGTCGCCTGTGCTAATGTCTTCTCACCACGGACTGTATATGGAAAATAATTTCCGGACTGTGTTTCCTCTGCATTCAAGCCGAACTCTCTATAAATCTCAGCAAGATCACTGACAGATAAATAGCATCTGCCCTGACGGTTCCATTTATACACCTTTTTCAGAGAATCAGCCGGCAGCTTTCGAACCTCATTGTCTGCATATATATAAAACTGAATGTCAAAGGCTGTCTGATCCGCTCTCTGGATCACATAAGACTGTGTGATTTTTCCAATTGCGAATCTCGTCTGGTTCCTCGATTCCCGTATACCATCTATCACCTTATCGTCTGTTCCCATACAGGTCCATTCGATCTGGTCTGTCTGGTCTGGCAATTTGGGATTAAAGTCAGCCACAGCTTCTTCCACTACAGTTCCTGTTAATGCATAACGGATCCGATCCTGCCCTTCGCCCTTTACCTCTACGGAATAAAACGAATTGTCCTTTTTTACAGAATCTTTTAAATTTAATGCAACGCCTTTTCCATTTGGAAGGTAGTAAACATCTACCGCTTCCCCTTGTTTATTCTGGCCATAATTGTAAGAAACATAGGTCTTTCCGGATTCTGTGTCTGTATAAACTTCTCCGTATTCTATCCTGCTTTTTCCCCGGTATGCAGATACAAACTTTTTTATCGCATCCGGATTCTGACTCTCGCTGTTTTTCACAAATCCAAATTCTTCATATATCCGGAGCAGGTCCTCAATGGAAACACCATGATAGGTAGTTCTTCCGTCTTTCCATGTTGCAATGCCGGTAATGTCATTATGCTGAAGCTTTACCTTGTTTCCATCAATAATGACATAGAAATCAATATCAAATCCTTCGGAAATCTCCTGAAGTTTCGGTGATTCCTCTTGTGCAATCTGCTCCTCGAAGGCTTTTTCTTCTTCTGAAAGCTCTCCCTGGGATGGAGTAATTTCTTCCTCCGGAATCTCTTCTAATGGCGGGGTGATTTCCTCTCCAGGAGTCTCTTCTGATGGCGAAGTATTTTCTTCTTTCGACGTCTCTTCCGACAATGATGTACTTTCCTCCGGAATAAAATCTTCTGTGCGCATTTCACCCTCTTGAGTACTATTTATATTTGGAATATTCTCTTCTTCCACTGAAACTGCCAAAACTGTCGTTCCTGCGCTATTCATGCATAAAACCAATAAAAGTGTCCAGGCTATCCATCTTAGCCATCTCTTTTTCCTCTTCACACAAATTCCTCCTAAAAACATATTTTCATTTTCTTAGCTATCTGCCTTTTTTATCCATTCCTTCTGCATTGCCGCTGCTATAAAGCACTGCAATAGTTTTTTTGAAAATACACCACATTCACCGTTGGCAATCATTCTTATGGCTTCTTCATGCTTTAATTTTCTTTTATAGGGGCGTACACTGACCAATGCATCATAAGCATCCACAAGGCCTACTACCTGAGCACAAAGTGGTATTTCATCACCTTTTAGTCCATCCGGGTAACCAGAACCATCATATCTTTCATGGTGATATCTGCATATTTCATAGCTATACTTATTAAGTTTTTCTGTCGTAGCTCCTCGTGGAAACCGCAATGTCATCTCTGCCCCTGTAAGAGGATGCTGCTTTACAATTCCCATCTCATCAGCTGTTAATTTACCGTTTTTGTTCAATATCTCTATCGGCACACGGATTTTTCCAATATCATGAATTGGAGACAGCTGAGAGACATTTTCTATTTCTTCCTCTGTAATCCCATACTCCGGATAGTTTTTCTGTAGTTGAAGATACACTTGTTTTGTATAAAAACAGATATCCTCCTGATGTTCTGTTTCTATAAGATTATTGTGATTCAACACTGCAGCCAGAAGCGAAACCATTTTCCAATACTGTTTTGTCTCATCCTGTGCTTTTTGTCTTAATTCCCGTTCCATATTTACAATTGTGTTAGGAATAACTTTTGCATTATGGAATGTAATAACAGCAGTTTTCTCATTTTCATCCACAAATCTTTTTACTTCCATCCAAACATAAGTCTCTGAGTTTTTCTCGCTTCTTCTTTGATAAACGATATCTTCTTCTGAACAGCCCTTTTTCAAATGCTCTGTCAACGAATCGCTTTTCAAAAATTCCTGCAGTTTTTCACAATCTTTTTCACATACATATTTTTCACAATATACTTTCAGAAAATCATCATATGTTCCTGCATTTTTTACATCATCATAAATCTCCCTGTTATGAGAATAGATACATTCATAACTGTTTTCCGCTAAATTAACTTTCAGAATGATATAAAATCGCCCAAAATATTCATCTTTCCCAGGTCTGATAATATCAGAGATTTTCACATTTTCTAATCGGTTATTGTAAGTGTTCTGTAAGTCCAATAAGACTTGATGTACTTTACAGCAATCCGTATAGTTTCTAGAGCAAAATCCATCCTTTTCAAGACAGCGACTGATTGCCATTGTTGATTCCATACATGATATGACATCAAATAAAGAAATTTTTTCTGGATTTTTGGCAAGGGCATATCCTCCACTGATACCTTCAGAAGCTGAAATAATCTTCTCTTTTTTTAACTGCTTTGTGATTTTTGGAATATAGCTCTCCGGAATCTTTAATTCAGAAGCTAATTTTGCCGTTGTAACCCTGCGCTTTTTTATTGCCAAATAACAGACAATCCTGATTGCATAATCCGTTGTATTAGTAAGCTGCATAGGTGCTCACCTCTCTCTTTTCTTTGTTCCGTACATAAACTCATTGATTGAAAAAGGAAGAATCATACTTTCAGGTTTTTCACTTCACAAGCACAATCCTTCCCTTTGCCCTAACGATATTTTCTTTTTACTTTTCTGAAAAATACCACGCCGCTCATGCCAATAAGCAAAGCCACAATTAGCATCATAATCCAACTGCTATTCTGAATATCTCTTCCAGTTACTGGCGGTGCAATGGTCGATGTATTGGTAAACTGAATCTCTTCACTTCCTGTAGTTGCCATCGTAAATAATGCTTCCGCTCCATCTGTCACCGTTCCCCCATTTATGCTGTACGAAGCCTTGAAATTTGTTCCCGGCTCTGTCTCTGTAACGGTATATGTCCATCCTGTCGGCAAACAGCTGATATCCACATATTCACCTTTCTTTAATGTAAAAGTTGCCTGATTGTTTGTAAAAGCTAGATTTTCTTCTGTTCCATCGCCTTTTTTGATGTAAACCTGGTCACTGCTAAGAGTTGCAGCATTTGTATCCTTTCCATCCGGTGCATTTGCCTGAATCGTAAACGAGAATGCCTTATCCAGTTCCAGATTATATCCGGATACAATTTTTCTGACTCTCAATACGGTTGGCTTATAATACAAATTTAATTCAATCGTGCCTGTAGACGCATCGTTGGTAACGGTCTTTTCTAATGTACTATCCTCCTTATCAAAAATGTATCCCGGAAATGTTCCTGCCGGTTCCGGCTTTGCAAATGCAGTAACCGTTTCATTATCTTCCGCAAATGAAATCGTACCTTCTGTTGTCTTTCCCAATTTTTTTGTACTATTCGGTACCTTAAGCCAATGATTCACTTCTACCTTTTTCGTATCGATTTTTTTCCACTGGGCAACAATCTGATAACCACTCTCGTTATTCCATGAACACAATGGAAGATCCGTATTATTTGCATACGCATAATTATCTTCTGCAATTGTAAAAAGGTCTCCATGCTTGTATAGTGTGTCACTTAGCTTTCCAGATCTGTCTTTCAACTTCCATCCCACAAATTCATATCCTTCACAAGTCGGTTCTGGATAACTCTCACCCATAACAAAGGTCGTTCCCATACCTCTTGCGCCTTTATACGTGGATGGATTTTCACCATAAGACTGCATCGGTTTATTTTGATTATTTGTTTCCTGATTATACGGAATGTTATTCACAAGGGCATCTTCAGGTAATACACCCTCACCTGCGCCAGAATTATAATGTACATATAAATTACTGGAAACTGCTTCAAAACTTGCTGCATATAAAAACCAGTCCTTATTATACGGATCTGCTGCTCCCCAAGCTAGATATGTTGTATATCCAGCCTTTTTAGCAGCATCCTTTGCCGCTTTCCATTCCTTTGTATATATATAAAATTCATTATTTCCTGTTTTAATAGACGTATCTGTCATCGTATCAATCATTCCAGCATTAGCCGATGATTTTCTTCCGTCCGTAACAGGGTCTTCACCATGTGGAAGACCATAACTCACACCTGTGGCAGACTGAAGACCATTTGTTAGGACATAACCTGGTCTTGGTTTCACAAAGAAAATTCTTACCTGTCGTCTGCTTTTCCCGTCATACTTCACAGCATCCATATCTATGACATCATTATCTTTAACAGGTACGAGTTTCTGTTTTTCATAATCCCACATCACTACATCCAAACCTTCACTGTTTCGCCTTTGGTTTGTATATAATCTTGCCGTTAACGCCTGCTTTTTAATACTGTATGGTACTAAATTAAAATTATAATCTTCCACTGCTCCGCCTCTGACTTTTAATCGCATTGCATATGCATAGGAACAGTTCGCTTCATCACCTCTACTAGATTTATATTCATTCGTCATTTGAGTTATTATAGTCACATTTCCTGGACTTGAGGTTAACTCATCGCTTGTTCCAGTAGAAGTAGGTACTTCGCTATAATACCCATTGGCACTAGAGTCCATTGTATAACCATTTACTGTCATATGAACCAAACGATATCCTCTGTTCACATGAAATTCTGGCATATATAAATAAGAATCACCACTACTAAAATCTGATTCCTTAAATGTCCACTCAATCTTATCCTGGCCTTCCAAGTAAGTCCAGCCATTCTTTATACTATGAGAAATATTAATGTACTCAACACCAGCATTATCCTTCGTATTAATAGTCACACGATAAACACCCTGATTCGTATATGAAATAATAACTGTGTCATCTTGATTAATTCCAATCTTATAGGTAGCTCCGTATTCATCTCCTGATGTTTGAGTTATTCCGGCATCCTTTTCTGTTTTGACCGATTCTATCTTAAATCTTTCTTTTTTATCTGCATAGTTTGCTGGTTTATGATTATCTTTGCCAGGTGTAACAGAGATTACCCAATCTTCCCCTGCATTGACACGAATCTGTTTGTTCGTTTCAACCGGAACATCTTCGCTGCCCTTTTTCATAGCAAGGATACCAGGGTCACAATTTGTCGGAAGCACTTCTTTAATCATAACAAAGTAATACTCCTGATAGGTCATTGTTAGTTTCTGTTCTGCTTCCATCTTGATCGCAACAACACCATCTGTACTATAATATAGCACTCCGTTATATTCCCCGATATACACACAATCTTTTCCATTTACCTTCGCACTAAGGAAATCGAAATGTTTGCCATCTATCAAAAGAGCCTTATGTTCAGAAATATTTCCATAAGCGATTGTAGTAGGTGCTCCATTAATTAGAGTTCCCTTTGCATCCACATATTCTACACGATCCGTAGTCTGTTCATCGCCATTGGCAACACTTCTCTGCATTGCAATATTCAAACTCTGTACAGATATGGTATCCGGAAGCTGCTCTTCACTTACCTGTTCTGTAGATTTTTCATTGTCAATAATCTGCTCTGAAGACTTCTCTGATATTTCTGTTTCAGATTCTTTAGTTTCTGTAGTATCTTTTTCTTGCTCCAGGTCTTCTGTCTTCGATATTTCTGACTCTTTTTTCTTTTCTTTCAATGCATAAGTCATAGTCAGTTTTTGTCCATCTGCAAACTTATTGGCATTGATATTATCGGAACTCCAATAAACCGTATCTTTATATACTCCTATAAAGGAACAGTCTGCATCATTTACTTTTGCACTCTTAAATTCATAATCTTTGTCAGAAATATTTAACTCTGAATGATCTGATATTTTTCCAAGCTCAATGGTCTCTGGTGCTCCTTCAATCGCATTGCCGGATTCATCTACATATTCCACCAATTTTGTGGTCGGTACCTGACCATTTGAAGTTGCTTCCTGTATTTCTTTCTCCAGCTTCTCCACTTCTATGCTATCCGGAATCTGTTCCTCAGTTTCTGCCGATGTCTCAGTTTCTGTTTCTGATGTAAATTGCTCCGAAGTTTGCTCGGTTTCTGTCTGTTGAGCATCTGTCTCACTTGTAAATGCTTCTGTATCTTGTGTTTCTTCCTGCTCTGTAACCACTGATGTTTCATCTTCTGATGCACTTACGGTTTCCAGATTCATAAAACAAATAGAAAAGATTAGAAGCCAGGAACATGCTATTTTCAAATATGTTTTCCAATTCTTATGCCTCATTTTTCACATCTTCCTTCCTGTTCTTCTGCTTCTCCATGAGTAATCCGCAAAGGCAGATAACTGAGCCAAAGAATAAGAACAAATAGCCTGCAACCGGACTATCATCGCCTGTCTTTACCGGCGAACCATTATGAATAATATCCTTTGATCTTGGGGAAGATGGAACCGGGTTTTGATTTTTACCAGTTTGACCGGTATATGAGTTTTTAAATGAAACCTTCGATACTTTATCTCCATTTTCATTTTTGACCACTGTTACCGCCATCAGTTCATTATTGGAATCAAAGAATCCTTCAATCGTTACATCATAGGTTTTTGAATCATATGTATAATTTTCTTTATTCTCTGTTGCCTGGTACAGCTTGTAATGATATTCTCCTGCCTGTCCGACATTCATAATCAGCTCTGTAGAAGAATTGCCACTCATATTCCAGGTAAATGTTCTTCCATTGCTTCCCTCCGGCATTGGATTTTGTATCTGATCTGCTATTAAAACATAAGAGCCTGTTTTGTCAGCATCTACAGAATTGTTCGCTTCAAATATCTGTTCCACTGGTATTTTCTCTGTTGTGTTTTTGCCAGCTGCCAGTACTGGTTTTTGAACACCCAGAAAGAATATCATGGACAGGAATATAACCATGGCTATTTTTGTTAAACGTGCTGTTCTCATGCTTCTCCCTCTCCTTCTTTCTTTTTGTTTCGTTTCTTTTGTATCTGTCTTGCTATCAGAATCAGTACAAGGACAATCAGGATAAACCATACAATAACTGGCACTTTTCCTACTGCATTTTTCAGTTCATCAATTCCTGTACCTACGTTTTTGGCTTTTTCTTTTTCCGGATATATCTGATCTGTTAAGCGTCCCACCAGGATATTTCTTCCATTTGTCATATCCGATGTACAGGTGGTCAGCAAAACCAGATGATCATCTTCCGTTATATTCATATCTCTTTTATATAAAACATTGTTCTCGATTTCCTGCAGATACTCCTGTTTCGCTTCTGGTGTGTCCAGACACACATTGAAAATCGTCTCATTATAAGCATCTACCTGTAACAATGCGTAGAATTCAATTCCATGATTTTTTCCATCAAAGAACAGATTTCCATATGGATGTTCGTTGAAATACTGTTCATTTGTAAATTCACCGATATCTCCAAACATCATGTGCTTTTCCATATGGTGACCATATATAATATTATCAAAATCCGAAAAATCCGGCTTATTTGCACAATGTAAAAAGATTGCTCCGCTTAAGGAATAGTTTCCTTCCGCATCTGTATTCATATAAGTATCATCATTGTCCGTCTGCACCAGTGGATAATTGATATTTGTGTCATTCACTCGTATCCATCCAATCACATCCGGATTGATTTTCTGTAATTCTTCAAAAGATTTTGTATTCTTTTCTGTCGGAATATATGCTTCATAGTTCTTTGCATCTGCTGTCTGGTATACCTGGTGGGAGTCCCACAGCATATAACCTGAGAGAAACATGGCTGCAAGAATCAGCGATAAGGCTGTGAAGTTTACAATATGGTCTAATCCTCTGATAATTCCTTTCAGCACTTTCTTCATCCGAAGCATATGTACAAGTTCCTTTCACCATTTCTGTTTCTTTTATATTTATCAAAACTGGTTCATCTGACCAATTTGCTCGCAAAATTAGCAAAAAGGGATGCGGCGGAGCAACGCCGCACACATCCCCTTTCCTGGTTGCTATATTTTATTATTTCTGTAATCTTCTGCGTTTGAATCCTACAAAAGCAATCAGTGCTACACCGCAAAGTGCAATCATCAGAACGTATGGAAGAGTGTTCATGATGATACCAGTTACAGGTACATCGTTGTATGTATTGGTTACATCAACGGTATTCTGTTTCTGACCTAATTTTTCCTTATTTACCACTGTAAGTTCTGTACTATATTTTGTAGCACTAACAGGAGTCAACTGAGTACCATTGATAGTAATCACTGCACTACCTTTATAGTTTTTAGCTGCAGACTCTTTTACAGTAATTGTTGTTCCTGCTGGAACACCAGTGAACTTCATGTTTTCATTTGCTTTCAAATGGAATGTGTATGTTCCGCCCTCAGCAAGTGTAACATCACCTCCATTAGCATCTTTGATTCCGCCAAGTGTACTTGCATCTGTTCCATTCGGGAATGCAAATGTTGCTGTGAAAGTGAACTCATCGTCAGGAGTTTTTGTTGTACCATTTGCATTAACAATCTTTTTAGACACATTCAAAGAGCCAAACTGATTATAAATCGGATCTGGATTTGTAGGATCTGTACCTGTACCAGCTTCCTGTACATAAGTGTTAGTAAAGTTGAATTTATTAGTATCGGTATTTCCAATATCTACTTTACCGGTATCTGTCTGACCTGCATCATCTTTCACTTTATTTACAACGATATTAGAAATTTCTGTACCAGTTGCACCATCTGTAACATATACATCCATTGTATACTCAGCCTGTGACATGATCATTTTTTCATGCTCACTGTTTGCTACTATTGGATCTGCTGTCTGTGTCTCTGTTACAGTATACTCATACTTTCCTGCTTCTGGATATGTCGGAAATGTAATCTGACCTTTCTTCGAAGTTGATCCCGTTTCTGATGCTTCAAACGAAATCTTCGGCATTGTAACGTTAGCTGTTGTACCGATCAGACCATCACCTGTTTTCTGTGTTGCTGTAAAACTAAACGTCTCAGCCTTTCCGACCTCTGTGTTGTAGGTCTTAGTAATCCAAGCCTCGGTTGTCTTGCCCTCATCTGCCGCAAATGTTGGCATTGCCATTCCCATCGTCATGGTACCAGCAGCAACAACTGCGAGCACTTTTTTGAACATTTTGTTCATGCTCATAATGATTCCTCCCTTGTAGATAAAAATTGTTTGTTTTTATTTGATTAACGGAGGAGGGGATTAGAGTCCTCTAGTCCGAATAACCGCAATCGCTTTTCCTTTGACGTCTTTAATATTAATACAGCCATAGATTCTGCTGTCTGACGCCTCCGGTCTGTTATCACCCAGTACAAATATCTGACCTTCTCCAACGGTGATTGGGAAGTCAACTCCATTTTGAAACTGTGTGGTGTCAAAATAAATATCCTGTGAAATCTGCGTAGCGCCGTTAATCATCAAACCGTCTTTTGTTATATCTACGGTATCACCTGCGACTGCTACGACCCTGCCTGTGGTTGTTCTGCCATCTTTCTTAAATACTGCAATATCACCAGACACAAAACGCTTGTCCAGTCGATAATACATGACCAAATCACCATCTTTTATTGCTGGTTTCATAGATACGTCATTGATTCTCGCCATCCCGTACATAAATGTAAAAACAAGGATAACCGCCAAAATGATAAGAACAATTTTCAATAACAGCTGAAAGATATCTTCTCCCAGCGTTGTTTCCTGTCTGGGAAGCTGTTTCTCAATATTCTGTTCTTTCTCAACCTGTTTCTTTTTCATGATTCATTCCTTCTTCATATCAACTTAGATAATCAAGGTATTCTTTTATGTACTGGTTAGAGTATAGCACTTGTTTTTTGCAAAAATAATACAGAGAATAGGAAGATATTTTCAC
>ERZ791868.1118-NODE-1118-length-15838-cov-6.069822_pt1 | contig 15838 bp, 15 predicted proteins | sample MGYA00510281_ERZ791868 | MGnify/ENA primary metagenome ERZ791868 (study PRJEB30046, sample SAMN00792046) | human gut metagenome | study: EMG produced TPA metagenomics assembly of the A metagenome-wide association study of gut microbiota in type 2... | reverse complement strand
GAAGCCTCGCGCGATTGCGCGCGAGAATGCCGGCAGCGAATTTTCGGGAATGCCCGCCTCCTTATCGTAGAGCCCGCGATGCGCATAGCGGAATTTCCGCAGCGCCGCCATCGACTCCGTCCCGCGCCGCGCGCGCAGTAAAACCGCCCACGCGACCGCCAGAATCAGGCAAATTCCGACAACGATCCGTAAAATTTTCATTTTAGATCACTTCTTGTATTCAATTTAGTCCGCATCCATATCCTCAAACGCCGCAAGCCCGTCCTTGGCCTCCACCTTGCAGTCGCCATGGCGCACAAAGCACATCGTCATAAAGCTGCACGCCACGAAGAACGCCGCATACGGGAACAGCATGCTGTAGCTGATGTGCTTCAAGAGCGTGCCCGCCAAAATCGGCGTCACGACCTGCGCCGCCATCGAAAACGTGTAGTAGTAGCCCGTAAACTTGCCGATATCGCTGCCCTTGCACATTTCAACGACCATCGGCAGCGAGTTGACGTTGATCGCCGCCCACGCAAGGCCGACGAGCGCAAACACGACAAACATCACGGCGTTGATGCTCTGATAATGCGTCGTCAAAAAGTACGCCGACGCAAAGCACGCCGCAAGCAGGATGACGCCGCCCTGAATGGTCTTCTTGCGTCCGATCTTCGACGCCATCTGCCCCACGGGGATGTACGACACGATGGCCCCGCCCGTCGCGACGAGCAAACACGTCGACGCACCGCCGAGGCCCTGCCCCATCACGCGCCCGACATACGTCGTCCACCACGTCGTCACGCCGTTGTAGCCGATGTACCACAGCGCGATCGAGCACAGCAGCATCACAAGGCTGCGCTTGACTTCTTTGGGGAGTTCCTCGCTGCCGTCCGGCTCCTCCTCCACGAGCTGCTGCTCGGGATGCTCGGCCTCGTATTCCTTCTCCGCCGCCGCGAGCTTCGGCTCGTTTGTCGTGAAGTACAGCACGATGACCGAAACCGCCATCAGCACCGACACGACGACAAAAAGCGGTTGGTAGTTCACATGCGCGGCCCCCGCCGTCTTGCTGTTCGGATACAGCACCGCCGCCACGATCAGATACGAAATGCCGCCGACCGCGCCCATCAGGTTGATGATCGCGTTCGCGCGCGATCTTATGGGCTTGGGTGTCACGTCCGGCATCAGCGCCACCGCGGGCGAGCGGTAGGTCCCCATCGCCACGAGCAGCAGCCCCAGCGTGACGACGAACATCGCGAGCTTACCCGTGCTCGCGCCATTTGCGTAGCCGTTGTCAAAAAGCGGCAGCAGATTCATCAGGATCACCGCAGCCGCCGTGCCGCCGAGGATAAACGGCATCCGCCGCCCGATCTTCGTGCTCGTCCGATCACTCAGCGCACCGAAGAACGGCAGCAAAAACAGCGCCAGCACATTGTCCGCCGCCATGATCGCGCCGGAAATGGTCTCGTCTAAGTGGAACGTGTTCGTCAAAATCAGTGGGATGATGTTGTCGTACATCTGCCAGAACGCGCAGATGGACAAAAACGCCAGCCCCACCAGCACCGTGCGCTTGTGGTCAAGCTTCATAGCCGTTCTCCTTGCAAAGAAAAGTCGATTTCCTTAGAATCACAGTAGAATATCATGTTTTCGCCAAAATAGCAAGCGCCCGTCGCGCCCCGCTCTGTCAAATCCCTGTAAAATGCCAATATTCCTTGCCTTTTCGTCCCGTTTTCGCTATAATGGAAGAAAAATTGCGAAAAAGGAGCCCCCATGCTGTTTTGGAAGAAGAAAACGCCCCCGCTCGTCCAGTCCTCCGCCTCCGCGTGGCGCGAGCAGTGGCGCGCGATCGTCCCGCCCGAGTGCCGCGATGTCCCCGTCACCGTCGGCGATAAGACCGTCACCGCCTACGTGCAGATCAACCATTTCGTGATGATGCTCCAGGACGGCTTACTCATGGAGGAGCACTTTTTCGACGTCTGCTCCCACTTCCAGCGCGCGGGCTACCATGTCATCTGGCTCATGCGCTGCACGCAGGACATCGAAAACGGCTATTTGAAGCTCAAAAAGCAGCGCGGCGACAAATGCCTCTGGAAGTGGCGCAAGCCCACGACGAACTTCGGCCGCTGGACGTCCGACAACCGCTGCGTGACCATCCTCCTCCAATATAAGCCCGCGCCCGACGGCCCGCTCGAGCACTGCACCGAGCACATTTTGCAGCGCGTCCAGTGGGCGGAGAGCTCGGACAACGCGCAGATGGTCCCCTCGCGCACGGAATTTGCCACCGTCGGCGTCCCCGGCACCCCCGCCGAGCTCGCCAACTGGCTCCGCGGCGGCTTTATGTCGGGCGATTTGTAAAATTTATCTGGATATTTAGTCATAATTTGACTTGCGAAATCAGTCATAATCTCACATAATCTCAGTTATTTAGGGTTGTTTTGCTTCGTTGTGCCGTTTCGCCCTGCATCTTTTTTTCATGTTCGCGAAACATGAAAGCACTGCTTCGGCAGTGCTTTTTTATTTCTATCATAACGGAGGATTTTGCATTGAAACGTACAACCAACTACGCTCTCCCCGACTGGGAAAAATCGGACTTCATCCAAATGTCCGACTTCAACGACCTGACGCACAAGCTCGACACCGCGCTCAAAAGCCACGACGACACACTGAACACCAAGGCAGACACCTCGGCCGTCACCGCCGTGCAGCAGGAGGTCGCGGCGGCGCGCGAGGCCAACTGCCTCTTAAAGCTCGCGGGCCCACTCGTGACGACGGCGGCCAACGCCGCGATGGAATTCGACCTCTCGCAGGTCGACATGACCAAGGTTGCGGCGCTGTTCGTCGTGTTCAGTACGGGCGGCAGCGGAGAAATTAAATTATCCGCTAACGATACAGTCGTATCGTCAATTTGCAGCAACAATTTTTATAATAGGTGTAATTTCCATTGCTGTCCTTATTCATAACAAGGAACATGGTATCAGTGTTGGCAACAACCGTGTTGGTGAAGCCAGCAATGGTAGCGGTCTTGCCCTTGGTAATGGTAACTGCGCCAGTGTTGTGGCCTGTTCACATTCGTGGCGTCGCAATACTTAACAAGGTCATAAGAACCGTCAGCATTCACGGAGTAGGTGAAGATGCGGTTGTAGTAGGCATTGTTGTTGGTGTAGTCATCAGCAACCTCCGCAGTGAGAACTTCCACAACGCCGGAATTGTAGTTCGTGGTGACAGCATTATCGACCGAAGCAATCGTAGCACCAGCAACCTTGGTACCATCAGCAAGAACGAGGTCAGCAAGAGCCTTGCCGCCAGCAACAGTGCTGTTGTCGTGCTTCCAAGAAATCTTTTCGACCACAACGTAGTTAACAGAGGAAGCAACCATACCAATCAGGTTGCCATAAGAGTCAACGATGGAATCCCAAGCGGCAGCAGTGTAGGCGGTACCCTTGACGTTACCGCCATAGAACTTGTCAGCATCGTTGTACTGGTGTCAGCCAGAGTAGTGGTGGCAGCGGTGGTGCCGTATGCATAGCTCCAGTTCTTCAGCTGGCCCATCGGGGTGACAGCAGCAGCCTCAACAGCCTGAACGACCGGAGAAGCGGTATCGACCGTCATAGTAACGAGGACATACTGACCAACGGTGAAGCCCTCAGCCTCGACGCCAGCCTTGTCAATACCGGTATCATTGACCTGATAGACCTTCAGATCGACAGTGGCATCAGTGACGTGACCATTGCGGTCAGTGGAAGCAGCGGTGACCTTGGTGACCTTGGCGAGATAGGTGTTGATCTCGACAAAGCGGTAACCGGCGGAACCCATGTCATAGACCTCGGTCAGACGGCCCTGAGCGCCAACCAGAGAGGTGGTGTTCTTGGGGTCGATAGCACCTGGTAACCGTAGGATCAGTGACAGTCGTGCTCTTGCCATCAATGTAGGCAGCCTCGATCTTCTTGGAAGAGGTGATGCCCAGATCCTTGGCGATGTCGCACTCGTCGACCTTGGTGGTGTAGGAGGCGTCAGCCTTAGCAACAACGAGGGTGGCCTTGTCGCCGGTGGTGTAGGTCCACTTGGTGGCGGGACGGCCGAAAGAATCAGCGTCAGCCTTGCCCTCGAGCTTGAAGTTCTTGTAGCCGAGAGTGCTCTTGTCGAGCTTCAGCACCTTATCAGTCACATAACCGAAATCGGGGGTGTAGGTGACCGTGGAGGCCTCAGCAATGGCACGGAACAGCAGCTCGGCAACGAGCTCACGGGACGCAGCAGCGTTGAGGTCGATGCCCTTGACGTTCTTGAGCACGCCGAGCTGCTGCGCGGTCTGCGCAACATGGAGCGCCCAGTCAGCGCCGGAGAACTCGTTGTTCTTGTCGTAGCCAACCGCGCGGAGAATCATGGCGAGGACCTCGTAGCCCGTGACGTTGCCGGACGGCTTGAAGGAACCATCCTCATAACCCTTGAACACACCCATGCCATTCAGAACGGCAACAGACTCAGCGTAATCATCGCTGATGCTCTTGTCATCCTTGAAGGCTGCGTTGGCGCTGACGGCCAGAGACAGAGTCATGACCAGAGCCAGCACCATTGCGAGTAACTTTTTCATAGATGTTACTCTCCTTTCATAAATTTCCATCTTCTCGCGGCCGAACACCCGCCGTCTCTCCCGCTTTCCCGTGGTTGCCGCCAAAATTCGTAAATTCTCAAATTATTGCAAGAATGATCAAGAATCGCAAAAAATCTGCATAATCAATGCAAAAACGTTCGATTCAGTGGATATCGCATCCCCTTAGCGACGCGGAAAAAGCCCGCCGCGCAAGGGCTCGCGGGTGCGGCTGGTAGCGGTTTGGTAGCGGTCCAAAAATTTAAAGTGCGGTTTTTCCTGTGATACCAACGGTTTGCAGAATCGCTACCATGGCAGCGCACCCGTTTCACTTAAAAAAAGGCGGTGCAGCTGAGCTGCACCGTCTCCGGAAATTTATGATGGAATTTTCGGAATTTTACACGTTAAAGCGGAAGTAGATCATGTCGCCGTCCTTGACGACGTACTCCTTGCCCTCGCTGCGCAGCAATCCCTTTTCCTTTGCCGCCGCGACGCTGCCGCAGCGGATCATGTCGTCGAAATTGATCGTTTCGGCGCGGATGAAGCCGCGCTCGATGTCGGAGTGAATTTTGCCCGCGGCCTGCGGGGCCTTGGTGCCGTTTTTGATGGTCCAGGCGCGGCACTCGTCCTCGCCGTAGGTCAGGAACGAGATGAGGCCGAGCAGCGCGTAGGAGCACTTGATCAGGCGGTCGAGGCCGGACTCCTGAATGCCGAGCTCCTCGAGGAACATCGCGCGGTCCTCGCCGTCGAGCTCGGCGATGTCCTGCTCGAGCTTGGCGCAGATCGGCAGCACCTGCGCGCCCTCGCGGTCGGCGAGCTCCTTGACCTGCTGGAGATACTGGTTGCCGTCCTGATTCGCAAAGCCGTCCTCGTCCATGTTCGCGGCGTAGATGATGGGCTTGAGGCTCAAAAGATCGGCGGTCGCGATGAGCTCAGCGTCGTCGGACGAAACCTCGAACGTGCGCGCGCTCTTGCCCGCGTCGAGGTGCTTGGCAAGAGCAGAGAAGAGCTCGACCTCGTGCAGGAACTTCTTGTCGCCCTTGGCCATCTTCGTCGCCTTTTCGACGCGGCGGTTGACCATCTCAAGGTCTGCCATGATGAGCTCCAGGTCGATGGTCTCAATGTCGCCCAGGGGGTCGACGGGGACGTTCGTGCTCGCGTCGGCCACGACGTGCATGATGTTTTCATCGTCGAAGCAGCGCACAACGTGCACGATGGCGTCCGTGCGGCGGATGTTCTCAAGGAACTTGTTGCCGAGACCCGCACCCTGGCTTGCGCCCTTGACAAGACCCGCGATGTCGACAAATTCGATGACGGCGGGGGTCTTCTTCTTGGGGTGGTACATCTCGGCGAGCTTATCGAGGCGCTCGTCGGGAACGGCCACCATGCCGACGTTCGGCTCGATGGTGCAGAAGGGGTAGTTGGCGCTTTCCGCGCCCGCGTTGGTGATCGCGTTGAAGAGAGTGGACTTGCCGACATTCGGCAGTCCGACGATACCTAATTTCATTTGTACTCATTCTCCTTCGATTTTCCTTGATTTTCAAGGGGTTTCAGCGTTTGGCGTCTTGGCTGTTACACCATTTTTACACCATTTCCGCATTTGGCTTTATTGGATTTTATCAGACTACACCATTTTGCTGAAATTGCTTGATGGCATAATCCAGCGATTCGGCAGTCACATGAACATACCGATCCATTGTTGTTTTGATGCTGGCATGACCCAGCAGTTTTTGCAGCACCTTCGGCTGCATACCGCTTTCGATTGCTCTTGTAGCATAGGTATGTCGCAGGGCGTGCATACAAAAGTGTTTGATCCCTGCTTCATCGCAGAGCTTATATAAGTGGGTATCATAGGAACTGTTTTTCGCCGGTTCCCCGGTACGCCAGTTGATAAAGACAAGATCACGCATGACCAGCCGAGAAGAAACGCCTGTACGTCTGTCTATGTACTCAAGCGCTTTGTCCAGCGTCGGTGACTCTTTCTGCTCCGGGCGGCTGTCCCAAATACCTTTGAGGATTTCATAAGCCCGATCCGTCAACGGTATTGTGCGGTAGCTGTGCTGCGTTTTCGGAGGACCCGCACGCCAATACTGTTCACCGTGTCGAAACTCCAATGTTTTGTTGACCGTGAGCGTGCGCTTTTCAAAGTCAATCGCGTCCCACGTCAACCCGATCATCTCGCCGGTACGCAAACCGGTTTCAAGGATCAGCGTGTATTGGTTGTAGTTGCGGGAGCGTTTCGCTGTTTCAAGAAACACGCGCTGCTCGTCACGGGTGAGGAACTTAATATCGTCTGTCGCACGAATCGGCTTTGTAAACCGCACACCGTCCATCGGGTGCTTGGCAATCAGGTCATTCATCTTCGCAGCCTTGAACATCGTACCCATTGTGATATAGGTCTGCCGGATGGTAGAACCTGCATAATCCGCGTCCATGGAAAGCAGCACTTTTTTGCAGTGCATGGGCTTCACATCGGAAAGGAGCATTTTGCCGATGATGGGCTGGATATTCTGCTTATATCGCTCCCGATAATTTCGCAGGGTATTCGGTGCCAAATCGCCCACAATGTTCTCGATCCAAAATGAAAACCATGCGTCAACCGTCGTGTCCGATGGAACAAACACATCTTCGTGCTTGTCGGCATATTTCGCCTGCTCGATCCAGTTACGCGCCTCGGGAATCGTCTGGAAATATTTCTCATGTCGTTTTCCTGCTTTGTCTACAAAACGTGCGTGATATAATCCGTCCTTTCTTTGGTAGATACCCTTACCGCATTCTTTGCCTTTTAAGTTTTTGCCCATTGTATACTCCTTTCCCGCAGAGAGAAAAGAGCCTACTGCAACAACATAATTATAGCAGATAGGTTCTTTTCTCTCAAGCTGTTTTTACAAATTATCTTTTGCCGTCAGATCACCAGCTTTTGGCTGATGTACTCTTCGAACTCCCTGCGTTTGACCAGCTTTTTGGACCCAACATAGAGAACAAACGGGCAATTCGGGCTGCGCAGCATACTCTCGATCTTGTTGATGCCAATGTTGCTGTATGCTGCGGCTTCCTTAATCGTCAGCGTCATTTTGAGATGGATCGGCACTTGCAATTCCTCGACCATACTGTTACCACCTGTGTGTTACATTCCGGACTGTTGACTTAGAAACGTAGCATTTGGGGAAAGTAAGAGTTCGTCTGAGCTATCATCTCTTTCCGTATCCAAGTCCAGCAGCCATTTGTCTGGGATCGTGATCAGATTGGGTCCTGTGTTGCAGATCCGTTTTACAACATCTGCTTGGCACGAAAACAATGCGCCTCTATCCAGCTCTGCCCGCATTTGCTTCCCCTTTTTCAAGGCATACGCCTCCGAAAGCAGCTCCAGACTGAACAGATACATCGGAAGCATAGATGCTTTGCAAATGCCGTTTTGCTGCAAGTACCGCTGAAACCGATACAGCGTCATTTCATCCAGCGCCAGCTTCATCAGCCGCAGGCCCATCTCATCGACGGTGAAATAATGAAAGCCGCTGTTCTTGCTGAAACGGATCAGACGGCTGCGCGGGTTTTCCCCGTGAGCCATTTTTGCGTCCTTTTGTGGAAGAATGAAATTCTTCCTTCCGCCTCTCTTCATGGCCATGCAGAAATAGAGAAACCGGCTGCCGGTGCTGAGTGCGTGGAACTTCTTGGAGAGGAGCAGTGAGTTTCCAACCTGAATGAATCGTTTTCTTTGTTATCCACCTTGGCGGATAAGACCGGTACAATCGTAGATCCGTGTTTTCGTTTGCTCAAATCAAACTCCTTCTTTCGTGTGAGAATAGGGGGGTGGATGTCTCATCCCTTCGTAATAAATGCAGAAAGCCGGCCCTGGTTTGACCACCCATTCAAGGCAGAAAAAATTACACTCAATGTAAACTTTCGTAAACACAGAATGGTCTGAATCTACATTAGGTCTACACTGAGTGTAATGCTTGTGAGTATGTTTACTTATTCCAACATTAAGCGTAGTGCGGCATCGAATGGGTATCTTCCGGTACACAGCCGAGAAAGGCGACTCTTTTTGCGAATCGGTCGCGGAACACTTCTCCGGCAGGATCTGCGCCGCATGCTCAGCTGCCAATATCCAGCTCGTAGGTGCAGAGGTAGAACAGGAATGACGTCATCTGATAGCGGCTGATGCGGGTGCCAGCGGACGCCAGCAGCTCGTCAAGGCTGCTGTCCCGGGTGGTGATGTCCTTTTCATCGCACCAGAGCATCGCTTTGGCTGCCTCTCTGCCAAGATCGGGGGCATCCCGAAGAAGCTGCCTGAGCTGCGTCTGATCCACGCCGGTATCGACGCCTGCCATGATCGCGTAGCGGCGGATCAGTACGCACGCCGTCTGATAGTCCACCTTGTCATCGTATTCGGTATTGGGATCATTTTGCCGGAGCAGCCTTGTCTGATAGGCCCAGCACACGGCATTATAATAGGGATGGGCCGCGTTGAATTCCTCGTTCTCGTAGTCAGCCGGAAGGGCTGTGTTGTCCGTTTCCGGCCGGCCCGCGATGCGGTAGAGCACATCGACAAACTCGCCCAGCCTTGCCGCGGCCTTGCCGCCGAAGGTGTCCGGCGCTTCCGGATCCACATAGCCCTTGCGGTACATATAGAGAACGCTGGCCTGATTGAAAATGCTCTTGATGTCCGTGAATACCACCGTGTCCGCAAGGCTTCCGCCGCTGGACTCCCTGGCAAAGACGTGGGCGTAGTAATCGCTGTTGAGGATGTTGCCGGAGAGCTGGAACCTGCTGTCCACATAGAGCCGGTAGGCTTTCGCCAGCTTGTCGGAGACTGTGGTATTCTCGTCGGCGGGGATCACGGTTTCCGTACCGGCGTCATAGCGGAAGGTCTTCGTCAGAAAGGACTTATCCGACAGCACCGCTACATGGAGGCCGCTGGAGAGTACATCGGTGCCCGCCAGCAGGCGGGAATCGTAGTCCACGCCGAAGAGATTCAGCAGTGTCGGCAAGATGTCCGCCGTGGAGCAGTATTCATCCACCACGATGTTCTCTGAAAGGCCGGGAACATAGCAGATGAAGCTGTTGCGGTACTTCTCAAAGGTGGTGTCCAGCGTCTGCCCTGCCAACTCGTTGTACTCGTCTTCGGTCAGGCCGTAGGGGTAGTGGTCGTTGGTCAGGACGATGCAGGTCTTGTCGGCAACGCCAGCCTCCTCCAGCCGCTGCATCAGGTACTCCAGTGCGTATTCCAGCTCCAGATTGCAGGCAATGTACGCCTTCACCGGCTCAGAATAGGGCAGATCTTTCACCGCGTCGCGGTTTTTGGCGCTCATGGCGTTGTCCCAGTTGTACTGGTAGTGACCGCTGAAGGTCATGTAATAGGCGTGGAAGGGTTCTCCGCTGTTGATGTAGTCGTCCACGGAGGCCTCCATCATCTCCAGATCGGAGGAGGGCCAGTCGATCTTCATGGCCAGACCGGAATCCGCCGCCTTGAACGTGTAGCCCATGTTGGCGTGGGTGATGTTCCGGTTGTAGAAATCCCCGATGTAGTCGTGATAGCCCCAGGCTTGATAGCCCATGCTCTTGAGCGCATTGCCCAGGCAGAACGGCAGATAGTTGGTGCCCGCCACATTGAAGCTGGAATCCGTCTTCGTGCGGGACATATCCGGATAAAGCCCCATGCACATGGTGTATTCGCCGTTGGTGGTGACGGACTGGAACGTGCCGTAGTAATTTTCAAAGAGAATACCCGTATGGCTCAGCTTGTAGAGCGTCGGCGTCAGCTCCTCGCTGATAAACCACGGGCAGAAGCTCTCAGCGCAGATGGTGATGAGGTTATAGTCCTTAAGAAGTCCTGTGTAGTTGTTTTTGCGGGTGGGTGTTGCATTTGATAGATACTCGTCTGTGGCCTTGAGAATATCGCTGTCGGTACTGTCTGCAAGAGCCGTAAAATCGATGCTTTCGATCACGTTATAGGAGTTGCTGCTGTATGTCCGCGGAACATCGCTTATATTCAAGGACGACGGCGTGATCATAATGCTGCCGCTGCCGCTGAAGAGCATGTATCGAAGCTCCTGCACCGTGGTGGCCAGCATACCGATTTTTTTATAACTGCTGTCGGTGGAGGTGTTCACATTGGTGAAGGTACGATAGACGGAAAAGGCGTTGTCCCGTCCAACATACATGAGTCCCGTGACCGTCAGCAGCAGTGCGAGGAGCACGGCAAAGGAGGCCATAGTCTGTTTCCAGCGCAGCCGCAGCTTCAGAGCCTGCGCCCTTCGCAGGGCAAGGCAGAGGATCACGGCAATCAGCGGCAGCAGGAGGAGCAGGATCTTCAGCAGATTTTGGCGGATCCCATAGAGAAGCTGCGAGTTGAAATTGACGACCACATTTCCGCCCATGCCGATCTGGCTGACGGGCATGAAATCCCCGAAGATGCAGTGATAGACCAGCTGCACCTCGGCCAGCAACACCTGTGCTGCGACCAGGAAAACCCCTGTGATCTGGCGCAGAACCTTTGGCAGGCTTGAGACTACCAGCGTGCAGAGTGCGCCCCCCAGCAGGCCAAACAGGACAGGATATCCCGCGTACCGGTCCATCGAGCCGAATACGCACAGATGCAGGCACAGCTCCACATAAACGCCGGTCAGGCAGAACAGCAGGAGATTTTTGCGCCACGTATTCCAAAGGCCATGGCTCATGGGCACTGCCGCTTCAGCAGTAGTGCCAGAGCCTTGATTTGTATTTGTCATGGATACATCGGATGTTTTTTCTTTGAGCATATTAGTTCTCCCGTTGGGGCTTTTTTAAAAAGCTTTGTAGAATTTCAGCTGAATATGACAGATAGAGAGCTTATCTTAAAACAAATATTGAAAAAAGGCAACGGTTCCTGTAAAAAATTAGGAAAGATTTACAGGTCACGCGGAGAATTCTATGCACCAAAGTCTGTCAACCGCAGCTTTGCAGCCCGCCTCTGGGCTGCAAATAAGGACTCTGCACCTAAAAATTTTACAAGATACATACAGACACATTACAAAAGCCGTGCTATACTGTATGGAAAATTGAGAGTACCATTGTTTCAAGGAGGTGTGTGATGTGACGGAGATTGTGTTTCGCTTAAAGCGGCATTTGACTTCTTTTCAAATTATGATCCTCGGCTTTGCGGGCGTGATCCTGCTGGGGGCGTTGGTGCTGATGCTGCCTATCGCCACAGTACAGCGGGTCTGGACGCCGTTTCATGAGGCACTGTTCACCTCCACCTCCGCTGTCTGCGTGACGGGGCTGGTGGTGCAGGATACCGGCAGTTACTGGTCCGCCTTCGGTCAAACAGTCATATTGTTGCTGATCCAGATCGGCGGGCTGGGGGTGATCACCGGTGCGGTGACCTTCCTGATGCTCGCCGGGCGGAACATCACGCTCAAGGAGCGCAGCGCCATGCAGGACGCCATCTCCGCCCCTGCGGTGGGCGGCATCGTGCGCCTGACGAGATTTATCCTCAAGGGGACCTTTCTGGTCGAGCTGCTGGGCGCGCTGGCGCTGCTGCCAGCCTTTTGCCGGGACTATGGACTGCGGGGCGTATGGATGTCCGTTTTCCATTCCGTTTCCGCCTTCTGCAATGCGGGCTTCGATATTCTGGGGCGGACGGATTCCCTCTACCCCTCGCTGACGGCCTATGCCGCCGACCCGCTGGTCAACATCGTTATCATGCTGCTGATCATCGTGGGCGGCATCGGCTTTCTAACGTGGGACGATGTCTGTACGCACGGTCTGCACCTGCGGCGTTACCGGATGCAGAGCAAGGTCATTCTGAGCGCGACAGCGCTTTTGATCACGATTCCGGCGTTTCTCTTTTATCTGACAGACTTTGCGGACCTCTCCGTGGGAGAGCGGGTATTGGCCTCCCTTTTTCAGTCGGTCACGCCGCGGACGGCCGGCTATAACACAGTGGATCTGACGGAGATGACGGATGCCTCTCAGGCGGTCACCATTTTGCTGATGCTCACCGGCGGAGCACCCGGCTCCACGGCGGGCGGCATGAAGGTCACGACGCTGGCAGTTCTCATTGCCAACGCCATTGCCGCCTTCCGCAGGCGAGAGGATCCGCAGCTCTTCCACCGCAGATTGGAGACATCCACTGTCCGCAACGCCGCCGCCATTCTGCTGCTGTATCTGGGGCTGACCTTTGCGGGGGCGGCGGTCATCAGCACAGCGGAGGAGCTTCCCCTCGGTGCCTGTCTCTATGAAACAGCGTCCGCCGCGGGTACGGTGGGCCTGACGCTGGGGCTGACGCCGCAGCTGGGAGTCCTGTCGCAGAGCATTCTCATCCTGCTGATGTATTTTGGGCGCGTCGGCGGATTGACCTTGATCTACGCCGCATTCTCCGGGCATGATCTGACTTACGCCCGCTATCCGCAGGAGAAAATTACCGTAGGCTGAAAGGAGCACACGATGAAAACGGTATTATTGATCGGACTGGGCCGCTTCGGGCGGCATCTTGCCATGCAGCTCAACGAGCTGGGCCATCAGGTGATGGCAGTAGACAGGGACGAGGAGCGCGTCAACGAGTGCATGTCCTTTGTCACCAACGCGCAGATCGGCGACAGCACCCGTGTGGACTTTCTGCGCTCGCTGGGCGTGAGCAATTACGATGTCTGCTATGTCACCATCAGCGGAAATTTTCAGAATTCGCTGGAGACGACGTCGCTGCTCAAGGAGCTGGGAGCAAAATATGTGGTATCCCGCGCTGAGCGGGATGTGCAGGCGAAATTTCTGCTGCGCAACGGCGCGGACGCGGTCGCCTACCCGGAAAAGCAGCTGGCGAAGTGGGCGGCCATCCGCTATACCTCCAACCATATTTTCAGCTACATTGAGCTGGACGAGCAGCACGCCATTATCGAGGTTGCCGTGCCGGAGGATTGGCAGGGCCGCAGCATCGGCGAGCTGGACATCCGCAGAAAATACGGCGTCAATATCCTCGGCGTAAAGCGGAACGGCAAAACCGATGTGAACATCTCCCCGGAAACTGTGCTGGACGCTGATATGACGCTGCTGGTGCTGGGGGAAAACCAAGAACTTAAGAAGCACTTCCGGCTGTAAAGCAACATAGAGTCTTGCACGTATAAGGGCTTTACGCGCCGGAGAGGCATCTCAACAAAAGCGCGCAGGTTTGCGGAGAAGGATTCCGCGTTGCGCAAAAACGGCAAAAAATGAGGGAGGACGGCTCTGTCCTCCCTCATTTTTGCCCTGCGCTTTCGCCCTTCTCCGTCAGCTGTTTTTCCAGTGCGGTCTGTCTGGCCAGGATGGCATTGACCTTGTCGTAAAGATCCTCGATCATGATCTCTGTCTTGAGGTTGACCTTATAATCGTTCTCTGCACGGCGGCGGTCCTTTTCCTCCTGCCGGTTCTGGCTCATCATGATGAGCAGTGCCTGAATGGCCGCCACGCAAGAGAGCACCAGCTCGAGCAGGATGAAGGGGTACGGGTCAAACGCCTTTGCCGCCAGCAGCGTGTTGACAAGCATCCACAAAATCAGCACGCCGGTGAAGGAAAAGATGAACGCCCAGCTGCCCGCAAATTTCGCGATGGCGTCTGCCGCGCGCTGGCCAATGGTGTATTTTTCCTTTTCACCCGCGGGATTTTCGGAAATCTTACTGTCCGCCAGCAGGTTCAGCACTTCCTCGTCCGTCATATCGCGGCGGATGTCCTTGAGGACTTCTCTCAAAAGCTTGCGGTTTTCTTTCATTGTGATATCATCCTTTTCTGTTTGCGAAAGTTTTGGCGTATTATCATGACGAAGGACCCGACGTATCTCGACCTGGCTCACTGCTCGGCCGCGCCGTGCCGCGAGTTCCTGTTCGGCACGGACACGATGGGGCGCGACATCTTCTCGATGATCTGGTACGGCGGGCGGCTGTCGCTGTTCATCGGCGTCGGCTCGACCGTCATTTCGACGCTGCTCGCGATCCTCTTCGGCACGGTCAGCGGACTTGCGCCCAAATGGCTCGACGCGCTGCTGATGCGCCTGACCGAAATTCTCCTCAGTGTGCCGAACCTGCTGCTTGTCATCTTCCTGCAGGCAGTCATCGGCACGCCGAGCGCGTGGAGCATCGCGCTCGTCATCGGACTCACAAGCTGGACGAGTATCGCCAAGGTCGTGCGTACCGAGGTGCAGCAGCTGCGCGCGAGCGAGTACGTCATCGCGGCGAAGTGCATGGGTGGCAGCTTTTTCCACATTCTGCGGTGTCACCTTGCGCCGAATTTCTTCTCGTCCATCCTCTTCATGGTGGTGATGAATGTGCGCAGCGCCATCATCGCCGAATCGACGCTCAGCTTCATGGGCCTCGGCCTGCCCATCGAGGTCGTGACCTGGGGCAGCATGCTCTCGCTCGCGGAAAAGGCGCTGATGACCGACGCGTGGTGGATCTTGCTCATCCCCGGGGCATTTCTGGTCGTGATGCTCCTTTGCATCACGAACCTCGGCGACTACCTGCGCAGCCGCACGAGCAGAAAAGAACGCAACCTGTAAATAGCAAAAAGAAGGCACAGCCGTTTGGCTGTGCCTTCTTTCTATTTATGGAGTTTACTTCGCGTTCACGATGTTCATGAACTCTTCGCCCGTGATGGTCTCCTTCTCGTAGAGGTACTGCGCCAGCTCATCGAGCTTCGCGCGGTTCTCGGTGAGGATGTTCACAGCCTTTTCGTGCTGTTTTTTCACCAGCTCCACAACGCGCTGGTCGATCTTCGTCTGCGTCTCGGCAGAGCACGCAAGCGATGCGTCGCCGCCGAGGTACTGATTGTTGACCGTTTCAAGCGCGACCATGTCGAAGTCGTCGCTCATGCCGTAGCGCGTGATCATCGCGCGGGCGAGCTTCGTCGCCTGCTCGATATCGTTCGACGCGCCGGTCGTGACGGAGTGGAACACGACCTCCTCCGCGGCGCGGCCGCCGGTCAGCGTGGCGATCTTGTTCTCCATCTCGGTTTTGCTCATGAGATAATGGTTGCCCTCTTCGACCTGCATCGTGTAGCCCAGCGCGCCCGAGGTGCGCGGCACAATGGTGATCTTCTGCACGGGGGCGGAGTGCGTCTGCATCGCCGCCACGAGCGCGTGGCCGATCTCGTGGTAGGAGACGATCTTCTTCTCCTCGTCGGTCATGATGGCGTTCTTCTTCTGGTAGCCCGCGATGACGACCTCGATGCTTTCCTCAAGGTCTGCCTGCGTGGCAAAGCGGCGGCCGTCGCGCACGGCGCGCAGCGCCGCTTCGTTCACAATGTTGGCAAGCTCCGCGCCGGAAGCGCCGG
>ERZ791868.1107-NODE-1107-length-15945-cov-2.428383_pt1 | contig 15945 bp, 10 predicted proteins | sample MGYA00510281_ERZ791868 | MGnify/ENA primary metagenome ERZ791868 (study PRJEB30046, sample SAMN00792046) | human gut metagenome | study: EMG produced TPA metagenomics assembly of the A metagenome-wide association study of gut microbiota in type 2... | reverse complement strand
TTTTGGAATTCGGCTCAAGCCCCACCTGTTTGAGAATTTCATTGATTCTTTCTTCTCCTGTTTTCTTATTAATTTTTGCCAGTAAAAGTAAATTTTCCTTTGCAGTATACTCCGGCATGAAGCCTATGCAGTCCAGCACTATTCCAACATCCTTTGCATACTGTCCTTTTTTCAGAGGGATGCCTCCGTATTTTATTATTCCATCCGACGGCTCCATTAACCCGGTCATTATCTTCAATAAAACACTTTTTCCACTACCGTTTCTTCCAACGAGACCATATATTTTCCCGGATTCCAATTTTAAATTTACATTTTCCAACACTGTCTGATTTTTAAAATTCTTTGATACATTATCAAGCTCTATATTCATATATTTTCTGCCTTCCACTTACGTAAAATTATATCCTCTTGTTTATTTTTTAACATTACAACAACACCCAATCCTATGACCAGACACTCTGCCATTTGAAATACCATACACTCAAGCTGAGTTGTCATATGCGAAATATACAGCCCCTGTGTAAGCGGCAGCCACGAAAATAATGTTCCTGCCACAATATGGCATATAGTAATTATTATAAATCCCATATGTTTATCTCCGGCTTCATGCAACCAGCATAGAAATACCAGCAGTAACAAGGCTATTGTCTGTAAAATCATATTACTCATTTCCATTATCAAATTTACATTTATTACCGTTCCCGAAATAAATGCTATTACCATCATTCCCACTCCGTAATACAGATAAGTACATACCAGAAATATTATCGCCAGATGCTTCATCCAGCTAATTGTATTTCCTTTTCTCAAGGCAAACTGAATATAGTAAAACGAAAAGTTCTTTGTCAAAAAATAATACAATAAAATCCAGATTGGCATTTGATAAAACAAATATAACAGTAAAAAAATATCAAGCTTTTTAAATCCGGCAAAATAGTCTGTAATGCCTGACATATATTGTTTTGAAACAAATCCGTATATGCTCCATATAGCAACTGCTGCCATAAACGTAAGACCATAATATGACTTAACACATATTGCAATCAGTCTTTTAAAAAAGTTGAGTATAACGGCTCTATAAAATATAACCATTATAACAAACGCAATACTCACAGACCAATAAACAATATAAAAGCTATATGTTTTTACATCTGTAACCATCAAATGGGCAATCCATGATTTTCTTCCAATAAAAGAATCTTTAAAGCTTATCCTATTGCTGATAACAATATTTATAAGCAGGCATACAATACTGCAGATATTAGCTGCCCATCCTGTATTTATCAATTTGTTAAATAAAATGGTAACACAACCCAGCAGCCAGTAAAATAACAATAAGTTGCCAAATAGCTGATACACTTTTGTCACATGAAGCATCTGCGACTGAACATTATAAAAACTATTTACAACAGCAATCATATTAATTACCACCCACTGGATAACTGCAATGATAACTGCATATTTGAATGCATACACTACTTCAATGACATTTGCCCCAGGTTCACTTCCAATCCGCAATTTAAGATAAAAATTATTCCGTGTAACCGCCAATAATCCGGCAATGCTCCATACAATTAAAATCCCGCTGACAAGCAATATTAAATATCTGTCTCCAACGATATTTATAACTGCATTGACATATGAATACTCCTGATATCCGGCATCACATTCCATACAATAACGAACATATTCAAATTGCATATAGCTAAAAATAATGAATATAGTTATTAATAACTGAAACCATCTACTTTTCATTATTTTTTACTCCTACCGCAAACAAAATGCTGCCTGTTAAAATCAATATACCTGACATAATTAATATTATCGGAACAGATGCCCATGCATATCCATTAGGCGTAAATATTAAAAGCATATCAAATCTGTTATCCGGTATCAATATCGCCATGGCTATGCAAAGAACAAATGGCAGTATCAGCGTCAGAAAAGTGTTTTTAATCCATGCCGATATGCCGATTGCAAATGTAGCAAATGTAACTCCTGCCAATAAAACAAACGTACCAAGTAAACAAACATATGCTATAGTATTCGAGGCTGCCAGTTCAGGATGGAACATAATAACTGTCTCTCCCTCTTTTATATTCAAGTAAGCCTTAGTTCCATACTGAAAATATAAATGCAGACAATATACAGCATACGGAATAAGCAACCCCAAGCCGCCAAGTATTGCGTTTTGTATTAATGTTACAACAACATACCTGTTTCTTGACATTTTTTGCAGGCGCAGCTTCAAATATCCGCTTCTATATTCTCTGACATATGATATTCCCATAGGAAGTGCTGCCAGTATCGGAAAGAGGATTCCATTCCAGCCACTGCTTCCGGATCCCATACTAAGTATCAGTCTGTATATCATATGATCAGAATAAGCAGTTGCAGCTCTATATGTATATGCGTAATTTGCTTCTTCATAAAGGAGCAGTCCAATAACAATAGAAATAATAAACCCCGAATACTTTTTTATATATAGCATATTTCCCTCTTCCGTTTTCATTTATTTATTAATCGTTCCTATAGATATCTACAAAAAAATCGTATCACAATATTTTAAAGAAAAAGAAAGGAACTTCTGAAATTTTCTAAAGATTTCTAAAGATTTCTGAAGTTTGTAGTTCAGTTCGTAATCGGAAATCGCAATTTTACATAAAAGTAATATTCTTTTGTTTCGTAAATTGCTCTGCCGTGCATACGCCTCATCAACAGCTCAACATTTTTTAGTCCTAATCCTGTACTCTCCAATAAGCTTTTTTCCTTACACACCGTGTTGCTTATGCATATTTCAAATATATTTTTTGAATATACTGTTTCCATGACCACTTGCTCATCAATATCAGCATACTTGCAAATATTATTAGTAAGGTTACTAAATATTCTTGATAGTAAACTTCCATTTACAGCAACTTTAACCTTTTCCCAATAAATGCCATCAATATTAACACAAAAACCATTCCGGCTTATAATGGTATGCATTTCAGAAAGATAATCTCCTATTGCATATTCTACGAAAGAAGGCTCGTCCAAATGTATATTCTCATCTGAACTTGCAATAGAAAAATCCAGTAACAGATTAGAAAGATCTCTTAATTCATTAACTTTAGATGTCAGAATATCCAAATTTTTGTTAATTCTCTCATTTGATTTGTTTTGCAATTTTAAGATATCAATGTATGTCATCAATCCCGTTAATGGTGTTCTTAAATCGTGAGCCATATTTCTCATCAATTGATCTTTTTCATCCCGTGCTTTCCGTTCCTGCTCATGTGCCTTACCAATATTTACTTTATAATCTTTTATGATATTATTAACACATCTATAGATAACATAAGCTCCGCTTAAGATTGATAATACAAATCCTAAAATTATGACTCCTAAATAATACTTTTCAGTATATCCGGCATATATATACACATTAGCCTCTCCGTCAGCAAAATTTACCGGTAATTGATATTTAGCAATTTTTCTACTATCATACATGTTTTTCGCTGATACAATAAATTTATCTACATTCAATTTACTATATACAGCTTCCCCATCTTTTTCTATACTGCAAAACAAAACACAATGATAATCCATCCATTCATCACATTCCGATATATCTGATGCAGCTATATTATTCTTAGAGACATACTGTTGAAATTCATGAACATATGGAAATTCATGGTCATAAATATATTTTGAATTATTAAAAAAAAGATTAAGACCATTTATCCCTATGCCATATATCCCCCAAAATATGCAGCACGATAATATTATTGCACCAAATATAATTTGAACTGCCTTTACTGCTTTAAAATCACTTTTCAAATTTGTATCCCTTTCCCCATATAGTTTCTATGACAGCCCGGTTGCATATTTCATAGAATTTATTCCTTATATTTTTTATGTGTACCATAACTGTATTTCCGGAATTATATGTATACAGTTCTTCCCAAATATTTGAATAAATCACCTCAAGTGTATATATTCTATCAGGATGTTTTGCAAGCAATTTGATTATTTCATACTCTTTTCGTGTAAATTTAACACCTATGCCATTCACTTCTACTCTATTCTTATTTTCGTATATCCTTATATCTTTTCTGTCTATATATTCATTTCCTGCATTGTCTTCAATTATTTCTCTATCATATACATTTCTACGCCTTAATAATGCCTTGACACGCGATATAAGCTCCATATTGTAAAACGGCTTCACAAGATAATCATCACCGCCCACTTCAAAGCCTTGCATTATATCTATTTCTGATGATTTTGCAGTAAGAAATAAAATTGGGACACTTGATTCTTCCCTCAATTTTTTGCAGGCATCTATACCTGATAACAACGGCATTATTATATCCATAATAACCAGGCTATATGTTTCATCGAATTTATTTAAACCGTCCACACCATTTACAGCAATATCAACATAATATCCCTGTAATTCTAATAATGTCTTTATTCCATTACGAATTGTTTCATCATCCTCGACTATTAATATCTTGTACATCTTATATCCTCAACTTTGATTAAATTCAGTAAAAAATCCATATATACTTAAAAAGCAGTTATCCCTCTATCTTTTAAATATTCATATATCTGATCATATGTCACCAGCGATACATTTCCCATTTTTCCGGCTTCCTCAATGCACCCTTGGGTAAATCCTTTTTTCGCGAATAAAAACAAATGGACATTCTCATATCTAAATAATGTGCTTCTCTTCTTCAGCTTTTCGAGCACTTTTACATCCACATTTTCATTTATCCACTTACATTCTCCAAACAATGCAGTGCTTTTATCCTGATCACCCATTATATCAATTTCTGTCTGTATTCTCTCTTGTGGATCTGTCCCCCACCATCGTCCAAGATCATTAAATTCCACAGGTGCTTCTCCATTAATCAATAATTTCCACAGATACTGCATACATATTTCTTCAAATATCCTGCCCATATAATCTGACAGATTTGGAGCAATTCTTTTATACGCAAGTTCTGTTGCACCTCTGCTAATGATAGAATTATTATCAGGTATAAACCGATACCAGAATCTAAACATATTATCAGCTATTGCATATATTGATTTTCTGGACTCCTTTTCGCCATATGGAGTTTCTTTCCGTATTAAGCCAAGATTAATCAGATTTTTCATATACTGTGAGCATACACTTGTCGTTTCGCCTATCTTGGTTGCGATTTCCGACATACGGGAGCTGCCTGTTGCTACTGCTGTTATTATTGCATTATATACAGCAGGTTCACGGACTTCCTGCTTTAACAGATTTTCAGGTTCCTCGAAGATTGCTGATGCGGGGTTGAGGAACACATTTTTTATATTGTCCTCTACACTTATGCTGTCATTCATCTGTAAAAGATATTGCGGAGTACCACCAACAATACCATATATCAGAGCCATATCCTCTGCTGAAAATCCGTTGAAATATTTGCAGCTATCCTCAAAATCAAACGGAAGTATCTTCATCTGGGCAGTTCTCCTGCCATACAAAGGGGCCTTATACGCCAGCACATTATCTTCCATGTAAGACATAGATGAGCCACATAATATAAGCATCATTTTAGAATTATCTTTATTTTTATCAATAAGCATCTGCAAGGTTGAAGCCATGCTTTTCGAAGCTTTTGCCACATATGGATACTCGTCTATGACAAGCACCAGTCTTTCATTTTCACATAATTTAAATACATATTCTATTGCAGCCTGAAATGACACAAATGAAGTCCCCGGCATTATACCTGAAGCATATTCCATGATTGCCTGACTAAAGTTCTCCAGATTCTGCTTTTCGTTGCTCTCTACTCCCATAAAATATATTGCTTTTTTATCCTGTATAAAATGGCTTATGAGAGCTGTCTTCCCCACTCTTCGTCTGCCGTATATTACTGCGAATTCAAATTTATCCGAATTATATAATCCGTTTAAAGTTGCAAGCTCTTTTTCTCTTCCTATAAACATAGCTCTTCTCCCTCCATCTCTATACACAATATTTTATTACTTATATATAATTTAGTCAATCGTAATTTAGTTAATCGTAAATGACTAAATCGTAAATGACTAAACATTCATCTCACATTCTGTGTATGCAAAAAAGACGGCCGTCCCGGTCCCCACCGGTTCAGCCGTCTTTATAATAAATTTCAATGTTATACTTTTATATTTTACTCTTATTTATACTCTTTTACTAACTTTTATACTTGTTTGGATTTAGCATCTACTGCTGCGCAAGCACTGCCTGTACCTCTGCCTCTGTAGCGCATGCCATTACCTTGTCTGCCAATGCCTTGCATTCTGCCATGCTGCTGTCTGCAATGGTCTTTCTGGTCTTAAGCACGCTTGTGGCACTCACTGAGAACTCATCAAGTCCGAATGCGAGTAACAGCGGAATGAGCTTTGGATCTGCTGCTGCCTCTCCACACATGCCTACCATGATACCCTCTTTCTTACCGCACTCGATGATACGCTTGATTGCGCGAAGCACTGCCGGATTGAAGGCTGAATAAAGGTATGCTACCTTTGAGTTTCCACGATCTACTGCCATCGTGTAGCCTGTCAGGTCGTTTGTTCCGATACTGAAGAAGGCTGCCTCTTTTGCGAGTACATCTGCCATCATGCAGGCTGCCGGTGTCTCCATCATGATACCGATTTCGAGGTTCTTGTTGTATGCAATGCCCTCTGCATCAAGCTCTTTCATGATGTCAGCTACCATTGCCTTTACACTGCGAAGCTCATCTACGCCTGTCACAAGCGGAACCATTATCTTTATCCTGCCGAATGCACTGGCTCTCACAAGTGCACGAAGCTGTGTATTGTAGATGTCTGTTCTCTGGAGGCAAAATCTGATAGCTCTGTAACCTAAGAATGGGTTGTCCTCTTTCTCAAGACCCAGATATGGGATTTCCTTGTCGCCTCCGATATCAAGTGTACGGATGATGACAGGCTTTCCATTCATTGTCTCTGCTACTGATTTGTATGCCTCAAACTGCTCTTCCTCTGTAGGAATTGTATCTCTGTCCATGAAAAGGAACTCTGTACGGAAAAGTCCTATTCCCTCTCCGTCACACTCTACAGCCTTCTTTGCGTCCTCAGGCTTTCCAATATTGCATACAAGCTCTACCTTTGTGCCATCTGCTGATACTGTCGGCACACCAGCAAATTTCTTTAAGAGCTCCTTCTCTTTTTTGTATTCCTCAAGCAGCTCAACGAATTTCTGCTCTGTCTCAGCGTCAGGGTTTACGATTGCCTCTCCACTTGTTCCGTTGAGTACCACTCTGTCACCATTTTTGACAGATGTGCAGATTCCGTCAATACTGAGAACTGCCGGAATTTCCATAGCTCTTGCAAGTATTGCTGAGTGGGAGGTTCTGCCGCCCACCTCTGTGAGTATTCCTGCGATATTCTCTGCCACAATACCCGCTGTCATGGATGGTGTCAGGTCATGTGCCACGAGCACTGTGCCCGCCGGAGCTGCCGAGATATCGTAGTCCTCGATTCCAAGCAGAATCTTAAGGATTCTGGCTTTGATATCCCTGAAATCTGTTGCTCTCTGCTGCAAAAGCTCATCAGGTATCTGTGCAAATATCTCTGCTGTCTGCTCAAGCACCTGGTCGAGTGCCTTCTCTGCTGTAATTTTTTCACTGACTATGAGCGCTGTAATCTGCTCCTCGATGGTCGGATCCTGAAGCATCTGGATATGTCCGCGAAGGATATCCGCATCCTTTGCTCCGACTGTCTTTTCCATTCTGTCTGCCATGGCGTTTGTATCATTTACAAATTTCTCAATAGCTCCCTGGAGACGTGCGATTTCAGCGTCTGCATCTGTAATTTTCTTATTCTCAATCACTATCTCATGCTCTTCGATAATGACCACATTTCCGATTCCGATTCCTTCTGAGCCGGCGATTCCTTTGTACATATCACACCTCCGATTGACTTTGTTTGTTGATTAATCTCCGAAGTTGTCTGCCTCGAGCTCTTCCATCTTTGCAAGTGCTGCTTCCTCGTCAGCTCCCTCACACTCGAATGTAATCTCTGCGTCCTTCTTGATGCATGCTGCGATGATGTTTACAAGGCTCTTTGCGTTGATTCTCTTGTCTCCGAATACGATTGTTACATCTGAATCAAACTTGCCTGCCTCTCTTGCGATAACTCCTGCCGGTCTCATGTGAAGTCCCTCTGCTGCTTTTACTACCATTGTCTTGCTTACCATAGTTTTGTCCTCCTGAATTTTAAAATTTATAGGTTTATTTGTCTATTTCGCTCACACATATGATTAACTGTATTGCCATCTGCTATTCATCAGCCTGTCATATGTCCGTTGCTTTCTATGGTTTTATTGTACTGTGCGGTATGAGTTTTTTCAATATTCCCCAAAATGCAAAATTGCACCATCTCTGGTGCAATTTTGTATTAATGTGATATTCAGTTCCACCCCAGCTCTTTCCGGATAGCTGCACAAAGCTCATGAGGTGTCGCAGCCTCCCTTAGCCTGTCCGTCGCTCCATTTTCATTCAGAAGCTTCGTGAAGTCATGGAAAAATGCCTTTGTCGTGTTGACACTGTCAAAGTTTATCGCAAGCAGAAATATCATGTCTGCCATCCTCTCGCCCCACTCTATCGGCTTGTCGAGACGTATCACAAGTATCTGGCAGCGGTTTACATGCTCAGGCTTTCCGTGCGGTATGGCTATATTGCAGCCCACGGCGGTTGCCTCCACCTTCTCACGCTCCAGTACATCCCTCGCAAACTCGCTCTGCACTATTCCTTTGTTTATGAGAAGCTGGCACGCACGCTTTAAAACATCCTTGCGGTTTTTCGCCTTTTTCTCAAATATGATAAATTCCTCCGACAGCATCTGTGAAAACTCGCTGACCTCTGCGCTCTGGCCGGTCATGAGCTCAAAGCACTTGTTTCTGATATTTTTCTCATCCTGCGCACTGATTAGTGGAGAAACATACAGAAATCTCATATCATTGTGGATATCTGCCTGTGTGTCTATGGTCGAGAGTATAAGGTCGCAGTCATACTCGTCAATATGCTCTATGCGGTCTGACGACAAAATGCTTACTATCCTTACATCCGGCACCCTGTTTTCTATTTTGCCCGCTATTATACTGCCGGTCGCATAGCCTGCTGCACCGATTAACACCGCGCGCACTGTCATAGGATTTCTGTGCAGGGCTCCGCCCACCTGCAAGGCAATAAATGCTATCTCATTCTCGCTCGGCATGGCGCCTGTGTACTTTTCGTAGTATCTCGATACCGTAAAGCATACCGTAAAGAGACTGGCATACGATTGTGTGATATCAGAAAGAAACGGATTGTCTATCTCTATGCCAAAATGAGTCCTCGCAATGGAGCCCGGTAAAAAGCTACGCATGCTCTCACGTAGAAGCTCATTTTCAATCAGATTGGCTGCGAGAAGATTTGACAGATACACTATCATCTCATCCTCTATGCTAAGCGCCTCCTCACAGGACATGACAACGCGGTTTTGTCCCTCGGCACAGGAAAAAAGCATTGCCAGATACATGATTTCAGGCTGTGAGAGGCTGATGCCGTGATATCTTTCCAGAAAGCCTGCTGCCTCCTTTGCCATGTTCTCATGCTCTGTCATTATGAATCCATTTTTCTGTACCTGCTGCTCTGTTTCGGTGCCCGCTTCCCCATCATTTGCAGCATCAAACATTCGGTTCGACAAATCTAACTCATCCAGCTTCAGCTCCTTCTCCACATCCACCCTGAAAAGTGCAATGGCTATGTACTCTGCCAGCATCTGAAATGTGTAATCCGTAAAGATGATATCAAAGCGTCTCTCCACATGATGTATCATGTCAACCGCCATCGACAGATTTACACTTCTGAAATTATTGGCTATCACCTCGGACGCGCGTCTTGAAAGCCTATGGTCATCAGTCTTGATAACCTGCTTATCACTGATTGGATATCTGCAGAAATGCCTCATGGCTTTTCTGATATCAAGCTCACTGCCTGTCGCATATATTCCGTAGCCCGCCGTTCTGTGCACCTTAATGCCAAAGAGCAGAAGCTCTGCGTCAAGCTCATTTATATCATCCATGATGACATTTTTGCTAACGTTTAACTCCTCCGAAAAAAGTGCATACGTGTATGTATCCCAGCCACTTAGCAGAATATACGATATGTAGTTCTGTCGCTTCTTCTGCGATACTGCTGCCGATTTCCGCCCTGCCACATCCAGAATCTTTCCTATCTGCGCATCACTAAAGCACGGCTTCATGCCTTTGCCGGGCTTTCTGTCAAGCGTCATAGAGTTTTGCTCACAAAAATCAGCCACCTCCTTCAGATATGTCTTCACACTTCGCTCTGACATACCTGTGGACGCAGCAAGAGCCTTTGATGTGACAAGCTCATTGTTGTGCTCTGCCAGCTTTTCAATTATCAATAGTCCCTTTTCTGAAAGCATAAATCAAAGTTCTCCTGATTATACATAATTTAACAATTCGACCGGTTCATCTATCAGATTTGTTGCACCATGCTCCTTCAAAAACTCTACATCACGAAATCCCCATGTGACAGATACGCACTCCAGACCTGAGTTTTTCGCTGTGGCGATATCCACATCAGAATCCCCCACATAGATTGCCTCATCCTGTGTCACTCCAAGCTCCTTTAGAGCCTTCTGCACCATATCAGGTGCCGGCTTTTTGCGGATGCCTTCCTCCTCCATCTCGCCGATGGCTGCTGTCATGTAATCCTTAAAATACAGCTTGTCCAGCGATTTTACTGCAAAATCTATCTTGTTTGATACGATAGCCATTTTGATGCCGCGCACCTTAAGCTCCTCAAGCAGATCCATGATACCATCATATGGCGATGTATTGTCGTTACAATGCGCATCATAGTATTCCTTGAATAATGCAAAGGTCTCCTCAAACTCTGGATTGTCTGCACCCTGTGGCACTGCACGCTCCATCAACAGTCTGACTCCGTTTCCCACAAATCTGCGCACTTCATCGAGTGTGCGCTCCGGCATGCCCTTTTGTTTTAATGCATAGTTTGTTGCATTTTTTAAATCCTCAAGCGTATAGAGAAGTGTTCCATCAAGGTCGAAAACGACCGCTTTTTTACGGTTTTCCTCCTCACCCTTTGCTATATGTGTCTTTTCAAATTCTGTCTTGCTTATCATATATGCCTCATTCCTGTCATCATTTGGCAGAACCATAATATCTCCAGGTCTGCCTGATATATAACTGCTGTCATCCTTATTCTTAAATAGCTTTACCTTGTGCTTTAGCACAAATGCTCTTGAAAAATCCTCCTCAACCGGTATGCACACTCTGGCATGTGCCATTCCATCCACTATAGTCTCCGTATCCTTATTCTTGAACTTCGGGACATAATCTGTCCGTTTCACAGTAAACCGCCAGTCCTTATATATCCTGAAGCTTTTGTTCAGCCTGTCCAGATTTAAAATCTGTACACTGCCGTCTTCTCCTATTATGACCACCGTATCCTCACCAACCGGTGTGGAGATATCCCCCTTAGCTGTCCGCACTCCCATGCAGCAGCCCACAGGCAGTATATCCTTTGCAATGATACATCCCATCGGTATCGGGCGTTTTTTATAATCCACTTTTTTGAAGCCACTCGTATCAAAATCTTCTCCGTAAATTATCTCTGTATCGTTTAAATAATCAAAAATCCTCTCTTCCAATAATGATTTGATTGCAGAATCCGAAGGACGTTTGTGTGTACCATCGTTGCTGTACTGAAATCTTGGTGTCACGTCTTTTTCTCTGCAGTAGACATTATAGCTGTCTATCAGCAGATCCATCGGAATAAATCCACCGGCCTTGTAATAATGTCCTCCGCCGGAGCCTATGTCCCTGCACACTTCCTGCGCCATTTCGCTTGCGCTAACCTCTTTTATGCAGCTTCTAAACGACAGCTTCACTCCATTCTTAATCACTGAAAATACCATACATATGTCAATAGCATCCACCTCCAGCACGAAATCACTTATGATACCGAGCACATTCGGATCACACGCTCCTGCCTTTACGATTGCCAGACGATATTCCTCTATATAATCGCGCCCCAGCAATGCTGTTGCGGCTATGTCCAGCTCCTCAAGTGACATGTTGGCATTTCGGAATTTTGCCACTATAGTGCTGTCAAAATCCGCCTCATCGCGCAGATCCCTATCAAGCGAATGTGTTATCTCGGTAAATTCTCCGGTGTCGGTGTAAAGTCCATAATACAGTGCTGTTGCCAGGTTTCGATTTATCTCTACGCCCTCCTCACGCAGCATATCCCACACAATTGTCGCACATGAGCCCATATAGCTCATGACACGGTTCATAGCAGGAAGCTCTCCCGATACTCTGTGGTGATCTATGACAGCTACATTTTCTGCCTTGAAAAATGTGACATTCCCACCACCGTACTGACAATCGACAGTCACAAGCAGCTGCGGATTGTCTAAAAAATCCACATGCTCTATCGGTATGCCAAGACTGTCTACCATAAGCACCAGATTGCTCTTGTGTATGATATTCCTGCCTGCGTATACAAGTCTGGGACTTTTTCCATTCATCCTCAGGTATTCATAGACTCCAAAGCCGCTTGCCAGTGCATCTGCGTCCGGATTATCATGACATTGCACAATTATGTTATCAAATTGTAATAAATCACTTAGCTTCATTATTAGCTCCCTGAATAGTTATACTAATTCATTTTCTCATATGTGTATTTATGGCTGCTTCAAATCATAACATTATTTCAGGTACGGAAACAGCAGCGAACTTCTGTCCTTCTCGTCAAACATCGAATTGTACTGCAGGATATTGTATGCCTTTATCCATTTTGCCTCGTCTCCTGTTGCATCATCCACATGCATAAAGCACTCATTCTTTTTCGAATAATAGCCCCTTGAATTTATGGCCGGGATCTTCTCCATCAGCTCTGCGAGGAACCGGTTGTATGCCGGCAGATCTATGTTGGCTCTCTCAAGCGTCAGTGTGGACAGGTAGTTGAGGCTCGTCACATCAACTGTCTGTGCATCCGTCTCGTAATTGGTCCATATGAAAAACGGCACCTTGTACAGATTCTCAAGCTCCTGCTCCGTAAGTCCGGAATTGCCCTTGCCATTTAAAAGCTTGATAAAATTATTGCATAATCCCGGCTGGTGGTCTCCAAAAAACACAATCTCTACCGGATCATCCACACCCTTAAAGTATGTGATGAGATTTTCGAGTGCCTTGTCACTCTCATTTAAAAGTGACAGATACTGGTTCGCATCGGTGTATGACGCTCCAATCTTGTAAACCTCCTGATTGAAGTTGTCATATCTCTCACCGTAGCCGCCATGGTTTTGCATCGTAATGCCCATGATATAAAGCTTCTCGTCATCGCTCTTTTTCTCGTAGCGGTCAATAATCTTATTATAGAGCTCCTGGTCAGTGATATATTCCCTGAGTATCTTTGTCTGGTCAAAATCATCTATAAAATATGTCTCATCATAGCCCAGATGCGGATAAACCTTGTTCCTGCTCCAGCCTGTCGCATAGTACGGATGCATCGCAACCGTCGTATAGCCGATATTCTTAAGGTTTGAGACTATGGATGTCGGGTCATCATTTATATACTGCTGATAAACCACCGAGCCGTCCGGCAGAAATGCCATTGAGTTTCCTGTCTCAAATTCCCACTCAGAGTTTGGCGTCTTCGCACCGTACACGGACGAAAGAGCATAGCCTTTAAGCGTATTTTCACTCAGAGAATCCATAAACGGCGTGACCTGCGTGTTGGTCTCAAAATCTCCCACCACCGACAAATCCGCAAACGACTCATTCATGATAACAATGATTGTCGGATTTTTCGCATCAGACTGCGAATATGAGCTGTCCGTTTCCTTGAAATTGCCCGCTATCTTGTCAACTGCTGCCTTGCTGTAGCCATCAGGTGCCTTCACAAAGCTGTCCCTTATGCCAAGCACAAAGTTCAGCAGATAGCCGTTTCTGTACGTGCCCTTTTTCTCCCATGTCTCGGTGTTCAGTGACATGGAATTCATGATGACATACAGCACGCATATTATTGTGAGAAGAATCGAAATAATTCTCATATGGATAGCCGACTCGAACTGCACTTCTATGCGCCTTACCAGCATGATATACAAAACAGCCGCCAGAATCACGTACAAAAACTTGTAGTCTATGACAAATTTGTATTTTGTCACGACGGAAAGTCCTGTTCCCGCTGACTTCAAATCCGCATACGTAAACTCATTGCCACGGAATTCATAGACAAAATAATCTATAAACCCAAACGCAAGTATGGCAATTGATGCTATGGTACATGTCAACCTCGTGTTGTTTGTGATAAAAAGTATCACCAGATATATGGCGAGCGCCAGAACCATATTCACCACGCATACCATATCGGTGGTTTTCACAAAGTCCTCATCCGTCAGCAGCACATACTGCACCGAAAAAACAGATAGTATCGCTCCGATGACAAGCAGTATCGCAGCCCAAAGCCACGACAGCTTCACCGGAAGCTCAAGCTTCACATTTACAAGTCCAAAATATACTGCCGCAAACAAAAGAATCACCCACCAGCTTGCCGATGTAAAGTAACCTACCAGCGCGGCCGCTGCTGCTGCAATTCCAAAATGTATGTTGTTTTGTTTTGTTATATCAAATTTGATGCTCATTTCTGCCTCTTAATATTGCTTCTTAATATTGCCTCTTAATGCTTCCTCTTAATGATGCTTCTTAATGTTGCTTCTTAATGCTTTCTCTTAGTGCTTTCTCTTAATGTTGCGATTTGATTTTAAATTATATTTCCTAATTAGCAAAGAAGTCCTCAATTTGACTGTATATAATGTGCATCAGATTTGTTCTTGCCTCAACGCTTGCCCACGCAATATGTGGTGTGATAATCAGCTTGTTTGAATCCTTTATCGCACGGAGCGGATTGTCCTCACTCATAGCCTCCTGCGCCAGCACATCAAGACCTGCCGCCGCCAGTTCTCCATCCATAAGCGCCTGTGCCAGATCCGCTTCATTCACTATAGGACCTCTGCCAAGATTTAAAAATATCGCAGATTTTTTCATCTTTTCAAACGCAGCCTTGTCCATCAGACCAAGTGTGTCATCCGTAAGAGGTGCATGCACCGACACGATATCAGACGTGGCAAGCAGAGTATCAAAATCCACCCTCTCGTAGCCCGGCTGCGAGTTTCTTCCTGAGGTAGAATAATAAACCACATGGCACCCAAAAGCCTTTGCGATATCAGCCACGCGTCTTCCGATATTTCCAAGCCCCACGATACCCCAGGTCATACCGCTAATCTGGTGAAACACATTGGAAAAATGCGTAAACGACGTATCACCCACATATTTCTCTCTCTTCACATAATCATCATAATATCTCAGCTTCTCAAGCAGGTAAAATAGCAATGCAAATGTATGCTGCGCCACGGTCTCTGTAGAATACCCTGCGACATTTCTCCATTCAATGCCTCTTTTTGCCAGATATTCTTTATCCAGATTGTTTGTGCCTGTTGCAGTCACACATACGAGCTTTAAATTTTTTGCCTGTCCTATAGATTTCTCATTTACCTCGACCTTGTTTAAAACAATCACATCTGCATCCCTTGTGCGCTTTGCTGCTTCCTCTGTTGTCGAAAAATCATATTTAACAACCTCCCCGAGCTTGTCATATTCGGAAAGGTCGATGTCGTCACCAATTGTTTTGGAATCTAAAAATACTATTTTCATGGTTTATTTCCTCTGTGCTATATATTACTTTTTATATGATGTGACTTCGCACCTGCAGGCTGTGAAGGTGCGCCGGGCATATGGTATATTTCTTCGGAACACACCATATGCCAGCGGTAATGCAGGTTTGCGTGTGCGAAGTCGTCTCAATATACATATAAATATAC
>ERZ791868.1087-NODE-1087-length-16181-cov-5.876969_pt1 | contig 16181 bp, 15 predicted proteins | sample MGYA00510281_ERZ791868 | MGnify/ENA primary metagenome ERZ791868 (study PRJEB30046, sample SAMN00792046) | human gut metagenome | study: EMG produced TPA metagenomics assembly of the A metagenome-wide association study of gut microbiota in type 2... | reverse complement strand
TGCGCAAAGATGCATGGCTTTGCCACCGCCAGCTTTTTCCCCGGACGCTTCTTTTGCTTCTTTGCCTTTTTCGTCGGTCTGTCTGGGCCCGGGCTTTCATTTTTTCCGCTGCGGCGTTCCACGCGCCTCACAGCCTTGCAACACGCGCCAGCCCTCTGTGCCAGCGGCGCGTGAGGATATACCAAAGATAAATGGAAACGCTGACCAGCGGCCCCACCAGAACAGCCACCCCGACGCCCGGGAACCCCATCCACCGGGAGAACAGGAACGACGCCGGAACGCGGCAGCACAACTGCGCGACGACCCCCACCAAAAGGCTCGCCTCCACATTTCCCGTGCCGCGGATGAACCCGATGAGCGGGCCGACCGTGGCAAACAGCGGGTAAGACCACACCGTAACGCGCAAAAATGCTGCGGACTGCTCAATGACCGCAGGGTCGGAATCAAAACAGGCGGAAAACTCGGAGGCAAACCCAAGCACCAGGAGCGATGTCCCCAGAGCGGCTCCTGCCGAAAGGATGATTGCTTTCCACAACCCTTCCAGCGCCCGCTTCTGCCGGCCGGCTCCTATGTTCTGGGAGGCGTAAGCCGACATGGTCTGGTTCATGGCTCCGTCCGTAAAAATGGCAAGGCTGTTGATCCGCGAGCCCACTCCATAGGCGGCGCTGGAGGCCAGCCCGAAGCTGTTGGCCACGCCGCTGACGGTGAGCATGGCCAGGTTGACCATGACCTCGTTGAGCGCCGTGGGCACGCCGAACAGCAGGATATTTTTCAAATGCTTTTTATGGAAGCGCACTGCCCTTGCCGAAAGGCGCAGCGCCGCTCCGCCCCTTGCGAACTGTACGGTGCCGATGACGAATGCCGCCACCTGAGAAAGCACGGTGCCCAGCGCCGCGCCGAAGGCGCCCATGCCCAACCATACAATGAACACCGCGTCCAGCGCAATATTCGCCGCCGAGGAAATGATCACGAAAGACATGGATGCCGCCGCATTGCCCAGCCCGCGCTGCAGCGCGCCGATCAGGTTATATCCAAAGGTGAACACGGTTCCCGCAAACACCGTATACAGGTACCGCTTTGCCTCCGGCATCGCGGCGGCCGGAGTCTGCACAAGCCGCAATATCTGCGGCACAAACAAAAGCCCCAGTACGGTCATAACAGCAGCCATCAACGCATACAGCGCCACGCTGGTGTGGGCTGCATCCTGCGCCTGCTTTATATCGCCCGCACCCAGCAGGCCGCTGATGACCACCAGCACCCCCGCCGACATGCCCGACAGAGTAATGATCATCACGTTCAGGATCGGCCCGCACACAGAAACCGCAGCTAGGCTTTCCGTGCCGGTAAACCGGCCGACAAACAGCATGTCCACCGCGTTGTAGGTAGACTGCACCAGATTCGAGATCATGATCGGTATGGAGAATCCCAGCAGGCTGCGCCAGATGGAACCGCTCGTCATATCGTGAGAACGCGCCAAACACAACTCCCCCTGTCAACGGTGTCCGCCCGCTTCGAGCGTCCCGCGCCGCTGCATCTTGAAGCAACGCGGCCGCTTTGCACCAGCCAGGCCGTCCATTTGTTGTATTTTACACCGCCGTCCTCAAATTTTCCATCTGCAAAAATTGATATCCGCTTCAATATTTGACGTTTTATTTTTGCTTTCTTTGCGGTGCGCGCCTTTTTTTGCCGCGCCACGGCAAAATGCCCAGAGCACGGGAAGCCCGTTTTCCGGTTTCTCCAACAGCCGGGCGCGGCACACTGTCAGCCTGCGTAATAAATTATACGGGGGTTGCCGTCTTTTCCAGGAAGGATATCCGCATGTACGCCGTAGACCTCCTCGATCAGCGGCGCTGTAAGCACCTCCCATGGAGCGCCTGCGGCCCGCACCCGTCCATCCTTCAAAACGTATATCTCATCACAGTACAGCCCCGCCAGATTGAGATCGTGAAAAGCCGCCACCACCGTCAGGTCAAGTGACTTTACCGTATTCAAAAGCTGCAGCTGGTATTTGACGTCAAGATGGTTGGTCGGCTCGTCCAGGATCAACGCCCGGGTCTGCTGCGCCAATGCCCGCGCAAGGATCACCCGCTGCTGCTCGCCGCCGGACAATTCCGCAAACGTCCTCTCCTCGAAGCCGCTCAATCCCACCCGCGCCAGTGCCTCCCGGGCGATGCGGCGGTCCTCCGCGTTGTCCTGCTCCATTGTTTTTTTGTGCGGGGACCGGCCCATCAACACGATATCCCGGACGGAAAAATCGAAATCATAGATGTTGTGCTGCGCCACAACGCCCAGGAAACGCGCCGTTTCCTTATAGCCCATTTTTGTATTTTCCTTTCCATCCAGAAAAATGCAGCCTGCGTCCTGGTGCAGCACCCGGTAGATGCATTTCAGAAGCGTGCTTTTGCCGCTTCCGTTGGGGCCGATGACGCCGACAAATTTTCCCTTTCCCGCACACAGGGAGACTTCTTGCAGGATTCTTGCCTGTCCCCATGAAAATGAAACGCCTTCGGCCGTGATAAAGCTCATGCTCTTCCTCCAAAGCTGTAATTTTTCCGAACCATAAGAAAAATAAAAAAGGGTGCGCCCACAACAGAGATCAAAATTCCGATGGGAACCTCCGTGCGCGGCAGAATTGTGCGCGCCGCCACATCCGCCCATACAAGGAACACGCTGCCTGTCAGCGCGGAAAGCGGCAGCAGCTTTTTATGGTCCACGCCGAATATCCCGCGGACCGTATGCGGGATGATCAGCCCCACAAACCCGATCACGCCCGACACGTGCACGACAAATCCCACCATCAGCGAAGCGATGACCAGATATACCCGCCGGTACGGCTGCAGGTCCGTCCCCAGCGTGACCGCCGTGTCATCCCCCATGAGCATCAGGTTCAGTATCCGCGCCTGGGAAATAAAGAAAAGCGTGCAGGGCAGCACGACGCACAGAATACGAAAATTACCGCTCCACTGTGCGCCGGCCAGGCTTCCCATCAGCCAGAACTGCACCGTCATAAACCGGCTCGGGTCATCCGCGACGTACACGATCAGGTTCGAAAAAGCAGAGCAGAGCGAGCTCAGTGCAACGCCGGCCAAAATCAGCTTTACCGAAGTGATGCGCCCCCCGATGCCGGCAATGGCGATTACGGAAAATGCGGCCGCCAGCGCACCGATGAACGCCCCGAGTCCCACTCCGGCCGCACCGAAAAGTCCTGCGCCCAGCAGGAGCGTAAGTGTAGCGCCCAGCGATGCGCCGGAGGAAATACCCAGCACATACGGATCCGCCAGCGGATTTTTGACGATGGCCTGCATCACTGCCCCCACCACGGACAGACCCATTCCGACCAAAACAGCCAATACAACGCGCGGCAGGCGGATCAGCCATACAATATCGTGTACCGCTCCGCTGCCGAGCTGCTCCGGGTCTCCCCAGCGGAACAGCTCGTACAGGATCACCCGGTAAACCTCCCCCACCGATAGCTCCGCGGAGCCGACTGTGACCGCGTACAGCACGGAAAGGACCAAGCCTGCGGCCAGCAACAGAAGCGCGCAGGCATAAGCCGGCAGCCCGTTGAACATGCCGCTCTTCAAATTCATTTTCTGTTTCATGCCTTCAATTCCTTTGTGATTCGATTCCTCCCCGGCTTTCTTAAAGCAGACGCACCCGGACGCTGGTACCGGGTGCGTCTGTTTCCGCCGCTCGGCCTGGCGCTTTCATTCCCCGATTCCGTACAGGTCCTTCAGGAACATCTTCACCGTCAGGCCCGTGCGGACACCGGGCGTATAGGCCAGGCCGTATTCCACAGGATATACACGCCCGTTCTTGACGGCATCCACGCTGGCCAGTGCGGGATTGTCCAGAAACAGGTTCACGGCCTCCTCGTCTGTCACAGAACTCACATGCACGGAGAAGATCGCCTCCGGGTTGGCTTCAACAATCTGTTCATCTGTCCAGCCTTTTTCGCCCAAGGGCTCTGCCCCCAGCTGCGCGGCAATGTCGCCCGCACAGCTTTTTGCATGGTAGATGTCATATTCGCCCTCATACTTTTCCGCGATCAAAATCCTCTGCGGCTCGCTGCCGGCAGCCGCCTGCTTTCCTTTGGCGACATCCGCCTCTATCTCGGCAATGATCTCCTCTGCCTTTTCCTGCTTGTTGTAGATCGCTGCAATGTTGCGGATATCCGCATATTCATTTTGAAGAGACTGGTCATCCTTCAACACGCTGTTGATGCTGGTATAAGTGCCGATGCCGCGTTCGTGCCAAAAGCCAACGTCACCCATGCGATCTTCAATGTTGAACAGGGAATACCATCCGATGACCATATCCGGCTCCAAACTGAGGGCGTATTCCTTCACAAAATATCCAACATCCTGATGGTTTTTCACACGGTCCAACTCCGCGAAAGCTTCCTCATACTCCGGCAGAACGCTGCTGCAGTCTGCCGTCATCAGAATCTTGTCTTCCAGCCCCAGCGCCAGCATGATCTCCACATTGTTTTTTCCATAGACCAGCGTCCGCTCAGGACATTGCTCAAATGTATACGGCACAAGTTCGCGCGCATTGTTGTACACCTCCAATGTCACGGGATAATAATATTCGCTGTTCGCAGACGCCGTGCTTACAGGCCGGACGGCACTGGCCGACGGCGCTGCGGAGGGAGCCGGGGCAGACGAGGACGCCCCGCTCCCCGTACAGGCAGCCAGGCTGAGTGCCAAAGTCAGGGATAGTACGATTGCCAGTATTTTTTTCATGCTTATTTCATTCCTTTCTTCTGTTCTGCACAGACGGTGGAGTCCCCCGCCGCGCTTGTCAATGTGTACCGTCCACCAGAACGACACCCTCTGCAGCAAGCCGGTCCGCTACTTTCTGAATCGTGGGACAGCGTGTGCCGTCTGCTTTGCGCCGGGTACATACGCCCATATGGGCAGCGTCAGGCCGAAGCTGTAAAAGCCGCTCGATCTTTTCCTCCATTCCTGCGTCGTCCTGTGGTACATCGCACCCGTTGCAGCGAAAAAACGCAACCAGCTCCAGCGGCTCGTCCCCATAGCGCGCAAAGGTTTTTGTTTTGGCGTTGAAAGCCTGAAGACATGCCGCTCCTGTGCAGACGGAGTTTGCCCTCAAGCAGTTGAGCATTACGATCTTTTTCATTCCATCCCTCCTTTTTCGTATATTTCCGTTTGTTTTTCCAAACAAACAAAGGCGGCCCACGAATGTGGGCCGCCTTTTATATGAATCGTATCCGACAATACGAAACACACCAATCTTATCCCCACCGACAGATTGTTTCTGTTCATGGCAGGTCTCCTGACTTAGAGCTTCATGCCTATTCCGCGTGTCTTCCCGGTTTCCCAGTGACTTTGCCGCGTTTCGTAGCCCTTACAGTAGAGTGAGCTGTCCCGGATTTTCACCGGATTCCCTTTTCATGCACTTTCGTGCAACCATGACCAGTCTGATTCTTTTGTGTATCTAAATTCTACATGCTTTTGCTGAAATGTCAATGCCTCTTTCCTGTTTTTTCTTCTGTATCGATCATACTCTTTCCAATTTTTCCCAGCTATGTGTTTTTTGGCTTTTTTGGCAGTTTTTTGCCCGCTTTTTCTGTCAGCGAAATCTTTCGCCTTTTGCCTTACTGCCAATACCGCAGAAAAGGCTGCCGTTTGGAATGCCGATGAACATTCGCTCCGCTTTTCGAAAAAAAAGCGCCCAACTGAATTCTCAGTTAGGCGCTTTTGGCTCCCCTTGTTGGACTCGAACCAACGACCCTGCGGTTAACAGCCGCATGCTCTACCGGCTGAGCTAAAGAGGAACGAAAACTGCTTATTTAATATACACCATCCCAGCAAAAAATGCAAGTGTTTTTTTACTTTTCAGGTGAAAAAATACCGGCAAAAATTCCCGGCCGCTTATTTTTCCGCAGCCGGGCGCCTTTTCTGTTTTTCAGTTCACTTTTTCTTCTGAGTTTTTACTTTTTCACAGGCCATCAGATAGGCATCCTCTCCGCCCGCCCAGGGGATTTCCATGCCCACAGCCGTTACTTCCATGTCCAGAACCTCGCTGTACAGCCTCGCGGTGACGCGGTCCGGGCCTTCGGGGGCCAGCTTTACCAGCGGGCAATGCACGCACGGCTTGTCCGCCCGGTAAAACACACGGTAACAAGGCTCGCCGGGCATTGCGCCGGGTACATCCTGCATTGTTTTTTTATTGGCGTAAAGCAGCTCATACGTTCCTTTTCGGATGACATACAGCCATGCGTCCTGCGAGTCCAAAATCGCCTGCGCGCCCTGCAGCGCATGGGTGAGCCTTGTGCGTGCCCGCGCCTTCAGCAGGTATACGCTCACGATTTCCGCTACAATGCACAGCAGGTCCGTCTGCTCCTGCGTCCAGAATCGGCTTTCCCGGCATTCATCAAAGCCGATGTAGCCCCTGGGCTTGCCGTCGTCGCGGATCACACACTGCAGCATGGACTTGATGCCTTGCGCCTCCAGAACCTGCACCTGATTCGGGGGCAGTGCATGGATGTCGCGGCAGTAAAAAATACCGTCCTCGTTAAAATTCTTATAATAATCCGCCAGTTCGCCCTCCAGCATATGCTGAAGCTGGTCTATCTGCGGCACAATGCCGTCGTTGCACCATTCAAAGGTGTTATCGCAGTATGTTCCGTCCTCGGAATCTTCAAAAATATAAACGCGGCTCACACCTACATGCCGCCCTACGATCTCCAGCACGCTGGGAATCGCTTTCTCCACATCGTCGGACTGGTAGAGAATGTGAAATACATACTCCGCCAGCGAGCTGCGCATCACGCCTGTGCCCAGCTCGGAATCAATCGTCTGTCCCACGGTGCTCTGTGTAGGCGCTCCCAGCCCTTCCAACGGCAACTGGGTATAAAACGCATAGGTATTTTTCCCCTGCATTTTGGCTCGGTACAACGCCGCGTCTGCCTTCTTATAAAGCGTGAGATAATCGGTACCATCCTGCGGCGCTTGAGCGATGCCAACACTGCAGGAAAAAACTGGCCCGCCGCCCTGTGCCGGCAGGAGCCGCGCAAAAGCGTCCAACACCTCCTGCGCCTTGCGGCCCGCTATGGCCTGCGCCCCGGAACCACGCAGCAGTACGGTGAATTCGTCCCCGCCGATGCGTCCCAGAATATCGCTTGCGCGGAACATATCCTGCAGCATACGTGCGGCCTCCGTCAACATCACGTCACCGCTCAGATGCCCGTAAAAATCATTTACCTGCTTGAAATTGTCAATGTCGATCATCAAAAGCACGGCGTTTTCCCCGGGCATCAGTGCACCCAACGCGTGGTCTGCCTTGGCTTCCATGGTCCCTTTGTTATACAGCCCCGTCAAGGTGTCGCGCTCTGCACGCTCCCGCATGCGCTGGGCCTCCCGCTTTTCCGCGTCGATGTCCAAAATCACGCCCACCGCTTTGGCCGGTTCACCCGCGCGGTCTTTCTGCAGCGTCGCACGCACACGGCACCACAAATAGCCCCCGTCCCGCTTCTGAATGCGAAGTTCCGCCTCCTGATAGGGTTCTCTTTCCAGAATATCCGACAGCTTGCGCCGCAGCAGTGGTACATCATCAGGATGCAGATGCGGGTTGTCCAGCAGGTGCGCATGAACATTTTCCCGCACCGGCTCATAGCCAAATTTCTTTTCCCAGTTGGGCGAGAAAGTCAGTGTATCCTGTTTGACCTGCCACTCAAAAATAATGTCGTTGGTCTGATCCATAATGATTTGGTGGCGTTCCAGCGAAAGGCGCAGATCCTCCTGCGCCTTTTTTGTTTCAGTAATATCCAACAGAATGCAGTAGAATACCTCTCGCCCATCCTCCCGGCGCATGAGCTGGCCTCTGTCCTGCACCCAAATCAAACCACCATCCTTGCGGGCCATCCGGTACTCAATGAGCTTCGTATTGCCTTTTTCCAGCTGCGCATGCACAGCCTCCCATGTAGGTGCAATATCCGGCTCGTAAATCATCTCGGAGAATCGGTTATGGAAAACAGTCCCCAGCTCCTCGCGTGTATAACCCAACATTGACAGAAGTCCGTCGCTGAACTGCAGAAGGTTCAGTTCGTCCGTGGCGTCGCAGCACATGACGCCGCCGGGGATATTGTTCATCAGGGCATCGAGGTCACGGTTGCGCTCCCGCAGCTCTGCGGAGCGCTCGTCTGCAAGCCTGCGCAGTGTGGAGATGTTCTCCCCCACCAACAGCCGCGGAAAAAATTCCGCGTCATCCTGGTCGGGACTGGGCAGCGACAAATGCAGCTGCGAAAGCAGCAGACATCCCTGCTCCGCGCGCAAAATGATCGTAACGCGGACAGGAAGATCCAGCATTTCACAGGATTCATTGTTTTCGCGCACGACAAGCTCACCGCACACGGAAAACACCTCCGGTGTGAGCGTTCGGACGCTGTAATGGGCACTTAGCACCAGAAACGTATCATGAAATCCACTTTGCTCCTGCTGCAGCAGGAACCTCATCTGCGGCATGTCATAGCAGACCTCCCGCCGTCCGGTTCCCACCATCATAAATTCCGGTGCCAGAAGCTTTTCAATCCTTCCCAGAGCCCGTTCTACAAAATACGACTTTTCGAGCCATTTTACAAAATCCAGCACATTTTCTTCAGAAAACGGCATATACATGCCTCCTTGCCGGGGCCGGTTTGTGAAAAATGGCCCATCCTTTTTATCCATTGTAGTGTATCCAAGCATAAAAAACAAGCCGAACAATCAATTCCGGGAGCATTCTGCGTAAAATCCTGACTATACGGCGTGAAAAAAGCGATATTGACGCTTTCCGTCAAAAAAAGAGCCATCCGAAAAGGATGGCTCAAATGGTAAACCATATTCAGCTAAGGACGAACTTTTTACCTCTTGCAGAGATACCAGTTTATCCCCGTCTCTGTAATTGAAATTGACAACGAATCGGTCATCAAAAATATATACCGAGTTTACAAAACAATCTATGATGTTTCGCTGATATGCCGAGACACTCGGGTCGCCCTGCCGGAACCGCTCAAACCGGAACAGAATCTGCTCCCTTGTAAGAAGCGGCTTTGCGATCTGCTCCTGCAGGATGTTTGTCTCCAGCGCCTTACGCTGCTCCTCTAAATCGTCCAACCGCTGTTTGGTAGCTGGTATAATGATTCCCTGTTCGATTGCAGATACGATATTTTCGATTGGTTTATTAACATCTTTCAGCGCGGCCGGCAGTACCGGCAAACGTGTATTTTCTCTGCTTTGATAAGCTAAAAGCTTTTGCGTCAAACGTTCAATCGTGTCCTTATTGAGAGCCTTTTCTATCGCAGCCTTTACTACAAAACGTTCCAAAGATTCCTTTCGCACTGATTTTAAATCGCATCCCGCGCGGCCATTGCGTTTACGGTTCCCACATTTATAATAATCGTGCCATGTGCCTGTATGACTTTTCCGCTTTCACCTGCCATTATAGAGCCACAGTTTCTGCAAAACAGTTTTGTTGTCAGCATATAATTGACATTCGTTCTCGTATGCGCCGGAGCTTTTTGGTTCTGTTCACAGCGTTTTTGTACTCGGTCAAAAACCTCCGGTGTAATGATAGCCGGAATCACTGCGTCCTTATATACCTATTTTAAAGTTATAATCAGGAGGTGCCTGCGATAAAATATTGAGCTAAAATAGTGCCGTCATCGAACGAAGTTTTACAATTTCGTGCGGCAACGGCACTTGAATGGCAACTGATTTGTTACTTGAAAGAAAACTTTTCTTCAGCGAAGGATATTCCTTTTTGATACTGTAAATCAAATATGTTAGGGTAAAAGGAGCATACGGTCAAAATCGGATCGGGAAGCCCCTTTCCTGTAACGGTCACGCCGAGCGTTGCCTCTGGCAAAGCTTCTGGCGTTTGGCTGTTTTTTATATTGAGCCATGCCTCACTTGTTTGCTCCCAAACATCCGAATTTTCAAAACCGTAATCAATAACCGCATAAATTGCCGAATATCCTTTGTACTCACAAAGCTTCAACACTATATTCGCTTCTATTTTTTCTTTTCCTCTACAGACGAACACTTCCTTTTGGGCTGTATACCTCCATAGTTTAGCTTCTTCGTAAAAGTCTTCTTCCATAAGTGCAGCATCTTCAGGAGAACAAATTGTTTCAATTGCTTGGTATGCGTCAATTCCAGGCGTTTCTGAAAGCTGCTCATATTGGTATTCTTCACCCGGTACATTTTTGAACGCCGTACATCCTACTAAAAATATCAATAAAAAATATTCCAAGCAAAAGATAATGTTTTTATTAATCATCCTTTATTCCTTAAGCGTACAGCTTATATGTCCAAATCAGGCTCATTGTATCACTGGAGTAAGTGTCTGTATATGCAGTTGAGCCGGTCAAATTAAACCCGTTAATATTTACTGAGCCGCCTCCGGAATGCGTTCTGGATTCAGTAAAATATCCACTTCCAACAAAATCGACAGAAAGAGAAGGGAATGAAGCGTTGTAGTTATTGTACAACTGCACCCAAGAAGCGGTGGATGTTCCGGTCTGTATCCTTGTGGCACTTCCTACTACGCCTTGAATTTGAAAATAGGAGCCTTTTCCTCTAAGCCACAATGTTGCTTCGGACGTTGCACTATAAGTACTATTTTTTGAATAAGTAAAGGTTTTTGAAACCACCTGATAATGATCGACCAGATCAGCATAAGGTGCTATACCATCACTTTGGGAATTTTTACGAATTCCTTCAAAAAGCTGTACGGCTTCTTCCTCACTAATTCCATTCAATTCTGCAGTTTTTTTGATAAACTCTTCGTAGGTAAGATCAATCACGGTGGTGTCACCTTCACTCCATTGCGGAGGTTCCGCTGCAAATGCGGGCACGGCTATTGCGGCTACCATAATAATACAAAGTGCAAATGTGAACAGCTTTTTCTTCATAATTCTTCAACTCCTATCATTGTGTGATTGGTATTCTTTTATTACACGGATATTTCGCGCGCTGATGCCCATCTATCTAAATTGACGTTGGTATCCTAGTTACAGAATATATAAAAAATATATATTTGTCAATAATAAATATGTTGAAAATATTAATATTATGTTGTATAGTATTGATGAACATAGGAGATAACACCATGGAGCAATCATCCAAAAAACGTAGTGGCACCGTGGCGGGCATGAAAGACGGCCTGAAAAAAGCTACGACCGATATGCTGGTTCTTTTTCTTTTGAGGCAAAAGCCAATGTATGCTTACGAAATGCTTCAGGAAATGGCCCGGCTTAGTGATGGTGTGCTTCAATTTAACACACTATATATTGCTATCTATCGGCTACAAGAGCACGGTTACATTTCACCGTTAGAAACCGTTGTTACGGAGAGTAATCGAACCAGAGTATATTTTTCGATTACCGAACAGGGCAGCAGATATCTCGATGATATCATTGCAGAATATCGGCGAGTGACGCAGACTATTGATAGCCTCTTATCGAAAGACGGTGTGCTCTATGAGGGGGATTCGGTATGAATGAGCGTAGGTGGAAACAGTATTTCCGTCAGGCCGGGAAGTATTTATACTGTGACACATCTCAAAAAGATATATTTGAGAAGCAAATCCGCGCAGCAATAGCGGATCTTCAAAATGAAAATCCTATCTCCCAGTAAGAGCGCGTATCCATCCAAGACTGGATGCAGACGGTCCTCCGTATCTTCCACCTGAAAGCGGATAAGATGCGGCAGCTCTACCAGCAGTTGCGGAACAAATACCAGATGCACTGCGCCTACGCACAGGGAAACGCCAAAATGCGCGAGGCCTACAACAAATGGCGTGACCCGCGCAGAAGACAATGGTCAAATACCAGGTAGGGGAGATATCTTTCGAACAGTTTGCGGAATGCGTTCAAATTCCATAGAGAGCAAACAGGCCGCGCGGGAGATGTCTCTCCTGTGCGGCCTGTTTGCTCTACTTTAAAACTATGCCCAGACAAAAAATAAACCCGAACTCGCTCTCATACAAGAGCAAGTTCGAGTTTGCTGATAATGGTGCACTTTCAGGGACTCGAACCCTGGGCCCGCTGATTAAGAGTCAGCTGCTCTAACAACAGTAATACACTCTATTAAAATTATTCTATATGTTATCTATTTTAGCAGCTCTAAAATCGTACAATCAAAGTCTCCCCGTCCAGTTCCCAATTCAGTTAAATTGTATAAATACGACTCATCTAATACAATAATTTTACTTTTCCCCTTTGATTCAATTAACGAACCAACATCTCCTTTTAACCTTCTAAAAACTAATTCAGCGATACTTCCAGCCTTTTTATCCCCCACAAGTAATATTACTCTCTTCTCGATAAGATCTGCAACTGTTTTGCATTTTTCACTCGGCCATGTACACCTATCTGGAAATATTATTTTCATTCATCTGACCTCCGTAAAGACTATATTTAATAATCTTCAATTATCTTTACGATTAATTATAGCCAGATATGTGTACAACAAATCGGTCTATATCCCTTGTGCTATTAAATCAACCCCATTATTACAGAACTCGACAATGTAATTGGGGACAATCTCATATTTCTCCGGGTTTAATTGGAACAAACAATCATTTTCCACGTGATATGATTCATCAACATATTTTTTTATAATCGGGTTCTTTTTCAATTCCGAATCTATCAATCTATATAACTGAACTTTTTCATATCCACAAGTAGTATTATGATACAATTCAATTAATGTTGCAGGATCACTAATTCGTTCATATATTCTTTGATAATCGAACGCAGGAAATTTCGCCCTTATCTGCAATACTCCTTCTTCAAATTCCTCTGCCGTCAACCTTACCTCTTCATTTCCCTTCCGTCGTGTTGGATATTCACGTCCATGTAAAAGACTAGAAACAATATCCCATATAACGCCCTTCTCACCACACGCTTCCAACTGTCGTCGCCAATAAACAAGCTTGTTTATCTCATCGGTTTCTCCACTAATAATCTTTTCTGCCAACTGGTAAAAAGAACACACGTCGTCCGGTAATATCTTCTTTTCCTGCAATTCTCCATTATTGTTCCAAAGAAAATACCCATTAGGAGGAGGTGCAAATCTTTTTCGAATTGATGGTTCATGTATCAAATCCACAATCGGGTCAAAGTCATGAGTCAGCATCATTACTGTTCTGCCCCTGAAAGAGTGTTCACCGCGAAACAGCATCGCAATAATAGCATACTTCTTATTTTTATCAAAGGAAGAGATAGGGTCATCTAAAATTATTAAATCCGCATTTTCTTTTAGTTGACTGTACATAAATAGAACTAACGCAAAAGCATTTCTTTCTCCATAACTAAGTCGAGACTTTACATTACTAATATGTGCTCCTTCATTTGACTTTAAAACCAAACGATATGTTTCTATGTTTTCCTCAATTTCAACATGATATTTGTATCCTGCATTTTCAAGAAAAGAATTGATTTCTTCGCGATTTTTTTCAATTGTGCGCTTGATTGTTGCCCGTTGCTTCCCTATTTCGGCCTGGAGCAGAGTCGCTTTCTCTAAAACTTTTTCAATCGCTCCATTTATAGTAGCGATTCGTGCTGCAGTGTACTCTGTATCTAAGTGAATTAAATATGACAAATCGATTTTCTTATCATTCAACACATCTGTCACACATTTTGCGTCCTTCAATTTCGAAAAATTTATCGCACGAATTTCTATTAGCCTATCACGCAATGATTCAACTTCTTTTCGTACTTCACCAATAAAAAGCTCTTGTTCCTTCGTAAAGCCAGAGGTGTTACTAATTAGTATGCTCAGCATTCTCTTCGTTGCATCCGAAAAGAAATCTTCCATAGAACGTAATAAGTCTACCATTTTTAATAAATTTTGCGCACTTTTAGAATCATACTCCTCGCCTACTTTTTTTGTCAATTCTTTTCGTTTCTCATCAATAGCCGTTGCACAGTAAGGACAACGATCATTTTCATCTATAAAATCTCGTCCTTTACCTTGCCAAGCAATCCAATTAATATTATTTTCACCCTGAATAAAGCTCTTGTATTCAGCTAATTCCTCTGGAACATTTTGTATTTTGTTTCCTTTGCCTAGCCCCTTTCCCAATATGCTCGCTTTTGAGTATCCCTTTTGCGCTTTTCCACAACCTTCAACAAAAGCCGTCAATTCAGAAAAAAGCTTTTCAATTTCCGGATCATTCGCAAATGCAATCTGAATGTCATTCATTAATTTCTGAATCTCTGTCATATGCAAATCATAATCCGGCGTTTTAATGAAAATGTCAAAGCTCCCCTTAATCAGCTCATCTCCAACAAATAGAAATTCATCTACATATTTTTCATTAAAAATCGCAATGCTCGGAGTACCACAATTGCAAGTTACTGCAGGGAGATGTTCGGATTCAATTGGAATATTGTCTCTATATTTATATGGAACCAACTCTTTTAACTCTTCTTTTTTATCTATCGCATCAAGTGCATTGGCTATAGTTGTTTTTCCTGTTCCATTCGCAGCATACTTAATATTCAAACAATTTTCTTCTATATGAATTAATCCAAAATCAATGTTGTTACAATTTGAAATTTGAAAATCCATTTTCTTTTCTCCAATGCAGAAATTCCAAAAACGAATTGCTAAATCACGCTATTCGGCTCTGTTTCACTAATTTGGGCAATTGATCGTGTCTTCTTCCAATTTTCTAAATTCATCAAGACGCAATTCTCGGCTCAATTCGTCTTCTGTTGGAAGATATGTGAAGTAGGTATTCCCTAATTGTCAAGTATGTTTGTTCAACATTACATTATTCTTGAATTTGCTCGTTCATCTTATGTCTCCTCTTTGCTAATTATATTCAAAGCGTAGCTAATGAATTAAGAACTCAATCCTCGATACATCAATACCGATACTCTATTTCGAAAGAGGTATCATATACCATGAACTTATTTGATCTCACTTATCTTAATTCTCACGCATTCAAAGGAATTAAAATAGGAAGCATTCCTTATTATATCCTAATCTTCTTAACTATCTTTTGCTGCTTCGAGCTGCAGAATCCGATGATCTTCCGTCAGTATCTTCATTTGACTGATAGCGATAGCATTAAGTTTCTCCAGCCGTTTCATCTGAGTCATTCCCTCGTTGATAAACACGGCATTCAAATTCTCCAAATTTGAAAGACATACAAGTTGTGAAACATTAGCATAGTCACGAATATTCCCCTTGAGATCTGGATGAGCATCCCTCCATTGTTTGGCGGTCATGCCAAATAGAGCCATATTTAAAACATCTGCTTCATTAGCGTAAATTATTGACATCTGGCGCACAGAAAGCTCTTGCGGAATCAGATTTTCTTTGATTGCATCGGTATGAATTCGATAATTGATTTTGGCAAGGTTGCGCTTAATATCCCAGCCAAGCTGTTTCATCTCTTCGGTTTTAAGACGTTCGAATTCCTTGACCAAATAAAGCTTAAATTCTACTGAAATCCAAGACGCAAATTCAAATGCAATTTCTTTATGGGCATAGGTCCCTCCATATCGCCCCGCCTTTGAAATAATACCGATGGCGTTAGTAGTCTCTACCCATTTTTGAGGAGTCATCACAAAACTGTTCAAACCGGCCTGTGTTCTAAACGCATCGAATTCGACACGGTTAAAATCAGGATTGTAAAGTGTTTCCCATACGCCCAGAAATTCAATAGTGTTTCTATTTCGCATCCAGTTCTGAATGATATACCTCGGATTGTCGTTATCTTTAATTTTTGCAATATCAGTTAAGCTGAGGAAATCATCCCGCTTAAGGTTCCACTGGACATTGATTTCCGTGCCACGAACAACAAGTTTATCCATTTTGCTGTACCTCCTCTTTGTAGCTTAATCCTTCGGCTCAAAAAACGACATCGCTCATACCGAATTTCCTACTGCATACCAAAGTTAGAAAGTAGTGTTTAATAAGGTAATTATACGCCAGCCCTATTTTTTTGGCAACCAGAATATCACATTGCCTCAAATCCAAATCACTATGCGCACAGGACACGCAAAAGCGCATGCTACCATGCGCTTTTGCCTGCCCGTGTATCGTTTACCACTTAATGTTGTCTTTCTATGCTACTGTTCTGTTGCCAGTCTGCGTATTCTCTGTGCCCCATACCCGATTTGCCGGACAGAAAAACAATCTGTATAATGGAAAGGGGTA
>ERZ791868.1079-NODE-1079-length-16309-cov-5.152885_pt1 | contig 16309 bp, 16 predicted proteins | sample MGYA00510281_ERZ791868 | MGnify/ENA primary metagenome ERZ791868 (study PRJEB30046, sample SAMN00792046) | human gut metagenome | study: EMG produced TPA metagenomics assembly of the A metagenome-wide association study of gut microbiota in type 2... | reverse complement strand
TCCATCTCGTTTAATCTCTCGCGCAACTTTTAATCCATTCGGTTCTTTCATTTTTTTTATAAAAAAAGATTAAAAATCTGATTATCTGCATAAATACAGGGACTTTAAGCAATATGAATGAAAATACAAAAGAAATTTACCACTAATTTACTACGATTGAAAGAACCTTGATACGACAAAGAAAATAACATAAAAAAAACAAAATGGCATTTCATACAAGATATGAGATGTCTTTTTGTTGCTGTAACATAGCATAAAGTGTCCTTTTTCTGCTTGATTATCTACCATTTTTTTAGAACATGGATTGTCAAGAGCTTGTTGCGTAAGCAATGCTTGCTCTCTTGATAAGACATGGGATAAAAAATATTGTGACGGATAGCAGAAAAATAATGACTACTTGATTTTTTGATGATATACTCTAATAAATAGAGACTAGAGGTTTTGGAGGGGATACTGTATGAAATATATAGGAGCAATTATAACAACATATATTGTTTTATTTGTTTTGGACATAATGCAAAGAAGAAATCATAAGCAAACACAATCCTTAAAAAAATTTACGGTTAGGACAATAACTGATGTAAGTATAGTTTGTGCTGTTGGAGCTATTTTTGTGATTGGTGCAATGGTATTTGCACTAATAGACGAACCTGAAATATTTAAGAAAAATACCTTTATTATGATTATAGTTGTTGCTCTTTTAGGACTGATGTTTTTGGGAATGATTGCACCACTCAAGGGCGTTTGGGATATTTGTGTAGACGACAATGATGTTACTGTTATAAAGGTATTTCTATTTAAAAGTCATTGGAAAATATCGGATATATCATATTGTAAAATGAAACGTGGTGGTATGAATGTGTACATTAATGGAAGAAAGAAAAAAGCATTTTTTGTTGATGCTATGACAGACCACTTCGACAATTTCATAAAACGAATGGAAAAAGAGGGAAAAGAGATTATTGTTCTAGAACCAAAAGAGTTAAGCAATCAAAAAAACAAATCCTAAAATTTTAGGTTATCGTATCACTATATTTATGCAAAACTTATCTATATAGGAATATTATGGATTTTGTTATATTTTGATTGTTTATATTAGTTTCATTATTTGTTATAGCATTAAGTGCTTGTATTATCTATCCTATAAAATTTAGAAGATAAATAACATACAATTTTTCTCTTTTGGTAATGTGATATTATTAGTTGGGCAGGTGGAGTGATCCAGACGCGGTGGCGGTCGAAGACATAGAGCCACGCCAGCTTGCTGGCGAGTGTCTGGTTCACTTCGTCTGTGAGCGAGCTTGTGGCGAGCGAAGATTAAGCCCCCGTTATCTAACAAGGGGGGCAGAAAAAACAAAAGACAATGGACATTTATAAACGGAAAACGCTATATTTACAAGGTAAAACTGCATTTTATAAGGTGTGATATAAAAAGTATCTATTTCACATAAAATAATCTTATAGAGGAAAATATAAATATGAATATTTACAAAGTTATTTTTTACTATATTGGTATAATAATAGTTTGTATTGTGTTTATTAACATGTTATATAACTTAGTAACCAAAAAGTATAAAGAGAAATTATCTAAGGAACAGTTATCTAAAAATCCCAAAATACAATATTTCCAAACATGCTTTTATATTGCAGGAATTATTTTTTCGGGGATATGTGTTTGTACAATTGGAGTATCAGGGATAAGAGATTTACCATTTGTTTTAAAAAATCAATATCCACATGTAATAGGAAAAATAGTAGAAGTGGATAAAACATCTCATGGGGATTTTTCTGTTATTATTGAAAATGAAATAACAAAAGAAAAACTTGATATAGGATTTATTCACAAGAACTTGAAAGAAGGGGAAAAAGTAGAAGTGTATTATTTGCCTCATTTAAAAATTGGTAGCATATATAAAATACAACAATAGTGTGAACGGTCGATTTACTGATATATTAATATTTATATTTAGCAATGGGAATATTGAGAATTGTTTTGCGTTTTGGACGAACTATTATTGCATTGAAAATTTGAAAAAATTGATTTTCCGATTATGTATTTAATGGTAGGTAAAAAAAGAGTTTTAGATATTGAAAATTACAGACAAGAAGTGATAAAGAAAATATAAGCACTTCATTACAATCAGAGCAGTTGGTCTTAGGATTGACTGCTTTTTTTATACAGATTTTTTATTAACAGGCAATTATCAAGATACGGTAGTTGCCTTTTTTGATTGGAGGAATTTTAAAATGAATGATAAAAACTTTATTGAAGAATTAAGGCAAAAACGTGAAGAATACGGAGTAACACAAACAAGGCTTGCGGTTGCCTGTGGTATCAGCCGTGAGTATTATAACCGCATTGAAAAAGGCAAACTTCCATTGACACAAGAACTGAAAGAAACATTAGAAAAACGGATTGAGCGTTTCAATCCACGAGAGCCATTATTCCTACTGATTGATTACTTTCGTGTCCGCTTTCCTACTACGGACGCATTAAAAATTATCCGTGATGTACTGCAACTGAAAGCCGATTATATGCTGTATGAAGATTATGGAAAATACGGGTATGAAAGCAAATATGTGCTTGGCGACATCAATGTCATGTGTTCCATGCAGGAGCATTTAGGAATTCTATTAGAACTGAAAGGGAAAGGCTGTCGGCAACTGGAAAGTTATCTGCTGGCACAGGAACGCTCATGGTATGATTTTATGCTTGATTGCATGACGGCTGGCGGTGTGATGAAACGGCTTGATTTAGCTATCAATGACCGAGCAGGAATATTAGATATTCCAAAACTAAAGGAAAAATATATGGCTGGGGAATGTGTTTCCTATTTCCGTAAACAGAAAAATTATGGCAGTACAGAAAAATGTGGTGATGATATGCCAAAGAATACAGGCGAAACCTTATATCTTGGCTCAACAAGTAGCGAACTATATATGTGTGCTTATCAAAAAAACTATGAACAGTATGTCAAGAATGGTACAGAAATTGAAGATACCGAGATTAAGAACCGTTTTGAAATACGCATGAAGAATGAGAGAGCCTATTATGCGGTTGTAGACTTACTGACTTATCGGGACGCTGAACGTACTGCTTTTTCTATCATCAATCATTATGTCCGCTTTGTAGATAGAGAGGACGATAAACCGAAAAGTCAATGGAAAATGAATGAGGATTGGGCGTGGTTTGTAGGGGATAACAGAGAACCGATACGCTTAACTACAAAACCAGAGCCTTACACCTTGCAAAAGGCATTGCATTGGCTACAAAGACAGGTTGCACCGACCATAAAAATGGTGCAGGCATTAGACAGAGAAAATCATACAACGATACTGAAAGATATGATTGAGCAGGCAGAACTCAAAGACAAGCATAAACACTTATTACAATTAGAAAAATCAACCATAGAAGAACGTATAGATACCGCTGTTCCACAAGAGAATGACGGTATTTTTTAATTTCTTCAAAAAATCTGCAACAAAACAGCTACTTGCGTACAGATATGGTGCGAGAAAAGGAAATCTAACTTTTTTTCAAAATTACTCATTAAATCGAGGTTTCCATTCCCTATATGGAGTGAAAGAAGATTTTAGAAATCTGCAACAAAACAAGGTGTTTATTCCCTATATGAAGTGGAAGTTGAGAAAATCTAAACTTTTTTGAGAAATATGACGGAAATTCATGATTAGTGGACAGTGTTCTATGAAAAGAGGAAAAACTATTTTCAATTTGTATTCAAACAGGTAGTAACGCTTGAGTGTTGGTATGAAAAGAAGAAAATCTTTTCATTTTCAACTTAACATTTGGCAGTTGCCGTTCCCTATATGGTGCAAAGAAAATCTTTCATTCCATTGTTGGCAGTAACGGTGGTGCATGGGTAGTTAAGGTGTGAAAAGAAAAACCGATTTTTTTCATCATCAACTTAGCAAACCGATATTTGTTTACCCTATATGGTGCAGGAAAAGAGATTTCAACTATTTTTATTTCAACTTAGCAACTGGACGTTTGCTGTACAAATATGTAGTGAAAAGAGAAAAAGTTTTGAATATTGGTTACGCTTCTGCTCTTTTCCAACGCGGTATATAGGAAAGACGATTTTCTTTTTTTGACCGTTCTTTGACAAGTAAATAAAGCAGTCTGATACGTTAGGCAGACAGCGAGCCGTTGGAGCTGATACGCCATGACCTTTTCCCTGTGAAGCGAGCGGAAACTGTCAGCGTCCATGTAAAAGATTTATCCCCTTTTATTGCCATGACCTGTCCTGTCTGATAATGATACTCCCGTACAGCCACAGCTTGAACGTTCAGAGCGTCGCACGCAATGGGTACGGCTACATAAGGACTATGCAGAGGTGGAACTCCTGTGGGCGATGATAAAGCCGTCAGACTGCTTAAAAATCAAAAAGAAAGGAGGTGCAGTCTTATGTATGATTTCAGTATGCCATTATGGGAACGCTACCTAATGACGATTGAGGAAGCGTCCAGCTATTTCCGTATCGGCGAAAACAAGCTCCGCCGTATTGCAAATGAATACAAAGAAGAATGTGTTGTGATGAACGGAAACCGTATGCTGATTAAGAAAAAGAAACTGGAACATCTGATTGATAAATTGGAAGAAATCTAATGCAAAAGAGCTTTGTGCGTGATATGATAAGCATATGTCGTAACAAGGCTCTTTCAGCTTTGAAAGGAGTTTTGAAAGATGTCAGAAAAAAGACGGGATAACAAAGGTCGCATTTTAAGGACTGGAGAGAGCCAAAGGGCAGACGGCAGATATATGTATAAATATGTTAATCGTGCAGGCGAAACAAAGGTTGTGTATTCATGGAAACTTGTGCCTACGGACAGAGTTCCAAAAGGAAAGCGTGATGCTATATCCCTTAGGGAAAAAGAACGGGAGATACAGCGTGATTTAGAGGACGGAATAGATACCAAAGGCAAGAAAATGACCTTATGCGAGCTGTATGCCAAAAAGACAGCACAAAGAAGCAATGTCAAGAAAAACACACAGACAGGGCGAAAGTACCTCATGGACGCATTGGAACAGGACAGGCTGGGTTCTCGAAGCATAGACAGCATTAAACCGTCTGACGCTAAAGAGTGGGCAGTCCGAATGAAAGAAAAAGGGTACAGCTTTAAAACAATCAGTAACTATAAGCGTTCCTTAAAGGCTTCTTTCTACATGGCAATCGAGGACGATTATGTTAGGAAGAACCCTTTTGATTTTCAGTTAAGCGAAGTGATTGAGGACGACAGCGAAAGTAGACAGGCATTAAGCGAAGAACAGGAAGAACATTTACTGACCTTTCTTCAACAGGATACGGTCTATCAGAAGTATTATGATGATATATTGATACTACTGAAAACAGGTTTGCGAATATCGGAATTATGCGGACTGACAGCAAGGGATTTAGACTTTGAAAACCATACAATCAATATCGACCACCAGCTCTTACGCAATCAAGAGGGATATTACATAGAAACGCCGAAAACAAAGTGCGGAATAAGGAAAGTTCCTATGAGTGAAGAAGCTGGAAAAGCGTTGCAAAGAGTGTTGAAAAGAAAAACTGGAAAAAGCATTCAGATTGACGGTTACCGCAATTTCCTGTTTCTCAATCAGAAAGGTATGCCTATGGTGGCTTGCAATTATACTTCTGCATTGAAGAATATCGTAAGGAAATACAACAAGTACCATGAAGAACCTTTGCCAAAGATAACACCGCATATATTAAGACATACGTTTTGTACACGATTAGCACAGAAGAACATGAACCCAAAGAACCTGCAATATATTATGGGGCATTCCAGCATAATGATAACGCTGAACCTGTACGCCCATGCTTCACAGACAGGGGCAAACATGGAAATGCGAAGCCTGATAGCGTAGTGATTTACAACGAAATTTACTACGATAAAAGGACAAAAGGTGCGGAGTTGTGAGGGGTTATAAGAAGTATCTGCCAAAAGGAAAACACCGACAAAGCCAGTAAAACAGGGATATATCGGTGTTGTAAGAACTTATGAAAAGATAATCAGAAATTTAGTTTATGTTTAATATATAAAAAATACAAGGTCAACTTTGGAAAAGCCATGTGATTTTTTACAGTAATTTAGAAAGAGAAGAAAGGAATGTAGGAGAGGGAAATCAAATATGATAAATTGTAAAACAGTGCTAGATAAGAGAACCCTTTATGATGCGGCTGAATATTACTGTCAAGCAAACAAACATATAAAACGAAAGAACATTATAATAGGAATATTAAGTATAATTGGCACAGTCTACTACTTTAGCAAGCTGATTTACTTCCTGCTACATTATCGAAGTATTTTCTATTTAGAATCTCTGATGTACCTTGCCCTTCTTCTTTTGGCGATTTTTTGCATTTATTATATAAAATATGGTCAAAAAGTGCAAATGTGTCATCATCTTACAAGGGAATTTTATCCCAATGACATTTATAGATATACGATATTAAACTATACTTTTTCAGGGGATAATATTATGATTGAAAACGATGGGAATGTTTCTTTAATTGTGTGGGATTCTGTTGAGAACTTTTCAGTTGATAAGAAATATTATCATTTTTCTATCCAGGGACAATATTATATCATTTCAAAAAGTGGGTTTACCAATCAAGGAGTTCATGAATTTAATTTTCTTTTAAAACAGAAAGGGTTTATTGGAGGTATTAGACATGATAGAATGTAATACAGTTTTAGATAAAAAAGCATTATATTACTATGTTAAATATTACTGCCGAACAGATAAATTTATGAGAAAACAAATTATAATAATGGGAGGTTCAGGTATATTGCTTTTGTTGTATTGTTCTTACCAAATATTCAATTTATTATCACAAGATCAAAGTATTAGCGATCCATATGTTCGTTTTTTTATTTTTGGTTTATTGTGCGGAATCATTTCCTTAGTTTATGTTTTTGGGGGAATGACGTTTCAAAAATACTATCAATTGTTACGACAATATTATCCTAATGGGAGCTCCGAAATTTCGATATTAAAATATAAATTTTCCTATGATAACATTTTTCTTGAAAACAGAGGAAATTCTTTAATTATTAAATGGGAAACTATTAACACGTTTTCTGCAGACAAAAATTACTATTTTTTTTCAGTGAAGGGACAATATTATATCATTTCTAAAGAAGGATTTCACAATTGTTCCGTAGCGGAATTTAACTCATTTTTAAAAGAGGTTCTACCGATTAATGTACTCACACATGCAGTTGTCTGAGATTCGCGGAGTAAACACTCATTATACGTGTTTACTTCAAAAGGATGAACGTCTAGTGTGGAGAAAGAAGGTCACACATATCCAGGGGGAGAAGGGAGAACTCCCCTCTGAATGGAGAATTATACCTTTTAAGAGTGAGGGGACAGACCCCGAGACCTAGCGGCCGTTTCTATAATAAAGGTCCACGACCGCTGAACCTTGCTGGATACACGCTTCAAAGGACAGAATCTGTGTTTTAGGAGAGGGGGCCAGATGACTTTCCCCCCGTCTCTCCCCTTCTCGTAATTAAATGCTTCTTGTTAGATGAAATAGCGTTTGCTAGATAGTCTCTAATAATGAATAATGACAGGTATATTTTCACTGATCATACCATACAATTCAGCGGCTTTATCTAATGGCATATTGATGCAACCATGAGACCCAATTGTAGGACTTTGATTTAGCGTTCCGCCAAATGCGCTTTGCCATGTTGCGTCATGAAATCCGATGCCGCTCCATGTTACGCGCATCCAATAATTGACATGGGTTCTGTATTCCGGTTCCCCTGTTGCTGGATCTGTTTCGCCGACAAGAATATTATCCAGTTTTTTTTCCAGTATGGTATACACACCTTCAGGTGTGATCTTTTCGGGAACCGGAACACCAGTTACGACATCTGTTTCCAGCACAACCGTGTCTTCAGAAATATACCACATATGCTGCTGGGATAAATCCACTTCTACAAATGTATTTCCCCAGTCAGGAATCCTATGTGTGGCTGCGGTTCCACCGATATAATATGCAGGTTCATGTGTGACAACTTCTCCGTTTTTTATATTGTTTATAAGATTTGTATACTCGGTGTTCTCATCGATAGACCATCCATAAGTTCCACCAGTAACTGTCGTTATTTTTCCTGTTGGGGTTGAAAATTCTCGTGTAGTTCCAATGGTATCATATTTATTCCCAAATTCTGAAAGCCAGTTATGTATTGCAGTTTCGTCTAAAAGGACATTCATTTTTTCATCAACAGACAGCCACTTTGAAATGAGATCCTTATTTACAATCACTGGTTCAGTCATAGGATAAGTAATATTTGCTTGAATGTATTTGTTCATTTCATCACAGGCGGCTTGTACCTCTTTAGAGGTAGAAGTATACTGTGGAACCAAATAGCATCCAGTTTTTTCGACATCAAGATTAGGATTCAGCATTACTATATATTCGTTAATTTTTTCTCTTAATAATTTAAGATCAATGGTTGTCCCAACTATTTCAGGTTGGATGATATAGTTGTTTCCGTCAAATACAGGAATCGCATTTTGGCTAGCGGTTTGTTCTTGGGATACAATATTTAAGTGCTGGATTACGTTTGTCAGTGCTTCTTTATTATAGGATATCGGTATCTTCAACTCTTTAATTGTTTTCTGTAAAAGAGAGACTGGCCAAAGAAAGGCATGCTGTTCTTTTAAGTTTATGTCGTACGTTTTATTCAGAGTTAATGAAATATCGTCACCTGTTATAATGTCAGTCATTCCGTTTTTTGCATGGAGTGTTAACTTATAGTTATGTACTTGATTAGCGAGATAAGTGTTTATTTCATCATGCCGTTTTAATGAAAAATCTTTACCATTGATATAGGTGTTAAATTGAAAATGGCCTATGAAAAACAATGAAATAAAAGTATAGATTAAAAAAATAGTAATTATAGTTATGCTACAAATTAGATTGAATTTCCATTTGATGTTTGGCACATTTTTTTGGGGTTTTACGCGTTTAAACATTTTTTACTCTCCTTAAATGTTATAAAAATTAAATTAATAAGATACAAAAATCTGGTGTACAGATATTTTACAAAAACTAAAATAAAAATAGAGTAAAAATGTATGATTAGTCTTTTTTTGTGTATAGTTGGAATTAAAAGCTGCATTTAGGATATAAAATTTGTAAATTGATTGTTACTTAAGTCAGAATAGACTTTGATAAAAAATTATGCACTATCCGCTAAGTAAATAAGTATTATAATTCAAACATTACTTTTTATAATTGCAGTAGTAGGACAAAAAAAGAAATGTCTATATTAGAATCAGTGGTAATTTCCTGAATAGTGTGATATAATATGAGGGAAGCAAAGAAGTATTTACAGAAAATGTTGTACACCAATTTTTACATCAAAAAGTACACCATTTGATTTAGAAAAGACAATATATGACGAATTCAGATAGAATCTGAATTCGTTACAAAACCTAGAAATATGGGCAGGATAGCATCTGATGGAATCTGATGGAATCTGATGGGAGGATTTCACAAGTATATTTCTTTGATGCCATACGTTCAGGACTAATTGAAATGATAGAGTTGTCATACATTTGTGTGGCAGCTCTTTTTTTGTCGTGCATATGACAAAAAAATCCCAGTGGATTAAATGTGTAAAAAGTGATATACTAGAACTCAATAATGGGGTAATAAGATTGTTCATTCGTGAACGGATACAGAATAATTACATATTTACGTGCATACTCAAGGGGAGAGACGAGTATAGCCTGAAAGGGAAAGTTTCATGGATAATAGAAATGTGCGTTTAAAAGGGCAGCTGCGAATGTATATGCAGTGGCCGGTCATTATGACAATTCTTCTGGTTGCTATGAATATATGGATGTATAAGGTAGACCGGAAAGCCGGCTTAATGATGTCGGTATTTGTCATCATCTATATGGTAATTGTAGGCGTGCTGTATTTCTACAATCGCTCATTAATTCTTGCGGACATGATCCAATTTTCCACACAGTACAAGGGAATCCAAAATACACTTTTGAAGGAACTTGCAATTCCGTATGCAATATTGATGGCAGATGGAAGGATATTGTGGAAGAATGATAGTTTTGAAGAACTGTTTGTAGATCAGAAGTGGGAAAAGTATATGAACAAACTGATTCCGGAGCTGAATCGCGGTGTATTTCCAAAGCAGAATATGGAACAAGTGGAATTACAAGTACAGTACAAGGAACGCGATTATCAAGTGACACTTAGAAAGGTGTCGATGGAAGGATTCAGTGAGAAAGAAGAAGTGCTTCAGATTCCAAAAGAACAGGAGTATTTTATTGCAGTTTACATGACAGATGTTACAGAATTAAATGAGTACATCAAAGAAAATGAAGACCAGCGTATGATTGCAGGACTCATTTATATTGATAACTTTGACGAAGTCATGGAAAGTGTTGAGGAAGTGCGACAGTCCTTATTAATCGCATTGATTGACCGAAAGATTAACAAGTATATCGGAGATGTAGATGGGATTGTCAAGAAACTGGAGAAGGACAAGTATTTCATTGTAATCCGAAAAGAAAGCTATAAGAAATTCGAAGCAGATAAATTTTCGCTGTTGGAAGAGGTAAAACAGGTCAATATTGGTAATGCCCGCTCAGCGACATTAAGTATTGGATTAGGATTAAATACAGCAACATATGCTCAGAGTTATAACTATGCCCGTATAGCAATCGATCTTGCACTTGCAAGAGGGGGAGACCAGGCAGTAATTAAAGATTGTAATGGCATCACATATTTTGGCGGTAAGAAAGAGATGACTTCAAAAAATACACGTGTGAAAGCGCGTGTCAAAGCAGAAGCGTTGCGTGAATTTATTGTTGCCAAGGATCAGGTTATTGTTATGGGACATAAGATTGCGGATGCAGACTGTCTTGGAGCTTGTATGGGAATTTATCGAGCTGCAAAGGAATTGAAGAAGAAGGCGCATATTGTCATGAACAGTGTGCCAAGTTCTGTTCGTCCATTATATGATGAGATTGTGGACAGTACTGCATATGAGGATGATATTTTCCTGACATCAGAGAGAGCACTGGATTATATCAACGATAATACGATGATTGTCGTGGTTGATACAAATAAGCCACAGATGACAGAGTGTCCGGAGTTGCTTAAGAAGTCGAAGACAATTGCTGTATTGGATCATCACAGACAGAGCAGTAATATAATTGAGAATGCAGTTTTGTCTTATGTAGAGTCGTATGCGTCATCTGCTTGTGAGATGGTAGCAGAAGTACTTCAGTATATTGTGGATGATATTAAGATTCCAAGTGTTGAGGCGGATTGTCTGTATGCAGGAATCATGATCGACACGAGAAACTTTATGAACAGAACGGGTGTCAGAACATTTGAAGCCGCTGCATTTTTGCGAAGATGCGGTGCGGATATTACAAGAGTCCGTAAGATGTTCCGAGATGACATGGATTCATATAGAGCGAAGGCAGAGGCTGTCCGTATGGCAGAAGTATATCGCAAGGAATTTGCAATCGCAGAGTGTCCGAGTGATGTTGAAAGTCCGACTGTTTTGGCCGCACAGGCTGCAAATGAGTTGTTGGATATTAGTGGAATCAAGGCATCATTTGTTTTGACTATTTATGAGGGCAAGATTTATATGAGTGCCCGTTCTATTGATGAGGTAAATGTTCAGATTGTTGCGGAAAAGCTTGGTGGAGGCGGTCATATCAATGCTGCCGGTGCTCAGTTTGATCATACCGATATGGAAGAAGCAATCAAGGCGTTAAAACAGACGATTGATAAAATGATAGAAGAAGGAGATATTTAACATGAAAGTTATTTTATTACAGGATGTAAAATCCCTTGGAAAAAAAGGTGAAATCGTAAATGTAAACGATGGATATGCAAGAAATTTTATTTTGCCAAAGAAGCTTGGTCTTGAGGCCAATGGAAAAAATATGAATGATCTTAAGCTTCAGAAGAATAATGAAGCAAAGGTTGCAAAAGAGCATCTTGAAGCTGCAAAAGAGCTTGCAAAACAGTTGGAAGCCGGTAAAGTTGAAGTTGCAATTAAAGTTGGAGAAGGCGGAAAAGTATTCGGTTCTGTCTCAAATAAAGAGATTGCAGCAGAGGTAAAGAAGCAGTTAGGACTGGAAATCGATAAGAAGAAAGTACAGCTGAAGGATGCATTAAAAACACTTGGCACACATAAAGTGCCTGTAAAGCTTCATCCTGAGGTAACAGCTGAAGTGACAGTAGAAGTAAAAGAAGAAAAATAAAGACGTTCTTAAGGGGAATGTATGGAAGAAGCAGTAATTAAAAGAATTATGCCGCACAGTACAGAGGCAGAGCAGGCTGTCATAGGAGCCATGCTGATGAATAAAGATGCAATTATGGAGACATCTGAGATTTTGCATGGTGAGGATTTTTACCAGACTGCTTATGGAATTTTGTTTGATGCGATGGTGGAGATGTTTCATTCTGGCAAACCGGTTGATCTGATTACATTGCAGGAACATTTAAAAGAAAAAAATGCTCCACCGGAAATTGTCAGTATGGAGTATATTCGTGATTTGTTGATGAATGTTGACACTTCTGCAAATGTAAAGTATTATGCACAGATTGTTCAGGAGAAATCGACATTAAGAAAACTGATCAAGATTAATGAAGAAATCGCCAATACCTGTTATATGGAAAATCGTCCGCTTGAGGAGATTTTGGAAACGACAGAAAAAAAGGTATTTGAGTTAGTTGAACGGGGAAATGTACAAGAATATGTTCCTATTAAGCAGGTTGTGTTAAATGCGTTGGATGTAATCGAAAAAGCATCCAAGACGAAGGGAACAGTAACCGGTATTCCAACCGGCTTTATAGACTTGGATTATAAATTATCCGGATTACAGCGTTCGGACTTAGTTTTGATCGCTGCCCGTCCTTCTATGGGAAAAACAGCGTTTGTGTTAAATATCGCACAGCATGTTGCATTTCGCGAAAATCTGGCAGTTGCGATATTCAGTCTTGAGATGTCGAAGGAACAGCTGGTTAACCGACTGTTCTCGCTGGAATCTCATGTAGATGCACAGGTGCTTCGAACCGGTAATTTAAAAGATACAGATTGGGAGAAGCTGATAGAAGGAGCAGGACGAATTGGAAAATCGAAAATGATCATCGATGATACATCCGGTATTTCAATTGCAGAGATGCGTTCGAAATGTCGTAAGTATAAGATGGAGATGGGACTGGATCTTATCATTATTGACTACTTACAGTTGATGAGTGGAAGCGGTGGAAGAAGTAATGAGAGCCGTCAGCAGGAAATTTCAGAGATTTCACGTTCGCTTAAAGGGCTGGCAAGAGAGTTAAATGTTCCGGTTATTGCACTTTCTCAGTTGAGCCGTGCAGTAGAATCCAGAACAGATAAGCGTCCTATGTTGTCTGACTTGCGTGAATCCGGAGCCATTGAGCAGGATGCCGACGTATGTATGTTTATTTATCGAGAAGATTATTATATTCCAGATACGGAAGATAAAAACATTGCTGAGATTATTATTGCAAAACAGCGTAACGGCCCGATTGGTACAGTGCGACTGGCATGGATGCCTCAGTATACAAGATTTGGAAACGAACTGCGACAGCAGGATCAATAGTTGGGAGAACCGGAGAGCCAAATGGGGACGGAGTTAGTGGCTTTTTGCTACGCAAAAAGCCACTAACTCCGTCCCCTTGGCTCTCCCCTATGTAAGAATTTTTCGAAGGCGGGTGAGAGGAGTGTCTTTCACGGCCTCTTTTCGAAGTGTCTGCTGTTGGCGGATCAAGGTGTCAAGTTTACGATAGTGTTCTTCTTCCTGACGTTCGTTTGCCTGAAAAAGAAAATCTACTTCTCGCAGAACATCCTGAGTTACTTTCTTGCTAATGTTTGTTTCCAGTGTTTTGTTATTTTCAGTTACAACTTCTGTCAATACATCCCCAATGAGATTACGAACTTGTTCCAATTGAGTGATAGGAATTACATCAGCAGAATCCACTTCTTTTTTAGTAATATCAGTGGATGTTACATTTGCCGGAAGTTTAGCGGTTTCTTTTGGCTCAGTTAATTTTTCTTTTGCGATTGTTAGTTCATGAATCATAGGTTTCAAATCTTTTAGCATAACGCCTTCATCTTTTAGTCTTTGAATACATCGGAATAGTTGTATATCATCTTCAGTATAGTATCGGTGTCCCATTTCTGTACGGCCAATTTTCAAATCCAGTTCATCTTCCCAGTAACGAAGTACATGAGCTTCAACATGAACTTGTTTAGCGGCCTCAGAAATCATAAATCTGACTTCACCCATAAAATATAGATACCTCCTTAAGATATTCGGATAACAAGTCTAATAGAAATGATATAAATATGAATCATGTTCCTTAAACAAGTATAGCATAGAGTATACTTATTGCGAGGGAAAATCGTTCGTCAAATTCTGCGCAGAGAAGACAAAAAGTTACTTGGAACAGTAACGATAAAAAACGTGGTTATAAAGAAATATTGAGAAAAAAACAAGTAAAGCAATAAAAAAAGAAAGCCATACGCCATCTGACATCAGATGAGTAAGGCTTTCTTTTTTGTGATCACTTTGCTTTATAATATGATTCTTAAGCTTCAGAAATAGCTCCTGTAGGACATGCAGCTTCACAAGCTCCACAATCAACACAAGCGTCTGCATCTACAACGTATTTGCCATCTCCTTCAGAAATAGCGCCTACTGGACATTCGCCTTCGCAAGTACCACAGCTTACACATTCATCACTAATTACGCGTGCCATAGTATGTACCTCCTTCGAAAAATTACAACATTTTTCTGTTGTTATCCTCTATTCTAATACAAATGTGTAGAATATACAAGTAGAAAATTATTACAGTATAAGTTGCAAAAAAGAAAGATTTAAGAAAAAATTCCTTTTATTTTCACAATAATCGTGTACAATAAGTAAGGTACAGTAAAAGCATATACAATGATTTGTTATAAAAAGGGGAGATAATGAATGAAGAAAAGATGGATGACCGTTACAGCAGTTGTAATGGCAACGACATTTATGATATGTGCGTGTGGAAAACAGCAGGAACAGACAACAACATTTACCGGAAAAGAAACGGAAAAGCCAGAATACCAGGGGAATCTTAATGCGATATCGCCTGCGGCATACAATAATGTGGAAGGCTTGAACCTTGAGCCGGGTACATATATTTCAATTATCGGAAAAGATGATTCATCATCCTATTGGACGAATGTTAAAAAAGGTGTTATGCAGGCCGCGGACGATTTAAATAAAGAGCTTGGCTATAAAGGCAGCGATAAGATTAAAGTTACATATAATGCACCGGCAAAGTCAGAGGATATCGATGAGCAGGTGAATATTCTGGATGAAGAGCTGTCGCGCTATCCGGATGCGATTGGAATAGCAAGTATTGACAGTGCTGCATGCAGCGTACAGTTTGACTTGGCAACAGCAAATGGAATTCCGGTCATTTCACTGGACTCAGGAAATGAGTATAAAGGAATCCAGTGTATCGTAAAGACTGATAATAAAGATGCAGCCCGCACAGGAGCATATAAATTGGCCAACGAAATAGGAGATGAAGGACAGGTTATCCTTGTTGTACATGATTCCAATTCCGAGACAGCAAAAGAAAGAGTAAAAAGTTTTGAAGAGGAGATAAAAAATAATTATCCGTCTGTATCAATCGTAGAAACGATATATTGTGATAAGCTGGATGATTTGAAAAAGAAGATTGCAGTAGAAAAGGATCCGAATATATCAGAAGATCTTCAAAAAGCAGCAGTAGAGAAGATGACGGACGATGAAGTAATGCAGCATTATTTGAAAAAATATCCTGATTTAAAAGGAGTATTTGGAACAAATGAATCCTCAACAATTTTTGCCTTGGAAGCATTGCAAAAAACAGAGCTTGCAGGCAAAGTGGCACTTGTAGGATTTGATATAGGAGAGGAACAAATTACTGCAATGAAGAATGGAGAGATAGCAGGGCTTGTAGTGCAGAATCCATTTGGTATGGGATATGCTTCCGTTGTTGCAGCAGCGAGAACCATATTGCAGAGTGGAAATGAAGCAGTTGTAGATACAGGATATATATGGGTTACAAAAGATAACCTGGAAGATGAATCAATTCAGAATATGTTGTATAAATAGAGTCAAAAGAGGGAGCCAAAAGGGGACGGAGAGCCAAAAGGGGACGGAGTTTAATGGCTTTTTTGCGTAGCAAAAAGCCATTAAACTCCGTCCCCTTTTGGCTC
>ERZ791868.1077-NODE-1077-length-16312-cov-5.334564_pt1 | contig 16312 bp, 14 predicted proteins | sample MGYA00510281_ERZ791868 | MGnify/ENA primary metagenome ERZ791868 (study PRJEB30046, sample SAMN00792046) | human gut metagenome | study: EMG produced TPA metagenomics assembly of the A metagenome-wide association study of gut microbiota in type 2... | reverse complement strand
CGCGGACGCTCTCGCACTGCTTGTGCAGGCGCTGCCAGTCGATCTCCGCGTGATACGCCCGCGCCCACAGGCCGATGTCACAAAACTGCCGCGCCCCGATGCCGCTGCGCACGAAGTGCTTGTAGGCGTGCAGAAGCAGGCACAACAGATGCTCGTGGGGCGGCATGGCGAGAAGGCCGTCGGTTTCGACGGGGTTGAGGTCGGCAAAGAAGTGGTTCAGCTCGTCATGTGCATCTTCGGCAGAATCAAATAAATGCCGATGCAGCTCGATGTAGAGCGGGCTGCCGCCTTTTGTGTAGGACACCTCGTCCGCCGCAGACAGCTCATCCGCAGGCGTGTCGGTGGTTAGACCGTTCGCCAGAAGCTGTTCGTGGCAGGCCATGAACTCTGCGTCAGGGATATAAAGATCGTCGTCCGCACTGATGCGGTGATCCTTGAGCGGATACAGGCGGCTGCAAAGCTGCCCCTTGACCACGACCGGGTGCAGTCCTGCGGCGCGGAGCTTCTGGTAGAGGTCTGCAAACTCCGATGCGCGCATGGTCTGGTGCAGCACCTGCGCGATGACCTGCTGCTTGACGGCGGCGAACAGCGCCGCGTTTTCCTCGGCAGCAGGCGTTTTGCGGGCGGCCTCGAAAACGATCGGCAACAGCTTCTGCTGCCCCGCCAGCGCAAAAACGGCAGGCCAGTCCACGTTTTCAGCGGGGAAATCCCCGCCGGAAACGGCAGCCTTGGCGATATGAAGAAATTGTCTCTCCGTGGCGGTCAGGGTCATGTTCGTGTGCCGAACCCTTTCTTTGTGTTTTTCGATGGCGTGAGCGGCAAGCAGCGACACAGCGCCGAGAAACGCGCCCAGCGTGTTGCAGATCACGTCGTCCGTCTCCGCAAGGCCCAGCGCGCAGCGGTACTGGGCGTACTCGATCCCCGCGCTGAACGCGCAGCCGACAAGCGTTGTGAGGATGATTCTAAGCCAGCGGTGCCACCTTCGCGGAAGCGCATTAGACAGCGTCAGCCCCAGCGGGAAGAAGAGGAAGACGTTCATCAGCATCTCGCGGTAAATCTCCGGCTGTACCCGCGCGGCGGTCAGGGACGCGAAGGGGGTGAGGATCAGGCCGGTGCTGCCTTCGGCGCGGCTGAATAAGGTTGCGTAGAAGATGGCGGCGGTCATCAGGAGCATCAGCGCAAGATTCCCCCACCGCCAGCGCCTCGCCCCCACGCGGGCAGGCAGCGCGCCCCAAGCGGCAAGCGCCAGCACCATAAAGGTGATAACGCTGATGAATGAACGACTGTAGACGTAGTGAAGCATGTTAATCAACTTCTGCGTGCGATTTTTCGACTGATGCGCTTCATGTATCCCAGAATAATCTGGAACTCAGCACGTCTTTTAAACAGGATAAAAAAGAAAATATTGGGAAGTAATGCACATATACCCATCTCAATCGCAAATGCAAGAATTGGGTTCTTTAAGGTAATGCTACGGGCAATGGCAAAGCAGAGTGTCCCTACAGCTAAAGTGCATAGGCCATAAAGCAAATATGTTGCAAAGTAATATCTTAGCTTCTGCCCAAACAGCGTCTTATGAATAATGTATGGGTCATACCAAAAATAGACACACATCCTGCTGATGATAGTTCCAAGCAAAATACCGGAAATTCCAAGCGGATAGGCCAATATGATCGATACTGCCAAGTTGATCATAGCCGCAATAAGCGGACGGTATTTCCCCACCTTAAATAAGCCTGTAACCTCTCTGTAAGTCGTAGAAGCGTACTGAACGCCCGCAGTGTAGTAATTGGCAATAATAATAAAAACCGTCCAACTCGGGAGCAAATAGTCTTCACCGATCCACAGAGCAATGAACGGGTTCAGTAATACGCCCAGACAAATACCGGTAAAGCCATACAGCCAAAAAGATGCAAAAAAGAGATTATAGTACATCTTTTCATTCGCTTCTTTGCTCTCTGTAGCGTTATAATTGCCAATGCTGGCCGTCATTGAATAAAAAATGTAACTCAAGAATGTCCGAATCACATCTACAATGTAAACGTAATTGGAATAAAGGCCAACCGAAGCCAGTCCTTGAAACTTTGAAATCAGGATATTGTCCGTGCTGCTGATAATCGTCCCGCTGATTTTATAAAGAAACAGTGATTTTACATTTTCCTTCAGCGCATTCTTTTGCTCAGAAGAAATTTTTCCAGCACTTGAATCTGTTAGGAACGGAAACTTTTTATCCGTTACTCTTGCAATCCATGCATTTTCGGCAAGCTGAAAAGCGATAATACAGATCAACGTCGGAATATATGCATGGAAGAAAAACAGAACCACCATCTCGCCCAAATTTCGCAATACCATAAAGATCGAATGGTATAGGGAATTGATCCGGTTCTGTTGGCTGGCCGTCAAAAGAGACTGCTTGTAAGAGAAAAAGTATGAGCTTGCGGATTGCAGCAGAAAGAGAATATAAATAATATTTATGTTCTCCGGGATCGTGACCTCACCGTTAATCAAATACGGCAAGAACGGCATCAAGATGCATCCGAGCACAAAAACCGTTACACCTACTATACTGTATACACGCTTGTATACGCGCATATAGCCCTTTACAGCAACCATATCGCCTTCTGCGAGCGGCTTATACAGGCTGTAAATGATGGCCGTATCGAACCCCAGATTTGCAAGGGACAATAGCGAAAGCACATTGGTAAATAATCCCGATACGCCAAGGTATTCTTTCCCTAACAGAGCAATAAACATCCAACGGGTAAAAAAGCCCATTAAGATGCTGAGCATCTGGCTTCCTACGCCAAAGGCCATATTTTTTAGAGAATTCGATGTGCGGGACGTATCCATAGTTATCCTCTTCTGATGATACCTTTCAGCTTTCTTTTAACGATAGAGAAAAAGTTTTCCCGATAGTAACGCCAAAGGCACTCTCTTTTCTCCTTTTCAAAATTAAACAGTGTTAAATAATCCGCTGTTTCCTTATCAGGTAACTCGTTGTAATTTTGAGCCATGCGCGCAATAATATCCCGCCAAAAGACAATGTGGTCTTTATCAAGTTCTTTAACATTATCCCTCAAAAAAGCAGCTAATGCTTCGCAAAAATCCCCCTCAACATGAAACCCAAAGTCGTTTACGTTGCCGCCTTCTGCAACGATCCCTATCATTGTGCGAAAGCATTTTTCGCAATGGTTACAGTTTTCCTCCTTAAATGAACAGACTCTAAGGTTGATTGGTAAGTCAAAGTCCTCTTTCGCTTTAACAATCATCCTGATTTTTTCTTGTCTACTCAATTCGTATGCATCATGAACAACATTGCATGAGGCTACTTTGAATTCGCGGTCAATTCTTGGGTCTGATACGCAATTAACAGCCTGTCCGAATGTATAAGAACTTCCAATATATATTGTTTTTATACGGAAGTAATATGCTACTATGGAGGCTACACCCAAAAATGCCAGCGAATGCTGAAACCCAAACCACCATGAATTATGGAGACGCTTATTCAGATATTTGTTCACAATTTCAGGTCTTATAAATGTTGCAAAGTTAGACTTAATGTATTCCGTTTGTAAATGATTTTCTTCTGCAAATTTGTTGATTGCAGAGATATCTGCTTCAAACACACGGCTCTCTTCGTCCCTATCAACGCACCATCCAAACGTGTCTATCAAAACCGGATTGGAGTCCCTTATTCTCAAAAAAGATGTCGTTGCATCAACACCACCAGTAAAAAGAAGGGCGCTTTCTTTCTCCGCATGATAACCATTATTTACAACCTTTGCCGCAATCAAAGAACCGCCGAAACTATAGTTGCGATACATTTCTTGAAATCCGCGCTTAATCTTCGGCAAGCATTCATAAAACTGTTGATCTACCTCTTCAATCCAAACAAGGCAATCGAACAACCACGCAAACTGCATAATATTAGAAAGGACAGGGACTGCCAAAACACTTTTAGGGATATTAGAAATATCAAATCCAAACTCCGCAAACATTTCGCAGCTGGGGGAAAAATAACGAACTAGGCCCTCCGATACATCTAAATGATATGTAACGCAATTTCTATCGGCTTTAATTTCTTTAATCCAGATGCTTTCCATATACTACCCCTCAAATTGCGCTTTCCAACGGGCAATTTCATTGAACGGAATATTCAGCCTCGTCTCAAATTCACTGTTGATCAGCAACGGCAGTTCATCAAGTGCGTCCTTTTCAATGGTAATAAGCCCTGTATCCGTGCTAATGCCTTTGGCGCGCTCATCTATTGAAATGATAATCGCCCTTTTTTGGTGCCTCAGTGCATAAATCCCCCCATGAAGACGTGTTCCCACATACTCAATGTTATTTCGCATGAGAACCGCTTCATAGGCCGCCTTGTGCGGAGGGATCACTTCAATCCCGTCCGTATTAGAAAACATGCTATAATATGTCTCGTCCTTATCACCCTGAACCCAGAAAGAAACACGGTCGTATTCGCGCTTAAGTGTGTCGATCAACAGTTGATCTCGCGGGTCTGCTTTTGCTCTTGCGGTCAAAGTAAAGACCACGTCATCCGCCTTTTTAGCCGGAATCTGTGCGCAAAAGTCAGGCGTTAGCGCCCACATAGTTGCGCAACCGGTGTTGATTGCCTTCAAGCCGAGCACATCTTCTACATAGCGCTTGCTGCGCTCATCCCGAACACTGTGATAATAAGAATGGCTGAGTATCTTGCGGTAAAGATGAGTTGTGTAAGCATCGGTATGTTCTCCGGCACCTGCGCCCACACCGATGCAGACCGAGTTTGCCAACGGCTTGCAGTTGAAGATATTCACATTCCACTGCGGATAGTGCGTCAGCATATTCTTTGCCAATATATTGCTGCCGCCAATAAATTTATAATCGCAGGTCGCATAGTTTTGAACGGCAAACGAGTTTCGCCAAATCGCATAACTGTGAAAAGCAGGAACATGCGTGGGCAGATGGAATACAAACATATTGGCTAAAATCGGAGCGAGTTCCTTCTCCACACATTCCATAATTATATTATCGCCAACATTGCTAGTGCCTATCGAAGTATCTAATAGCAGCGCTTTTTTCATACTATTTTCTGCTCTCCTTACACATTCTCCGCCATATTCTTCCAACTTTCGCTCTGATCTGCTTATATTTCGGCAGCCAACTCATCGAATACCAGTGGATCGAGTAGGTGTTCTCCGTTTTTGTCAGCTTGCCTGTTACGCTGTCCAGCGTTTCATCTTTTTAGCCATCTAAAGCAATCTACGCCAAATATTCGATGAAACACTCTGGTGATTCGGGAGCGCAGCCGAACATTTTGCGGCAACCATGATTTATTGAACCAGTGAATTGCCGCAGTATTGTCGGTTCTTCGAAGGACCCCTGTCTCATTTTCAAATGGGCAGAAAAAATCTGATGGATAAAAGGTAAACTCCGCAACTGTCTGGAGTTTACCGTTCAGTTTCAATCCATGCATCAACATAATATTTGTAATCGACACACAATTCGTTGTCGTATCTTGAGAGCCATCGTCATTAAGGAAGTGCCTGCCCGTATAATAGTCTAATAGCTCATGAATGATTGGAACTCCTTTTTCAGAAGCCATAATTCCTGTCGGAACATAACGCGTAGACTCAAAGCCAGAGAATGCCTTGCATGTCAAAAACTCTTCCAGCGGGCGCACAACTTCAACATCAGTGTCCATGTAAATTCCACCGCACGTATACAGGGCATATAGTCTTACATAGTCCGTAACAAACGCGTATTTCTTGCTTGCATAAGCTTCTTCAACATACGGGCAGCAATGGATATCAAAGTTGTCCTCGTTCCACTCGCGGATCTCAAAATCTGGGCAGAACTTCTTCCAGCTGGCGATACACTTCTTGGCAAGCTCCGGCTTTTCGCCGCGGCCAAACCAGCAGTAGTGGATGATCTTGGGAATCATAGGTCAGTCCTCCATCAGCGCGTAGATCTTCTCGACCTCCGCGCCGTTCGTATAATCTCTCTTTGCGCAGTTCTCCGACAGCTGCTGCATCCGGGCAGGGTCGCGCAGCAGCGCGGCAATTTCGGCAGCGCAGCCCTCGTTGTCCATGGGAACGATCACACCGTCCGCCCCGTCCTCCAGCTGGCTGCCGGAGGTGGCGTAGTTGGTGATAACGACGGGCTTTTCAAGAAGCTGTGCCTCGCGCACGGTAACAGCCTTACCCTCGTAGCGGGATGGCTGCACATACAGGTCGCAGGCGTGCATATAGGGATAGGGGTTGTTCTTTTTGCCGAGGATGATGACGCGCTCCTGCATCCCGGCCTCGTCGATTTTCTGACGGAGCAGCGGCTCATCGCCGCCATAGCCGATGAGATACCACGTTACGTCAAGGCCGTCCGCCACCAGACGGCGGCAGATGTCCGGCACATTGTCGAAGTTTTTCGCCTCGCAGAAGCGGCCAACGGAAAGCAGGGATATTCCGTCGTCCGTGAGCATATCGGTCTGAGGCATTGCCGCCTGCTTACACGTCAGCTCCCGGGGCAGGATATTCTCCACCGTTCGGACCTTCTGCGCCAGCTCCGGGAAGACGTTCTGAAAGCTCTCGGACGTATGCTCGGACACGCCGCAGATGGCATCATAGCCCTCCCACATGGCAAGCTCCGCCGAGCGGTCGAAGGTCAGCGCCGTGTAGTCCGTGTGGATCCACGCCGCGTATTTCTTCGCCCTCACCCGTTCCCGCGCAAAATAGTGCGGCGTCAGGAAGCTGATGGCAAGATCATAGGTCTTGCCGGAGATCGGCGGCATAGACCGCAGCGTATACTTGTGGCTGTAGGTCAGCGCGGTGACGGACGGCTTGTCACTGGGATGCTGCTTATCAAAGCGCCGTGCCGCAAGCTTTCCTTTCAGCCGCCCGCATAGCACACCGAGCTGTCCGCTCTTGACGAGCGACGCCATGGGCACAGCCAGCGAGGCGTACTGCGGAATCTCCGGCAGAAGCTTCGCCTTGGGGTTCAGATACGGCATCAGCTCGCCGCTGTGCCGCATCAGAAAGAGGTCAACGTCGTAGCGGTCGTAGTCGATGGCGTCGAGCAGCCCCAGCAAGCTGCGCTCCACGCCCCCAAGCTCCATCGCTTGGGAGAAGATGAGAATGGATGGTTTCATTTTGCCTTTCTCCTGATATATCCCGTCAGCACCCAACCCGCTGGGGTGCAGAGCACCGTCAGCAGCTTACGTGGGGATTCCTTGATATAGTTCCGATTTCCCGCAATCTGGCTGCTGGAGCAGTAGTGGATGCAATCCATCGCCAGTCGTTTAAAGGACTCCGGGTATTGCATCTTCACCGTGCGCCAGAAAGCGAAGCCCTTGGGATTTCGCAGATACTGCCGGAGCATGTTGTTGCTGGAGCCGTCCGGCTGGTACTCCACATTGCATAGCACCTCGTCCAGCACCGCAAGCTTGTAATCCTGATCGATCAAAAGATACTTGTAGGCCAGACTGACATACTTTTCACCCTCAAACACCGGATACTCGGGATAGGCGTTGATGACATCTGTCCGATAGACCAGCTTTTTGTCACCAGCCCCGCCCGCCGCGTAGTAGCCGGAAATGGTGGTCTCGGATAGTCCGTCAGAAAAGCCTTTGCCGATGATCTTTCCATCGAAATCCGCATCAAGGCCGACAATGCCAGCGTAGCCCTTTCCTTTGACCTCGTCCCACTTGCGCAGGATCTTCTCCACCGCGCCGTCTGCCAACATATCGTCAGAATCGATGCAGGTGTTCAACTCCGTGTGGATATTGGCGTAGGCCACGTTGTGGGCGGTGTGCATACCGCCATTTTCCTTATAGATGTATTGAATTGTAAACCCGTTGTCGCGGCTTTGCCAATCGCGCACCAACTCGGCGGTGTTGTCCGCAGAGCCGTCGTCCACGATCAGCCAGATAAAATCCTTACAACTCTGGCAACAAAGACTTTCATAGGTGCGCGGCAGGGTATGTGCGCGATTGTAGGCTGGGGTGAAGATGGTGAGGATGAGATCAGCAGTTTTGTTCATAAGCCTTCAAATAAAACTCCTGTAGTTTTACTGCTTCTGTAGTGATATCGAAGCCGTGCGCGGCGATTTCTGCTCGACGGTCGGTGCGGGGGATAGCTCGCTTCGCAAGAATCTTCTCTGCCCACTTTTCTGCTGGAGCGGACAAGCTCTCAGAATCGACAAGGTCTGTCAAGTATGCTTCATGCGGAATTGTATCTGAAACAACGCAGGGTAATCCAGCAGCTTGCGCTTCAATTAAAGCAATTCCTAAGCCCTCGTATAATGATGGGAACACGAATACATCCATCGCTTGCATCAAGTCTGCAACGTCGCTGCGAACACCCAAGAAGTGAACGTGCTCTGCTATGCCAAGCTTCTGTGCCTTCTCCCGTATTTGAGACATTCCCCCGCCGCCACCGACCAGCAAAAGGATCGCGTTCGGCTCTTTTTTCAGCAACACGGCAAAGATATCAAGGAGGAACGGGTGGTTTTTAGGCTGATTAAATCGGCCAACGTGCCCAATAGTTAATTCATTTTCAAGTCCAAGCTGCCGCCGCATTTCTTGACGCTTGGTTGGATTATAGGCATAAGTCTCAACATCTATGGCGTTATTAATAATTTGGAACGGTGCTCCGCCAAACATCCAGTCACCTGAATCTTTTCCACAGGCGAATAGGTTAGTAGCATATTGGGGAATGAACCTCTTGTACCATAGCTTGATGGGATATTTCAGGTTCTTGTCTTGGTTGGCACTATGGCTGTGGGCAACTCTCACCGGGACATTATGCTGTGCAGCGACCTTCAGGATCGCCGAACTCAAGCAATCCTGATGAACATGGATGACTTTGTACTCCGGGTGCTCGTCAAAGAAGCAATTCAAGGCAGATAAGTAACTTTTACTCCACGGCACCAGTCGAGGTAAACGATATATTTTCCCACCAAGGGATTCAATCTCATCGTCAAATGCTGCCCGCTCCTGACGGTGCACCAAAAAATCAAACTGAACCCTTTCGCGGTCGATATGGCGGTAGTAATTCATAATCATGGACTCCAGACCGCCACGCTCCATATGGGTGACAACCTGTAAAACACGAATTGGAGTCATCGCTTATCCTCCTAATTGTGCGAGATATTCTGATATACTCAGCCGCGCAAAACCTTGGTCAAACGGCTGGTTGATCGCGTTTGCATAGTAAAAATACGCGGCATAGCCCAGCACCAGCAATGCTGTTAGCACTTTTCCATCTCTGCCACCTATTTTCTTCAGCATCCACGGCAGTGACAGCGACTGGAAAATCAAGAAATAATTCGCCAATCTTGCAAAATAATTCGCCGTTCCAAATAGTCCATCAAACATAATCGCGCCGTTGAGCATAGTGAAATTCATTACAAGGTTTTCCGCCTCGGAGCTGTCTGCAAACAGCTTTTTCCGGTAGAGGAACGACAAAACCATCGGCACATTGCAGACGAGCACACGGAACATATTGACACCGTCTCCCGTGAAGGAGGAAACCGTGTATTCCTCACCCAGCAGCGTCGTGATGTTGACCACCGTGCCGAGCAGCGGGCGCAGCAGAAAGCCCGCTGCAATGAAGGCTGCCAGCATCCAATAGGTTATTTTCGTCCACGGCTTAAATGCCATGAACGGAACTGATAAATACATCAGAGAATAGGGATGGATCAGTGCGGCAATTAGGATCCCAGCAGCAAATAAAAGCCACTTCTTTTTAAGTGCAAACATCGTCGCAATGACCGATATCCCGACCGCCGCCGCCTGTTTGATACCCGCAAAAGCAAAGGTATAACAACCGGTGACAAACAGTAAAAAAATTGTCAGTGGATAATTTACAGAGTACTTATGTACAAAAATGAAATAACAACCGACGGTCAGAAATGCCCAGAACATCAGAAAGTTCTGCGTAGATACGCCGTGCATCTTCAAACGATAGTTCACCCAGTTGAACAGCGGGTTAGAACCGATGCTCTTGTCGGATGCTTCCCATAATTTTTCCGTCAGGAGCTTATAGGAATATCGATATGTGACAGTGTCATTGCAACGTGTCCTCAGTCCGGCAAAACCGGCGAGCAGGATGATGATCACCACAGTGCAGACGATCAGCCGCTGGTGCCGATCATGCTTTACCGGTCCAAACGCCACATGATCGGCGCACCATGCTAAGGCAATCGTTATGAGCATAAGGGTGACTAAATCGCGCATGTCAAATCTCCAAGTGTTTGATAGTTTCCGCCACGACGGCGGTTTTTCTGAACCTTTGCTCCATTCGCTCCCGGCCTCGGCAGCCCATTTCGGAGCGTTGCTCCACGGACAGCTCCATGACCCGCTGCATAGCCCCATACAGTGCGTTCGCGTCCTTCGCAGGGCACAGATACCCGCTGTTGCCGTCCTCCACTGCCTCGCGGCAGCCGGGGATGTCGCTGGTGATCAGCGGTCTCCCGGAGGCGGCAGCCTCCAGCAGCACATTGGACATACCCTCGTGATACGACGGCAGCACCACACAGCTTGCCATTGCGTAAAACGGCTTCATATCTGACTGATAGCCGTGGTACTTGACCACACCGGCCTTTTCCAGTTCATCCATGAGGGGCTTATATCCCTCTTCAAACGAGCCGACGATGTGAAACTCCACGCCGTCGCCATATTCCTGCTTCATCCGCTTTGCGGCGGCAAACAGCTCGTCCACACCCTTTTCGCGCATGACGCGGCCCACAAAGAGAAAGCGTACCGCCCCCTCCTGTGGGTAGGGCTGATAGGGATAATCTTCTAAATTGACTCCCGCACCGCTCAGCACCACGTCGCGCCCCTTCGGTACAACGCCGGTGGCAGCGAGGGTATCCCGATTCCCGGTATTCTCAAAAAAAATGACCCTCGCGCCTTTCAACGCCGGTTTGTAGAGCGCCAGCACAAACTTCTTGAGCCAACCGCCGTTTTCGATGGCGCTGCCAAGTCCCGTAATGTTCACGGCATAGGGGATGTGCGCCATCCGGCAGGCAAGTCCGCCATAGATGTTGGGCTTGATGGTATAGGTCAGAACAAGGTCGGGCTTGACCTCTTTCAGAATCGCTCTGTATTGGTGAAAGAGCTTGCTGTCATGTATAGGGTTCATACCGCGGCGCTCAATGGGCGTGTCAATAAAGCGGCAGCCAAGCTGCACAAGCTCCGAAACGAAACCGCCGTCCGGTAAAGAGATATATACCTCGTGTCCTGCACCCAAAAGCGCTGCAAGCAAGTCCTTTCGAAAGCGGTACAGGCCAACATCGTTGTTGGCAAGCACCAGAATCCGCTTATTTGATTTTTCTCGCAGGGATTCCGACATAGGTTCCGCTCTCCTTGATATCACAAATCACCACCGCGCCTGCACCGATCGTGCAGTGGTCACAAATGCTTATGTTATTGCTGATGGCCGCTCCGATACCGACCCATGTGTAGCTTCCAACTGTCACCGTTCCACCGAGCTTCACGCCGACGGAAATATGGGCAAAGCTGCCGATGTGGTTGTCGTGCTCCACGACTGCCGCCGTGTTGACGATGCTATGCTCTCCGACATAGGCAAACGGATTGATCACAGCATTTGCCATAATGACGCTGCCTACGCCGATTTGCGTTTCCAATGCAGAAATGACCGCAGATGGGTGGATTGCTGTGTACCAGCGTACACCGTCAAGCTGACGCGCAACCTTTTCACGAACGCTAGAATTTCCAATCCCCACCACAAAGGACGCTTCCGGGTATCTTGCGTAATCCGCAACCTTTCCCAACACGGGAATGCCTGCGATCTCAGACGGGAGCGCCTCATTGTCATCCAAAAAGCCCAGCAGCGTATCGCCGCTTCTTTGAACGATATCTGCAACGACTTTTCCGTGGCCGCTGGCTCCGATCACAATAACCTTCTCACTCATGAACCGCAGCCTCCGTTCCCGTAAATGCTTCCATCGTTGCGCTGCCTTCTGCGCTGATTCCCTCGCGGGCGAAGACGCAGCGGATCGTCATGAAGATGATCTTCACATCCAGCGCAAGGCTGATGTTGTCTACATAGTCCACATCATAGGCGAACCGTTCCTCCCACGACGCAAGATTCCGCCCGTGCACCTGTGCCCAGCCGGTGAGCCCGGGGCGAACGTCATGGCGGTGATGCTGATCTTCGCTGTAAAGCGGCAGATACTTCACCAGCAGCGGTCTTGGCCCCACAATGCTCATCTTTCCGCGAAAGATGTCCCACAGCTCCGGCAGCTCGTCGATGCTCAAAGAGCGCAGCTTCTTTCCGAAGCCCGTCAGCCGTTCCTTGTCCGGCAGCAGCGCGCCGGTTTCATCCCGCGCGTCACTCATGCTGCGGAATTTGTGGAGCTTAAAAATCTTTTCGTCTTTTCCCGGACGCTCCTGACAGAAAATTACAGGACTTCCGAGCTTTACACGCACAAGAATCGCCGTCACCAGCAGCAGCGGCGACAGGACGATCAGCGCACACCCGGACAGCACAATGTCCAGCAGGCGCTTGATGTATTTTTCATAAAACCCAGCCTTATGCTGCATCAGAACATCCCCCGGATGGCATCGCACACGCGGTCCACATCGTCCATGCTCATCTTCGTATCGCTGGGCAGACATACGCCGCGCGCAAAGAGATCGTCGCCCACCGGCGCATCGCTGACGCTGACAAAGGGGCAGCCTGCGAAGACCGGCTGCAAATGCATGGGCTTCCAGAGGTAGCGCCCCTCGATGCCAGCCTCGTTCAGCTTTGCCAGCATTTCACCGGGCGTCACGCCGCAGCCCTCGTCCAGCAGGGCAACGGACAGCCAGCGGTTCGATTTCGCGCAGGGGAGCTCTGGCTGCATGGTGAGCGGCAGGTCTTTCAGGTTTTCGCAGTAGCGTGCAAAGATAGTCCGCTTCTGCTCCACGCGCAGCGGCAGCACCTTCATCTGCCCGCGCCCAATGCCCGCGCAGATGTTGCTCATGCGGTAGTTGTAGCCGATTTCCTCGTGCTGGTACCACGGCGCGTTCTCGCGCGCCTGCGTGGAGAGCTTCAATGCGTGCTTCGCCTCATCCTCCGTCCGGCACAGCAGCATCCCGCCGCCAGAGGTGGTGATGATCTTGTTACCGTTGAAGGACAGACCGCCGAACTCACCAAAGGTACCGCACTTCTGGCCGTTGTATGTAGAACCCAGCGCCTCGGCTGCGTCCTCGATCAAGTGAACGTCATGCTCGCGGCAGATGGCGGTGATCTCTTCCAGCTTCGCGGGGTTGCCGTACAGGTGAACGACGACCACCGCCTTGGGTGTGCCGTGCAGTTCAAACGCACGGCGCAGGGCGGCAGGATTCATGTTCCACGTCTCCCGCTCGGAGTCGATGAACACCGGCTTTGCGCCGCAGTAGACAACGGGGTTGGCCGACGCGGAGAAGGTCAGGCTCTGGCAAAAGACCGTGTCGCCTGTCTTCACGCCTGCGAGGATCATCGCAAGGTGCAGCGCCGCCGTACCGGCAGAGAGGGCGACGGGATAGCCCTTACCCATAAATTCGCCCATGGCCTTTTCAAATTCGTTGACGTTCTCGCCCAGCGGCGCGATCCAGTTTTTCTGAAACGCGTCGTGGATGTACTCCAGTTCATAGCCCTCGTCCGACATATGCGGGCTGGCCAGCAAAAGTCGTTTATCCATGTTCTTCTCCTATGTTTTTCGTCCACCGGATGTCAAAATATGCTTCGGTCGGGCGTATTCGCTGCGTTCAAAAGCGCGACAAAGCCGCGTCATTCCTTTTTGCCGCTGCGGCATACAGAAATGCGCAAGTTTATCGATCCATGTATATTGCCGTCTCCCACCCGAAAAACGTGGGATTACACCATTTTTATTTCTTAATTGTACTACATATGGACAAAAAACGCAATGCCTGACACGCGCGAAAAAAGTGGAGCGCTTTTTCTTGTCAGATCATTTTCCGGTTGCACATCCTCGATTCACATGGTACAATGTTATTCGATAAGTGAAACGTAAAGTCTGTTACAAGTGGTAACGCAACAAGGAGAGTATGACTTGCGCAGAACGGGGGATCAGATGAAAGAACCGGAAAACAACGCGATCCAGCTTTTTGAGGATCAGAAAATCCGCGTGGCGTGGGATGCAGAGCGGGAGGAATGGTACTTCTCCATCGTGGATGTGGTCGGCGTTCTGACAGACAGCCCTGACTATAACACCGGGCGGAAGTACTGGAACAAGCTGAAACAGCGCCTGAAAGAGGAAGGCAGTGAACTGGTGACAAACTGTCACCAGTTGAAAATGCGAGCGGCAGACGGCAAAAACCGCCTGACCGACGTTGCTGACACCGAGCAGCTCCTGCGCATCGTCCAGTCCGTTCCCTCCAAGAAGGCCGAGCCCTTCAAGGCATGGCTGGCAATGGTGGGCCGGGAGCGCATTGAGGAAACCATCGACCCGGAGCAGGCCATTGGCCGCGCGCTGGAGACCTATCTCAAAAAGGGCTATTCCGAGGAGTGGGTACACCAGCGGCTGCTGGCCATCCGCATCCGCAACGAGCTGACGGACGAGTGGCGCAGGCGCGGCGTGCAGAAGGGCAGGGAATATACCATTCTCACGGACGAGATCACCCGCGCATGGTCGGGCATGAACACGCGGCAGTATAAAAATCTCAAAGGGCTGAAAAAGGAAAATCTCCGCGATAATATGAGCGATCTGGAGCTGGTCCTGACCATGCTGGCCGAGGCCTCCACCACCGACATTGCCAAGGCCGAACAGCCGCAGGGCTTTGACGAAAATCAGCAGGTCGCCCGCCGTGGCGGCAATGTCGCGGGCGTGGCGAGAAAAGCGCTGGAAGCCGAGACCGGCAAGCCGGTCGTCACCGCGCAGAACGCCGAGAGCTTCCGCCAGCTCGTCACCGATATTGTGACCGACGCGGCGCAGCTGCCGGAGCAGATGGAGGAGAATGAGAATGGGAAATGAAATCATCCATCAGGGAGACGTTCTCCTGTACAGCGATGAAAACGGAAAAGAATTTGTAAACGTTGTGTTTATGGAGGAAACATTCTGGCTGACGCAGGTTGGCATGGCAGAATTGTTTGACTCCAGCAAGTCCAATATCAGCGAGCATTTGTCACACATCTTCGAAGAGGAAGAACTGGACAAAGCATCCTGCATGAGAAAATTCGGAATTTCCGAATTATCTACGAAGCCCACTAATTTTTATAACCTCGACGCTATCATCGCCGTGGGTTACCGCGTGAACTCCAAGAAAGCCACACGCTTCCGCCAGTGGGCGACGAAGACACTGAAAGAGTACATCCAGAAGGGTTTCATCCTCAACGACGATCTGATGAAAAATGGCCGTCCCTTCGGCAAGGATTACTTCGACGAGCTGCTGGAGCGCATCCGAGAGATTCGCGCCAGCGAGCGCCGCGCCTATCAGAAAATCGCCGATGTCTTCGAGCAGTGCAGCTACGACTACGACAAAAACAGCGAGACCACGAAAGCCTTCTATGCCTTCGTGCAGAACAAGCTGCACTACGCCGTCACCGGCAAGACCGCCGCGGAGCTGATTTCCGAACGGGCCACGCCGGACAGCCCTACGATGGGACTCACCACTTGGAAGGGCGCGCCGGATGGAAAAATCCTCAAAAGCGACACGCTGCTGGCGAAGAACTATCTGAACGAAAAGGAGCTGTCCCGCCTGAACCGGCTGGTAAGCATGTTCATCGACTACGCCGAGCTGATGGCGGAGGACGAGCAGTTAATGTCCATGCAGGACTGGCTGGACGAAACCGACCGCTTCCTTGAAAACAACCGCCGCAAGGTGCTGGACGGCAAGGGCCGCATTTCGCGGGAAGCAGCAGTGAAGAAGGTCGGCGCAATCTACGACGAGTTCCGCAAAAAGCAGGATGCCGAATACATCTCCGAATTTGACCGGCAGATGGAAAAATACTTAAAGGGCGGTGAGCCGACATGATCGAGCGCTTTGACATCGCGGGCTATGCCCGCATTTCCGTGGATGATGAGCAGGATCAGAAGAACATCTCCATTGAAAACCAGAAGGCCATCATCGAGGACTATGTAAAGACCCACTTTCCCGGAAGCACGCTGACGTTTTTTGAAGACCGCGACCGCTCCGGCTACACGTTTGAGCAGCGCGAGGGCTATCAGGAGATGCGCCGGGGACTCATGTCCCACAAGTACGATATTCTCATCATCAAGGACTTCTCCCGCTTTTCCCGCCGCAACTCGCGCGGTTTGGTGGAGCTGGAAGACCTGCGCGACGCGGGCGTGCGCATCATCTCCATCGGCGACG
>ERZ791868.1075-NODE-1075-length-16327-cov-3.299963_pt1 | contig 16327 bp, 14 predicted proteins | sample MGYA00510281_ERZ791868 | MGnify/ENA primary metagenome ERZ791868 (study PRJEB30046, sample SAMN00792046) | human gut metagenome | study: EMG produced TPA metagenomics assembly of the A metagenome-wide association study of gut microbiota in type 2... | reverse complement strand
GTCGAAGGCTTTGCTCAGTGCCTCGCGCAAGACCCGCGCCCCGTGCAAGTGCTCGCCGCCCCCGGAGCGGCCTCCGCACGCCTGAAGCGCGCGCTGGAACCCTTAGACGCGCCGCATATTCGTTTCGTACAGGCTTCGATGGTGGCTCAGGACGTCTTTGACGATGTGCTTCTGAGTTGCGACGCCGCACTCATTCGAGGTGAAGACAGCGTGCTGCGCGCGCAGCTTGCAGGCATTCCGATGATTTGGACGCTTTACCCGCAGCAAGAGGACACGCATCTCACCAAACTTGCCGCCTTCGCTTCGCTCTACACGCAGGCGTTGCCGCAGACGGCCCGGCAGGCGTGGCTCGAAATTGAAGACTACGTCAACAACGGCCCCGTGCATGAACACGTCTGGAAAAACTGGCGCGACCACATCGAAGAGCTGCAAGCGGGCGCAACCGTCTGGCAGAAAACCCTTTTTTCGCTTCCGACTTTGGCCGAGAGCATTTCCAAATTAGCTGAAAAAAAGCTAAAATTTTGAGTTCACAAAAATTTGAAAGCCCGGCGCGCTGAATTTTTATGCGTTCTTTTCGGGCGTGCGTCAAAACTTTTTATCAAGGAAAACACACATTATGAAGACCGCGCAAGAGCTGCGTTCCGGCAACGTGTTCATGGTCGGCAAGGATCCGATGGTTGTCCTGAAGTCCGAATACTCCAAGGGTGGCCGCGGTGCCTCCACCGTCAAGATGAAGATGAAGAATCTTCTCAACGGTGCCGTGACCGAAACGGTTTACCGTGCCGACGACAAGTTCGAAGACATCATTCTCGAACGCAAGGAAGTGACCTACTCCTACTTCGCTGACCCGCACTACGTCTGGATGGACGAAGAATACAACCAGTACGAAGTCGACGAAGACACGATGGAAGACGCCAAGAAGTACCTGCAGGACGACCTGACTGCTGAAGCCGTCTTCTACGAAGGCCGCGTGATCGGTATCGAACTGCCGACCATGCTCGTTCGCGAAGTCGTCTACACCGAACCCGCCGTCAAGGGCGACACGTCCGGCAAGGTGATGAAGCCCGCCCGTCTGGCCACCGGCTTCACCCTCGACGTCCCCGCCTTCGTGAACACGGGCGACAAGATCGAAATCGATACCCGTACGAACGAATACCGCAGCCGCATCAAGTAATTTGTACTTGACTCGGTTCAGGTCTCGGGACTCGAAACAAAGCGCCGCAAGGTCTTTCGGACCGCGGCGCTTTTTCTTTGTCGAAATTTCGACCTACACTTTCGGTATCTTTCGATTTTTTCCGGAGACACCCATGCCTCAGAGCACGCAACGCGCCATGCGGCGCAAGGACCGAGAACTCTCGCGAGAAGAAACGCTCACCGTCATCAGGCACACGCCGCACTGCGTCATTGCGACAGTCGACGAATCCGGCACGCCCTATGCCACGCCGATCACGGCTGTGCTCTTTGAAGGCGCCGTTTACTTCCACAGCTCAAGTGATGTCAACGGTCGGCGCTACCAGAACGCGCTGCAAAATGACAAAGTCTCGATTGTCTGGATCGGCCGCGGAGAAACAGCCGCCGATGAACTGCCGAAAGACTTTTCGGTGAACTACGCCTCGGCCATCGTCGAGGGGCGCATTTCTCTTGTCACCGATGAAGGAGAGAAAAAGCGCGTTGCCAAGGCATTCTGCCTGCGACACGTACCTCAGGCAGGAGAAGAAGCCATTGACAAGTATTACGCCGCCGGTGGCAAATATGTCGTGTTCTGGAAAGTAACGATCGATTCACTGAGCGGCAAGGCACGCAACAAGCAGGGCTACTTCAATCGCATTTTGGCCGTATAGCAAAAAGCGCTCCGTTTCGGGGGATTGTCGCCGAAACAAAGCGCTTTTGCATCCTTTTGCGAGGCCCGATTTTTAGCCGATCTTCTTGAGCTTTTCCTGCACAAACATCAGCTTCAGGCTCTTTGTCTTTTCCGAACCGCTGAAAGCAATTTCGAGGTTCGTTTCGGCAGGCTTTTCCGGATAGTGAATGGCCACGATCTTTCCTTGACCGAGCGTCGGATGGCTTACCGTGTCCCCCACGGAAAAGCCGCCGGCCGTCACCGTCTTTTTCTTGGCGAGCAATTCGCTTGCCTTCATCAAACCGGCCTTCTTCCAGGAGTCGGAGTGAAGATTGCGAGCTGCGCTGCCGCTCGGTGCGCGGCTAAACGACGTCGAAGATCCTGAAGATCTCGCGCCGCTTGCATAAGAAGAGACGTTACGCGAACCCCAACCGTTGTTGCGACCGTATCCGCCAGAGCTCGACTGGCGAGAATATCCGCCGCCGAAACTGCGCGAGCCCCAACGCTGATCGGCATCGTCCCAATCGTCGTCGGCATCCTCTTCGCTGTATAGCTTTTGCACGTGCTCGGAGGGAATTTCGTCGATGAACTGCGAAGCCTGCTGCATGCGGGTTTCGCCCCACATCATGCGCTGACGCGACCAGCTGATCCAGAGATTGCGGCGGGCGCGTGTCATGGCCACGTACATCAGGCGACGCTCTTCGGACAACTGAAATTCCGGATTTTCGTCTTCGCGGATGTAGTGCGGAAAAAGATCCTGCTCCAAGCCCGTCAGATAAACGTACGGAAACTCAAGGCCCTTGGAGGCGTGCACGGTCATCAGGCGCACGGCGTCGGGATCCTCTTCGGCATTCTTGTCATCGGGTTCAAGCGCGGCCTGCGACAGGAATCCGTCCAAAGGCGACATGGTGCCGCCGGGCACGGGCTCAAGCGCCGGAGCGTCTTCATCGATGCCATTTTCTTCGCAGTAGCCCACGGCGGCATTGACGAGTTCACCGAGGTTTTCAAGGCGCACATCGGCGTCCTGCTGCTTCTGATAGAACGCTTCCAGACCCGACTTCTGCGACACCAGCGTGATGAGTTCGGGCAGACTCTTGCCTTCGGCTTCGGCGCTGATTTCTTCAAGCAGCGTCACAAATGCATGCGCTCGCCGAATTTCAGGAACCGAGTCCGCTTCAGCCAGAATTTCCCAAATCGTTACTCCGGCGTCGCTAGCCATCGTCGTCGCACGTTCAACCGTCGTTGCGCCGATCCCGCGCGGCGGCTGATTGATGATGCGAAGAAGGCTCGTGTCGTCGGCATTGGCAAGCACGCGCAGATAGGCCACCACGTCCTTGACTTCCTGGCGATCGAAAAAGCGCAGGCCGCCGTAGACGCGGTAAGGAATGCTGTTGGCCGAAAGCATGCGTTCGAAATTGCGCGACAAGTTGTTGTTGCGGTACAGAATCGCAAAGTCGCTGTACTTTTTGCCGCGGCGCTTCTCAACCATAATGTCCTGTACGACCGCTCGAGCTTCCTGCATGTCGGCCTCGGCGCGATAAAGACGAATCGGTTCTCCCGCCCCCGCATCCGTCCACAGGTTCTTGCCCATGCGATCCTTGTTGTTGGCGATGACCGCATTGGCCCCATCAAGAATGTGCGAGGTCGAACGGTAGTTCTGTTCGAGCTTGATGATCTTCTCGACCTTGTAGTCCTTGACGAAGTCGGACATATTGCCCACCTTGGCGCCGCGGAAGGCATAGATTGACTGGTCGTCGTCGCCCACGCAGAACACGCAGGCGTTGGATTGCTTGGGAGGGCACAGCGCCTTGATCAGGCGAAACTGCAGTGAGTCCGTATCCTGGAATTCGTCGACGAGAACATACTTGAAGCGATCGTTGTAGTGCTCGCGCACAAGCTGATTGCCCTCAAGAAGCTCGACGCAGCGCAGCATCAGTTCGGCAAAATCCACAAGCCCTTCGCGCTGACAGCGTGCTTCATAGGTCTCATAGAGCGTCACGCGCGTCTTGTCTTCCTCTCTGGCAGACACGGCTCCGGCACGCAGCCCCTGTTCCTTGTAGCTGTTGATCGCCCACTGCACTGTCTTGGGATCGCGCAGTTTGGGATCAATGCCCGCCTCCTTCATGATGCGGCGGATGAGCGAGAGCTGATCGGACGTATCGATGATTTGGAACGTGGGCGGCAGATTGGCTTCCTGAGCGTGCGCGCGAAGGATGCGATGAGCCGTACCGTGGAAGGTTCCCATCCACAAATGACGCAGGTCGCAGGAGACCATGGCCGACAGTCGGTCGCGCATTTCGCGCGCGGCCTTGTTCGTGAAGGTCACGGCAAGAATCTGCGAGGGGCGCGCCATTGCACGCGACAGCAGCAGGGCGATGCGCGTCGTGAGCACCTTGGTCTTGCCGGAACCTGCGCCGGCAAGCACCAGCGCGTTTTCACAGCCGAGTTCGGCAGCCTTGCGCTGCATGGGATTGAGAGAATTCAGAAAGTCATCAAGCATCGGTACGGTCTCGTGGCAAATCTCAAAATCGCGATACGCCGCGCGTAGCCCTTTCCTCGGGCAACGCCGGCACTCCATATGCAAACAAAAAAAGCGAGCGGCGATTGTAGCCTGAAAGCCACCCTAACACACGGACGATCCTCAGACGACGATGCCCTCGGAATTCGCTCCGAAAGCGCGCCGTTATTGACTTTTCGACTCTCAAACAAGGGGCAAAAGGCCTTATACTTGTGGGTCGAATTTTTCCTTCAAACACAACAACAAAAGGCGCCCCATGCGCGAAACCTACAATCCTCAGGAAATCGAATCTCAGGTCCAGGAACAGTGGCGGCAAAACGACGTCTACCGCGCCGTCGAACACGCCCTCGGCCCTGACGGCAAGGAAAAGCCCAAGTTCTACGTGTGCTCCATGTTGCCCTACCCCTCCGGCAAGCTGCACATGGGCCATGTCCGCAACTACACCCTCAACGACGTGCTTTACCGCTATCGCCGCATGAAGGGCTACAACGTAATGACGCCGATGGGCTGGGACAGCTTCGGTCTGCCCGCAGAAAACGCCGCTTTGACCAAGAAGGTGGCTCCGGCCGAATGGACCTACCGCAACATCGCCGACATGAAGGAGCAGATGCTCCCGCTCGGCCTGGCTTTCGACTGGTCGCGCGAAGTGGCCACCTGCAAGCCCGAGTACTACCGCTGGAATCAGTGGATGTTCTTGAAGATGCTCGAACGCGGCATCTGCTACCGCAAGACCCAGATCGTGAATTGGGACCCGGTCGACAAGACGGTTCTGGCCAACGAACAGGTCATCGACGGCCGCGGCTGGCGTTCCGGCGCTCTCGTTGAAAAGCGCGAAATCCCGGGTTACTACTTCGGCATCACGCAGTACGCCGAAGAACTGCTCGAAGACCTTAAGAAGCTCGACGGCTGGCCCGAACAGGTGCGCCGCATGCAGGAACACTGGATCGGCAAGTCTATTGGCGTCAACTTCGGCTTCCCGTATGAAATCGACGGCGAAAAGAAGCTTCTGAAGGTCTACACGACGCGCGCCGACACCATCATGGGCGTGACCTTCGTGGCAATCGCTGCCGAACATCCGCTTGCCAAGCGTCTGGCTAAGGACAAGCCCGAACTGCAGGCCTTCATCGAAGAATGCGCCAAGGGCTCCGTTACCGAAGCTGACATGGCCACGATGGAAAAGAAGGGCGTCTTTACGGGCTTTTACGTCACGCATCCCTTGAACGGCCGTCAGGTCCAGGTGTGGATCGGCAACTACGTTCTGATGAACTACGGCGAAGGCGCCGTGATGGCCGTGCCCGCTCACGACGAACGCGACTTTGCCTTTGCCAAGAAGTACGGCATCGACATCATTCAGTCCGTGGCCGTCGAAGGCAAAACCTTCTCGACGGACGCCTGGCAGGAATGGTACGGCGACAAGACGCTCAATCCCTATTGCGTCAACTCCGGCAAGTACGACGGTCTGCACATCCACGAGGCGATCGAAGCCGTTGCCAAGGATCTCAAGGAAATGGGCCTGGGCGATCGTCAGACGATGTTCCGCCTGCGCGACTGGGGTATATCCCGTCAGCGCTACTGGGGCACGCCGATTCCGATCATCAACTGCCCGAAGTGCGGTCCCGTTCCGGTTCCGGAAAAGGATCTGCCCGTGCTGCTGCCCGAAAACCTGATTCCGGACGGCACCGGCAATCCGCTCAACAAGTGCGAAGAATTCCTCGCCTGCAAGTGTCCGAAGTGCGGTGCCGATGCGCGCCGTGAAACGGACACGATGGACACATTCGTCGACAGTTCCTGGTACTACATGCGCTATTGCTCGCCGGACTCCGACAAGGCCATGGTTGACGAGCGCAATGACTATTGGAGCCCGATGGATCAGTACATCGGCGGCATCGAACACGCCGTACTGCATCTGCTCTACGCACGCTTCTGGACGAAGGTCATGCGCGACCTCGGCTTAGTGAAGTTCGACGAACCCTTCAAGCGACTCTTCACGCAGGGCATGCTCACGGCCGAATGCTTCTACCGCGAACAGCCCGACGGCAGCAAGCGTTGGTACTACCCGTATGAGATCAACATTGAATACGATGAAAAGGGTCGTCCGTGCCGTGTGACCGCCAAGGACGACGGTCTGCCCGTTGTCTCCGGCGGCATCGAAAAGATGAGCAAAAGCAAGAACAACGTGGTGGAACCGCGCGACATCATCAAGCAGTTCGGCGCCGACACGGCCCGTACCTTCGTGATGTTTGCCGGTCCCCCCGATCAGTCCGCCGCCTGGTCCAACTCCGGCGCCGAAGGCTGCTACCGCTTCCTGCGTCGTCTTTGGAACTGGTGCTACGCCCGCCACGACGAAATCCACGCCAGCGCCTGCAAGGTTGATATTTCCACCGCGCCCAAGCACGTCAAGGACATGCTGCGCGGGGTCTATCAGACTCTGCAGCAGGCCGAAAGCGACTTCGATCGCATGCAGTTCAACACAGTCGTGTCGGCTGCCATGAAGATGATGAATGCGCTCGACGGCTTTGAAGGCACTGAAGAAGTGTCGGCCTGCGCCCGCAAGCTCGCTCTGTCGCTGCTGTTGCGCGTGCTCTATCCGCTCGCACCGCACATCACGACCGCGCTCTGGCAGGAACTCGGCTTTGTGAAGGACTTCGGCGTCGAAATCATCGATGCACCGTGGCCCGAAGTCTGCAAGGAAGCTCTCGTCGCAGACGAAATCAAGCTGATGATCCAGGTCAACGGCAAGCTGCGCGGCCAGATCATGGTGCCCGCTCAGGCCAGCCGCGAAGAAATCGAGCAAGCCGTGCTCGCTCACCCCGATACGATTCGCTTCGTCGGTGAAGCTACGGTCCGCAAAGTCATTGTGGTGCCCGGCAAACTCGTTAACGTCGTCGCGAAATAATTCGCTTTTTGCGGCTTAACAAAAACCGCCGGATTGAAATGGTCTCTCTCACGAAGCCATTTCAGTCCGGCGGTCTCTTTTTGCCGTCAGGATCGGCTAAGGCACCATTGGGTTGTTCGAATCGCCTCAGTTCGAGCGGCTCAGGAACTGGGCGTCAAGCGATCCCGCGCGCATCTTCATCAGATTGATACGGCAGGCAAGAATAGCGTCACCCGAACCGGTACCGGCACCGTAACTTGCCTCCACCCACTTGCATTCGGCGTCCAAATAACGCGCAAATGCCTTGTTGGATTCCTCAAATGCCTTGGCCGCGCCCTTGCGCTTCTGGATGCGGTCCAGATCGCGGGCGTTGGCAAGCACGCGATCGACGATGTCGTCATAGAACTTTTCCGTTTCGGCCAGTTCCTTCTTCAGGCATGCCTGCACTTCCAGGCGGTTGTCAGCCGTGCGGTAACATTCAGACAATGCGTCGGCCGCCACCGCAGATGTGCTCACGGCAGCCGTCGCCAGAATCAACATACTTGCCACGCTTTTGCGCATACCTCTCTCCTCAAAAACTTCCGTCGTCAGGCCGTCAGTTGCCGAACCAGCGCAAAACCCACCGCAGTTGCGGCAAACGAACCGAACAAATGCAGGCAGCTGTGCGCCAATGCGCGCAGCCAGTCGCCAGCCATCATCATCTGCACACCTTCGGCCGAAAAGGTTGAAAAAGTCGTCAGACCTCCCAAAAGGCCCGTCACGAGAAAGAGCCTCCACATGGGAGAAACCTGCAGATGCGTTGAAAACCAAGCCGTGAGCGCTCCGATCAACAGGCCGCCCAACAGATTGCACAGCAACGTCCCGAGCGGCAGCAGCGCAATACGGCTATTGAAGACGTAACTCAACGCCCAACGGCCGCAGGCGCCCAGTGCCGCCCCGGTACCAACGGCAAGCAACACGGCCCACAGGGCTCCGTCACGCGTCACCATCGTCACTCACCCCAGCGATTCTTAGCGAGTTCATCGCTTTCGCGGGCATCCACCCAACGGCCGCCTTGCGGGGTGACTTCCTTTTTCCAGAAGGGCGCTTCAGTCTTGAGCCAATCCATGATGAACTCGCTAGCTTCAAATGCTTCGCGGCGGTGTGCGGATGTCACGACCGTCAGAACAATGCGGTCACCCGCCTTGAGTTCACCTACGCGATGAATGACCACCGCGTCTTCGATGCCCCAACGCTCACGTGCTTTTTCGACAATGCGCGCAAGACTCTTTTCGGTCATCTCCGGATAGTGCTCAAGGTGCATTGCCGTCACACCGTCGTCGCTGCGCACAACGCCGGTGAAAGTCACCACGGCGCCCGCATTACGTCCCTCTCGCTCGAGGGCAGCGATTTCCTCGGATACGTCGAAATCATCGTGACTGACACGAATCTTCGTAATGGGAGCCATGGCGTTAGCCTCCGGTTACGGGCGGGAAAAAAGCCACGACATCGCCATCCTTGACTTCCGCCGTCATCGGCGCCATTTCACCGTTGACGGCAGCGCGGATGCGTTTGACGGTTTCAAAGGCCGTACGGTGAGAAGGATCTTCGCAGAGCTTTTCGCGCACATCGTTGACGGTCGCTGCGGCAGCTTCCAGTTCGATCGTTTCGGTGTCAACGGCCACGGCTTCGCGCAACAGCGCAAAGTATTTCACTTCAATTTTCACTTTTTATTCTTTACTTAAAGAGGTCCCCAAACGGGTAATAGAGCACCACGTCGCCCTTCTTCACGGTCGAGCCGGCGGGAATATCCACCAGACCGTCGGCCCAGGCGCAGCTCGTGAGCACCTGGCTGTTTTGCGTGTGGTAGAGATCGAGGCCGCCCTTGTCGTTGCGACGTACACGAACGAACTCTTCACGGGCGCCGGGTTTGGTCCAATCGAAATCCGCCCGAATCTGAGCAGGCATCGCCTGCACGTCCTTGCGTCCCTGAAGCTTCAGAAGGTACGGACGCGCCAGGAGCAGGAAAGTCACAAAACTCGACACGGGGTTGCCGGGAAGACCGATAAAAGGCTTGCCGAGCACTTCACCCAAGGCAACGGGTTTTCCGGGCTTCAATGCCACTCGCCACATATCGATGCGACCGAGCGATTCCACGGCGGGCTTAATATGATCTTCTTCACCCACGCTCATGCCGCCGGAGCTGATGATGACGTCAGCCGTCTTGGCGGCGCGCTCAAACGCTTCGCGCGTGGCCTGCAGCGTATCGGGAATGCTGCCGAGGTCATAGACCTCGCAGTCAAGGCGCTTCAAAAGAGCGCGGATCGTATAGCGGTTGGAGTTGTAGATGCCGCCTTCGGGCAGAGGTTCACCCGGCGCCACCAGTTCGGAACCTGAAAAGAACACGCCGACGCGCAGATGACGGTAAACCTTGACGTAACCGCATCCGACGCTTGCCACAAGACCGAGCACGGCCGGTTCCAGCACACGGCCGGCTTCTGCAACCACGCTTCCCGAAGCAATGTCGCATGCGCGGCGACGCACCCACGTGCCGGGCACCACGGGCTTTGTGAAACGAATGGAGCCGTCTTCGTTGACGGTCACGTCTTCCTGAGCCACCACCGCATCAGCCTGAGCAGGAATCGGCGCACCGGTAAAGATACGAGCCGTCGTACCGCGACAGAGCGCCTGACCGGATGTGCCGGCAGGAATACGCTGCGAGACGGGCAGATCAACAGGCGTCTCGGACGAAGCTTTGGCAAGATCGTCGCTAAAGACCGCGTAGCCGTCCATCTGCGAATTGTCCCAGGCGGGAACGTCAATGGAACTCACTACGTCTTCGGCAAGAACACGGCCTTCGGCGTAGAGTGTCGGCACCGTTTCCGTGCCGACTGCCACACGAGCGTGGTTTAAAAAGAGTTGGAGCGCTTCGTTATAGGTGATCACGATTAGCCTTCAGAGAAACGACAAAATTGGCAACGGCAACGGGGTTGTTCACGTCAAGTTTGGCGATGCCTTCAGGCAGAGCGAGCGAATCATCATCGGTAGCAACCGCCACAACGCTCGATGTCAAGACGGGCGCTTGCAAACCGGCGTCCTTGCGGTGCACCAGAATGTGCGGAATGTTTTCTTCGCTCTTATATCCTTCGACGAGAACGATGTCGACCGGAGACAAACGCGAAAGAATTTCCTTGAGCGACACCGGCTCTTCGGTCTCTCGCATCAGAGCCCAGCGTTGATCACTCACCAGAACCACTTCCTGAGCGCCGGCTTGGCGAAAGCGATAACTGTCTTTGCCCGGTACGTCAATATCGGTGCCGTGATGGCTGCTTTTGATCGCCGACACTTTGCGATCGCGCGAGATCAATGCTTCAAGCACTTTCTCAATCAGTGTGGTTTTGCCCGACCCTGAATGGCCGGTAAATCCGACAACCAACATGATTCTCCCCCATGTTTACCGGCCGGCCTATGAACAGGCGACCATTGATATGCACTGCGATTGTAGCGAAGCAAGCCGCATCTACGTCCTCTCGGGACGGTTCTGATGAGAAATTTTTCGTTTTTTTGCAGATGCAAAAAAGCCCCGCAAAGCAAATCACTTCACGAGGCTTTCCAAAGGCGGACGAGGCCGCCTTCATTTCGTGTGTCCGGCTGAAATTATTCAGCAGCAGCCTGCACGCTTTCCTTGCGGACGAGGAGTTCGCGGATGCGAGCAGCCTTGCCGGAACGTTCGCGCAGGTAGTAGAGCTTGGCACGACGCACATCGCCGCGGCGCTTGACTTCGATGGAAGCAATCGTCGGCGAGTAGAGCTGGAACGTACGTTCAACACCTTCGCCGCTCGAAATCTTACGAACGATGAAGGAGCTGTTGAGACCACGGTTGCGCTTGGCGATAACCACGCCTTCGTAGGCCTGAGTACGCTTGCGGGAACCTTCGATCACGTTCACGAGAACGTTGACGGTGTCGCCTGCGCGGAATTCAGGGATGGTCTTGCCAACGGACAGGCGAGCGATCTCTTCCTGTTCCAGGGTGTGAATGATGTTCATTTTTAACTCCGTGACCATCATGCGGCGGCATCTTTTCAGTTGTTTCTGCAGCCGTCCAGAGGATGGAACCTTTGTATGTCTCAAGCGAGACGATTGATCAAAAAAAGCGTTCCAAGGTGAGCAGAAAGCACCAAGGAACGCGTGATTATATTGAATTGATTAGGAAAATTCCACTCTTGCCAAAATTCATTTCTCAGCAAAGCCTCACTTCTCACCGAGGTGCTTGAGCTCGAGCATTGCTTCACGGATAGCCTCCGAAGAGGCCTCGTCGATCTGCCAGATCAGGCTTTTGCTAATCGTCGTCGTCACCAGTTCGAGCCAACGCTCTAACTCTGTTCGATCACAACTTCTTTTTCTCAGACGAACGTTTGCGAAATAGATCTCCGCACACCATCGGTTGTGACGGTACTTGCCGCCTTTGGAGGATTTGTCGTAGTAGATGTAACCCTTTGGCATCCTGCGTCCCTGTGACACTTGCGCCAAAACCGACACCTCCTTTGAAAAAAAAAGCGGGACACACGCTCAAGCTAGTCTCTCGCGTATGCTCCCGCCCAAAGTTTCAAGCTTTGCCGCAAGGCTCATGCACGAGGCATGAACCCTGCGATGGCCCAAATGCTCTTCCAATTAGAAGAGATAGGAAGCCTTCAGGTTGAACGTATTGTTCGAACGACCGTCGTTGCCAAAGCCATACTTGTAGCTCAGGCCGAAGCGAACGGCGTCCGTACCGGCGTTCACGCCGATCGACGCGTTGTAGACATTGTCGATCACGTCCACATCGCCGATGATCGTTTCAACTTCGGTGTCGCCGATCTGCGGAGCAGCCGTGAAGTCGATTTCCGGAGCAACCTGCCAGCCAGAAGCCGTTTCAAAGACGCCCTTGACCGTCACACCGATCGGCATTTCGATCACGTTCATCTTGTCCATGCTCAGACCGCGGTAGTCATCCACGTCAATGGATGCCCAACGGACACCGGCGTGCGGCACAACCTGCAGAACCTTGCCTTCGTATGCCTTCCAGTCGGCGCGAACGCCGAGCGAGAAGACCGTGGAGTCAAGCGATTCGGAAGCAGAAGCACCGGCAACAGAACCGCCGATGTCGTTGTCAAGCCACAGGTAGGACATATCGCCCGTGAAGGTCAAACCGCCAAAGTCCTTACCGGCGTACACGGACAGCCCCCAGAAGTCGGAATCGGTCGAGTACTTGGAAACAGAGCCTTCGCTGTCGCCGTCGCCGCTACCGATCGAGAGAGCAGCACCGACGCGAGCGCCTTCACCGAAGCCGAAGTCCACGCCGAGCATGCCGCCGTAGATATCGGAGCTGTAGCCGGAGTCGCCATAGAGCGAATCAGATTCGTTGGAGCCGTAGAAGACATCAGCCCAAACACCGAGGCCCTTCTTGGCATCCAGATTACGCTGGATCAACGCGTTGGAAATTAATTCCATCGAGTCGTAGGCCATGTTGTAGGTACCGGCCGTGACAGGAGCAACCATGTATTCCTTGGTTGCACGGACACCGTCGTTCGTCAGCTGGCCGTTTTCGTTCACGAACCCAGAAGAAGAGCTACCGATTGCTGCCAATACCTTCTGGTTGTCAATGTTTGCACCTTCGGCGAGTACGCTTCCGAGAGCGCCCTTCAACCCAGCGTCGGTCGTCACATCATCGTTGATGGACACAATCAGATCCGTATGATCGGATGTTCCTGCTTCCGGATCAGCTGCAACGTCCTTGAATTGCACGTCCAGGAAAGCATTCGAAGACTCGAACACATGATCAAAGGCACCAGAAATTTCGTTCGTACCATTAACCAACGTGACATTCTTCACAGAGTAGAGATTGGAAAGATAGCCTTTGCCCTCAAAATTAAAGGCAACGTTACTGGCATCAAAAATCACATCTCCAGAAGAGAAGGCACCCATATTAATAACGGTGACAACGTCGCTACCGACGGCAATACCGCCCTCTCGTTGACCAACATTACCAATCTGGATGTAACCGGTGTCTCCAACACTAACGGTCTTGTCCACATAGAAACCATTAAAGGCTTCTGTGCCTTCGCCGAACTTGCCGTCGTTAATAGCACCGCGTAATGCTTCTCCTGCAGAGTGATTCGTCGTCAGGATGTTATCGTTGCCACTGGCACCACCAATGATCACCTTACCATTGACCTGGGGTTGATCAACATCGACACGTGCATTGGGATTTTGAGGAGGCACAGTACCCAGTACCAACGTGGCATCTTTCGTCAAAGTAACATCAGATTCAATCAGTCCAACCTTCAGGACACCCGCATCAACTGTCGTGGTACCTTCACCGGACAAAGTCTGGACATCCAAACCACCCGTAACGGTTGCATTGGCATCAGCATTCAACAAAATGTTCTGAGCGGTGTAATTACCCATAACATTCAGCGTACCCGAGACCTCGAGCGTCTCAACGTTGACGTTGCCGGAAGAAGACGCCGACGAGCCAAGTTGAACATCTGTCGCCTTGACGGCATCAACCTTAGATTCAGGATCAAAGACAAAGACATCGGATCCGTTACCTTCAAGCGTCACCAGGTTATCGCTGTCGGCACCGGAAACCGAAGCCGATTCAGCATTGCCGAAATTCACGCTGCCGACCGTGGTCTCATTAGTGACTGCAAAGGAACCATTTTCATCGGCTTGTCCCACCTGATCCGGAAGGTAAAGACCGCTGGCATTGTCAGCTGTCAATGTTTCGCCCTGAAGATTCAGCGTACCGCCGGAGAGGGACACCTGCATTTCGCCGCCGAAGAGAGCCTGAACATTCCGAAGATCTTTGAGCGTGTAAGGGCCAGTGATACCCGTGAGGTTAAGCACACCAGTACCGTCGACTAAATCGATATTGTCTTCATTCTTGGTCCAACTCTCGGCACCATCTTCGCGCGTGAAGAAGTTCTTGTAGTCGAGCTTCAGGATGCCATCGTTTGTCAAAGCACCATTGGCTGCACCACCGGCGGTCAACGTGCCATCAATGCTCAGCGAGCCGCCGTTTTTGACAGTAACCGTGCCGGCATTCCCTTTCTTACCGGAAGAGAACGTAAGATCGGTGACGTTAAGTTCACCGCCTTCAACATTAACGGTACCTTTCTTCGCTACTTCCAAAGTCGAGTAGGTGTACGATCCCGATGCAACAGTCAAAGTACCCGAAGTATCAGACGCACCGACCTTGAGGCCGTTCTGATAATTCGAACCAGCAACTAAAAGCTCACCGCCGTTTAGCGTCCAGTTATTACCGAATGCAATGAGCAGGCGGTCATTTACTGTAAGGTCATTATTAGTTTTGGAGTTGAGGGCTGAAATGTTGAACACACCGCCTTCATTGACTTCCACATTGTTAACTTGGAAATTATCTTGGAAAATGGACGTATTGAGACGACCACCCTGGCCAATTGTGACGGTCAGGTCCGTCGCTTGTACATCACCATGTGTTGCCTTTTGTGCCTCAATTAAGCCGTTGTTGGTGACGGTTCCTCCGACAATTTCTAGTCTTTCGATTTCGTTTTCGAAAGTGAGTTTGCCTGTTTCTGCAATGTTGAGGCTGCCTCCAGAAACAACAAAGGCACTCGCATCTTCAATGGCTAACAGAGCTTCCTGCCGCTCTCCCTCCGGCTGATTGGTAGAAGTGGTAGCTCGGACATTGAGAGTTCCACCTGCGTTGATAGTCAGGCTACCGGCTGTAAGTTCAGTGCGCACGGCATCGATCGTGTTGCCTCCTCCGTTGACCTCAACCTCTACCCCGTCAAAGCCGATAGTGTTATAGCCGAGCACTGAAGCACCCGAATGATTTCCATCCGAGTTAGTCGCTGTGATTAGTCGTTTGTTACCCGTAATCCACCCGTTACCGTTAAGAGCGATTTTTCCGCCCTTGAGCTCCATACGGTTATAGCTATTTGGGTCACTCTTCGCAGAAGTGCCAATCCAAAGGCGACCGCCATTGGCCAATGTCACTTCACCATCATTCATAACAAATGTGTTGTAGGCGCCAAAAGCAGGCAAAGTGCGCCCACTACCATTGTCACCTCCAACACTCCCTTCGGAGCCGACAACGTTAAATTGTCCGCCATTAATCTCCACATTGCGGACTTCTAAGCTCCCCGATTGACCAACATTTACCGTACCGCCATTGACGACAAAGTCATTCCTGACAGTCAGTACACCATTATTGGTGATCATGCCTCCATCCATGGTGAACTTTCCGGCCGGCCCATTGTCATACGGGTTTTCCCATGCAAGCCCGTCTTTGTTGTAAGTAGAGATTTGAAGTGTCGAACCTGCACTGACATCAATCGTGGCTTCATCACTTAAATTCACTGCCACTGCATTGATTACATTATTGGCACCCGATAGGACGTTGACGGTTGCAGTTCCATTAATTTTCACCTGCGTACCAATGACATTGCCGGCTGCATCCGTACCCGACATGCCCGTTAGACCGCCATTCTTGAGGTTAACCGTACCTCCAGAAAAAACCATATCGTTAAATGTGGTCTCTCCCGTCTCGCTACTGGTCCATGAACCAACCCAAGCTCGTGCATCATTGAGGTTAAGAACACCTCCGCTCATGGAAAAGTTGTCGTAACCACCGACGGTAGCCAAGGCTTTGGTGATCTCTCCAGCCTGGTTTTGACCGCCTGCTGTAGTACCAGTGACAGTCACCTCGCCGCCTTGGATCTTGAAGTCTCCACCAACAAAAAGCCCAAGATCAGAACCGCCGTTTCCGACAGTAACGGAACCTCCTGTCACTGTGAAATTAGATTCACGATCCTGATTTGCAACGCTACCTGTAAGGGTTACATCAGCCCCGTCCTGAATAACCACTTGCGTAATAGAATCACCGGCTATCCAGGTTTGATCCTCCGTGATGTTACCGGCAAACTCTGTAGCCGCAGCCATTCCTGATAGCATCATCGTAACAGCGGCTGCAACAACCGTTTTGGTTCCCTTTTTCTTCGTCGAAACAGCAGCTTCGCTGGCGACTACCATCGCACCGCGGGCCTTGCTGAACACAACTTTAAACGTCCGATTCATTCGTAACTCCTTGGTT
>ERZ791868.1062-NODE-1062-length-16552-cov-2.893253_pt1 | contig 16552 bp, 12 predicted proteins | sample MGYA00510281_ERZ791868 | MGnify/ENA primary metagenome ERZ791868 (study PRJEB30046, sample SAMN00792046) | human gut metagenome | study: EMG produced TPA metagenomics assembly of the A metagenome-wide association study of gut microbiota in type 2... | reverse complement strand
GTTGTCCAGGTCGGCGACCATCTTGTCGGTATCGGTGACCATATACGGGGTCAGGTAGCCGCGGTCAAACTGCATGCCTTCCACGATCTCGTTGTAGGTCTCGGCAGTGGTCTTGTTCTCCTCGATGGTGATAACGCCGTCGGAAGTGACCTTCTCCATAGCCTCCGCGATCAGACGGCCGATCTCAGGGTCGCCTGCAGAAATGGTGCCGACACGGGCGATATCATTGGAGTCCTTCACCTTCTGGCTGTGTGTCTTGATGGTCTCAACAGCCTTGGCAACAGCCTTGCTCATGCCGCGGCGGATATCCATCGGGTTTGCACCGGCGGTAACATTCTTCATGCCCTCGGTGACCATAGCCTGTGCCAGGACAGTTGCAGTAGTGGTGCCGTCGCCTGCAGCGTCGTTGGTCTTGGTTGCGACCTCGCGCACCAGCTGTGCGCCCATGTTCTCGAACTCGTCCTTCAGCTCGATCTCTTTTGCGATGGTCACGCCGTCATTGGTAATGACCGGGGCGCCGAACTTCTTGCTCAGCACCACATTGCGGCCCTTGGGGCCGAGGGTGATTTTAACGGTGTCTGCCAGGGTATCGATACCGGCACACAGTGCCTTGCGGGCTTCCTCGCCCTGCTTGATCTGCTTAGCCATAATCAAATCGCTCCTTTATAAAGCTGTATTTTCAAAAAACAGAGGGATAAAGCACTCAGTCCTCAACGACTGCCAGAATGTCGCCCTGACGGACGATGGTGCACTCTTCGCCGTCCACCTTGACTTCAGTACCGGAATACTTGCTGGTGAGGACCTTGTCGCCGACCTTGACAGTCATCTTGACTTCCTTTCCGTCCACAACGCCGCCGGGGCCGACAGCGATGACTTCAGCAACCTGAGGCTTTTCCTTGGCACTGCCGGTCAGGATCAGACCGCCCTTGGTGGTCTCCTCAACCTCAACAGTCTTGATAACAACACGGTCTGCAAGAGGAATGATCTTCATAGTTCTTGCCCTCCTATAGTAAAATTATTTGAAACATTGTTGCCGCCGGAGAAGCCTCGTGTCAGCCGCTCCGGTTTGTTTAGCACTCTTTTTCTCTGAGTGCTAAGAGTATTGTACTCATCTTGACTGGAAAAATCAAGACTTTTTTTGCTTCTTTTTGTTAAGAATTTATGTCCAGAGAGAAAATTCTCGTATCGGCGTTTATATCCGAATCGATCTTACAACAAAAAAGAGCCGTTCTCCCAGCTTATCTGAGAGAACAGCTCCAAAGTTCTATTGCGGAAATATCAGATCGAAATCGTGTTGCAAACATCGATCAGCACCGGATCCAAGGTCTTGGTCATTTCAAGAGCCTCATCCACCGGGTAATCCACCAGCTTCTCGCCCTTCATGCCGACGATGCGGTTATACTTGCCCTGCTCCAGCAGGCAGACAGCATGATAGCCCATTGCAGAAGCGTTCACGCGGTCACGCAGAGTGGGAGAGCCGCCGCGCTGGACATGGCCCAGGATGGTCGCACGGGAATCGATGCCGGTACGGGCCTGGATCTCGTTGGCGATCTCCTGTGCGTGGCCGACGCCTTCAGCAACAATGATGATGAAGTGGCGCTTGCCGGTCTTCTGGGTCTCTGCGATCTTATCCAGAATATCGCGCTGCATGTCAAATTCCTTCTCGGGCAGAAGCACAGCCATTGCACCGGAAGCGATGGCAACATTCAGAGCGATATAGCCGGCGTTGCGGCCCATGACCTCGACCACACTGCAGCGGTCGTGACTCTGGGTGGTATCGCGCAGCTTATCAATCATTTCCAGAGCGGTGTTCATGGCAGTATCGTAACCGATGGTGTAATCCGTGCAGGAAATATCGTTGTCGATGGTGCCGGGCAGGCCGATCATCGGGATGCCGCGGTGTGCCAGCTCACGGGCGCCGCGGTAAGAACCGTCGCCGCCGATGACGACCAGTGCGTCGATGCCAAGCTCGCGGCACTTTTCAGCGCCCTTGTCCTGGCCTTCTTTGGTCTTGAACTCAAGGCAGCGGGCCGTATACAGAATGGTGCCGCCGGCAGAGATGATGTTCGAGACACTGCGCAGGTTCATCTCAAAGCATTCGCCGTTCAGCAGGCCGTTGTAGCCGCGCTGAATACCGATCATGCGATAACCCTTGTGCAGGCCGGTGCGAACCACCGCGCGCACAGCAGCGTTCATGCCGGGAGCATCACCGCCGCTTGTCAGCACGCCAATCGTTTTGATCTGCTTTTCCATACGAGAGATTCCCTCCAATTTGTTTCTTCATTTACCCATGAGCCGCCGCCCTCTACGCAGCTGCCCATTGCTTTGCTCAAAGATCCTTTTGATCCCTTAACTCGCCTTTGATAATTATATCACACTCGGTTCAATTTGAAAACAGCCAGTCCAGCAAGTTTTGTGTGAGATTCGTGCACAGAGATGTTATTTTGTTGCAACATTCTTGCTGCCGACCAGTCGTTCCAGCTCCTGAAAGAACAGCGGGTGGCCGGAGGTATACAGCCGCCGGGGAGCCGCCAGTTTCTGCTTTGTATCTTCCAGATACAGGATCACCGGGATATCACCGTCAAAGATCTCCAGCAGATTGACGACCTTGGCATATTCCCGGCTGCTGCGGGAGGGCAGCCGGATATAAACCCGCTTCGCGGCAGACCTGAGCGGGTCTTTCCGGCCGTGATCCGGTGCTGCGGGGTTATAGGTCTCAATGGGGATGATACTCTCGGCCAGCAGTTTGGAGGCTTCATCCTCCCGCACGGACAGGCGGCCGTCGATGACAACGACAGCGTTTTCCTTCAGTGCGTCCCGGTACTGATCCAGCACCTTCGGAAATACGATCACTTCCATGGTGCCGGTCAGGTCTTCGACGCTGGTAAAAGCCATCATGCTGTTGGACTTTGTGGTCATCATACGGTTCTTGACCACGGCGCACACGATGCGCACCCGCTCGCCGTCCGGCACACGGGCATCCTCGCCGGTCAGTGCTTTGATTGTGTGAGATGCCACCTTTGCGGACTGCTCCCGGTACGCATCCAGCGGGTGGCCGGACAGGTACAGTCCGCTGACCTCCTTTTCCTGCTGGAGCAGTTCCTTGTGGCTGTACTCCGGCAGTTCGCGGATCTCGTAGACGTCCTCTTCCCCGCCGTCCTGCGCTGCCCCGCTCATCACGGAGAACAGATCCAGCTGGCCGTCCAGATTGCGGCGGGAGTCGGTCTCGATGCTTTTCAGGATGCCTTCCACCGCCTCCACAAGGCTGCGGCGGTTATAGCCCATCCGGTCGAAGGCGCCGGCCTTGATCAGGCATTCCACCGCCCGGCGGTTCAGTTCGCTGCCGTGCATCCGCTTGCAGAAGTCGTACAGGCTGCTGTAGGGGCGGCCTGTACGCTCCTGCACAGCGTTTTCGATCAGGTTGCGGCCAACATTCTTGACGGCGTTCAGGCCGAAGCGGATCTGTCCCTTGTCATCTGCAGTAAAACCACCGCCCGAAACATTGATGTCCGGCGGCAGCACCTTGATGCCAAGGCGGGCGCACTCGCCCGAGTACTCAATGACTTTATCAGTGTTGTCCAGTACGCTGGTCAGCAATGCCGCCATGAACTCACTGGGATAATGGCATTTGAGATATGCTGTCTGGAATGCCACATAGGCGTAGCAGGCAGCGTGGCTCTTGTTGAAGGCATAAGATGCAAAGCTCGACATTTCGTCGTAGATCTCATTGGCCACCTTTTCCGAAATGCCGTTTGCCACACAGCCCGGGCACTCATGGCCCGGCTCAGTACAGCCGTGCACAAAGTGCTCCCGCTCCGCTTCCATGACAGCATGCTTTTTTTTGCTCATGGCACGGCGGACGTTGTCTGCCTGACCGAAGGAGAAACCGGCCAGCTCGCGGAATATCTGCATGACCTGCTCCTGATAGACGATACAGCCGTTGGTCACGTCCAGGATATGGGCCAGCTGCGGGGTCTTGTAGCTGATCTTATCCGGCTCGTGGCGGTTGCGCAGGTAGGTCGGAATCGAGTCCATGGGGCCGGGGCGGTACAGACTGATCAGAGCGATGATATCTTCAAGGTTCTTGGGCTGCAGACCCACGAGCACCTGTTTCATGCCGGAGGATTCCAGCTGGAACACACCTTCGGTGTCGCCCTGCCCCAGCATCTTGTAAGTCTCCGGGTCATCATAGTCCAGCTTCCGGATGGAGAACTCCGGGTGATGCTTCTGCACGGCCGTTTCCGCATCCCGGATGACTGTCAGGGTGCGCAGGCCCAGAAAGTCCATTTTCAGCAGACCCAGCTCCTCGATCTCAGTCATGTTGAACTGGGTCACCGGCAGGCCGTCGTTGGTGGCAAGCGGCAGATAATAATCGGTGGGTTCCGGCGTGATCACAACGCCCGCTGCATGGGTGGACGCATGGCGCGGCATTCCCTCCACTTTCAGCGCGGTATCGATGAGTTCCGTGACCTGCGGGTCGGTATCGTAGAGCTTTTTCAGCTCAGTAGAAACTTCCAGCGCACGTTTCAGGGTCATCTTCAGTTCCATGGGGACGAGCTTTGCCACCACGTCCACCTGCTGATACGGGATGCCCATCACACGGCCCACGTCGCGGATGGCGTTGCGGGCCGCCATGGTGCCGAAGGTGACGATCTGCGCTACATGGTCGGCACCGTATTTGCGGTTGACATAATCGATCACTTCCTGCCGGCGCTCGTAGCAGAAGTCCACGTCGAAATCCGGCATACTGACACGTTCCGGGTTCAGGAAGCGTTCGAAGATCAGGTTGTAGCGGATGGGGTCAATGTCCGTGATGCCGACGCAGTACGCGGCAATGCTGCCCGCGCCGGAGCCGCGGCCCGGGCCGACCGGGATGCCCTGGCTTTTGGCATAATTGATATAGTCCCAGACGATGAGATAGTAGTTGGTGTAGCCCATCGTTTTGACCACGCCGATCTCGTAAGTCAGGCGGTCTTTGTTGGCCTGCGGTACATCGGGGCCGTAGCGGCGCTCCAGACCGTCCCAGCAGAGCTTCTCGAAAAACTCCTGATTGTCCATGCCGTCCGGGGCTTTGTAATACGGGATCTTGGTATGGCCGAACTCAAAGTCAAAGTTGCACTGCTCCGCGATTTTTGCCGTATTCTCGCAGGCCTCTGGCACCATGGAGAACAGGTCGTACATCTCGTCCGTGGTCTTGACGTAGAACTCGTCGGTCTGGAACTCCATCTTATCGGCATCCTGAATGGTCTTTCCGGTCTGGATGCACAGCAGAATGCCCTGCATCTTGGCATCCTCTTTGCGCAGATAGTGGGAGTCGTTGGTGGCCGCCATGGGGATACCCGTTTCCCGGGCCAGGCGGATGAGCTGCGGCAGAACAACATTGTCCTCTTCCAGCCCGTGATCCTGCAGTTCGATATAATAGTTACCCTCGCCGAACAGGTCGCGGTACCACAGCGCCGTGGCCTTTGCGCCCTCGTAGTCGCCTGCCAGAATGGCGCGGGGGATCTCGCCCGCAAGGCAGGCAGACAGGCAGATCAGTCCCTCGTGGTACTGTTCCAGCAGTTCTTTGTCGATGCGGGGCTTGGAATAAAAGCCCTCCACAAAGCCTGCCGACACCATTTTGATCAGGTTCTTGTAGCCGGTCTCGTTCTTGCACAGCAAAATCAGATGGTTGTTGCCGTCGATCTTGTTCACCTTATCAAAACGGGTACGGGTGGCCACATACACTTCACAGCCGATAATGGGCTTGATGCCTGCTTTTTTTGCCGCCTTATAAAACTGCACGCAGCCGTACATCACGCCGTGGTCAGTGCAGGCAATGGCCGTCTGGCCGCACTCTTTGACGCGGTCCATCAGCTGGTCGATGCGGCAGGCACCGTCCAGCAGGCTGTATTCGGTATGAATGTGCAGGTGAACAAAATCCCGCCCGAGGCGGTTGTTCTCGCTGATCTCACTCATTTGCTATCTCCTGTTCCAGATTCTTGCGCAGTGTTTCGGCCAGGGCTTCCAGTTTCTTCATCCTGTGGGACAGCCCGGATTTGCTCATGGGCGGCTCAAAACAGCCGCACAGCGCTGTGAGCGAAAGATCCGGGTACTGCATCCGTTTAGCGGCGGCTTCCTGCAGGACATCCGGCAGGTTTTCCAGCTCATGCTGCTCGCTCAGGTAGCGGATAGCCTTGATAGTCTGCGCGTTGGCCCGGGCCGTTTTGCCCAGATTGGCCGTATCGCAGTTGGTCTGACGGTTGGTCTGGTTACGCACCTGTTTGAAGGCCTTCCGGGTGCGGATCTCCTCCGCCGCATTAGCCGCGCCCATAAAGCTGAGCAGGCGTTCCACATTGGCGCTGGTCTTGACGTAGATCAGGTTCACGCCGTTGCGGCGGGTGCGGTGCGGGGCAAACTCGTGTTCAGCCAGCAGTGCCTCAAAATCCCGGGCCAGATTGGTGCGGGAGGTCAGGAATTCCAGATTATACTCCTTCTGCGGGTCGATCACCGTTCCGCTGCACAAAAAAGCTGCGCCAATGTATGCACTGACGCAGGTCTGGCAGCGGATCAGATGGGGGTCGATCTGCAGGCTGGTTTCACTGCCGGTGGTACCGAACAGCTCATGCATCCGCGCGGCCTGTTCCGGCGCACGGATATTGAACTCGTACAGGATGCCGCTGGGCCGCTTTTTTTCAAGAATTTCTCCCTGAATGCCGCAGCGCGCAAACAGCTCCTGCGCGGTCAGCACCGTGCCATGCTGTTCGGTCTGCAGCACAAGGCCCTGTGCATCAAAGTACTTGGCAAAGCACGCGATGCCGTAAGCCGCTGCGCGGACACAGCAGTCCTTCTGCAGGCTGCGCTGCGCGATCTCATCTCTTGCGCGGGATGCAAAACTCTCCATGATGCCTCGATTCTGTCAGCGCTTTGCATCGCGGTGCTGCACGCCCGGCTGGTAACCGAGCGTGGTGCAATACTCCGCGATCTTGCGCGCAAATGTAATGGAACGGTGCTTGCCGCCGGTGCAGCCCACCGCAATGGTCAGCTGGCTTTTTCCCTCTTTAACGTACAGCGGGAGCGCATACTGCAGGAAATTCTCGTACCGTTTGAGCAGCTCCTGTGCTTCCGGGTGGCTCATAACAAAGTCCACCACTTCCTGATCCAGACCGGTCTTGTATTTCAGCTCCGGCACATAGAAAGGGTTGGGCAGGCAGCGCACATCCAGCACAAGGTCTGCTTCCGGCGGGATGCCGAACTTGAACCCGAAGGACATGACCGTCAGGCGCATGGCCCCCTTTGCACCGCCGTTCTTCTCGAACAGATCGCAGATACGCTCTTTGTTCTGAGCCGTGGAAAGCAGTGCCGTGTTGATCCGGTAATCTGCCCGTTCTTTCAGCGGTTCCAGGATCCGGCGCTCCTTGGCAAAGGCTTCGCGGGTGGAAATACCCTCGGAAATGCTGATGGGGTGACGGCGGCGGGTCTCGCTGTAGCGGCGCATCAGCACGTCGTCCGGCGCATCCAGAAACAGAATTTTATACGGTGTTTTCTGCTGATCCAGCTGCTGCAGCGCCTGCTCGATCTCTTCCCGCGTGCGGCAGCCGCGCACATCCATGGACAGCGCCACACGCTCCAGCTGGCTCTCGCCTGCCTCCGAAAAGGCGGTGATGCTGGGCAGCAGCCCCGCCGGGACATTATCAATGCAGAAAAAGCCGATGTCTTCCAGCGCATTCATCGCAACCGATTTCCCCGCGCCGGACAGCCCGCTGACAATCAACAGTTCCATGGTCTGAACTCCCGCTCCTTTACTTACTTTACCACACGGATCTCTTTTTCGAGATCATAGCCGGTCTTTTCTTTTACGATCGCGCGCACTTCGTCGCACAAAGCCAGCACATCGGCACAGGTTGCACCGCCCATATTCACCACAAAGCCGCAGTGCTTGTCACTCACAGCAGCGCCGCCGTGGCGGTAGCCCCGCAGGCCACACTGATCGATGAGGGCTGCGGCAAACGCACCCGCCGGGCGCTTGAAGGTGCTGCCTGCACTGGGCTTGTCCAGCGGCTGCTTGTCGATGCGCTTTTGCATCAGCTCATTCATCCGTGCCTTGATGGCGTCCGGGTCACCCTTGGCAAGGCGGAACACTGCCCCGAGGATGCAGGCACCGTTTTGCTCAAATGCACTGTGCCGGTAGGAAAGATCCAGCTCGGACGCCTCGCTGTCCACCCAGCGGCCGCCAGCGGTCAGATAGCTGACCGATTCCAGCACATCTTTCATCTCGCCGCCGTAAGCGCCGGCGTTCATATAGACCGCACCGCCCACCGTACCGGGGATGCCGTAGGCAAACTCCAGCCCGGTGTAGCCATGCTTCAGTGCAAAATTACACAGTTCAGAGAGCTTCAGTCCTGCCGGTGCCGAAATATAATCGCCATCGGCATTCTCATAAATCGACAGTCCCATTCCCTCTGCTTCGGCCGAAACATCGATGACGGCACCTCGGAATCCCTCGTCTGCAAACAGGATGTTGCTGCCGTTGCCCAGCAGATAATAGCGGACATCCGCCTGCTTGCAGAGCATGACCGCCCGGCAGAGCTGTTCTTCGTCCTTCGGCAGCACAAACACATCCGCCGGGCCGCCGATGCGGAACGTGCAGTGGGCCGAAAGCGGCTCGTTCTCCTTATATAAAATGCCAGCCGCTTTCAGCTGCTGCTTGAGTTGTTCCATGGTAAATGCTCCTTTAGTCCAGCTTATCGTCCAGACCCAGACGGATCAGCAGCTCCTTAGCTGCGTTGTAGCCCATCTTCTTCTGGCGGTTATTGATGGCGGCCGTTTCCAGCACAACAGCAAGGTTGCGTCCCGGAGAGACCGGGATGCTGGTGCTGGGGATGCTGACGCCCAGAATGTCGTAGTATTCGCTTTCCAGCCCGGTGCGCTGGTAGTTCTTGGTTGGGTCCCATGCTTCCAGCTGGACCACAAGGTCCAGGCTCTCGCTCACCTTGACCGCGCCCACACCAAACACACGGGCCACGTTGACAATGCCGATGCCGCGCAGCTCGATGAAGTGGCGGATGTTCTCCGGTGCTGTGCCCATGATCTGGCGGTTAGAGACCTTGCGCAGCTCCACCGCATCGTCTGCCACCAGCCGGTGGCCGCGCTTGACCAGCTCGATGGCAAGTTCGCTCTTGCCGATGCCGCTGTCGCCAAGGATCAGGATGCCTTCGCCGTACACTTCCACCAGCACGCCGTGGCGGGTGATGCGGGGTGCCAGCTCCAGATTCAGCACGCTGATCAGGCTGCCCATCAGGGTGCAGGTGGTCTCGTTGGAGCGCAGCAGCGCCACGCCGTGTTTCTGCGCCAGTTCCTGCATCTCCGGGAAAGGGGTCAGCTCCTCACTGCGGCAGACGATCACCGCCGGGGGCTGCTGACGGAACAGCTGGTCCAGCGCTTCGTAGCGTTTTTCGGGCGAAAGCCCGGACAAAAAGTTCATCTCTGCCAGACCCATGATCTGCAGACGCAGCTTGTCAAAATAATCGTAGTATCCTGCCAGAAACAGACCCGGACGGTTGACCTCCGCGATCTCGACGCAGATCTGATCCAGTTCCTTCGGGGTGTAGACCACTTCCATGCTGACCCGGTCGATCAGCGTTTTGAGCGAGACATTGAATGTACCCATCCTTGTTTCCTCCTGTGCTCTCCTGCGCTGTGCAGCCAGAGCGGCACAGCATTCCTTTCTTTATTATAATAAAACCCCGGCTAAAAAACAATACAAGCCGTTCTGTTTTTCGTCCTCCCGGCCGGAAACCGGCGCAGCATCGCGGACATGGCATTATTTTTTACATTTTTCTTACTTTTACACGGATTTTACATTCTCTCGATTTTGGATTTTACATTGATTCTATATACTCAGAATCAGGAGAAACACACCAAAACACGTCAAATCAAAGTGAGGAACCACTCTATGACAATTTTTAATGTTTTTTCGCTGCTGGGAGGTCTGGCCCTGTTCTTGTTCGGTATGGACATCATGGGCAAATCGCTGGAAAAGCAGGCCGGCGGTCAGCTGCAGAAGATCCTGAGCAAACTGACCGATAACCCCCTCAAGGGCTTTTTCCTGGGTCTGTGCGTTACCGCTGTGATCCAGAGTTCCAGCGCCACCACCGTCATGGTGGTCGGTTTTGTCAACAGCGGCATCATGGAGCTGCATCAGGCCATCGGCGTGATCATGGGCAGCAACGTGGGTACCACTGTTACCAGCTGGATCCTGAGCTTGTCGGGTCTGCAGGGCGACAGCCTGTTCATCCAGATGCTGAAACCCACTTCTTTCAGTCCGCTGCTTGCATTTATCGGCATTTTGCTGTATATGTGTAAGAGTGAGAAGAAGCAGGGCATCGGCACCATCCTGATCGGCTTTGCCGTGCTGATGACCGGCATGACCACCATGTCCAACGCCGTTCTGCCCCTGCAGAACGAGGCATGGTTTACCGGCCTGTTCACCCGCTTCTCCAACCCCATCCTCGGCGTTCTGGTGGGTGCCATCGTCACCGGCATCATCCAGAGTTCCAGCGCCAGCGTCGGTATCCTGCAGGCACTGAGCGCCACCGGCGTCATCACCTACGGCAGCGCCATTCCCATCATCATGGGCCAGAACATCGGCACCTGCGTCACAGCGCTGATCTCCTCGGTGGGCGCCAACAAGAATGCCCGCCGGGCCGCCATGGTGCATCTGTACTTCAACATCATCGGCGTGACTCTGTTCCTCGTCGGTTTCTACGGCCTGAACGCCGTGTGCCATTTTGCCTTCGTCAACTCCACCATTGAAGCATGGGGCATTGCTGTGGTGCACTCGGTGTTCAACATTCTGGCCACCATCGTCCTGCTGCCCTTTGCAAACGTTCTGGAAAAGCTGGCCATCCTCACGATCCCGGATTCTCCGGAAAAAGAGAGCTTTGCCCTGCTGGATGACCGTCTGCTGAACACCCCCGCCGTGGCTGTGGAGCGTGCCCGCTCTGCGACTGCCGATATGGCCGAGCTGGCCCGGGTGGGCGTGATGCAGGCCATGAGCCTGAGCCACGAGTGGAACGACGAGCTGGCCCAGAAGGTGCGCGAAGAAGAGTGCACCGTGGACCGCTACGAAGATGCACTGGGCACTTACCTTGTCAAGCTGTCCGGCCGGGAGCTGAACCACGCCGACAGTCAGAGCGTGAACACCCTGCTGCATACCATCAGCGATTTTGAACGCATCAGCGACCACTCGGTCAACCTGCTGGAATCCGCCGAAGAGATGCACAACAAAGGCATCCAGTTCTCGCAGGACGCCCGCGATGAACTGCAGGTGCTGGAAGATGCGGTGCAGGACATCCTGAACCGCACCACCGATGCATTCCGCAAGGGCGACCTGCATCTGGCAAGCAAGGTAGAACCGCTGGAAGCCGTGGTCAACGAGCTGGTGCGCGCCATCAAGGCCCACCACATCGCCCGCCTGCAGGCCGGCAGCTGTTCCATCGAGTACGGCTTTGTGCTGGACGATCTTTTGACAAACTACGAGCGTGTGTGCGACCACTGCAGCAATGTGGCTGTTGCACAGATCGAGGTGGCGCAGGACAGCTTTGACACCCACGCTTACCTCAACGACCTGCGCCACGGCAACGACACCAAAGAGAGCGAAGAGTTCTACCGCCGCCTTGAGCGCTACCGCGAACGTTACCTCTTCCCCGAAAATTCGATTGCGGAGGAAAAATAAACCATGATCTATATCATTGAAGACGATGCCGCCATCCGGGAGCTGGAGCAGTATGCCCTGCAGTCCAGCGGCTATGATGTATCCAGCTTTGAAAGCTCCGAGCCGTTCTGGCAGGCCATGCGCGAGGCGGAACCGGAGCTGGTCATTCTGGACGTGATGCTCCCCGGCGAGGACGGTTTTTCCATCCTGAAAAAGCTGCGCAACACCCCTTCCCTGCGGCGGCTGCCCATCATCATGGTCACTGCAAAATCCAGCGAACTGGACACCGTGCGCGGGCTGGACTGCGGCGCGGACGACTACATCACGAAGCCCTTCGGCATCATGGAATTTCTCAGCCGGGTACGCGCCACTCTGCGGCGCTCTGCCCCGGAGGTCCGGCCCAATGTATTCAGCTTCCACGAGATTTTGCTGGATAATGCCCGCCACAGCGTGACGGTGAACGGCAGCCCCGTGGAGCTGACCTACAAGGAGTACAGCCTGCTGCGCCTGCTGCTGGAAAACACGAACCTTGTCGTGACCCGCGAGACCATCCTTCAGGTGGTGTGGGGCACCGACATCTCGGTGGAAAGCCGAACCGTGGATATGCACATCCGCACCCTGCGCAAAAAGCTGGGCGATGCCGGCAAATACATCTGTACCGTCCGCAAGGTCGGCTACAAGCTGACCGATGAAGAGGAGGCGGCTGAAGAATGAAGATCCGCAGCATGGAAGAAAAGATCAGTTACCGCCTGTTCCTGATGGGATTTCTCGGCCTGCTGTTCACCGCTGCGCTGTGCATCTTCGTTTTTCACAAAGCCTTTACAGCGCAGGCATGGACCGGGCTGGAACAGGAAGCTGAGCTCGTAAGCGCCGGTTACGACCTTGTGGCCGAGCCCAAAGCCCTCTCCGCCTTTGTGACGGATGATCTGCGCATCACCCTTATCTCGCAGGACGGCAGCGTGCTGTTCGAGTCCGCTACCGACCAGCCGATGGAGAATCATCTCACCCGCCCGGAGATCCGGCAGGCCATGGAAAGCGGCGTCGGCAAGGACATCCGCGACTCCCAGACCATGGGTTACGAGACCTACTATTACGCAGTGCGTCTGCCCAGCGGAGAGATTTTGCGCGCGGCACAGGACGCTGAGACCATCTGGTCCATCTATGATTCCTCGATCCCCGCCATCGTGCTGAGCTGTGTGGCGCTGATGATGGCCGCCGCCATCCTGTCCGGCCTGCTGACCAAAGCTCTGGTGCAGCCGGTTCTCAACATGACCGAAGATCTGGATCACATTCAGGAAAATGTGCCCTACAAAGAGCTGATCCCCTTTGCCGAGAATATCCACTCCGACCGCATCCTGCGCGAGAACAACGAGAAGATGCGTCAGGAATTCACAGCCAATGTGAGCCATGAGCTCAAGACCCCGCTGACCAGCATTTCCGGCTACGCCGAGCTGATCGAGACCGGCATTGCAAAGCCGGAGGATGTGCAGGGCTTTGCGCAGAAGATCCATGTGGAAGCTACCCGCATGATCCAGCTGGTCAACGACATTTTGCAGCTGTCCAATCTGGACAACGTAAGCGAGACCGGCAACGAACCTGTCATGGAAGTGGTGGATCTGCTGGATGTTGCCCGCGAGTGCACCGAGCGGCAGAAGCTGAATGCCCGCCGGGCTTATATCTCCCTGAGCTGCCTGGGCGAGAGTGCGCCGGTGCGCGGCAGCCGCAGTCTGCTGGATGAACTTTGCCAGAACCTGTGCGACAACGCCGTCCGCTACAACCGCCCCGGCGGAAAGGTACAGATCACCACGGCCTGCAGCCGTGATGGCCATTGCACCCTGACCGTTGCGGACAACGGCATCGGCATCCCGCGCGAAGCACAGTCCAGCGTGTTTGAGCGTTTCTACCGCGTGGACAAGAGCCGCAGCAAGGCCACCGGCGGCACCGGTCTGGGTCTGGCCATCGTCAAGCACATTGCCCGCATCCACAACGCCCGCATCAAGCTGGAAAGTCAGGTAGATGTCGGCACGACCATAACGGTCACCTTCCCCACTGCAAATTGATTCAGAATTTCAGAAATCTTACGTCTGCCCGCAGTTCCGGGCAGGCGTTTTTTGTTGTGTCCGCACCCTCGGCCAGTGCCCGGCGCTGCTGCAGCGACAGTAAATCGATTCCCTGCTTCCAGAGCGTTTCGGTCATGTCGCAGGCAAGCGCTTCCAACTGCTTTTTCTGTGCATCGGAGGGTATGGGTTCACCTGCCGGCAGCTGGCAATCCAGCCGGAGCAGCGCCCGATCCCCGCGCAGGGTAACAGACACACTGCACCTGCGGACCGCGACCCGCTCCCCCTCCAGCCAGAACGTCCTTGCTCCCGGGGTCTGCTGCAAAAGCAGGCATAGCTCTGTTTTATTTGCATCCAGTTCCACCCGCGTCTCCGGGGTACGGAAAAAGCCGGCTTCGTCCAATTCCACCGCGTGCCCGTCTGCTGCAAGGGTGGAATAAAGTGCTGCTTCTCTATGGCGGTAAAGCCGTGGGAAACGTGCCGATTCCTCTTTCAGTTTCCCGAGAAGTTTGTCGGAAAAGCCCGCGTCATCGCTTTCAAACCGGGTGAGAGCTTCTTCGTCCAGGTCCATGCAGATAAGCCGCGCCGCTGTCCGCCCGCATCCGCGTTCCAGAACAAGTGTTTCGTATGCCGAAAGCAGCTCATCCGGCGTATTTTCCGGAAAAAGGAGAAAATCGCACAGCCGGTAATCAGCCGTCTCCGGAAGAAGTTTTTGTGCGGAATACAGTGCTTTTTCAAGCGTTTCGCCTTCTGCGCGGGTCATCTTCAGGGCAGCAGACGCTTCGGATGCATCTGCCGCCGCCTGCGGTGCCTGAACCCACAGCGCGGCCGTGATGCCGTTCTCGGTCTGTGCAAGATACACCGCCCGCACCATGCTTTTTTCCGTTGTCTCGCAGCGGAAAAACAGCAGGCACCACCCGGCAAGAAGCAGTGCTGTCATGGCCCGGAGTTTCGTTGATCTTTTCGTCATGATGCAGCTTTCCTTTCTGCGGCAAACAGCTTCTCAATGCAGACGCGGAGTGCGGCGCACAGAAAGCCGATCCGATAAATCGCACAGGCCAGCCAGATCAGGATCAGAAAGGCATCGATCCGGGAAAACACGCCGAAGCTCCATGCCCGCAAAAGCTCCGCGGCCGGGTAATCCCGTCCGCCGAACAGCAGCCCCATGCAAATGGCTGCACCGGCCTGCACTGCATAAGAGAGCCACGGCAGGCAGACAGCGCGCCCCGCAGCCGCACCCGGACACAGGAGCGGCCAGAGCAAAAACTCGGCGCAGAAATAGCTTGTCCGCAGCCGGATGAACTGCGACGGGCCTTCTGCGGCAAGGCCGGGCCAGTGCATCTGTTCCCACAGACCGGCTGCAAGCACCGCCCCGCCCAGCAGAACGAACCACCACAGCACCCTTGCCGGTGCATTCCAGCTCTCCGGCCGAAGGCACCACCCGGCCCAGAGCAGAAACGGCAGAAGCCCGATCAGGGCCATGGAGCGGAACTCTTGCTGTGCGGCCTGCTGCGCCTGCAGGATAGTCCCCGCCAGTTCGGCAGCAAGACCCAGTGAAAGAACGAACAGAACAGCTTTCTGCGTCAGGACTTCCGCGTCCATAATGCGGACTGCCAGGCCGGTCAGCACCGACAGGAGAAGCGCGTTTACAAGCCCGGAGAGAACCAGTTCCCGCGCTGAGCCCTCCATCTCCCCCGCTGCAGCCAGTGCGCCGGTCACAACGCTCAGTGCCACGGCAGAAAGAGAAAATCCTTTCGAACGGCTCATCTGCTTTTCCTCTGTTTCTGCCAGATATTGAAACGCGTGCGGGAAAGGCTGCGGTAGTTGCGGCGGATGATGCCGTCCGATGCAAGCGGCTGCTGCGGGAACGGGTGCTCCGCAAGATACGGCACGCCCATCATGGACGTACCGGAAAGTCCCAGCAGAAATACAAAGAATGCTCCTGCCAATCCAACCGGCCCGGCAATGCCTGCCGCCAGAACGACACCCAGCCGGAGCAGTGTTGCCGGCTCATACAAAGGCGGCGTGACGAACACCGCAATGGCGGTGATGCTGGCCACGAAGATGACCGGTGTGCTCATCAGCCCGGTGGCAATGGCCGCATCCCCGATGATGAGCGCGGACACCAAGCTGACCGAATGCCCCAGTGACTGCGGCATCCGAAGCCCTGCCTCCCGGATGACTTCCAGGATCAGCATGACAAGGAGCATTTCGGCGAACAGCGGCAGAGGCGTAGCCTTCTCTGCTGCTTCGATTTTATAAAGCAGCTGCGGCGGGATCAGTTCCGGCAGATAGACTGCAAGGCACACAAACATGCCCGGCAGAAAGACCGTGAGATAAAACGAAATATACCGCAGCACCCGCAGAAACGAAGAAAAGACTGCTGTGGATGCATAGTCGTCCAGACACTCGAAATTTTCGCAGAACAGCGCCGGGAGCACCATCGCCGAAGGGCTTCCGTTGACAAGAACCAGAATTTTCCCCTCGCAGATCTTTGCCGCCGCTGCGGCGGGCCGCTCGGTGTAGCTGACCGGCGTGAACAGCCGGACTTTGCCCGGGAGCAGCCACGGCACAAAGTAGCTGGAATCCAGCAGAAGTTCCGGTTTTGCGGCGGCCAGCGTTTTGCGCACGCGCGCCACCATGGCCGGGTCCGCCCTTCCCCTGCGGTAGCATACCGCATATTCCGTTTTCGCTTCGGTGTCGGCCTGCTGAACCTCCTGCACAAGATCATCCGTCCGGATCAGCCTGCGCAGTAAACTCAGGTTGACCCGCAGAAGGTCTGCAAAGCCCTCTCGTGAAC
>ERZ791868.1045-NODE-1045-length-16808-cov-2.640482_pt1 | contig 16808 bp, 16 predicted proteins | sample MGYA00510281_ERZ791868 | MGnify/ENA primary metagenome ERZ791868 (study PRJEB30046, sample SAMN00792046) | human gut metagenome | study: EMG produced TPA metagenomics assembly of the A metagenome-wide association study of gut microbiota in type 2... | reverse complement strand
TCGCAGAGGATGGCCTGCTTGTGCATTGCGGTGATGCCGCCGGTATAGTCGCCCAGAGTACGGAAAGCCTCGAAGGCGCCGCTGGCAAGATACTGGGGTAACAGACGCAGAGGCGGCTCGATGGTCTCGCCCACATACAAAGGCGTCTTGATCATCTGGCGCAGGGCCTTCAGACCCTCCACGTCAAAGTCATCCATGGGGGATTCCAGCCACTCAAAGTTCAGTTCGTCGCACAGAAGGCCCAGTTTGAAGGACTCAGAACGGTCAAACACATTCACCGGGTCGATGGCCAGCTTTTTGTCCGGAAAGGCCTCCCGGACAGCCCGCATGACTTTCATATCCTTTTCCAGACTGCCGGTGCCGTGAATTTTGAAGCAGGTGTAGCCGCGAGCGAAGGAGTCCTCTGCCCACTTGATGTACTCTTCCGGGGTATCATAGCACAGGGTACTGACATAGCCGGGCATCACGTCGTGATCTGCCCCAAGGAGCTTAAAGATGGGGACCCCATGCTCTTTTCCAAGCAGATCCCACAGGGCGATGTCGATATGGTTGTAAGGCATATCGTAGCGGACGCTCTTGCGGCTGTTCTGCTGCTGGAACTTCTCCACATAGTGTGGATCCTGGCCAATGAATTTTTTCCGCCAGGCCTCAATATTCTCGTCAATATGGGGAGCGTGCAGCAGCCAGCCCATGCAATTACCCTCGTTGCCCTCATCGTCGAAGATGCGGATGAGCATCATGGGGTAAAAAAAGGGGGGATAACCGCCCGCGACCACATAAGGGCCGATGCCTTTGAGTTCCTGCACTTTGATGTCGGTGATTACTGCCATGATTTTTCTCCTTTCAGTATCTTATAATTTATCTACTGCCAGTGCTAAAACTGCATTTCATAGGTCTGCTCCAGTGCGCGGATCATCTTGCCCAAGCACTCGTTAAATGGTGCCTTCATGCCCACAGATTCGGCCTCGCGCACTGCGGCCAGGTTCAGATATTCCACCTCAGTGCGCCGGTGGTGCATCACGTCCTGAGCCATGGAGGTGTAGCTTTCCGGTAAGAAGGAGCCCTCCATAGGCACTGCCTTGTCGCCCAGCCCGTATACGACGGTGGGGTCCAGATGAATGCCCTTAGCAGCGGCGATCCGGTCAATCTCATGCAGGACCTCCTCGCGCACGTCCATGTAATCCTGGCTGGTGGCGGCCTGCCGGGCGTTCAGTCGCAGCAGGGCCATGGTGGCGTTACCCGCGCAGTTGAGCGCAAACTTCTCCCAGACATGGGCCTTGATCATCTCGTCTACATTGGCATCCACGCCGCCTGCGCGCAGGGTAGCAGCAATCTGTTCCAGCAGCGCCCGGTTTTCAGGATAGTCAGAGCCGATCCAGATCTGCTTTTCTGCGGGCATCCGTGGCTCCACAACGCCCGGAGCCGGCATGCCGCTGGCGATTGTGGTTATCCCATAAGCGATGCGGTCAGGGGCGATGTGCTCTGCGATTACGTCGGTGTGTCCCAATCCGTTTTGCAGCGTGAGTACAAGAGTATGGCTGTCGCAGAGCTTGACAACGCTCTCCATGGCGATGCGGTTGGCCGAGCCCTTAGGCATGAAGACCACCACATCAGCAATTCCCGCCTCCTCTGCCACAGTGGTGGCATGCACCGGGACCACATACTCCCGGACCTCCGCGCCGGCCTCATAACCGGCCGGGTGCATGATGAGTCCGCGTTCAGCGCAGGCCCTCATATGCGCCTCATAGGGGTCGACAAGCCAAACCTCCTCGCCTGCCAGGGCAAAGAAAGCGCCGATCACGGCACCGGTTGCGCCGGCACCGACAACCACATATTTCATACCTCGCTCACCCCAAAAGCCACTTCGGCCCCCATCGCGAGGCCGCTGTCGTAGGCCTTTGCGTTCATTTCCGCCACGGTGGGCTTTTTTGCGTACTTCTCTATGATGTAGGTACGGACCTCATCGGCATTCGGTAAAACACCGGGGATGCCCATGATGAGACCGGTTACGATGGTGCTGATGCTGCGCATGTCGCCAAGAGCCACCGCTGTCTCCAGAATCGGCGCGGACACAGCGCAGCAATCTACCGATACCGATCCGATGCCCACATCCCAAACCAGTGTACCATTCTCTTTAACGGAGCCGCCAAAAAGTTTGTATGCGCGCTCGTCGATAACAATGACCACATCGGATTTGGTCTTTTTCACGTTGCCGATCACGTCATCGCTGATGACGAGGTAGCAGGCGGAGAAGCCTCCTCGCTTTTCAATGCCGTATTGTGGGAGTGAGCTTGCGTTATATCCTGCCAGAATCGCTCCCTGAACGATGGTTTTTCCAGCGCTTTGAACCCCATGTCCGCCTGAACCCGCGATCAAGATAGACACTTCCATAAAATTATTTCTCCTTATAAGCGCTTATAGTTATCTTTAAATGTGCCTAAAGAAAAGATGGGATAAATATTCTCCTCCATATGTTCCTTAATACGCATAGGGTCGATCCTGCTTCCCGTGACACAGACTCCCAGCACTTCAATAAAACTGTAGGCGCCCTCGTTGATTTGATATTCCAAAGCCTTACGAAACGCCTTTTTGAATTCAATGGCGTGTTTTGGGGTATCAACACTGCACCGGGCCACAAAGGCCGGACGTTCAAACTCGGCAACCAGTTCAGCCACTCTGATGGGTGGTGTTGTGTTTCCCCTTGAGGTTGTCTTGGTGATGGCTCCGACAGGCGTAGTGGCAGAAGCCTGTCCTCCGGTCATACCATAGATGCTGTTGTTTGCACAGATCACGGTAATCGCCGGGCCGCGATTAGCAGTATGCAGCGTATCGCCAAGCCCAATGGAGATTGCATCTCCGTCTCCTTGATAAATCACCATAGGGGTATCGGGATTGACACTTTTAAAAGCAGTTGCAGTTGTCGGCCCGCGTCCATGAGGGCTATTGTAAGCGTCAAAGCCTGTACTGGAGCAAGCAAAACCCGAGCAGCCTGCACCGCCGCCCCATGTGAGGGTATCCTCAAGGCCCATTTCCTGAATTACTTCACAGCAGATTTTTACGATGGTTCCATGAGAACAACCTGCGCACCAGGGTGTAGGTCTGATGAATAATCTTTCCGGAATATCATAAATTGCTTCCATTACATGCTCCTTTTTAATTCGCCAATCATGGACTTCACTGTCTCAGCCACTTCTTCTGAGATGACCACATTTCCGCCGGAACGTGAATAACGCCGCAGAGGTATCGAGCGTTCCAGATGAAGCGCAACATCCGGGAAAAATTGTTCCGGCTTTGCCATCTCAACTGTAACTGCGCCTTTTATCCCATGTATCGCCTCGATCTGCTTTTCCGGAAAAGGGAACAGCGTGATAGGTCTGAACATTCCTGCCTTAATTCCCTCCGCCCGGAGACTCTTCACTGCGTCAACACAGATGCGGGCAGCGCTGCCATAGGAAAAAATAACATACTCAGCATCCTCCATTCGGTACTCTTCATACCGAACCTCAGTATCCAGCCACTGGGTATACATGTCCACTGTGTCATTGATGCAAGCTTCATAGGCATCATCGTTAGACAGGCCTTTGTAGGAAACATTATAGACCTGGAAAAATTTATCTCTTCCGCGTTTGCCATTGGGAACCCGATACTTGGGTTCAGGCAAATTACTGACCTTTTCGGGAAGAACAACGCCTTCGGAGAGCTGGCCCAGCATTCCATCAGTGAGCAACACTGCCGGGATACAGTACTCCCATGCTTTTTCGAAAAGCAGCAAAGTGAGGTCTGCGGCCTCCTGTACAGTCATTGGTGCCACCGTAAACGGTCTCATTCCGCCATGGCCAAGCCCCTTTACCAAAAAATTATAGTCTGCCTGGGAAGGTGAGATTCCATCAAAGTTTCTCATTACATCCACGAGTACGAGAGGAATTCTCCCAATCGCCGCCTTGGAAAGGACCTCCGCCATGAGGGCGAGACCCGGACCAGAGGTTGCAGTCATCGCTCTTGCGCCCCCAACAGCCGCTCCAAGAATCATATTGCTGGAAGCAACTTCACTCTCTGCCTGGATAAAGATCTTGCCCTCTTCTGGTAATCTTCGGGAAATACATTCCATCATCTCCGTCTGGGGAGTGATCGGATATCCGGCAAAGAAATCCACACCGGCCAGTATCGCTGCTTCTCCGATTACTTCATTGCCTTTCATCGCTCTAATTTTTTTCATAGCAACAGCTCCTCAGCGAAATACTTTGATTGCGCCGTCAGGGCACATGATCCCACAGAATTTACAGCCGATGCAATTTCCCGGGTTCAGCTGCACACAGTACTTGTTTCCTGCCTTATTCACATCGTTGCTGAACACGAGGATGTTCTTCGGGCAATGAACCATACAGATTCCGCAGCCCTTGCACCAGTCCTTATTTACTTCAATTTTTGGCATAACTCCTCCAATCAATGTAAACATCTTTCAGAAATTTGTTTTGTTTTCTTTTACAGTGTCGGCAAATGCACCGCCACGGTTCACAATCCTTCCCTCGTTGCCCATACTTCCCCTGAGGATGTCATGGATCATGATGCTGACATCCTCAGGATTCCAGCCAAGTTCGCGGCAAAATGCTCCGGTAATGAGCTCAGCCAGCTGATCTTTGAAGAGGTCGTCGCGGCCCTCGGTCTGACAAAGCTCCACAAAAACCCGAATCCCTTGGTCGGAGAAGTTGATCGGTTCATATTCATTGAACAGGACAGCAAAGTATCTGGCGTCAATTCCGGTGAGTTCACCCATACCCGTACAAATCTCGCGGCGAATATTCCGCTTTGCTTCCTCCGTGACACCTTTTTTCAAGTGGCAGACAAATAAAGACATTTGATCCCTCCGATTATTTCAGCAAATCTTCCACCGGCCGGAAAGCATAGGCCTTGCTGAATGCAGACTGCGTTGCATTTCCTATCCGACCGCTCTGAACTGCGTCTCCGATGGGATACACTGAGTCGAATCTGTCCTGAAAGCTTTCGATAAAAGCGCGGTCTGGGGAAACGCCAAGAGAGAGAATAATCACGTCGCCGGGCACAAAGACTGCTTCCCCGTTTTTCAGGTTTATCGCTTCGACGCCGTCTGCCGCGATACCGGTCAGTTTGTGGCTTGTATAGAACTTCACTCCACGCGGGACAAGGATCTTCTTCATCTCCCCAACAATCTCATGGATAAGTCCCGGGCCGATCTCACTCTGCATTTCGATCATATTCAAACTTCGACTGTCCTTCGAAATGATTTCGGCAGTTTCAAGCCCGGTCATGCCGGTTCCGATAATGACAACATCCCGGTTGGGAAACGTGATTTTTTCCCTGACCACCTGCTGTGCAGTGTATACATTAGGGAGATCGACCCCGGGCAATTTTGGAACGATCGGGTTTGCTCCGCATGCCAGGAACACCCCCACAGGATCAAGCTCCGCCACAATATCCGGCATGGCTTTCACGCCCGTTATAATCCTTACACAAGCGCGTTTCAAAAGTGCGTGGTAATGCATGATGAGTCTGGTAATATTCCATTTGTGATCCGGCTTATCCGCCAAATTCATACTCCCGCCCACACTGTCATTTTCGTCATACAGCGTTACGGAAAATCCCCGGTCGGCAAGAACCAAAGCTGCCTCCATACCTGCAGGCCCGGCCCCCACCACAGCTACCGGCCTCCCCTCTCCGTCCTTGGGCAGTCTGGGATACAGCACCTCGATACCGGCCCGGGGATTGACTGCGCACCGCGCCGCCATCTGTCCGCCGCCTCTCGGTTCACGGCAAAACAAGCAGCCGATGCAGCATTTGATTTCATTCTCTCTGCCAAGCAGGGCTTTGTTCATGAACTGCGGATCAGCAAGATGCGCCCTGCCCAAGCCGACAAGATCGCAGACGCCTCTCTCCAGGGTACCTTCAGCCATCTCGGGCGTTTTAATCGTATTGGTGGCAATAATGGGGATGTGAACAGCTTCTTTGATGGCCTTGGCAATATGCTCTTTCCAACCGCACTCATAGAAAAACGGGTCGCAGTTGGCATTTGGCGTATATTTATTGCCGTTGGATACATTAATATAGTCAATCAACCCGCTCTCATCAAAGTGACGTGCAATACGAATGCCGTCTTCCGCAGTTAGGTGCAGCGGGCTGAGATTGGAGGCCATCTCATCACCGCTGATACGGATCCCGATGATCATACGTTTACCTACCGCCTCCCTGACAGCTCTGACGACCTCATCTGCAAAGCGAATTCGGTTTTCCCAACTGCCGCCATATTCATCCGTCCTCTTATTAAAATAAGGGCTCATAAACTGGGACAACAAGTATCCGTGTGCCAGATGGATCTCGACCCCGTCATAGCCAGCCTGCTGACACACTACTGCTGCATCAGCAAAGCACCGGGTAATATACCGTATTTCATCGATTGTAAGCGGTCTTGGCTTTTCGCCCGGGATGGACTCTACGTCGCTGGCAGAAACCACCTGCCTGCCAGTAACCTTGCTGCTGCACACACCGCCGCCATGCCAAAGCTGAGCGATCGTTTTTGTCCCGTAGCTGTGCAGCTTCTCATTGAGCTTGGCAAGGCCTGTAATATGTGGGCGAGTGTAGTGCATCTGAGCATATCTTACTATGCCGTATTTTTCATCAACTACGCCGCCCTCTGTGATAATAAGGCCCACACCTCCACGCGCGCGTTCCTCATAGTAAGTGATAAGGCGCTCATCCACATCGCCGTTGGAAGTATCGAGAAAACCCGCCATCATAGCTGTCATGACACCACGGTTCTTGATCGTCACTCCATTGATGGTAATCGGTGAAAATAATTTATTATAATCCATTATGTGTCCCCTCGGAGCATTATTTTTCAACTGTCCAGAGCTTGAAGAAAAGCTCCGGACAGTCTATTTTTGTTATGCAGCCTCCCAATCCTTCTTTGCCATCTTGGTGATGACCGGAGCCAGGATTGCAACAACCGCATACAAAGCCATTGCGAAACCAAAGACACCTGTAAAACCGCCGTTGTCACTGAGCGCGGCATAAATGTAATTGCCGACAGCGTTCATGATAAAGAGGCAGGTGGTGCAGATAGAATAGATGCGTGAGTAATCCTTCATACCCCAGGCACCTTTCGTGACAGTGGGTGCAAGAACACCTAGACTGGAATATGACATGGCAAAAAGCACGCAGGCTAAGTAAAACAGGCCAACCTTTGCCGTCTCACCCGAGCCAGACTGCAGTACCAGAAACAGCCCGATAATACCGGCAATGCTGGAAAATATCAGAACTTTCACTGAACCGATCAAATCAGACAGAAGCCCCCACAGGAACTTGAAGCCAATAGCAGCGGCGGAAAGGACGGAGATGCCCAACGCTGCGGTGGTAGCACCGATGGAGGATGAAGAACCGTAGGAAGAGATATAGTTCATCACCACAGCCGCGGTTGCCAAAGAAGCGACCAACACGCAGTTGAAGTAAAAAGCGGGATTCTTGACAGCCTTGGCAAACGGTACCCCTTCTACTGGCTTTACTTCCTGAACATTCATTGCAGCCTCAGCGGCGGCTTCTTCCTCTCCTACGGCTTTAACCCTCTTCTTAGAGGGATCATGGCGGATGCAGATCCATACCATAGGAACAGAGAGAACCAGGCAGAACAGGCCGCCTGCAAGGCGGGCTTGACGCCAGCCCTGATTGGAGATAATTGACTGGATAATGGGAGAGCCCGCCATCTGGAAGAGACTGACTGCCACCTGGATAATGCTGTACGCAGTGGCGCTGCCTTTCTTAAACCAACGTCCGACAATAACAGGTCCGCCCAGGTAAATAAAGTGAGCAGCGGTAAAACCGTAAATGACGCCGAAGATATTGAATACAACCAAAGACTTCGCATATGCTGTCCAGATATAGCCGGCACAGTAGATCAGGTCAATGACTGGGAACAGCCAGCGGTTGTCGAACTTATTGATAGTCCACCCGGCAACAGGTTCAAAAACTGCCGCTGAGATAAAGAAGATCGTGAGATAAAAGGATGCCTGTGCGCGAGTGCAACCGAACTCCTCCATGACGGGAGTAAAGAACAGGCCATTCAGATTTGCTGTTAGGCCGCAGGTAAGCGCCTGAAAGAAAATCAAGCCAATAATGATTACATAGCCGTAATGCCATTTGAATTTGCTTTTTTCATTCAAAGTTTTCATTTTCTAACCCCTCAATTTTTATTTGTTTCTTTCTGGATATCTGGGTTAATTTTCCGCTCTCCCACCTCCGTATAAAGCGCAGGGGCTGTGTTTATTCGTCTGTAACGACCAGAGCATCTACCGCAAGAACGCCCTTGCCGTCCTGATACACAATAATCGGGTTGATATCCGTTTCACACAGAGTATCTCTCTGTTCCCATGCAAACTCCGAAAGCTTTACGATCGTGTCAGCCAGCGCGGATTTGTCACAGGCCGGAGCGCCGCGGTATCCGTTCAGGAGTTTTACTGCCTTTAGACTGTCGATCATCTCCATGGCTTCCTGTTGGGAAACCGGGCACAGAGCGCTCGCTACATCCTTGAATACCTCTACAAAGATGCCGCCCATCCCCACCATGATCATCGGGCCGAACTGGCTGTCTTTTGTTACGCCGACAATCATCTCAACACCTTTAGGCGCCATCTCCTGGATCAGCACACCTTCAAGTCTGGCATCAGGCACGCAGCTTTTGCAGGACGTCATGATTTGGTCATACGCTTCCTCTGCCTCAGATACCGAGTTGATGTTCAGCACCACGCCGCCTGCCTCTGTCTTGTGCTGTATATCGGGTGAAGAGATTTTCATAACCAAGGGAGTTCTGAGCTGCGTAAGTACTGTCGGAAGCTCCTCCCTTTCCTGCACTTCCGCTTGTTTCGGGAAAGGTATACCTGCTCTCTCCAGAATTTCTCTGGATGCCTTTTCCGTGTAAGCGTGCTTACCAACCGCTTTTCGATATTTCTTCTCGGCAGTCTCAATTCGGCGTGTCTCTGCTTTATACGCAAAATATCTGCTCAGTTCACCCAGAACTTTGTAGCCTACCAAACTATTGCCCATAATGGGAACACCGTCTTCCTTAAGAACGCTGCGCCAGCTGGCGTCGCGGCGATCCTCAATCATTGGGATTACCACAATGGGAACTGCATTCTTCTGTTTCACATACCAGCGGATTGGTTTGGAAAAACGCTCATTTAACGACTCGCCCATCACCTCGGCCTGACGCAGATCCTTTTCGTTTGGTTCCGCAAACGACGCAACACTGAAGATGATGATATCCACATTGGGATCACTCCCAACCACAGTGAATATCCTCTGCATAAGCGAATTTACGTCGTCGGTGATGGCTGTCATATCAAGGGGATTTTTTGGGCTTGAAAAAGCAGGAAGAAGCTCCTTGAGCTTTTCTATGGTCTCCGGCTCATAATCAGGAAGCGGAACATTGAACATTTCGCACAAATCCGCAGCCACGGCATTTTCACCGCCGGAGCCGTTAATTGCGGAAACATTGCCGCCTTTTGGCGGGTGCTTTAAAAGCGCCGACATTGTATTGGCAGCACACAGGAATTCATCAATGCTCTCCACAAGTATGACGCCGTACTTACTGCAGATGGCCCGATAAATCTCACGGGAACTGGCAAGGTTGCCGGTATGGGAAGCAGCCGCAGCGGCTCCTTTCTTACTCATACCAGCCGCATGAAGGATCACCGGTTTGCCCAGATCACGGGCTTTCTTAAAGCAACGCAGGAGCTTGGCTCCGTCTCTGGCCCCTTCCATGTAGATCGCGATTATTTTGACTTCGTCTTCCTCCAGTACATACTCCAGCAGATCCTCAATCATGACCATGCTTGAGTTGCCCATAGAGAAAGAGTATGAGACGTCAGTATAGGGGCAGCTGACCGAATGGATCGCCATAGTACCGCTCTGGGCAAAAAATGCTACGCCTATGTTGCGGCTATACATATCAAATTCACTGCCGCCCATGCCCCACATCTTTACTTTATCAATATTGTTGATATAGCCGGTACAGTTGGGCCCCATGATACACATATCGTATTTATGTGCAATCTCGAGCAGCCGGCGCTCGGCTTCGTGCCCTTCTTCAGTTCCCTCTTCGCTGTATCCAGCCGCGACAATGATCGCCGCGCCTACTCCCAGCTTGCCCGCCTCTTCCAGCAAAGGCTCCACAGTAGGTTTGGGTGTTGCAATCATGATGCAGTCGGGAACTTCGGGAAGTTCCGAAAGGCTCTTGTACGCTTTTCTGCCGAGTACGCTGTCAGCGCGGGCGTTAATAAAATACAAATGTTTACTTTGGTCGTTTTGCAATGCGTTGACTGCACTATAATTGCCGAACGATCCTTTTCTTTCGTTAGCGCCGATAACCGCAATGACCTGCGGTTTGAGCAGTCTGTCAATGTTCATAAGCACAACCTCTCTAACACTTAAACAATTAATTGACAATTCAATGATTGTATTGTATAGTAACTCCGCAAAAAAGTATCTACATATTTCTTTGCATTTTGTGTTTATTTTTTACTATTTGCGCTGGAGGTGCGGGGCGATGAACATTTTACTGGTCACATCCGATGAGGTAGCAAAAGAACTGCTCCCGATTCTTCAGGGTAAAGGATGGAACACCCTGACCAGCAGCCGGGATATGCTTATTGAAAACGCTCTCCGTTTTTCCCCGGACTATCTTTTAATCCAATCAGATTCCAACGCCATGCATTACCGAGGTATTCTGACAAAGCTATATCGGCAGGGCATCAAGCCCTTTATCATTTTCTTTGATATTTCTGACAGGCCCACGTTTGCCACGAGCAAGCGCCTTGATGAACCTTATATTTTCCTGTATGAATACCGGGAAAGAGTGCTGGATGCGTTGTTTGCCGCATGCAAGGCCCTGAATTACGAACCGGATTTATGGAATGAATTCAAAGAGGACGACTATATTGAAACGACAAGCCTGACATTTAACCGCGGCGAGCATATGCGTGAGATGGTCAGCGGCGTACAGGAAAATGAATTTTGGGGTATAGTCAACAAACTCAATCTCCCCTTTACCGGTCAGGGCTACTATCTGCTAACCATGACGGCCATCCAGAAATTCAATATTGATTACTATAACAATCGGCGGATCTATTATTTTCTTGAAGTCATTAAGGCGAAAGCAATCTGGGCTTTGCTTGATCGCAGCACTGGCGGTATCCTGTTCCGCGGTCACTCCAGGAATGTGGAATGTGTTCTCTTCAATGCTCCCAGAGAGACAAGTGAACGAAAAAGTCAGGAGATGCTGAATCTGTTTCTGAACCATCTGTTTCTGTTAGCCAACGACGGCCTTACCTCTTTTGTCCTCAGTGCACCGATCATCAGTCCGCAGGAGATCAGCAGCGCATATCAGTTGTGTACATCTGCAAACCAGCTGAAGATATTCTATCCCAACGATCCGGTTATCCGGCTCCAATATTTTCAGCGGAATATCTCTGAACAGCATCCCACGGAAGACGTGGAAAACATTCTGAATTTGGTTCGGGAGTTTGATATTGATACCTCTCTCGATGAATTTCAAAATCGCTTGAGCCAGCTGTTTACCATTGTCCAGAAGACACGCGATGTCAGTATTTTGAATTACTGTTACAGCACGCTGAACATGAGTTATAACCGTTTTTGCAGCAAGCATCGCCTGACAGAATGCTATCAGCAGCTCCCGTCACAGTTTGAGTGGAACACGCCGCTTAAAGAGGTTGCGCAGTTTTACTATGCACAGTTTGTGACAGCGCAGGAGCTTGCCAGAAACTGCCATTCCTATCAGGACGATAGTATTAATAAGGTAATCACATACATCCACAAGCACTATGATAAGCACTTGTCTTTGGAGATACTTGCCAAAGAGATTGGCTTCAACGAATCCTACCTGAGTCGCAAATTCAAAATTACCGTTGGCATCAATTTGTCTGAGTATATAGAAAATTATCGGATTGAGAAAGCAAAGGCAATACTTGAAACCTCTGGCAAGAAAATATATGAAGCAGCGACCGCTGCCGGCTTCACTGACGCGCGTCTTTTTGCCAAACGCTTCAAACTTGCGACCGGAATGACACCATCTGCCTATTCGAAAGCATATATGAAACTATAAATCCTGTAACAAGTATAAAAACATAATAGGTCAGCGATCGCCTCTTCCTACCACCCGTCCCATCAACAGCACTGTGAAACACGGCACACATCAGCAGCTGTCCTGGCCTGGTACTCCAGCAGGACAGCAACAAAAACAGCGAATCGTCAAACATGACTGCCCCTGCAGGCGCCGCTGTGTGCGATCCACACGGATGCGGAAGGGAATAATTCATTCTGCATAACCAGCCCCGCTTCTGGACGGATTCGGGCCAATAAACCCCATTCGATTGTAGTACAAGATAAAGGGAGGTGGTCGCGCGCGGCCTCCTCCCGCCCACAAAGCCCCGCAGTGCGGGGCTTTTTCCCGTTTCGGCCAAGGTGCGCCTGAACGCGGCTTTCCGGCCTTGTTTAAGAAAAAAACATCAGAATTCTTAATTTTTCGCCGCTGTAAACAAAGATAAACTTCCGAAAACTTTCCCTGGATATTTTCCTGCTCTTGTGGTATTTATGTTTGCTGCGAAAGGAGTGTGGAGCTATGGCAAAGAAACGGGCTAACGGCGAAGGGAATATCCGTAAAAGAACAGACGGACGATGGGAACGCCGATACACTGTGGGCCATGACCCTGTGACCGGCAAGCAGGTATTCCAAAATGTCCTTGGAAAGACCCAAGCCGAGGTCAAGGCAAAACTCAAAAAGGCCATCGGCGACTGCAGCAAACTGGATTTTGCCAAAACCGGAAAATACGCCGTCGGGCAGCGGATGGATCTGTAGTTTGAAAATTACGCCAAACTCAAAGTGCGTCCCTCATCCCATACTGCAATTGAGATCTCTGTTCGTCACTGGTTATGGGTATCGATACAGGAAAAATGTCAAGGAGCTTCCGGGAACGCCTGATATTGTCTTGCGACCCTATAAAACTGTGATATTGATTCAAGGCTGTTTCTGGCATCGTCATGCCGGTTGCAAAGGAACGACGCCCCCAAACAAATGCTGAATTTTGGCAAAACAAGTTCGCGCATAACGTTGCAAATGATACGAAGAACAAAGCAGCCCTTGAGAGTACGGGTTTTCAAGTCATCATGTTATGGGAATGCGAACGGCTTTCTTCGTCTGCCGCCGACAAACGGTGATTTCCATCAACACGGTTTAACTTTATCGTTTTTTCATCGAAAGAAATATGTGCGATTTTATTTCTGTCACCTGCTTCGTGTTGAAAAACACTGATTTCAAAATCTCCAGCTTGGAATTTCCCCATTTTTCATTTCTCTGTATGGAGGCGAAAAAAGTGTTCACTTCATCGTAATTTTTATCTGTCTCCAGAGAAGCAGACAGCACCACTTCAGGGAAAAATCTGTACTCTCCCTTGTTTAAAAATGTGGCCATTTCGCCTTCGTGTTCTTCTATCAGTTTCCGTTGAACACTTGGGTTTTCCTTTGAAATCTTGCTTAATTCTTTGAAACTTGCAAAGCCGCGTAAGCAAAGAAGACCACCCATGGAATACTCTAATATTCCGCTCAGCTTAACCATAACCGCTACTCCTTCTCTATTCTGTAATTTCAGAGTGTTTAACTGCCTCGTCAATTTTGTACATCAGCATACTTGCAAACATCAACCGGCGCATAGCATCTTCGGCAGTTATTGTGATGTTGGCATGTGCTTTTGGATTGCGCAATGCGGACATAGCACCTGACAGCATATTCATGTACCCTAACTGGGTATTGTGCCCGGTATCATCCATACGTCTGCAAAATTCAATCATGGGATTATTATCGGAAAAGACCGTCGTCATTACTTTTGTTCTGTCCGGGATACTCTCACCCGGCTTTGATAATGCGTATAGTCTCTTTTTATTTCATCAAATGCGTCCTCTGCGGCGTTGGAATAATGCCCGTTCAAATATAACTGCTTAGAAACACGAGCAATCTGCGGATGGATAAGGCTCCAGGGGTTGTACTGCTCCGTGTTAGTGTTATTTTGCAGAGCTTTCAGTATTTCAACAATCTGGCCAAATACCCATGGGTTTATTGTGCCATAGCCAATAAAGAGCTGGTCTTTTAAGGTAAACAGTTCATTGCTAAAAAACGGATGCTCTTTACTAATGTCCACGGAAATCCGAATCAGTTCATTTTTAATTGCGGTAATATCGTCGGGATGCACAGGAATTGCTGTACAATTTGGCCGGCTTCCGACTGATTTCAGCCAGTCAAAAACTTGCGAAACTCTGTTAGCATATTCCGTCGCAAACCGCAAGATTATATCGCAAGTTTTTGCGATGAACCAGTTTGATTTTCCTTGCGCTATATACGCAAAATTGCATGGAAGCAACTGAGGGGATTTGAATTGCTACTGAGGGGATTTGAACCTTTGGAATCATCTGCTTCATTTTCTTCTTCATCAAAGGCAAGCCCTGTTTTGACAGCAAAAATGCGTTTTATAATGGCCTTTTTCCAAATTTTTCAGCTTCTACTCCCATTACTCTGTCGTTTGACAACTTCTTTGCAGAGCAAAGACCACACAAAAGTACACCAGCTTTTTCGGGATTTTTTCGGTGCCTGAAATGAAAAAAGAGCCCCGGTGCAGTAGTGTTGACCGCTCCGAGGCCCGGATTTACCCGTATTTTGCTCGTTTTTCGCCCATTTTGCCCGAAAATATGAAAAAACCCCACTTTTGCCTTGGTAGACAAAAGTGGGGTCTTTCGTGGTGAAGGTGAGCAAAGTCGAATGTTAAAATCGCTGTCTCATCAGTATTGTTTCACATACTCTGTCCGTAATAATGCCCCTGTCGCGCTCAGCGTAATAGGTCAAAAGCGGGGCAAGTTCGGCGCGGATTTCCGGCCGTGTTAGCTTCGACATGCGGAGCTGATACCCGTACAGGCTGCGGACGGTTCCGATCTGCCGGTTGAAGGTCGTATTGAACGGTCTTGCTCGCTGGACGGCGATCAGCGCCTTCGGGTCTATGTCCATGGGGGACATCTGCACATTTGACAGCAGCCCTGCGCCGTTATCGAAAATCGGACAGTAATCATATTTTCCGTTCTGCTCCAAAACAGCGATGTTATTCAAATGCCGGTCATCGTTGAGGAACAGCGCGTCTACTTCGAAAAGCAGGGTCAAATACTTCGGGAAAAGCTCCAAGCCGGTAAATTCTGCTGTGGTCTCTGCCAGATACGCAATGCGCTTTTTGTCGCTGGTCTGCCGGGCAAGGATGTCTCTTAATGGCACGGTACCAGTTCTCTTGAAAAGATGGCTCAGCGTGATGATTGACTGACCGGGCTTTAGGAAATTTACGCTGCTGCATCCGGTACGCTCTCTGTCGTGGACATTCATGCGCTCCATCTGATACTTCGTAAAACGGAACGGTGTATCCTGTTCGATGTTGCTGCGCTCCAACAGGCGGGAGATCAGCGTTTCCGTCAGTGCTTCATAGCCGAACTGATCGAGCTTATACCACCGGCCGCCGTCGCACCATTTCTCCTGATTGCCCTTGGAGGAAGTCTCTGTAATTTTCTCGTTGGTCACAAACTTTACGCTCATCAATCAATCACCTCTATCCACTGGTCATCCTCCGCCATGCGGCCCTGGGTGCGCTTTATAATCTCCAGCGGGTTATATTCATCCATTCCCAACGCTTCCAGATACTCACGGATTCCTGCCCTCTCCCGCGGTACACAGCGTTCCTCCAGAAATGCCATAAAATCATCCCAGGTCGGCATGGTATTTTTTCCGAAGGCTGTCTTTACTAAATTGTCCGTATAATTCTCGATGCAGACAGTTTTATCTGTGAAGTCCGCGAAAATCCGCGTGCATACCTCACGCCCATCATGATACATAAATGTCTTCAGCTCATGGTCCTTGCTGAAGTTCCGCCACACGAACTTCGACATATCCAGCTGGCGGGAAACAATAATCCTGTCGCCTTCAAAGGTCAGCTCCACCTCACGGTCGTCCTCGTTTATACCCATTGCTGCGATCCATGTGGAAGGAATTGTCAGTTTATATGTCTTTGCGCCCTTACCGGCGGTTCCTCCGGCAGCGCTGATACTTACCTTTGCCAGTCTCTTTTCCATGGTATCACCTCTGATGTAATTATATATCATTCGGTACGAATTATCAATATTTTTATTTAAGTTAACCTATCTTATTTTTCAGCGTGTTTTAGCCTATTTTTAACGCAAAATCTGGGGATTACGGTTCAAATCCACCCTCCGCTAACTTTTTCCGACTACTTTGCTCCGTGCATTTGCCCCAAAAGGTGCGCGGGATTTTTGGCCTGAAAACGCAGAAAACCGGCCTCGGTCTGGCTGTGATCGCCATTTCAAAGCCGGTTTTCTCTGGTTTTACAGTATTTTGGGCCGTTTTTGCTCTAAAAGCGAGAAAATTGCCTGATTTATCTGGTAGACAAATCAGGCAACTTATTTGGCGGAGAGTAAGGGATTCGAACCCCTGTGGCGTTGCCGCCTAACGGTTTTCAAGACCGCCCCGTTATGACCGCTTCGGTAACTCTCCAGATATGCAGATAGAGAAACAAGACGCCGATGACCGGCGTCTTGTTTTTGGCGGAGAAGGAGGGATTTGAACCCTCGCGCCGCTTATCACAGCCTACTCCCTTAGCAGGGGAGCCCCTTCGGCCACTTGGGTACTTCTCCAAGCCGAATTCCATTTCCAATATGGACGCGCGGCCAGCG
>ERZ791868.1042-NODE-1042-length-16822-cov-2.640842_pt1 | contig 16822 bp, 29 predicted proteins | sample MGYA00510281_ERZ791868 | MGnify/ENA primary metagenome ERZ791868 (study PRJEB30046, sample SAMN00792046) | human gut metagenome | study: EMG produced TPA metagenomics assembly of the A metagenome-wide association study of gut microbiota in type 2... | reverse complement strand
TAGACATTAAAGATATATATACATTTGACCAACAGAGATGGAACAGTGTATTGCTATATATTTACAGTCAAGTGTTTAAGCCACATAAAAATGACGGAATAGTTAGAAGGTATAACGAGAAGAGTAACATAGATTACAGTAACAGAGAGTTAATTGATAATGTATGTGATATATATATAGCTATGTGTTATGAGTACTCAAAAGAAGTGTCAGTAATGGGATTTAGTAAGATGACTGGAATACATATAGACACGTTATATCAATGGGTGAATAGCTCGGAAGTTGAGCGCGGTTCGTCCGAGGTAACGAAAAGATTGCAAGCCGAACGAGAAGAGTCTTTGAGTAACAAATTGGCATCCGGAAAAGGAAACCCAGTTGGAATCCTCGGCATACTAAACAGGCATTATGGCTGGAACATGGGACAGCCGAGAGGGCAGACAGCAACGCAGAAAGCACCAGATCTTCCGGGAATGGCTCAAAAATACCTCGGAAACGAAGAGCCGGTTAAAAATGAACCTGTACCGTTGGAACTTCCGCAAGCTGATTTTTAACACAATTCATATTAATTTTCAGACAATTCGATGTTGAAAAGTAACAAAATCAACATAATGTATACGCAACAAAGCAACACACAACATATAGTACCATATATGTTGGACAAATATGCATTTATCCAATAGATACATATGTTCGATTTGGCTCGGCGTTTATGCAGGACCCGGGGCGGGGGTCTATAGAAAAAGAATCCCCCCGGCTCAACTCACCCCCTCAAGCAAAATTTTTTCAAAAAGGACTTATCGTCATGAATACTCAAAGTTTAAGTGTAGCAGCAGGGAGGTAACAGAAATTTTTATGGAACACGCAATAGAAAACTTAAAAGCAACAGTAGAGTCTACCGGTCAGACTGTTACTGGAAGATTGATATTTGCTCAAGTTATTGTTCAGACTCAGGCAGTACAGTATTCGCATGATGTCAACGGAAAAATGTCTAAAATTGGTTTGATTTCTCGATTTGAGAGTGATGAACCACTGGAAATTATGAACGACAAGTTTACGGAAGTAGTGATTCCGGAGATTGGCTTTCGGTTCGAGGCATATATCGGTTGCAAGATACTGATAGGCGTAGAGCCATTGAAGGAATTACCCGAATTTTTGAAAGAGGTGCTAAATGACTATTTATGATGATGTTAAACCGATTCCAATAACATACCATGTTGTAACAGAGAGTGATGAGTATCGTGTAACGGGTAAGCGCTGTGAAATTGCTCAGGATGATGGAATTATCCTTTTCCTAAATGACGATTCAGTACAAGCAATGTTTCGACTTGAAGATGTGAAAATGTTTTGGAGGATTATTTGATGGGTGAAAAGGATAAAAATTGCAGATATACGCTGATTGTAGATGATTTAATTCAAGACTTTTCAGGAAGTCTTGTTGATGATGCTGAAATGAAAATAGGCAATGGAGAAAAAGATAATGAGTTTAATTTATCAATAAGTTTCGATACAGATTCTTTGAAAGATACATTTACTTGGAAAATTTTGTTTGGCTCAAATAATTGGCGTAAATTTCATGGATTTAAAATGCGGAGGAATAAATGGTTAAGAAAATTAAACAGCTGTTCTGTAAACATGCAGCAGTGACTTATGCTGGTTCCAGCTTGGTTCGTCAGGATGATGGATCGTGGAGAACAGCTCATAAATGGAAATGCAAGAAATGTGGAAAGGTGATTCAGAATGACAAAAATTAGAAATTTTATTGCATGGTTGCTTTTGATAGGTGGATTTGTAGGCGGCTTCTATTTCGGTGCATACAAAATGCTTTATAATCCAATCATACATGCTTGTATATATCACGATATCGGCGGGTTGACTTCAACCATAATTGCCAAAACAATATTTACCTGCTTATGTTCGTTACCTGTTTGGTGCTTATGGTCATTTGCAGGTTTGATGGCATTCAGTGTCGTTAGTGAGTACGATTAGTCAGTAAAGACTTTAAAATCTAGTGCAACGCACGGCACGATAAATATTGCTGCTAACCGTCAGATGGCGGTTATTGGTGGATATGCAATAGGAAACGCAAGCCGACTGTAAATCGGTTCCTTCGGGTTTGTAGAGTTCGAATCTCACTCCACCAACTTCATTTACTCGGAACCACACCTTCAGGCAGGCGCAGGGTTGAATTTGTGAGCTGAGTATCTAAGAATTGCGCCATCGCATGCCACATTCCCATAATGGTATTGGAGATGGTTGCTAACCATTCGGTCGGAAACGATTTGGAGGTTCGAATCCTCCATGTGGCGTCGCAGTCGAGTGAAACGGATAATCACATATGGCTCATACCCATAAAATAACGGGTTCGACTCCCGTGACTGCAATTTCTTGAGTTTGGCTGTTCTCAAGATAGTTTTTCTCCCCAAAGTTTTTGGTAAGTCGATTTCAGGTAAAAACAGCCGCTTTGCTGTAATGTGCAGTAACGAGATACAAGATTAGTTGTCGTAGCTCAATTGGATAGAGCAGTTGATTACGAATCAACAGGTTTTCGGTTCGAGTCCGAATGGCAGCTTTAGACAGTAAGAGATTAAAAAATCTTGCTGTCGTGCAGGTCGAGTTTAATTCGGTCTGTTGAAACATGATTAACTCAGTGCAGATAGATTTTTCATTCTTGCTGAGATGCAATGGTAACGAGATATGCTTGTTCGAGATATTGGATAAGCTGATTCTTTCCACTGGAAGTGATTCTGGTGGTGGAGATGGAAAACATCAACAATGCCGTGCAGTGTATCATCATAGAGAAGTCAAATGCAGAATCCTTGTGGTCGGCGAATAATAGACGTCTGCTGTGCAGAAATAATCCATTTAGTTCGTGGTGTGAGAGACTACCAATAGAGATGGAAATTCTCAATAAGCTGATTTGCCTTGAATCTGAGAAATCAGAGTATAACACAAGAAATTCGTTAAAGTAGCGGTATGGCAAAGTTTGATTTGGAAAGAAGAATGTTTCAAGGATAAGAGAAAACATTACAAACAATTCTGAAAGAACCGTGAAATTTGTAGGTATCAATCCTATGTGTGCTTTGACCGTGGTAGGAAGCCAAGAGTCGCTCTCGAAAGCTCAGACCTATCATCACAGTGGCAGAATATGACTTTTACCATGATTGAATAAGGGGAAACCCTAATCATGTTTCAAATTAACGTACATGCGAATAAGGGAAACTTGTTCGCATATTGGCATGTAGCTCAGTGGTAGAGCAACTGGCTTATATCCAGTGTGTCGCAGGTTCGATTCCTGCCTTGCCGATTTCGATTAAGGAGAGTGATTACGAGATGATACCAATATTAAAATTTTTACGTCCTGCTGTGTACAAGGAAGAAAAGAGAACAATAATAACCGGGATTACTCAGTATGTGGTATTTAAGATAAGTTTTCCCGAAAAGCGTGTAATAATGCCTTCTGATATTTTGGTCAAGCCATTTGGAACAAATATGGGAACAAAGGATGTTATTACATATTCAGAAGAATATATACCGAAAGTTGTTTATGCGTTAAAGGTGAAATCAAAAATAAGTGGCAATAAATCACTTTACGGAGATGAACTGTATGCCAACGCAGAAAAGCAGAACCGAGAAGAAATAAACTTTTTTATAGAGCAAGCCATCTATAAATACAAGAAAGATCACAATATAACCGGGAATGTCCATTACGAAGTTGAAAAATATGAACTAGTAATGGAGCAAGAATACGAAAGCGAAGAAGTTAAATACATGGTGAAAGTAGCAAAATGAAAGGAGATAAAACGATGACATTTAAAGAAGCATTTGAAGCAATGAAACATGGGGCAAAGGTAAAACTTCCATCATGGGCTGGATATTGGTTTTGGTGTATTCCGGCACAATCAATTCTGATGCATACAAAAGATGGTAAGGACATTGATGTCCGTAGCACAGAGTGTGTAGATTACACATTTACAAATATTTGTTCCGATGAATGGATTTTTGCGGATGACACGAACTGTCCGGCACTTGGAGGCATGAATACATTTTCATTTCACGAAGCTATGAAGCAGGTGAAGAACAAGAAACGTGTAAGACGATTAACATTTGAGGCAGACACATTCTTGCAACTTGCACAAGCTACTTTCGGAGCTTGCCTTGATGGTAAAAGGGAAGACAAATTTAATAGCGAGGAATACTCAATCATAAAAGCATGTGAATCTAAAAATGATTCTTATTACACAAAATGCGAGCAGTATGTACCGACACAAGCGGATATGCTTGCAGAAGATTGGGTGTTTGCGGAGTAGCAAACAATGATGACTAAAATACCTAATCCGTTAAAAGCTTATGTTGAGAAAACAGGGCAGAAAGTAACCGGACTTCTTGAATTTCATTCTGTATGTGGTAACAAAATAGATGGATTTATTCCGGAATTTCAAGTAAATCAACTGGGAGTAATACCGTTTTCCGGCTTCTCAAATATAACCGTCGGCAATATTACATTCAGTGTTTATTGCGGTGACGGCTCGTTTATAGGTAGAGAACCGATAGCAGCGGAGGTGCTTTATGAATTTAGCAAAAATCTTCGATTTGGTGAAATGTAGTCGTAACAGTATCCCGTGTAATGCTGATATATTGACGATTGAAGATGCCAGGAATAAATATAAAGATTATCAGTATGCGGTAGTGAACGCGTTGAACGGTATTCCGGTTTGGATATGTAAAACAATTGAAGATGCTAGGGATACTATTGAAGAATGGCAACCGTATTACTATATACCACTTTTGATTGTTAACTTATGGAAGAACGAGGAGAATACGATGAAGATATGTGATGTTGTAAGGCTGTGTAAGACCTATGGAGAGAATACAACTTTAGCAGAATTGCAAAAAAGAAATACAGGGAAATAAAATCCATAAATGTCCAAAGTGTAGCGGGACTGGTAAAATCACAAAGAAGCGCAATAAAGCTCAGTACTGGGAATGTTGCGATGATTACGTGTATTACGATGTGGAATGCGACCTTTGCAACGGACAAGGATATACAGAACATATGTATAAACCTAAAATGATTCAAGACGGATGGGAAAAGGAGAATTAAATATGAAGAAGGCAATGTTAAGTCAGCCGATGGGCGGAAAGACAGACGAAGAAATAGTAGAAACAAGGGAAAGAGCGATCAAGGTACTTGAGGCAAAAGGGTATGAAGTCGTAAATACTCTCTTTACAGATGAATGGTACAGTCATGAGAATATGGAAAAGCGCGGTGTAGTACAGATTCCGTTGTGTTTCCTTGCGAAGTCTCTTGAAAATATGTCTCTGTGCCACACAGTATACTTCTGTAAAGGCTGGGAGAATGCAAGAGGATGTAAGATCGAACACAATGCTGCGGTTGCGTATGGTTTGGATATTATTTATGAGGAGGCTTAATCATGATTATCACAGGAATGGATCACTTTCAGAGTGTATGTAAAAAGAAACTTGTTGAATGGTATCATGAGCATAAACCGGAGGTTGAGATTGATTTAAGCAATGTGTTTATCGTATGGAGCTGTAAGACATTACAGAATTATAAGTGCCTTGCTTCAACCGACATTAGCGGTGATGGTATCTATGCTGAATATACATACAACGGGGACAAACAGGCGCTGTATGAGGATGTGTATGGAAAGATTGAAAACAACTGTCATACGGAGGAATAGGTAAATGAAAAGTAATTGGAAAGTAGCTTTAATTGCATTGGGTGGTGTTGTTGCAGTAGTTTTAATGTGCGTATTTGGAGTATACAGCTCGCAGAATAGGGCTATTGCAATGGAAGAGCAAGTAAAGACGGCACAGTCGGATATCAAGGTGCAGGAAAAACGAAGAGTTGACCTTGTTTATAACCTTGCTGATTGCGTAAAACAGTATGATTCGCATGAGGCAGAAACATTGAAAGCTGTTGTTGATGGAAGAAGTCAGGCTGGAGATATTGAGAATGTTACTACAGCTATCTCTGCTGTCAGTGAAGCGTATCCAGAGTTGAAGTCGAATGAAAATTACAAGCAGCTAATGAACGAGCTGTCGATCACAGAAAATATGATTGCTGAATACCGAAGTAACTTCAATAAACAGGTGAAGCGGTACAATCGTTATGTGCGTAAGTTTCCAACAAGCATTTTCTTAAATATGACTGGGTATGAGAAACAGGCTTATTCTTATCTTGAATACGATGTATCAGAAGATGCACCACAAGATTTGTTCGGAGATAAATAAATGGAGATTACGAAGCGTGAAGTCTTAGCAAGTGTATCTATCGTGGCTGTAATGCTTTTGATTGGATTTCTTATATCAGGCAAGATTCAAAACAGTATTATGGATAATAATGAAAGATACAATAAGGCTGTTAAGATTGAGGATGAAGAACTTTTCCGATATGGGATGGACACAAACGTTGGGGATGCTTTTGTATATGGTGATTTAAAAGCAGTTGATACAGTTACTTATCCAGAAATCGGTGGTGAATATATCTTTTGCAAAAAAGTGGAAGAGAGATATGAGCGCCATAAAAGAGAAGTGACAAGGAAAGATTCTAACGGAAAAGAATACACAGATATAGAAGTGTACTATGAATGGGAGACAGAAAATGCAGAGTCATTACATGCGAAAAAAATTGAATTTTGTGGTTCAATATTCCCTTACGGCAAGATAGATTTGCCTCATTCAAAACACATAAAAACAATTCCAGGAGATAAGGTGTACAGTTGGGAGTCTGGTGAACGCGTAAAAGTGCGATTTGTGTATTACGGAGTAAGTACAAAGTATAAAGGTTCGATTTTCGCAAACCTTAAAGACGGAACTATACCAGATGGAACCTCGTTCTATAAAGATTACACGCTTGAAGATATTGTGAAAAGATTTGAAACTGATGGCACAGTATTTTTAATTTTATTTTGGATTTTCTGGATTGGATTGATTGGAGCTGTTGTATATGGATTTTATTATTTGGATAATGAGTGGTTAGAGTAATGAAACAGATAAAAGAAAATTGGTATTACTGTCCGGCTGGTCATAAGACTGGACAGCGGATAGAAGAACATTCAAATATTGAGAATACGCCGATATGGTGTAAGCACTGTAAGAAAGCGTATTATCCGGTGATTAAGGATGGGAAGATAAATGAGAAAAAGTAAAATAATCATATGTACCATTATAGTAGCGATGGCAAGCATTTTCCTTGTTGCTTGCGGCGGTCACGGAGAGAGTTCGGCACAATCAAAAACTGGAACAAAAACACTTAACGGGAGTTATGTATACGAGTGGATTGACAAAGATACTGGTGTGCATTATTGGATATATAGTGAAACCAGTGGTTATGCTGGACATGGAGGTATAACGCCAAGATTGAATGCAGACGGAAGCGTAATGGTAACAGTTGAATAATTAAGTGCTAGAGCCTAAGAGCCAGAGCCGATATTTGTGAGAAATTGCAGATATTGGCTCTTTTTTATTTTGGAGGAAATTGATTAAGTGATATCTGGAAGAAACAAGAGGATTATAAACGCAATAAAGAGAAAGCCTGTGTGCTGCGAAACTCTGCGTGACCTTTTCGATATGGCAAGAGCTGTATACAAAGAGGACAATGCAGAGCTTTCTTACTGTCTGAAAATCACTAGCTATATAAAACAAGTTATTCCGCTTCTTGAAAAGTCGGATGCATTAAATGGCTTGTACTGGGATGTCCTTTTGTGGGAAGCTCCGAACCGATTTGAAAGTTTCTTGCTGTATATGGAAAAGAACAGACCGTACAAGAAGAAATTTTATGAGCCTAGAATGAATCCACTTAGTATTGTTGCTCAAGACTTGCAGGACTTGGAAGATGGCAAATACGACTTCTATGGATTGTCTATGCCACCCCGTGTTGGTAAGAGTACTATTTGTATTTTTTTCTATGCGTGGATAATCGGTAAGCGTCCGTCAAGCCATAATGCCATGAGTGGTCACAGTGGTATTCTTGCAGATAGATTCCATAATGACTTGATTAAGCTAACAGAAAATGAAGAGTATACATTCCATGAAATTTTTCCGGATGTTCAGCTCGTAAGTAAATCATCAGAAAAAAATGAATTGTATTACGATGCAGTTGAAAGTTTTGCAACTACAACCTGCCGTGGTATTGATGGTACATGGACTGGTGCCGTAGATATTAGTGAAGATGGATATCTTTACGTGGATGACTTAGTGCGCGATCGTAAAGAATCTCTAAGTTTGAAGCGTTTGGATGGAAGATATCAGGATTATCTGAATATCCTTGTTGACCGAAAAAACGATGGTTCAAGGGAATTGATGGTTGGTACACGATGGAATGTTGCTGACCCATTGGGAAGAATCGAGAAGCAGTACAAGAATAATCCACGATACAAATTTAGGAAAATTCCAGCACTTAATGAAAAGGGCGAATCCAACTTTAATTATCCTGTACATGGTTTCTCAACAGAATACTACCACAATATGCGTGACAGACTCGATAAAAATGAGTGGATGGCTAAGTTTATGCAGACTCCATTTGTCAGAGAAGGATTGCTTTTCCCGGCAGATGGTTTGAGATATTACAATGGCATACTGCCGGAAGGAGATCATAGAGTCGTTGGCGCATGCGATGTTGCGTGGGGTGGTGGAGATAGTTTATCAATGCCTATCGGTTACGAATATCCGAATGGAGATGTATACATACCATCATGGATATTCAATAAAGGTCCGAAAGAAGTTACAATTCCGCTTGTTACTGGAAAAATCATTGGAGAACGACTTACAGAAATACAATTCGAAGCAAACAATGGTGGCGATATGTATTCCGATAAGGTGAGTTCAGAACTGGAAAAACATAATTACCACTGTAGTTGCTCTTACAAAAAAGCTCCAGGCAACATGGAGAAAATGACGAAGATGATTGCTTACTCTGGAGACATAAAGAAACATTTCGTATTCTTGGATCCTGATTGTCAAGACCAGGAATACAGTGATGCGATGGATGAATTGAACATGACTGTACAAATTGGTGATAACGAACATGACGATGCTGGAGACGGAATTACGCAGTTAGCAATGAAAATATATGGGGATATTGGCGGACCGGCATCAATTGTTCAAAGTCCGGTTTAAGGAGGATGGTTGAAATGAAAATTACTAGGAGAGATATTGCAAACTATAAATTGCTAAGAGTCCTTCTTGAAAAGGACAAAAGGAAACTTGATAGGTATATAGAAAAACGTCCGTCTGGATTTTCTGGAAAAGTATACGGCTCAAATCAAAGTTTTCCTTATCAAGCGAGAGGATTTACTGTTGGTGGCTGTACTGATTCTGAAATGCGACAAGTAAAGGAATGGGAAGCTAGATGCCGTGAAATGGAAGTAAAGGTGCAAGAAGATATTCAGAAATTGAATGAATTAGAACTTGCTATTGATACGCTTATCGTAAATTGCAAAGACATTCAGGACAAGGCTATATTGGAATATACAAAAGATGGACTATCTCAACAGGAAATTGCATTTAAAATGAGAATTGACCAATCTGTAGTGTCAAGAAGATTAAAAAAATACGTTTCAGACTAAAGTTGCATAAAAAACATAAAATACGGGGGTATAATTATAATCGAAGAAATTGTAATTCGTTCATTTTTAAGAATTGGGCCTTGCGCACATAGTTGCGTAGGGCTTTTTTCTTTGCAAATTTAAAGGTAGGTGAGATTCGGTGTCTGAGGAAAGTAAAGAAGCATATGTGTACCCGGAATTATCTGGCAGACGCCGGATTTATTCTGATGTAGAGAGCGTTACGCAAGAAAATATTTTTGAAGTGCTTGAAAAAGCAATGGCAACCCATATGGAAAATGTTGATGAAATGGTTCTCCTTATGCGATATGAAAAAGGATATCAGCCACTTGTAAGAAAAAAGATTATTCGTAAAGAGGTTGATATTAAAGTTTCAGACAATCTAGCGAACCAGATTACTGAATTCAAACTAGGTTACGTTTGGGGACAACCTATTACATATGTCCAGCGTGGAAACAAAGATTTGAGAAAATCTACGGATAATCAGAATGACTTGCAGGACGATGGCATTTCCATGTTGAATGAATTGAATGATTCAGAATATGCATTTTCGAAAGACCAAGAGCTAGGAAGATATGTTGAAATCAATGGCGTAGGATATCAATTTGTTGATATTAAAAAAAGCTACAACGGGCTTGCACCATTCGACCTTGCAACATTGAATCCATTATTTACGTTCTGCATCTATCGAAACTCTGCATTGCAAGAAAAACTTGCAGGAGTAACCTTCCGAAGAACAGAGAACGGAACAGTTTATTATACAGTATTTACACCAGATACACGATATGAAATTAAAGATATGCGTAAGATTACAAATGGTGACAAGGTGAAAGAACCGTGGTCGTTCATGCAGCGAAATGGTGAAAAGAACCCACTCAAGAAGATTCCAATTGTCGAATTTAATCGTTCAGCAGATAGAACAGGATGCTTTGAGCGTCAGATATCCGATATGAATGCATTGAATGTGGAAGTGTCTGATTTCGCAAACAGTGTCGCACAGACAACACAAGAGGTATTTTTCGGAGTTGGTTTTGATTTCCCGAAAGGAGAAGATGGTAAGGTGCAAGCTCCGGTCGGCGGACAGTGGATTATTGCTAAGAATGCGGGAAACGGTGGAACTCCAACATTAAAGGCCATTTCCAGTACATTTGATTATCAGGGCGTGCAAGAAAATATTGTGAGTAAGCGAAACACGATTCTGCAAAAAGCTTATGTTCCAATTCAGACTGACCCGGGCGGTGGTTCAACTGGTTCAGCTATGAATATGTCTTCTGGTTGGAGTGCTGCGGAAAACAGTGCTTGTAAGGAAGAACAGATTTTGAGACGTGGAAAAGCAGAAATCGTTGAGCTTGAAATGATTGCAATCAAGGAAACGAGTTTCATTCCTTATAACAGTCCGCTTCGTTCTTTGGAGTTTTCGGACATCAAACCGAAATTCATTCGTAACAAAACTTATGACCTTGCTACAAAAGTAAATTCAATGGTTGCAATGATTAAGGCGGGCATAAATGGTCGTGTTGCAATGGAACAAGTTGATTTGTTCCCGGATGTTGCGCAAGCATGGGCTGACAGTAAACAGACTGTCGAGGCTTTTCAGAAATCATTGATTCAGAAAGGCGAGCCGCAGAAAGAAAAGGAACGAGTCATGTCCGATTTGTCTGATCAGACTGAAAACTCTCCAATTCTTGATGGAATGAATACGGGTGATGCAGATGTTCACGAATCTTAGTTTTGATGAATTGAATGCGCTTGTGAAAAATGAGCGCAGCATGCCATTTAAGAAGTATTTCGGAGAAATGAATCTTTCGGAAGAAGAGAAATTCGAAAGGATTCGGATGGCAGAAGAGCTGGAAGAGAATTTCATCGTCACAATGACGCTTCTGTTTACAATGACTCAAGCGAATAAAATCGACTATGAGATTATCAGGAAACAAATTGAAGATTCTTATTTGGAAACGCTTAGAAAGTATACGAGTGTGGATAAATACTTGGAAACATATGTTAAGAGTTTTTCCTACGATGTCATAGACAGCACAAAAAGCCATAAGAATGAGACTTATTACTATTCATCTGATAGGGCAAGGTTTATGGCTGAAAACGAAGTAAATACGGCAATAAACCACGCTAGATATATGGAAGCTGTGAATAGTGGAAAGACAATGAAGCGGTGGGAATCAATTATTGATGAAGCTACCAGAAAAGACCATAGGGAAATAAATGGAAAATACATTCCAATTGGACAGGCTTTCCATGTTGGAGATTCATGGATGATGTTTCCAAAAGACACATCATTAGGTGCATCTGCGAATCAGATTGTGAATTGCCGTTGTATAGTAATTTATTTTTAGAAATTACAGCTATAGCGCATAGCTGTTTTTCATACATGGCACAGAGAAGTGCCTTATCAAACGCGAAAGACAGAGAAGTCTATAATCGCGAAATGTAACTGATGAGAGAGAACTCTAAACGCGAAGAAAGGAACGTGTAAATTATGGAAGATAACAAAAACCTTGAAGTACAGGGACAGCAGAATCAGGATCCGGATAATACTCCGGAAGAGAAAGAGCCTACTGTAGAAGAACTGATGGCACAGTTAGCGCAGGAAAGAGCCAACAGCGCAAAATTGCAGAATGACTACAACAAAGCATCTACTGAAGCGGCAAACTACAGAAAACAACTTAAGGCTAAACAGACTGCCGAAGAGCAGGAGGAAGAGGCTAAACGAGAGGCAGAAGAGGAACATAAGAAATATGTTAAAGGACTTGAGGATACAATCAAGAGGACTAATGCGACTAATCGTTACCTTGCATTTGGAATGTCCCCTGAAATGGCTAAAGATACTGCCGAAGCAGAGCTCGCAGGAGACATGGAAAAAGTCACTGAACTTATGGGAAAACACAATGCCGAGAAGATTAAAGCCGCGGAGGCTGAATGGCTCAAGAGTAGACCGCCAGTAAATGCTGGACAGGGAGAAGGAGAAGAAACTGATTTATTCCTAAAAGGTTTTAATGGTTAATCTTCCTTGCAATACCGGGCATGTAAAGATGTGTTCGCTAATTTCAAAGAGTTAGAAAAGGAGAATTTAAAATGGCTGTTAATTACGCTGAGAAGTATTCACCAGTGGTGGATGAAAGATTTAAACTTGGGATGCTGACATCAGCACTCGTAAACTATGCATACGACTGGATCGGAGTAGAAACTGTAAAAGTATATTCCGTTCCAACAGCAGATATGAACGATTACAAGCTCACAGGAGCAAATAGATATGGTACACCAGCAGAACTTGATAATGAAAAACAGGAAATGACACTTACGAAAGACCGTTCTTTCACATTCACAATTGATAAGAAGAGTGAAGACGACACAATGGGAGTTATGGCAGCGGCCGCAGCACTTCGTAGACAGATTGATGAAGTTGTTATTCCGGAAGTAGACACTTACAGAATTTCAAAGCTTGTTGCTGGCGCAGATGTAGCAAACATTGTTAAGGATGTTGCAGTAACAAAGGCAAACGCTTACGAGAAGTTCCTTGCAGTGCAGGAAATTCTTGATAATAAGAAAGTTCCTGTAGGTGGAAGAATCTGTATGTGCACACCTGGTTACTACAATATGCTGAAACTGGACGAGGCATTTACTAAAAAAGGTGATATGGCAACAAAAATCGCAATCAACGGACTTGTTGGTGAGGTTGATGGTGTTTATGTTATTAAAGCTCCGGCTTCTTACTTCCCGAAAAACGTAAACTTCCTTATCACAAATCCAATTGTTATGCCAGCACCGATTAAGCTGACAGAGTACAAAATTCATGATGATGCACCGGGAATCTCTGGTAGCCTCGTAGAAGGTCGTATTCGCTATGATGCATTTGTTCTTAATCAGAAGAAAGATGCTATCGGTGTATGCCAGAATCCTGAAGGCTAGGAGTGATCGAAATGTTTACATTCGAAAAAGATGGCGTGAGAATGAGTGTGGAGTCTGATATTCAGGCTTCCGCATTTCTCTCTTGCGGTTGGAAACGTGTTGAAGAAACTGTAAAAAAGGCACAGGCAACAGAGTCTAAGCAAAAAACAGTGAGACAGACAAAGAAATAGGTGTTTGAGGATGGACAAGTTGATTGAAGAGATATATGAGGATTTAAAAACTGAATTGGGTATATCGGAAGAATCTGATTTATCCATTCTGAGATCGAAGGTGAAAAATGCCTATAGAGAAGTTAAGAGGAAACGGAATTATCCAGATGATTACAGCGAACAAGCTATAAACAGAGATATTGAGAAATATTTTCCCAATATCCGGAAATTAGCTTTGTATGATTACAACCAAATTGGCGTTGAGGGTGAAATATCCCATAGCGATAATACTGGAACCCGTACATGGGATTCCAGAGAAAAGTGTCTTGAAGGAGTTGTTGCTATATGCACAGTGATTTAAGAAAGGTTTAGGTGATCCGATTATCTCCCGTCTACTGGGTTAAGTGGAAAGAAGATTGTGCGTGACCATATTGTTGAAGTCAACAAAATGGTCGCAGGGATGCGTGCGCAATAAAGGTGGAGGGATAGCGCATTGAGAAACTTAAAGAAAAACACAAAGAAATTATGGTATTCAAATTACAGCGGGAAAATTCCAATATTGGATGAAAACGGAGATAAGACAGGTGACTACGAAAGTGGTTACACTGTTCCGATTTCATTTTTGGCTACATTATCAGCTAGTAGAGGAAATGCATATGCTGATATGTTTGGAACGAATATTGATTACACAAGAACGCTGTCGACAGTAGAGAAGCTTCCAATTAGAGAGGAATCTCTTATCTGGGTAAACGAACCGGCAATGAATCCAGATGGTACAGTAGATAGTGAGTCAGCCGACTATTCTGTGACTGGTATTGCAGAATGTTTAGTTGGTGTAGTTATTGCCTTGAAAGCGAGGAAGAAAAATGCGTAAGTACACAACTGGATTATCAGCAAGCGGTTTTAGAACATTGGCAAAAGAAATCCGCAAGTACAAAAATGGATTGCAAGAGAAATGTGAAGAGTTTGCATATAGGATGGCAGAAGAGGGCGTTGCAATCGCACAGTTAAAAATAGCAGATAAAGACGCAATTTACACAGGAGAATTGTTAAGCAGTATGAATCTTGAGCAAGGAGACATTATTTACAATGGAGCATCTTTTTGTATTTATACTGCATGTCCTTGGGCTGCTTTTGTTGAATTTGGTACTGGTGTGAAAGGTGATGAGAATCCACATCCAGATACTTCAATTGCTAATTGGAAGTATGATGTAAACAATCATGGCGAGCAAGGATGGTATTATTTTAAGGATGGTAAATGGCACTGGACAAATGGTATGCCTTCTCGTCCATTCATGTATGAAACAGCGCAGTATTTAAAAAATATGGAAGTGATTTCACGAATTGCAAAGGAGGTGTTTGAGGATGATTGATGCATCAAATAGGGTGTTAAGCAATATTAGTGCATATTTGCCTTGTAAAAACGTGTCAAATTATTCCAGTAAAACACCACCGTCATTTCCTGCTGTATCTGTAGTTCAGATAGATAATGCGGATGCTTGCATGGATTTGGAAAACAATGAAAATGCTGTAAGGTCTGTAATTGAAATTCAGTGCTATTCAAACAAGAATATCACAGAAGCGAAGAATATTATAAATCAGTGTTGTGATGCTATGCGAAAGATGGGATATCGGCGTTCATACGGACCGAAGCCTATCGGAAACGCAGAAGACACAAATATATATAGAACGGTGGCGAGATTTAATCGTCTTGTTTCATCCGTTAATAATATAGCAAAATTTTAAATTTATACCGGATACCAATAAGGGTGGTATTCGCTGACCGCATTAGTTAGCGGTAGAAAGGAAGAGAAAATGGCTGCAGAAGAAGTAAAAGCATTAAGTACCATAAATACAGTGTTAAAGGCAGGAGATACAGGAGCTGCTCTTGAAAAATTATGTAAGATTAAGTCTTATCCAGATTTGGGCGGTACTCCTGAGAAAATTACAGTAACTGATCTTGAGGATGAAGATGAAGCATCTGTTCCGGGCGTTCGTGCTGCTGACGACATGGAGTTTACAGCAAACTATACGCAAAAGACTTACAAGGCTGTAAAAGCAAAAGAAGGCAAGAAGCAGGTATTTGAATTGAATTTTGGAGTTAATGGAGCGGACGGACAGTTCTCTTGGACTGGTTATCTTAGCGTGAAAGTTAGCGGCGGTGAAGTTAATGGTTCTCGTGATATGGTAATTTCTATCACAAGAGATTCTAAAATTACTGATGAAGCTGCGTCAAAAGCCTTTCCCGCAGTATAGTCCTTTGGAAGATAATGAAGGAAACTGCATATTAGATGTAGAAGGCTATTAGATTTTATTGAAAAATTATTAAAAATAGGAAGAAGGACGAGTCACTTCGGTGGCTCGTTTTTTATGTCTTTTTCGGAGGAATAACAAAATGGTGAAAGTCAAAATTAATAACAAAACATACAACGTAGGAGAATTGGAGTTTAAAGATTATTCGCATATCGAAGAGCAGGGATTTTCGATTGTAGATGCATTTGCAAAAAATCAGTACATGTTAATCGCTATGGGGTTTACATGTGTTGTGCTTAATTGCGATAGAGAACGTGCAGAAGAGGTTATTCAGCAACATGTTCTTGGCGGTGGAAATGTAATGGATATCACAGCAGCATTTGCTAAAGCGGTAACAGAATCAAATTTTTTCCAAAAGATGCTCGGAAGGACAGAAGAGGAAGAGCCGGAGACAGTAGAAGAGGAACATCCAAAAACACAGAAGAAAACAGGCGGTCGTCAGACTCAGACAAAATAATTATTACAAGCTACACGGATTTCATTTATGAATACTGGATACCTATTGCTGCTTATTGCGGAGTGAGTATTTCAGATTTTTGGACGATGTCTCCGAGAACACTTCTTATTTATAAGGAAGCAAAGGAGAAAGAATATCAAGAAAGCAGTCGTGTGGCTGATTTATCAGCGTGGATGGATGGTGCGTATGTTCTTAAAGCTATTGGATGCGTGTTGAGTAAAGATGCGAAATATCCAGAAAGACCTATTTTCTTTAGTGAAGAGAACGAACTTTCCGAGGAAGAAATTGAAGAAGTAATTAATGAGAATACAAAAATTGCTGCTATTAATTTTGCGTCATGGGTAAAAGTAGCAAATGAAAAAGGCAGGTGAGAACAGTGGAAAACGAAGTTGATA
>ERZ791868.1034-NODE-1034-length-16915-cov-2.449348_pt1 | contig 16915 bp, 12 predicted proteins | sample MGYA00510281_ERZ791868 | MGnify/ENA primary metagenome ERZ791868 (study PRJEB30046, sample SAMN00792046) | human gut metagenome | study: EMG produced TPA metagenomics assembly of the A metagenome-wide association study of gut microbiota in type 2... | reverse complement strand
TCCAGCATATCAAATGTTTGTACCGGTTCTACTTTTCCTTTCTGATAGATCAATAAACGACATGTTTTCCCTGCCGGTACTGATACTGCAAAATTTGTATAATTAGGGTACGATGTTGCCCCCAGCGGCTGTGGTGTTCCTTCCACTCTCCTCATTCTGATGTCCTCCTACTGCCAGCCATTTGTTCCATACAGTTCTACATTATCTTTATTAATGATAAATGTTTCTTCCTGTATCTTTTCTTCATAATCTTTATCTTCCAGTATTGCCATAGCTGTTTCTGCAGCATCTTTTCCTATATTAATCGGCGACTGTGCTCCTGTTCCCACAAATGCACTTCCTTCTTTTGCAATTTCTTCCTTTGCTTGCGGACAGCCATCGGTTCCATAAATATAAATATCTTTACGCCCCATCTCGTTTACTGCCTGAAGTACTCCCAATGCAACTTCGTCTGTTCCGCACATTACTGCATTGATTTCTGAATATTGTTTCAAAAATTCCTTCATCTGTTCGTATGCTTTTTGTTTTTCTCCATTCACATCTGCTCGATTCAACACTTCAAATCCTGCATTGGAAATGGCCTGTTCAAATCCTGTAATTCGCTCGTTTACAGAATTGATTCCCTTATCTTCAAAAATCAGGATTTTTCCTCCATCCGGGCATTTTTCCTTCAAATCTTTTCCGCACACATATCCTGCATTTTTATTATCTGATCCTATAAATGCAGCCGTAAGATCTGAATTTTTCACTTGTGTATCAAGATTGATAACCGGAATGCCTGCTTCTTTCAATGCTTCCAGTGCACTCTCAATCTCTTCCCAGTCTACCGGACATAAAAATACTGCATCTACGCCCATATCAATCATTTCCTGTATCTGCTGATTCTGTTTCGAAGCATCGTTCTCAGCTCCCATAGACACAATTCGAACATCTTCTCCGATAGAGGTCTCTATTGCCTTTTCCAGTGCCTGAAAATACGGATTATTCAAATTAATACAACTATACCCAAGCAGAAGCCCTGCTTCTTCCTCTTCTTGGGCTTCCTCCTGGGCTTCTTTTGCCTTTGCCTCTTCTGTCTCTTTTGTTGTATTATCCTGTGGTGTTCCTGCTGTTTTTTTACAACCTGATAAAAGCAATGTTATCATCATGACCGCCATTAATATCGTAAATATATGTTTCTTCAACTTCAATCTCCTCCTGTAATAATTCAAATTCACTGATTCTATTCTAACTTTTTTTCATAGTTTGTCAATTCGTTTTCATCTTCTTCTTGCGTTTCATCTTTATCTTTGTTAAAGTAAATCTAGATAAATATTGTCAATACTTCAAAAAGGAGACTCTTATGGAACAGAATGAATTGGGTACTGTAACCCTGTATTTAGACAATGATGAAACAATTGAATGTCAGATTTTATGTATATTGGATGTAAATGAACAGCAGTATATTGCACTTCTGCCACCGGATGAAGAAGGCGGCGAAGAAAGCCCTGTATACATCTACCGCTACACACAGGATGCTGACGGAGAACCTGGACTTGAATCCATCGAAGATGATGAAGAATACGAAGCAGTCTGTGATGCATATGATGAATGGCTCGATACTATGGAGTACGAGGCACTCGATCTGGATGCACTTGGATTAGACTCCCTCGAATAACTCTTCAACGAAACGGGAAGGACTTATTTCCTTTCCGTTTTTATTTTTCACATAACTGATCTTTAAAACTTCTTTCGCCCTGGTCATTGCAACATAAAACAGTCTTCTTTCTTCTTCCAGCCCATTTTCTTCTAACGCACGTTTATAAGGAATGCACCCTTCATTTGTCTGGATCAGATATACCGTATCAAATTCCAGCCCTTTTGACGCATGCATTGTCATCAAATGAACCCCTCGTTTATTTTCTCCACTTTTTTGCTCTTTCATTTTTAATGCGGTGCTATATTCTTCTATGTGTGCGAACCATTCCTGTAAAGTCTCATATGGTTTCGCAGCTTCTTCAATCTCAGAAAGTATATCAAACAGATCGCTTTTCTGCATCTGATGCTGTGTTGCATATTCTCTTAAGTATTCATCGTATCCGATTCGTTTTCTCAAATATTGAATTGCTGCATAAGGTGCCATCTTTCCAAGCATCTTAATATCCCATTCCATCTGGTCTATACGATCTATCATCCAGGCTTTATCTTTATAGAATTTCCGTACATCATCATAAAGACTTTTTTCTTTTCCTGAAACACTGTCCCTGCTGATATACCGTTTTGGACGATTCATGATCTGTAAAAAGTCTGCCCTCGTTAATTTTCCAATTGCTATACGAAAATATGCCTGAATATCTTTTGCGATAAAATGCTGATATAAATTTGGCATATGTTCTTTCATTTGAAAAGGAATCTTACTGTCAATCAACTTTTCCACCAGTGCTCTGGCATCTGTGTGTACTCGATATAACACAGCAATCTGTTCTGCCAAAATACCTTCTGCTATTCTCGATGCAATCTCTCCTACAATGTATCTGCTCTCTTCTTCTGAATCTCTTACTTCCTGTACATGCAGACTCTTTCCTGCTTTCTTCTTCGTCTTAATCGCCTTGTCAAAACGCACCTCATTATGCTCGATTACTTTCAACGCATTTTTCACAATATTGGCTGTTGAGCGATAATTAATATCCAGCAAAATCTGTTTTGCATCCGGATAGTCTTTTTGAAATTGAAACATCAGCTTCGCATCCGCACCCCTGAATCCATAAATGGACTGGTCATCGTCACCTACAACAAAAAGATTATTTTGCGGTGCAGCCAGCATCTTAATCACATCATACTGTACTTGATTGATATCTTGGAATTCATCGATTAATATATACTGAAACTTTTCCTGCCACAGCTTTAACAAATCTGGCCGGCTTATAAACAACTGGTAACACAAAACAAGCATATCATCAAAATCTATTTTTCTTAACTGCTTCCGCTCTCTTTCGTATTCCTGGTAAATATTCCGAAAGATATCCGGTCGACATCTTTTTGATTCATATGTGTCTATATGGTTCCGATTGTTTTTCACAACACCAATCTCTGTGATTACATCTTTCAAAAAATCTTCTTCATCCATAATCTCCAGTTCATCCTGATGATTCACAATCTGACGAACCAGTTTATACTTATCTTCTTCCGATAAAATATTTTCCGGTCCGAACCGATACGCCCATTTCAAAATTCCATAATAAATTCCGTGAAACGTACCCATAGTTACCGGAAGTTTTTTTCCTTCCATACCGGACTGTAATCGCAGTTTCATCTCTGTTGCCGCATATTTAGTAAAAGTAATGACCAGAATTTCTTCTGGTCGTACATGTAATTCTTTTATTAAATATTTTATTCTGTTTACAATCGTCATTGTCTTCCCGGAGCCGGGACCTGCCAATACAAGACACGGTCCCTTTCCGTGAAGCACGGCACTTTTCTGTGCCTGACTAAGTGAAGTCCGTCTGGCTTTCTGCGTGCCAGTGACGCCGTTATGAGAAACAGGTATCTGATTCTCTACATGGCTATCTGAACTCATCTTTACCTCTTTCAAATCTTTCTTTTTTTACAAGTGCTATTTGAATTATGACAATTTTTCAATTCCTGATTTCAGACGAATCAGAGATTCTTCTTTTCCAAGGACATCCATAAGCTCTGTAGCTCCTCCAGGTGTATTCTGTTTTCCTGAAATTGCAGTACGGATTGGCCACATTACATAACCTACCTTGTATTCCTTTTCAGCTGCAAATGTTTTCAATGTCTCAAATAGAGCATCATTGCTAAAATCTTCCTGAGCTTCCAGTACAGGAACAACTTCTTTTAATAATTCCAGTGAATTCTCCGGATTTGTTTTCATTTTCTTATGTGTATACAATGCAACATCATATTCCGGAACTTCCTCGAAGAAATCTATCTGATCTTTGATGTCAGGCAGAATCTCAATTCTTGATTTAACAAGTGCTGCTATTTTTCTGAGATCAAACTCTTTTTTGACAACTTCTTTGATATATGGTTCTGCCATCTCATAGAAACAATCATCATCCATTGCTTTCAGGTACTCACCATTCATCCATTTTAATTTCACAGTATCGAAAACTGCCGGAGACTTGCTCATATGTCTGTAGTCAAATGCTTCTACCAGCTCTTCTAAGCTAAAGATCTCACGATTGTCTGTTGGACACCATCCAAGAAGTGCCACATAATTCACAACCGCTTCGGAAATAAATCCCTGGTCGATCAAATCCTCATATGAAGAGTGTCCGCAACGCTTGCTTAACTTCTTATGGTTCTCATCTGTAATCAGAGGACAATGAACGTATATAGGTACTTCCCATCCAAATGCCTCATATAATCTGTTATATTTTGGTGCAGAAGAAAGGTACTCATTTCCTCTTACAACATGTGTGATCTCCATCAAATGGTCATCTACTACATTCGCAAAATTATATGTTGGATATCCGTCTGATTTAATCAGGATCATATCATCTAATTCTGCGTTTGGCACTGTAATATCACCATAAATCTCGTCATGGAATGTTGTTGTTCCTTCATTTGGTACATTCAAACGGATAACCCATGGTTTTCCTGCTGCCAGGTTCGCTTCTACTTCTTCTTTTGATAAATTCAGACAATGCTTGTCATATACTACAATCTCTGTGCCATTCTCTGATACTGATGTCTTCAGAGACTCTAAACGTTCTTTATCGCAGAAACAATAGTATGCATCTCCCTGCTCAACGAGCTGCTTCGCATATTTTAAATATATTCCCTGTGCGTTACGCTCGCTCTGAACATATGGACCATATCCTTTATCTTTATCCGGACCTTCATCATGTACAAGACCTGTCTTGGCAAGTGTACGATAAATAATATCAAGTGCTCCCTCCACAAATCTTTCCTGGTCTGTATCTTCTACACGAAGGATAAAATCTCCTCCCTCATGTTTTGCAATCAAATATGCATAAAGTGCTGTACGTAGATTTCCAACATGCATTCTTCCTGTTGGGCTTGGTGCAAATCTTGTTCTTACCTTACTCATTTTTTCATTCTCCACTTCTTGTTTTTTAACATAATTCTATTCAAATATCACTGTTTGTACATTTACAAACAGCAACATTAAAGCCACGCTCTATTATAAAGCAAGTGGGATAAATGTTCAAGTGTTACTGTTCACATCTCACCAATTGTGCTGCCCTGTCATCTTCTATCAAAAGCGTTCCACAGTCACGAATATCAATCACCGACAATCCTGTCTGTGCAAATGCATTTGCTGCAATTCTTTCTGTCTGTGTCGGAACAATATATCCTCCTGTTCTTCCTGCCGGAAATGCTAATAATGTTATTTCTTCTTCATCATATAGCACACCATCAATTGAGGTGTAATTTATATTTCCTTCTTCCACCATAATATCAAATAAATTATCAATCCCATCAAAGGCACCTGTTTCAATCACTGAGATATTAGATGGTATGTAAATCTCGTAAATATCAGTAAAGCCATTTATAAATGCATGACTGCGGATTCCGACGCAATTTTCTGATGGAAGTTCCAATACACCACTTCTACAATCCAGCATTTCTTCATTGATTCCATAAAGCATTCCGGCTTCATCAATTAAAAATGGCGTTGCTGTCTCTGCAATATCTGTTTTGGCATCCTCACTTTCTTCCGTATCATTTTTCGGAATATCATTTGATTCGTCCGCGATCGTATCCTGTGACTCGTCTGTGATAACATCTTTTGTTTCATCCGCAATCGTATTCTTTGGTGTATCTGTGATAATGTCTTTTGTCCCATCTACGATTATATCCTTTGGTGCATCCACAATACTTGCTTTCGTTTTATCCACAATTGCAACTTTCTCTGCAAGATTGTCTTTCTCTTCCACCATAACAGTTTTGTCTGGCTCGCTTACTATAATCTCTTGCGAGCCTGCTGTAACAATTCTCTCCATTTTACTTACGGCAATCTCATTTCTTGTTTCTTCTTGCTTTTTTGCACTTAAATATTCTTTTGTTCCTACAGCTTTTCTTGAAAATACAGAGCCTGTTAAAATAGCAATACACAATATCCCCACAATTGTGCGTTTTATATTTGGTCTGTAAAATCCGTAAATTTCCAAACATGCTTCCATAGTTATCCCTCACCATTTCTTATTCTATAGATTCGGCAACGTTTTATAGACAAAGCTATTTACATTTTTACCAATTGTGAAAAATTCTATAAAAGAAAAAGGAACGCTGCAATTAAATGCAACATTCCTTTGCTTTTTTCTTCAAATCTTAACAGTCCATTCAAGAAAACTATATTTTGTTCTATATTTTATACATTAATCTCTGCTTTTACACCAAGCACTTCTTTATTTTTCTCCAACAATGGACGAATCACACGATTCAAATATGCATCAACCTGCTCTTTTGCACGTCCTACATATCTTGATGGTTCCATTGTCTTCTGAAGGTCTTCCAATGAAAGATTGAACGCTGAATCTGCTGCAATAAGCTCAAGCAGATTGTTATCCAGACCTTTTTCTTTTACATTTCTTCCTGCTTCCATAGACAATTCACGGATTCTCTCATGTAATTCCTGTCTGTCTCCGCCTGCTTTTACTGCATCCATCATAATATTTTCTGTTGCCATAAACGGAAGCTCTGCCATCAGACGTTTTTCTATTACTTTTGGATATACAACCAGACCGTCAACTACGTTCAGACAGAGATCTAAAATACCATCAATCGCAAGGAATCCTTCTGGTATACTAAGACGTTTGTTTGCAGAATCATCCAATGTTCTCTCGAACCACTGTGTAGCTGAAGTGATTGCCGGATTCAAAGCATCGATCATCACATATCTGGAAAGTGATGCGATGCGCTCACTTCTCATCGGATTTCTCTTATAAGCCATTGCTGAAGAACCAATCTGTGTCTTCTCAAATGGCTCTTCTACCTCTTTCAAATGCTGAAGAAGACGGATATCATTTGAGAATTTGTGTGCACTTGCTGCAATACCTGCAAGTACATTGAGCACTCTTGTATCTACTTTACGTGAGTATGTCTGACCTGATACCGGATAACAAGCTTTAAATCCAAGTTTTTCAGCAATCATTGGATCAATCTTGTCGATTGTCTCCTGATCTCCGTCAAAGAGTTCCAAAAAGCTTGCCTGTGTTCCTGTTGTTCCCTTTGAACCAAGCAATTTCAAACTCTCAAGTACATATTCAAGATCTTCTAAATCCATCTCAAATTCCTGCATCCATAAAGTTGCTCTCTTCCCAACTGTTGTTGGCTGTGCCGGCTGGAAGTGAGTAAATGCAAGTGTAGGCTGTGCTTTATACTCATCGGCAAATTTTGCCAGCTCTGCAATTACATTAACCAATTTTGTACGAACAAGTTTTAAAGCCTCTGCCATTACGATAATATCTGTGTTATCTCCAACATAACATGATGTTGCACCAAGGTGGATGATACCTTTTGCTTTCGGACACTGTACACCATATGCATATACATGTGACATCACATCATGACGTACAACTTTTTCACGTTCTCTTGCAACATCATAATTAATATCCTCTGCATGTGCTTTTAATTCTTCAATCTGCTCATCAGTAATATTGAGTCCTAATTCTTTTTCTGTCTCTGCAAGTGCGATCCATAACTTTCTCCATGTTTTGAATTTCTTGTCCTGAGAAAAAATATACTGCATCTCTTTACTTGCGTAACGCTCTGAAAGCGGACTTGTATAACGGTCTGTTGCCATAATTATATTCTCCTTTGTTGTTATCCTATTAAATTTATTATATAAGATATTAAAAAGTCTCGTCAAGTGCTTCAATCGAATGCATGACTGACATCTTCATTCGGAACCTCGATTGGATATTTTCCTGTGAAACATGCATCACAATATTTTAAATCTCCAACCATATCTTTCAGCTTGTCAATTTCCATATATCCAAGTGAATCAGCTCCGATCATTTCACGAATTTGCTCTGTTGTATGTGAGTGTGCGATCAACTGTTCATTAGATGGAACATCGGTTCCAAAATAGCATGGATATAAAAACGGTGGTGAACTGATTCTTACATGAACCTCTGTTGCTCCGGCCTTCTTTAACATCTTAATAATGTTCGCACAAGTCGTTCCACGTACAATGGAATCATCTACCATTACAATTCTTTTTCCTTTTACTACTTCTTCTATAACATTCAGCTTAATCTTAACACTGGACTCTCTTTCACTCTGTGTTGGTTTGATAAATGTACGGCCCACATAACTATTTTTATGAAATGCCATTCCATACGGAATACCTGACGCTTCAGAATATCCTTTTGCTGCCACCAGACCGGAATCCGGAACACCTACTACAAGGTCTGCCTCAACCGGGTATGATTCTGCCAATGCCTTTCCTGCTGTGATTCTTGCATGATATACATTCACATTGTCAATTGTACTGTCTGTTCTTGCAAAATAAATATATTCAAAAATACATCTTGCCTGCTCTTCCTCTGGAATTGCCATGCTCATATCTGAAGAGATACCATTTTTTGTTATAGTAACAATCTCTCCTGGTTTTACATCACGAACAAATTCTGCACCAACTGCAGAGATTGCACAACTTTCAGATGCCAGCAGGTATGTATTATCTCTTTTTCCTATGCACAATGGTTTAAATCCCCAAGGATCGCGTGCTCCGATCATTTTTCTCGGACTGCTGATAACAAGTGCATACGCACCTTTAATCTTCTTCATTGCATTTCTCACTGCGATTTCTGCAGTAGGTGTATTCAAACGTTCTCTTGCAATATGGTATGCAATCACTTCCGAATCAATTGTCGTCTGGAAAATTGCACCAGTATACTCCAGTTCTTTTCTCAGTTCAACTGCATTTGTCAAGTTACCATTATGTGCTATTGCGAGTGTTCCTTTTACATAATTAATAACCAATGGCTGTGCATTCTCAACACGTGTCGCACCTGCTGTAGAGTATCGAACATGTCCTACTCCCAGATTTCCTTTTAACTTTGTCAAAGACTCGCGGTCAAACACATCATTGACATGTCCCAATCCTTTTTTTGAAAGGACTTTTCTCTTTCCATATGTATCGGTCACTGCGATTCCGCAGCTTTCCTGTCCACGATGCTGCAATGCAAACAGTCCATAATAAACTGTAGAAGCGACATCGCCGCCATCCATATCGTAAGCACCAAAGACACCACACTCTTCACCCAATCCTGTTGTTACTTCTTCAAATTCGCTCATGAATGAAACTCCTTCATCTATTTTTATCCTGTTTTTGCCGAATAACCTGCACGATGATTATAATACAAGGCAGGTTGAAAATCAACATTTCTCCCCGCCTTGTCCGTCTTCGCAGTCATTATTTATTTCAAATTTTATATATAAGTCTTCCTAATAATATTGGTTATTTTTTTACATTTTCTGTCAGACATATGCTATTCTTCTGCCAGTTTTCCCAAAAACTCTTTCATTCTGGCATTATCTGATGCAAATACTTCTTCCGGAGTTCCTTCCTCTGCAATTACACCTTTATCCATAAAAATAATCTTATCCGCAACTTTTCGGGCAAAATTCATTTCATGTGTAACAATAACCATGGTCATATGCTCTGACGCCAGACTTTTGATAACTTTCAAAATCTCACCTGTAAGTTCCGGATCCAATGCTGATGTTGGTTCATCAAAAAACAACATCTTCGGTTTCATTGCCAGAGCTCTTGCAATTGATACACGTTGCTGTTGTCCGCCGGATAACTGATATGGATATGCATCTGCTTTATCCTCCAGTCCCATCTTTTTCAGTAGCTCTTTTGCTTCCTTATATACTTCCTCTTTCTTTCTCTTCTGTACTTTAATCGGCGCATCTGTTATATTTTTCATTACAGAAAAATGCGGAAATAAATTAAAATTCTGGAATACCAGTCCAAAACAGGACTGTATCTCTTTTCTTTCTTCTTTCTTTGGAAATACTGGTTTCCCATTTTCTATCCAGGCTGCTTTTTTCCCCAGATACAGAATTTCACCATCACTTATTGTCTCTAACATTGTCGCACAGCGGAGCAATGTTGATTTTCCAGAACCTGATGGCCCAATAATAGCAAGTATTTCTCCTTGTTCAACGGATAAGGATATATCTTTAATAACCTGAACTCCGTCGAAATCTTTTTTTATATGATTCATTTCTAAAAGCTTCATACTGCCGTCTCCTATCGATAGTAATTCAATTTCTTTTCGAGCAGCTCCATCACACCTGCAACCGCATAGTTAAATATGTAATAAAAAACACCCGCTATAAAGAACGGCAAAACCGTTGTCTGAGCCGCTGCAATCTGCTTTGCTACTGCAAACATTTCAATATAAGATAATGAATATACAAGCGATGTATCTTTTACCAGTGTAATTACTTCATTTGTCACCGATGGCAATACAATTTTTATCACCTGTGGCAATACAATTTTACAGAACGTCTGCTGTTTAGAATATCCCAATAAAGCTGCTGCCTCATACTGTCCTTTTGGGATTGATTCAATTCCTGAACGATAAATTTCTGCAAAATATGCTGCATAATTTAAAGAACAGCCCAATAAGATTGCCGTCAATTTGTATCCGCCTATGTTCATTCCCCACAAATAATATGGTCCGAAATACCATACCAGAAGCTGAAGCATCAACGGTGTTCCCCTCATAATAGAAATGTATACTTTAACCAGCCAGCTAACCGGTTTTAATTTGCTTACCCTGCCGAAATATACAACCATTCCAAGCGGCAGTGAAAATACTAATGTTAAAATAAATATTAAAAATGTCTGTCCAAACCCTGCGCCAAGCTGACGCAGCATTACTTCAAAACTCATATTGCCTCCTCTCATGTAAAAAGCTTCCCCATTGCTTTTTTACATTTATATGCTAACGAAACTATGCCCCTCTGAATCTCTTCAGAGGGGTATAGTCATCCTGCACCATTCATCTTGTCCTATTATTTTAATGTTACCATATCGGCAATTTCATATTTCTCAGCCAGTTTTTCAACTGTACCATCTTCTGCCAGTTTCTTTAAATCTGCATTTACTTTGTCGCAAAGCTCTGTATTTCCTTTTTTGAATCCAATCGCATACTGCTCTGTATTCAAAGTTTCATCCAAGATTTTATATCCGTCTCCTCTGGAATTAATCTGATATTTTGCAACACCGATATCAATCGCGAGTGCATCCAGTGCTCCTGCCTGAAGCTCTGTAAATGCTGTATTATAATCAGCAAACTCATTAAGCGAACCAAATGTATCTGCCAGTGCTTTCTGACCACCCTCTTCTTCGCTATTCAAAAGATCGAGTGCTGCTGAAGCTGCCTGCACACCTACTGTCTTTCCTGCAAGATCTGAAAGTTTTTCAATTCCTGAATTTTCAGCAACTACGATTACCTGGCTGTTATCTACATATGGTGTAGAGAATGTGTACTCATCTTCTCTTCCATTCATTGTAAATCCATTCCAGATGCAATCAATAGAACCGGAATTTAATTCCATATCTTTTGAATCCCAGTTGATTGGTTTTTTTACAAGTGTCCAGCCTTCCAGATCACATACTGCCTGTGCAAGTTCCAAGTCAAAGCCTGTATATTCTCCATCATCATCCATGTATCCGTATGGTGGATATTCTGCATCAAATCCTACTGTAAAAGTATCTCCTCCATTTGACACTGAATCTTTCGAGCTTTCTGTTTTTGTATCTGTAGATGAAGAATCTTTACTACCTCCGCATCCCACTGCCATTGTTGATACTGTCAACGCTGCAATCAATGCTACTGCCAATTTCTTTTTCATTGTATCACCCTCCTGCGTCGGTGGTTTGCGTCACTCTTTTAGCAATTGACTGCTTTACCACACTAAATCACCTAGGCAGTGTAACACATTTTAAGATACTTGTCAATTATTGACCACATATAACTTACATATTGCTCCTACGATATTTTCGTTTCCACTCATCAATTTGTATTTCGTTATTCTCTGACAATGATTTTGCTTTTACATCTTCTACTTCCTGGCGCATCTGTGCATTCACTTCCACATAATCCGCGTGTTTTGTAAGTAAAATATGATATTCTTCCATTGACATATATTTGTAAGATGCATAAAGATATGACTTTAAATATTTTTTATCTTCACAAATTTTATACGCATGATCATACATTTTAGCAGCTTCCTGATATAAGAACAATTTTCCGTATGCTGCACCCAATCCTGCATAGATTTGTCCATAAAACTTATCCTCTACGCTTTCGTCACGCTCTTCATTTAATATTTCCTGATAAACAAGGATTGCCTCTTCAATTTCTCCGCTTTCCAGCAGGTTGTCTCCTTTGAATTTCTGGCGCTCAATGTCCTTCTGATTTTTCAGACGTTCCAGTACGTTTTGAATTCGGATCATCTGTGCTTCACGATAAATCTTTGATTCCTTCAATATCGTAAGTACAAATTTTTCTACTGAACCATGCATCTGCATCATCTCACGCAATTGCTCTGACAAATCAGAAAGTCCTAATTCTTCGTCCAGCCAATTACACAATTGCTCGTTCATAATGGTGTAATCTATCAGATAAAGATTATTACACAGATAATAGCACAGTTCTTCTATTGTATATATTTTGCAGTGGATCCTGGAAATCTCATAAGGATGTGCTGCATGCTGCTCATGACATAGAACTAAATTTCCCATCATTGCCTCCTAAATGAATAATCTTCTCTTTCTGAAAATCTGTCGCCGGATAAAATTCTCCGAATCCCATATCACGCACAATGATCTTACATGTCTTTTCATCCATAAACAGTGTTTCAATCATCAGGCGCATCGCATACTCAGAGCGTCTCGGAAATTTATCCATCGGGATTACTTCTGTTCGTACTGTTCCTTGAACAAGTGACTCAATATGTAATTCGATATCCTCTACCTTTTCCAATAAAACTTCCCACTGATTATTTGACTCGTACCACTGTGCTCCCCAAGATACGATCGGATACCACATCTCCTGACCATTCACCCTGAGATTAAGTGTGATCTGATCTGTCAGCTTGCCATCCGACAAATAAACAGGATCTTCTACCTGCATATACATCTTTCTATAAGATGTAAAGCAAGCACCTTTACTATATAGATTATTTCCTATAAAAGCTCTTCGTCCGTTGCAAAGCAGACGTAAAGCATTCGGATACCAGTTATTCTCAAAACCTTCACCGGTCAAAAACACAGATGAGACAATTCTCTTATCAAATACCCCTTCTATGAACTTACAGAACATAGAATCTGCTTCTCTGGCTTTGTCTTCATTTAAAACCGGATATACTGCCGCCAATTCTTTCATATGTGCACTTGCGACCTCGTCAACAGTCACAAATGTAGTTTTCCCACCGCCAAGTCCAGGTTTTAATCTTCTAAGCATATAGGCCTTTATTTCATTACGATCACAGCAAAACAGTGCTGCTTCATACTGCCATAATTCTTTCGGCTGATAAAACAGGTAATTACAAAAACTTTCTTTATAATCCTGAATAAAAATATGCTGTTTATCAATATTCATACGGACAGCAATTCCTCTTAATAGCTTTGCCAGTTCTTCCGTCAACTCCGGCACTGTGAAGACAATCCCATCAATTTTAGGGAATGTCTGCAAAGACATCTGAATGAATTTTGATAAGAGCCATACCGCATCATAAGTATCCTCTCCAAATTCAACCTTTTCTCCGGCCAGACTTCTCTCCAACAGCCTTGTCACAGTAAAACCTTCACTGATCGACACCAGTCTTTTAGCCTCTTTCCCATAAGCCCAGGTATCTCTAAGTTTTCCAATGATCAGCGGAATCTGATAATTATCAGATTCTGACTCCAACGTCTCCGGTTCAAGCTGCTGATCATTATAGAAACTGATCTGGCAGGTTTTTTCATTTATTTCGTATCCTATTATATTTCCCTGCATCATGCAGATAAGCCTCCTTAATTTTCTCCAAATATATGAGCAGCGACAGCATCTTCTATCTCATATTCTTTCATCTTTGCTTCTTGTTCTTCTCCATCTAAAAGCAGAATATCATTGATTCTTCCATAACGTCCCCGTTCGCCTTGCTCTACTTTTTTTGTACACTCTGCTTTTTCACTTCGATATACATTACCATCTATTATTTCTTTAAAATAATATTTCAATTTTTCATTGGCAAACAGGACAAATTTTTTAACATATAAATTTTCATACATTGGTGTTAATACTTCTGTTGAATAATCCACATTTTCAGAATCACCTTTCTGCAACTGATAATACAACATGACTCTGCTGCCCTTCTGCCCTTTGTATTCAATCAGTGTCTTATCCCACAGCTGCTGTTCAATCAGCCATTCTTTCTCATACTTCATAAAGAATGGGAAATATATCTGTTTTCCGCATAAATCCTGCATAAACTTTTTCAATGTTTTTCTCATTGAAGAATCATATTCTTTCTGTGCATAATATTTCAGCACCGCAATCTTACAGATATCAATCGTCTCTTCACCTTTTTCAAATTCTTTGCAGATAATATCAATCACGCTCTTACTGATTTTTCTATTTTCTACTACATACGCTCTCGACATATATGCCAGATAAGCCTGCTGCAATCCAATATATGCACCTTCTGCATAATATTCCTCAAAAATAGCAGCCTCGCCAAATAAGGATTCTGAAAAAAGCATCTGTGTCAGGATTCGTTCTCCGAGTTTATGAGTATGCACCTCATATTCCTTTGCTTCTCTCCAGAGTTCTTTCATCTCGATCGTAGCTCCACAATAATAATTTGCAAGATATGTCAGGATTACTTTATCATACTGTCCTCTTTTAAACAGTCTGAAACATACATATGTAAGGAAATCATCACATGCATAATTATTTTCACGGATTGTTTTACTGCTAAGAGCCAGCATCTCACTGTCTTCGTATTTTTCCACACCATTTTGCTGTACGATTTCTAAAGTCAATTCAGGAACAGTTTCTTCTTCCTGATTTATTTTTAAACTATTCAAATAGCGCTTACAAACATCCATGTAACGAAGTTCATAGAACATACGCTTGCTGTCATATGGAATAGAATCTGTATAATGTCTTCCATCTTTGCTCTCCCACACAAGGCGGTCTGATTTTGCATACAGACAGATCAGTGTTCCCTGCTCTGAATATGGTACTCTCTGTGTAATCTTTCCATCTTCTGCAATGACATAAATAAATTTTATGTTATGTACCTTTGTTTTCACCTCATAAGAATAGCAAATATCATATAACGCCTTCACACGTTCCGGATTCAGTTCTTTTTCTGAAATAAATCTTTTATATATTGTTCTTAAATGTGCATTAATATGTCTGCGTTCCAACTGTCTCCATGCAAATGATTCCATCTCTTCACGATAATGTGCATAAATTTCGCTGCTCTCATCTTCATAAGTAATAACATTGGCATACAAAAATGCACATTTATTGTAATCAAGCATATTGCCATGTAAAAAATATAAATATACAGATCGTGGCAATGGCTTCTGAAACATATCTACATCCACTGATTCCATATAAAATTCGTAAAGCTGTGCGATTTTTAATTCCTCTTCAACAGCCTTTTCATACCACTCAAAATACTCTTTTCCTACACAGTTTCCTTTTATCAAAAGGGTACAGATAGAAGTCAGTATCATACTTTCCGGATATGCTTTATAGCACAGCACCAATGTCTGGAACAAATGTTTATCATATGCTTTCGACTGACTTGCCAGATTAGCTGTATAAAGTGCAAGCTCCTTTGTCATCAATCCATATTTTGCCGCAAATAAAAGAACTCGAATTTCAAACATGCCTAGTTTTTTCAAGCTTGTACTCTTTTCACGATAACAACGAAATACCTCCAGATAAAAAATAAGGCTGTTTGTCTTTTCTGTATTAAATAATTTTTCTAAAATACGAAGCTTCTCACTGAGGATTTTATATTCTGAATCTACATTGATCAGCATACATAAAATGCGCCAGCTGTCTGGATGCTTCATATACGATTTTGCAAGCTCTTCCGCTACTCTTCTCTGTCCAATCGTGTCATTACTTAAAAATGTAGTCAAATATAAATAATACGAGCTAAGTTCCACATTCTTACCAATTGCAAATCGGTTATAATTGTATGATTCAAGCAGCGTTCTTGCCTGCTCCTTCTTTCCACCGATAATACAAATATGTGCCTGTAAAAGCAGATACCATTCATTATTCTCATCCATCTTACGCAGACGCTCTGCCTTATGGATAGAATCCGCCGTCCATTCTTCCAGCTCTTTCTTGCCTGATTCATATACAAGATAATCTTTCAGAATACTCAAATACTCTCTTGTCTCATCTCTCTTGTCTTCATCTCTGCATATATCTTTTTCAACAATGATTTCATATGACAATGTTTCATATGGCGTTTCAAGAATAATCTTGCCAAAGTTACTACCTTTATGTAAACGTTCTGCACTGATAAAATACTCTACTCTATAAGAATTTCCTAAAAATTCTTCTGTCGATATCTTTGTATGTTCTACATATAAAAAGTCACCCTCTGTACGGACATCAATATCTAAATGTCCCCAAGTATTCTTTTTCAATGTAAACTTTTCTTTTCTTGCCTCCTTCATAGAGGTAAAAGCTCGACTCTCTTCTTCCAGCGTCAGATAAATTTTTTCTTTTTGTTTACAGCCAACTAAAAATTCTTCCAGTGCCTGCTGATCCAATTCCCACTTACGCATATTGTCATAAAGTGCCTGGATTCTTTTATCTTCGTATTTTAAAATTTCATAAAAATCTCTGGAACGGAATAATTTTTCCGCTTCTGCCGGATCACGATAAGTTAATTTTTT
>ERZ791868.1031-NODE-1031-length-16945-cov-22.448549_pt1 | contig 16945 bp, 16 predicted proteins | sample MGYA00510281_ERZ791868 | MGnify/ENA primary metagenome ERZ791868 (study PRJEB30046, sample SAMN00792046) | human gut metagenome | study: EMG produced TPA metagenomics assembly of the A metagenome-wide association study of gut microbiota in type 2... | reverse complement strand
CTTTAGCATTTTGTGTTATATTTTATTGGTTTATGTCTAAAAAAAAGGAAAGTGATGTGACCGTACATACAGAGTGAAGTGAATCAGGAAGAAAATTTGAATAGAATTATTACGGTTCCTAGATAAGGCTTTTTATGATGAAAACAGTATATCATATGCGGTTATGCATTGAAAATACTGTTCAGTGAAGAAATGCTGTATTTTTTAGGTGCACTAATGCGTAGAAAGCAGGTGTATGATGAGTTCAAATCATTTTTTTGTGTATGACAAAAAGACAGATTGCATATCTGCCTCATAATGGAGTATAATGGTAACGAGATTTATGCAACCCGATACATGAAATCCCTATTTCTCTTTGGACGGAGATGGATAGGATAATTTCGATTGTACCTGACATGTGTCAGATACTTTTGTATGAGAAGCATGGTCTCTGTTTCGTTACCACCGTGTTTGAGATATGCCCTGCATATGTTTACTGCGATGGCGAAATTAATTTTATAGACGTGTTTGGTATTTTTAGATGTTTTTATCACAGTGTGAGAAGTCACTAATTCACAGAAATTATACAGAATCATACGGGCATTGATTTCATGAAGGATTCCATCATACTTGCTGCGCCCCAGATCAATCAGGATGCCGTCCGTCTCATGAAGGAGCTTTACGGCATCGACATGGAGAAAAAGCAGTATTCTAAGCTGATATCAAGCATCCCGGAGCCAGACATCTCCATCTCCATGGGTTGTGATGTAGGTTGTCCGTTTATCGGCAGAGCGTTTGATGACAACTGGAAACTTGAAGATCCGACAGGAAAAACGGATGATGATTTCAGGGGGGGTTATACAGCAGATCAAGAAGAATATTCTAGGATTAAAGAAAAAATGATTGCAATATAAATTCAAGTTTATCAAGCCCTTTGAAAAATCTTTTCTCAAAGGGCTTTTTAAATATTATTTGTATCAGGTATAATAAAACTGACGAAGACACAGTAATTCTGATAAGCCTGTTGCTTTTGAAAAAACAAAATAAAAATGTAACTTTGGGAGAATGAAAATGAATAACGAAATTATTATATCGCATATCAGTATGCCGTACGGAGTGTTGCATGATCAAAAATTGAATTCTGTTAAATGCGAAAATAATCAAATGATTTTTACATTTGATATTAAAATATTTCCGCAGGATTATGTCGGCGATTGTTATAAACAGTACGAATGTTATAAGCATTGTGATATGATTGTGGCAATGAAAGAGGAGTCTTTTAACGATTTTAATTTTGTTTCGGCAACTGATAAAAACGGAAAATTTGAAGGTATTTCCTTGTCACAGGCTGAGTTTATTAATGCAATCAATAATGCTTATACAGCTGAATTTATTGATTGCTTTGCAAATAACACAGAATTAAAAATTGAATTGAGTGTTAATTATTACGGTGCTGAAAAGCAATATAAAAAATATCGGAAATTCAGCATTTGCAATATCACACTCTCCGCTGAAAAAGTGATTTGGGATTGGTATTGAATTAAAAAACTTGAAAATATGCGACCGCAATGAGTCTGAAATTGTAAAGTTTTTTCAATTGCGGTGGGGTGTTGTGTCGGCAATGAAAATGAAATGACCTTACACTCGGCGGCGGTAATCACTTTATTGAAGTTGACAAATCATCTGACGGAACATATTTTCTTGTAATTCATTCGAGCAGCCGAAATCTCGGTAAACAGGTTGCGGAAATCTATCAGAACCTTGCTGTTGATTTTCACAAGGGCAAGGAAGATTATTTCAGACAGAAAGATTATCTGCATGATGTTGAAATTTGTCAGCAGTTTGTAAAAAGAAATCGTGCCGAAGTGGGAACATAAAGCTTTAATTTAGGAAAAGTGTGCCGAAATGGGAACAATATTTGATTTTTGAACTATTGTGTGCTATAATGAGAACACAATAAGTGCAGGTGATTTCAATGGTACAGAGAAAAGAATATCTTGAAAAGCTAATAGAATGGAAAGATGACGATGTTATCAAAGTGGTAACAGGCATAAGGCGATGCGGAAAATCTACACTTCTTATGCAGTATCAGGATTATCTGAAGTCAATCGGAATCGAAGAAAATCAGATTATTGCAGTAAATTTTGAAGAACTTGAATATGAAGAGCTTTGTGATTATAAGAAGTTGTACGCTTATATCAAGGACAGATTGGTTGCGGATAAAATCACATATATTTTCCTTGATGAAATTCAAAAAGTACCGAGTTTTGAAAAAGTAGTTGACAGCCTGTATGTAAAGCCAAACATAGATATTTATATTACGGGTTCAAATGCTTATATGCTCTCGGGAGATTTAGCTACACTTCTGACAGGGCGCTATGTTGAAATATCAATGTTGCCGTTATCATTCAGCGAATATATGCAATTGAGTGATAAGGACAAAGAAAGTGCATTCGCCGATTATATAAAATACGGCGGACTTCCGTTTGTGGCAACAATGGATAGGACAGATGATAAGGTTGATACCTATCTTGAAGGAATTTACAATACGGTAATTGTAAAGGACATTGAGGATCGACAAAAAAGACAGGAATCAAATTCTGATAAAAGAAAAATTAACGATATACCGCTGTTGAAAACTATTGCAAAATATCTTTCAAGTGTTATAGGCAGTCCCGTGTCATTGAGAGGCATAACAAATTATCTTGTGTCAAGCGGCAGAAAAATATCCGCCAATACTGTCAGCAATTATGTAGACGCTTTGATTGAATCATTTATCTTTTATCCGGCAGAGCGCTTTGATATTGTCGGAAAGCAATTGCTAAAGGCAAACAAAAAATATTATATGGTTGACTTGGGTATAAGAAATCATATTTTACCGAGAAAATATTATGACTTGGGATTTTCAGTTGAAAACATAGTGTTTTTTGAGTTGCTCAGAAGAGGCTGTAAGGTGACAATAGGTAAATATCAAGAAAATGAGGTTGACTTTGTTGCCGAAAAGCGTGGCGAATTCACATACATTCAGGTTACCGCAGATATGGTTTCGGAAAGCACATTTGACCGCGAGATGAAACCTTTGTATGCCATTCAGGATAATTACGAAAAAATTGTTTTGACACTTGATAAACTGACTGTTGGCAACTATGACGGAATTAAGGTTGTCAATGTTATTGATTGGCTGTTAAACAAATAATCATATAAAATTACCGCATTGCCTTTATGATAACTCAAAAGCAATGCGGATTTTTATATCACATATTAAACCACAATCTGACCGTTATAACACTCATGATTGCGGCGGTTAGGTCGGCGGTTATGGCGGCAAAGAGGGTGTGGCGAATTTTTTTGACTCGGATACAGCCAAAGTACATTGCGATTGCGTAGAAGGTTGTTTCGCTTGAACCTGCGAGTACGGATGCTGTTCTGCCCGCAAAGCTGTCGGGACCGCAGGTTTTGTAAAGGGCTGTGAGGAGTGCGGTTGAACCGCTTCCCGAAACGGGGCGGAGGAGTACGAGCGGAACGATTTCTTTCGGAAATCCTAAAAATTCCGCTGTCGGCTGAATCAGTGCGCATATTGCGTCAATTGCTCCGCTTGACTGCAAAAGGTCAACGGCAAACACAAGTCCCATAATTGTAGGGGCAATGTTGTACAGAAGTTTTACTCCCTCTTTTGCTCCCGAGATGAACACATCGAATACGGGGACTTTTTTTATCAGCCCGAATACCACAACAATACACGCAAATGCCGGCATTACAAATTCCATTTGCTCACCACATTTCTCAAATTTTACCTTGCCTGATATTCAGCGTACAGGCAATCAGCAATGCCACCGTCAACGCACACGCAGAGCTTATCCAGACGGGAACGATAATTTCAAAAGGCGCAGAGCTTCCGTAGGATTGGCGGAGTGCGGCAAGCGTTGTGGGTAACAGCTGAAGTGACGCTGTGTTCATAACTACAAAAACAACCATTTCGTTGCTCGCAATGTCACGGCGGTCATTGAGCGTGTGCAGCTGTTCCATTGCTTTTAGTCCGAAAGGTGTTGCGGCATTGCCGAGTCCGAGCAGATTTGCACTGATATTCATGGTGATGCTTTGAAAGGCGTCGCTTTTTTTATCAAGCCTCGGAAAAAGCGGACGGAGCAACGGTGCAAAGATTTTTGCAAAAATGTTTGTCAAACCGCTTTCGACTGCGATTTTCATAATTCCCGACCAAAGGCAGATTATGCCTGCCATTGTGAGAATAAGCTGTATTGATGACGCTCCGCTTTCGATGAGTGCGTTTGAAATGTCGGCGGTGTTGCCCATAAACAACGCACACAATACGCTCACGGCAATGAGTCCGCTCCAGATATAATTCAGCATTTTTACTCCTTTTGCTGCAATTAACGACAAAATGTACAATATTGTCATTTTTGTAATCAAATTATTTAATAAAATCGTTGACAAAAATCCCGAAAAATGGTAGTATAGGTAAAAATAGGGATTATGGTGAATTAAAAAATAGGGATTATGGTGAATTAAAATGATTTATACAAACTTTAGGGAAATTGATAAAGCAGGCAGAATTGTAATATCAAAGGATATCCGCAACCACCTCAACATTAAGCCGGGTGACATTCTTCACATTGAGGCTGACGATGAGTGCGTTACGATTAAAAAGGCAGAGAGCAAGTGCGTTTTTTGCAATACTCTTGATAATTTGATTGCATTCGGCGGAAAATATGTATGCAGAGATTGTGTTGAAAAGCTCAAAGGCTGATACTGCTTTCGGCTACTCTAAAATATACTTGACCGAATTTGAAATTATGATAACGGACGGTGTTTTTATATGGACAGAATTGACAAAATTAATTATTATCTTGACATTGCCGAAACTGTGCTTGAAAGGGGAACTTGCCTGCGCAGAAATTTTGGTGCAATTATCGTGAACAACGACCAGATTGTTTCAACAGGATATACAGGCGCTCCGAGAGGCAGAAAAAATTGCTGTGATTTGGGATTTTGTATCCGTCAGGAACGCAACATTCCCCGTGGCGAGCGTTATGAACTTTGCAGAAGCGTTCATGCCGAGGCGAACGCTATTATTCATGCATCAAGAGAACAGATGATTGGCGCAACGCTTTATCTTGTCGGCAAGGAGATGTCAAACGGCGAGTATGTTCAGAACACATCTTCGTGTGCAATGTGCAAGCGTATGGTTATCAACGCAGGTATTGACAAGGTTATTGTCAGAAACGATAAAACCGATTTTACGGAAATTGATGTGAACGATTGGATTATGTCCGATGATTCGCTTGACGCACTCCGTGGCTATTGATATGAAAACACGGCTTTTTATAACCGATATCCGCAAAATCTCTTTTGACAGAGTCGGTGAGCTTTCTCCCGAAAGAGCGGAGCGTGTTCAAAGATGCCGCAGAGCTGACGATAAACTGCGTTGCATTGCAGGCGGCTTGTTTATGAACAAATTTCTTGGCGGTGCAAAAATCACCGTGAATGAATTCGGCAAGCCCGAATGTGACAACGGGCTTTGTTTCAATATTTCGCACAGCGGAAGCTATGTGCTTTTTGCGTTGTCGGGGTCCAAAGTCGGCTGTGATATTGAAGAAATTCGATTTCTCAAGGGCATAAGGCTCGGAAAAATTGTTTTCTGCGACAACGAGATGAAATTACTCGGCAACGCTTTTGACAGGCTCGGCACATTTTTTGAATTGTGGACAAAAAAAGAGGCACTCCTAAAATGTATGGGTGACGGATTTCACCGTGGCGCAAAAAGTGTTGATGTCAGCAGCGGAAAATTCTCTGAAAATCAAACCGAATATTATATGAAACAATATAAATTTTCGGATTATGAAATCAGCCTTTGCAGTGTGCAAAATGATTTTCCGAAAGATATTGAATTTATCACTTTATAAAAAGAAAGGCGTGGCTTTTGTGCCACGCTTTTTTAGTGCAAAATAAGTATTATACAGAAATGTGTTTTGCCCAAAAGACTACAATAATTTCTTCATGAAATATCTGCAATGATTTTCAGGACAGTCGTCTAATTTTCCGAACACAACATATCCTTGCTTTTTATAGAATTCCTTTGCCTGAAAATCAAATGTATCCAAATGAATTAATTTTGCTCCGTTTGATTTAGCTTCTGTTTCTACATTTTTCAAGAGTGATTTACCGATTTTTCTTTCTCTGTAATTTGGGTCAACCCATAAAGTGTCAACATAAACGACATTCCAGCAATACATTCTCGCTATAATGCCGGCTATTATCTTGCCGTTCTTAACAATTTTTCTGCTTAAATCTATAAAGTTTTCTTTTTGTGTGGTTTCAACTTGAGTCAAATTATATTCAACCAATCTGTCAACAAGGTAATCCTGTTCTTCTTTGGTGCAGGTTTCTATGTTCATTGTTATATCCCCTTTGCTGAATATTATTTTCCGAACAAGTCGCTGTGTGTTCCTGTTCGTGATAATGTTAATACAAGAACATCATCTTCTATGCGGTACACAAGTAACCAGTCGGGCTGAATATGACATTCTCTGTGTCCAACCCAATCTCCTGTCAACGCATGGTCTTTATTTTTCTCAGGCAAAGTTTCACCGCGAGATAAACTTCTAATGATATTATCAAGCAGTTCAATATCCATATGCCTTTTAAGTGCTAATTTGTAGTCTTTTTTGAACTGCGTTGTCCATACGATATTTCGGTTCATCTTTTAAGCTCCTGAAGAGCTTCTTCAACATCGGAATAATGTTTTACTTCGGGATCTTTTGCAATTCTTTCTGCTTCAAGCATTGCGGCAATGGTTTCTTTGTTTGGCTGGTCAATCCTAACTTCAAAAGGAAAACCGCCGACACGCAAAGATTGACGCAGAAAAACATTGATTGCTGTTGTAAGATTCATACCGAGTTCTTTGTAAAGAGATTCACATTGCTTTTTTATATCACTGTCCATACGGACACTAAAATTTGTACTTGCCATTATAATCACTCCGTTGCAATTTATTGTACTTATATTATATGCTGTTTGCATTGCAAAGTCAACTTAATAGATGTAAATTTATTGCAAAATAGGGGTTTTGTATGATTTTGTGTGCAAATTCAGGATAAGGTCACAATATGTGACAAACCCCTGATTTTGTTAATATGCTTGTTATTGCTATTTTTAAATAATTGTGATACAATTTACTTTGATTAGTGTAGCAATCGGCTGCATATATTGTGTATGAAAAAATTCGGAACGGAAATATCCGTCTGCACACGGATGTTTTGCAATTTTCAGGGGGGACACTATGCCGACATTTACCAAGGCGGCTATCAAGGCGACCTTTATTTCGCTCTTGAATAAAAAGCCGTTGAATAAAATTACAGTCAAGGAGATTGTTGAAGAATGCGGAATTAACCGTAATTCTTTCTACTACCATTTTGACGACATTCCGTCGCTTCTTGAGGAAATTCTCGTTGAAGAGGCTGACAGATTTGTTGCGACCGAAACCGACAACAATACTTCTGTTTATGAAAGCCTGATTTCTGTAATTGACTATGCTTTTTCTAACAAGTCGGTGATTCAGCACATTTACAATTCTGCGAACAGAACTACATTTGATGTGTATCTCAACAGGATTTGTACTCACGCTATAAAAAGCTATTTTGACAAGCTTGAAATTACAAAAAATATTGCCGAAGATGACATTGACGCAATGATTATGTACTACAAGTGTCAGCTTGTCGGTTTTATTATCGACTGGCTCGGCGGAGGTATGAAATATGACCTCAAAATTAAGATGAAACGCATTTGTGAGCTGTTTGAGGGTTCAATGGAGTCTGCATTGGACAGATGTGCCAAAATCAATGCCTGATTGCTGTTTTATTGGTTAAAAATGAATATTTGCGCTTGCTTGCGTGTCTGAAATGCAGACGAATTTAACAAAATGTCTGATTTCCGTACAAATTTATTGCCGTGTCTAAATTCCTGACACGGCATTTTTTGTGTCTGTTTAAATTTTAACAAAGCCGTAATAGAATATATTACGGACAAAGGAAATACGGTTCACCTCTCGGATCGTTCCTTTGAATGCAGAGTGCAGTCTGCAAATCATATATGAAGGAGTATGAAATATGAAGTTAGGGAAAGCGGTTGTTAAAAGCCGTTTCGTAATCCTTATACTTGCCGTTGCGCTGATGATTCCGTCAGCCTTGGGAATGGCATTTACAAGGGTTAATTACGACATTCTTAGTTATCTTCCCGATAACCTCGACACAATCAAGGGTCAGGATTATCTGCTTGATGACTTTGGAAAGGGTGCTTTTTCATTCCTCATCTTTGAGAATATGGATGATAAGGATGTTGCGGCAACAGAGGAAAAAATCAAAGAAATCGACCATGTTGATACGGTTCTTTGGTATGACGATTTTGCCGACATCTCAATTCCAAAGGAAATGTTGCCCGACAAAATTTATGATGCGTTCAATTCGGGAAATGCAACAATGATGGCGGTATTCTTCGACACCTCAACATCAGCTGATGAAACAATGAACGCTATCGAAGAAATCCGTTCGGTTGCCGGTAAGCAATGCTTTGTTTCGGGTATGTCGGCAATGATTACGGATATGAAGAATATGTTTGAGGAACAGGAAATGACTTATGTTGCAATCGCTGTTGTTCTTGCGGTAATTGCAATGATGATATTTATGGATAACTGGATTATCCCGTTTGTGTTCCTTGCAAGTATAGCGGTTGCTATCCTCGTCAATATGGGCAGTAACTACTTTATGGGTGAGGTTTCATTCATTACCAAAGCGTTGGCGGCAGTCCTTCAGCTTGCGGTAACAATGGACTACTCAATCTTCCTGTGGCACAGTTATGAAGAGCAAAAGGGCATTTGTGAAAACCACAAGCAGGCAATGGCTGTTGCAATTCACGAAACCGTCCGTTCCGTAATCGGAAGTTCAATCACAACGGTTGCAGGCTTTATCGCACTTTGCTTTATGACATTCACACTCGGTCTTGACCTCGGTATTGTAATGGCAAAGGGTGTTATCCTCGGTGTTATCTCCTGTGTAACGGTTCTTCCGTCACTCATTCTTGTTCTTGACAAGCCTCTTGAAAAGACAATGCATAAGTCGCTTATTCCGTCAACAAAGAAGCTTGCAACAGGACTTGTTAAAATTTTCCCCGTATTTCTCGTAATGTTTGCGGCTCTTATTTATCCGTTCTATTCGGCATACAGCCAGACAAACAATGAGATTTACTACGATTTGTCGGAAAGTCTTCCCGAAGATATGGCAAATGTAATTGCCAACACAAAGCTTAAAGATAAATTCGGTGTCGGTACAACGCATATGGTTCTTGTTGATTCTTCGCTTTCTGCAAAGGACGCAAGAGATATGACAAACGAGCTTGAAAAGGTTGACGGCGTAAAATATGTTCTCGGTCTTGAAAGCGTTGTAGGTTCGCTTGTTCCGGAAGAGGTTCTTCCCGATTCAATCACAAGCGTTCTCAAAAATGATAAATGGGAGCTTATGATTATCAACTCTGAGTACAAAACAGCCACAGATCCTATGGCAAAGCAGATTGACGAGTTGAATAAAATCATTACAAAGTATGATAAAAACGGACTTCTCATCGGTGAAGCCGCTTGTACAAACGACCTTGTAAACATCACGACAGTTGACTTTCAGGTTGTAAATGCAATTTCTATTGTTGCAATCTTTATTATCATTGCGATTGTTGAAAAGAGTATCACACTTCCGATTATTCTTGTTGCGGTTATTGAGCTTGCTATCTTTATTAACCTCGGTATTCCGCATCTTATGGGCGAGTCGCTCCCGTTTATCACACCTATCTGTATAAGTACAATTCAGCTTGGTGCAACGGTTGACTACGCAATTTTGATGACGACACGATATAAGAAGGAAAGGTATCTCGGAAACGATAAACGCACTTCGGTTATTACGGCTCTTGAAACTTCAATTCCGTCAATTATCGTTAGTGCAATGGGACTCTTTGCCGCTACAATCGGCGTCGCATTCTACTCGGATGTTGACCTTATTTCATCAATCTGTAAGCTCCTTGCAAGAGGTGCTGTCATCAGTATGTTCTGCGTAACGCTTATTTTGCCGGCAATGTTTATGCTGTTCGACAAGGTAATTGCAAAGACAACTCTCGGTTTTAAGCCGAAAAAAACATCAATTTCGGAGGCTGCTGTATAATGAAAAAGACTAACAAAAATAATAATCACAAAATTTTAAATAAAAACTACATTAAGGGTGCTATTTCGGGTGCACTTGCACTCACGATTCTCTGCAGCGGAGTAGGCGTTGCCGCTTATTCTGCCGGTGCAGACAATACTGCACAGGCTCTCGGTGTTCAGACAGAAAGTACGGTTGAGGCTGTTAAGAAGGCAAGCACAACTAAAGAGGCTCTCAAAAAGCTCAGCAAAAATGAAACCGTTTATGTTATTGCCGACGCAAGCGGTGCGGCTAAGAAAATCATTGTAAGCGACTGGCTCAAGGGTGTAGATACAAAAGGCAAGGTAAAGGATGTTTCAAACCTCAAGGATGTTAAAAATGTTAAGGGTGACGAAACATACACGGTAAACGAAGACAATGCTTATGAGTGGGCTGCAAATGGCGATGATATCTACTATCAGGGAACAGGCACAACCGAACTTCCCGTAAAGCTCAAATTAAGCTACAAGCTCAACGGCAAAACTGTTTCTGCAGATGAAATTGCAGGCAAGAGCGGTAAGGTTACAATCCGCATTGACTATGAAAACACACAGAAGGAAAAGGTTAAGATTAACGGCAAGACAAAAGAAGTTAATGTTCCGTTCCTTATGCTTTCGGGTATGATTCTTGACGATGACAAATTCAAAAATGTTGAGGTTTCAAACGGCAAGGCTATCAATGACGGTACAAGAACAATCGTTGCCGGTTTTGCTCTTCCGGGTATGCAGGACAGCCTTGACATTGATAAGGATGAAATGGAAATCCCTGATTATGTTGAAATCACAGCAGACACAACCGATTTTGAGCTTTCAACAACAATGACAGTTGCAATGAATGATATCTTCAACGATGTTGATTTTTCAAAGGTTGACGATAAGGTTGACGAGCTTAAGGATTCTCTTGATGAACTCGAGGACGCCGCAGAACAGCTTGTTGACGGTTCTTCAAAGCTTTATGACGGCATCGGCACACTTCTTGACAAGTCAGGCACACTCATTGAAGGTATTGACAGGCTTTATGACGGTGCGGAACAGGTAAACAGCGGTGCAAAAAAACTTGACAGCGGTGCAGACGGTCTTTCAAACGGTGCAAAAACGCTTGATGACGGTGCGGCAAAGCTCAAAAGCGGTGCGTCACAGCTTGACAGCGGTCTTGCAACACTTGCAGGCGGTGCGTCACAGGTTGACAACGGTGCGGCAAGTCTCAGCAGTTATGTTGCAACACTTGCGGGCGGTCTTGGCAAGCTTTCATCCAACAGTGCAACTCTAAACGGCGGTGCAGAACAGATGTTTAACAAACTTCTTTCAACTGCCGACATTCTGATTGCCGCCTCAGGTCTTAAAGCCGACAAGCTTACAATTAAAAACTATGACAGCGTTCTTGAAGGACTTATTTCATCACTCAGCGACGAAAATGCTCAGAAGCTCGCTTACAATACAGCGCTCGAAACAGTAACGGCAACTGTAAACAGTCAAAAAGATGTTATCAGAACTGCCGTTGAGGCAACAGTAAGAAAGTCTGTTACAGAACAGGTTCTCGCAGCCGCAGGTCTTGGTATGACGGCAGATCAGTATGATGCCGCTGTTGCCGCAGGTCAGGTAAGCGAAGAGGTTCAGGCTCAGGTTTCTACTGCAGTTTCTACACAGATGAGTACATCTGCTGTTCAGGCTACAATTGACAGCAATACAGAGGCACAGATTCAGAGCCTTATTGAAACAAATATGAACAGTGAAGAGGTTCAGAGTCAGATTCAGGCAGGTGTTGTAAAAGCTCAGGCAGGCAGAAAGTTACTTCAGGCTCTCAAAACTCAGCTTGACAGCTACAACACATTCTATCAGGGTCTGCTTTCATACACAGCAGGTGTCGATCAGGCTAACGAGGGCGCTCAGCAGATTCTCGCCGGCACATATACACTCAAGGACGGCACAGGTTCACTTGTAAGCGGTGCAGGTCAGCTCAAGAACGGTTCTTCAAGTCTTAAAAGCGGTACAAGCGAACTCAAGAGCGGTACTTCAACCCTCAAGGACGGTACATCAAGTCTTAAAAGCGGTGTAAAGACTCTCAAAAACGGCACAAGCTCACTTTCAAGCGGTACTAAATCATTGTTTGAGGGCGTTGGTACTCTCAAGGACGGCAGTGCAGCACTTGTTGACGGCGTTAAACAGCTCAATGACGGTGCAATGACATTGTCCAAGGGTATGAAGAAGTTCAAAGAGGAGGGCATTGACAGCATTGTTGATGCCGCAAACGGTGATGTCCAGGATATCATCGACCGTTTCAAGGCTGTTCAGAAAGCATCAAAGAAGTACAACAACTACAGCGGTATTTCCGATGATATGGACGGTAAGGTTGACTTCATCTACAAGACCGATTCAATCGAGAAGAAGTAATTTAATATATTCAACAGCAAGACGAAAGGCTTATTTCCCTAACCCTTTCATACACAATATAAAAAGCAGTTATGTCGTTTGGCATAGCTGCTTTTTGCTTTGTATGATGTTTTTTGTGAATTTCAAAACTTGAAAAAATTACAAATAATAAAACGAATTTCACCGCAAACAATACTATTGCGGCGATGAAAACGGGATGCCGAAACGCCGCTTTATTAATAAATTTAACGAGATTTAAAAGTTTTGAAAAGGAGAAAACAAATTATGTCAAGCAATAACAATCAGATTAATGTACCGCAGGCAAAGGAAGCTATGGAACGCTTTAAGATGGAATGTGCCAACGAAGTAGGCGTAAACCTCAAACAGGGATATAACGGCGACATTTCCGCAAGAGAAGCAGGTTCAGTAGGCGGTCAGATGGTTAAAAAGATGATTGAGTCTTACGAAAACAGTATGAAATAAGCTCTAAAAGCGATTTTAAGGGGCATATAGCTATGGTTAGCTGTATGTCCCTATTTTTCGCCCACAGGCTTATTATGGGCAATTTAAGGTCAAATAAAGGCGGTGTAACATTATTCTTGAAAATATTCAATCATTTGTAACGAAATTCTTGATTTTTAAAGGTGATTTGTAACATTTTTCTGAAAGCGGTATTTGAATTTTACATTAAACAAAAAATTGCATCCGACTTTACGCAAAAAATCGGTCGGACAATTTTAATAAATTATCCGACCGATAAAAGTTTTATAACAGGTTGTTAAAAATAGAAATAAAATAAAAAATATTAATTTAAAATTAAATTATAAAATTACATACCAAATTCTTTTCTTGCGTCATTGTAATTCCAAGTGTTGCCATTATCATCCCAGGCATTGCCATTATTGTCAAAATAGCTATAGCCATTTTCGTCATCGCCATATTTGTGAGTCCAATTTCCATGGGAAGAACCGGAACTTGATGATGAACCACTGTTTGAGTCATAGCTATAACTATTTCCACTGCTGTAATTACCATCGTTAGAACTGTAATTATTGTCACCGTTGTCGTAGTTGTTTTCGCTGTCGCTGTAACTGTTTGTATTATCACTGTAGGAGTTATCGGTGTTGTTTGTGTTACTGCTCTCGGTTTGCTTCTTCTTTTCCTGTTTAGCTTTTTCTTCGGCTTCTTTTTTAGCCTTTGCTTCAGCTTCGGCTTTTTCAATGGCAGTTATTCTGTCATTATAAGAACTAATAAATTCGTCAGGCTTTTTATCGTAGTTGCCAATATTCTTTTTATAGAATACATTGCTTTTTTCGGAATCAATTGTTTTCTTTAAAGCCTCAAGATTATCAATACAAGACTGCAACTTCTTTTTATCGTTAGTTTTTTCAAGAGTTTTGCTGTCAATAGTGTTATCTTTTATTGTCTTATCATAATCATCTGTGAAAAACTTTTGCATTTTTGCAAGTGTTTCATTGTACTTTGGCTCAACAGAGTTTAACACTTCAACCTTGATTTCATCACTTGTTGATGGCTTATTCTTGATGAAATCGGATAATATAACTAACTTTTTGGCTCTGTCGGTTTCCTTTGTAAATTTTGAGTATGTATCGTCAATACTTTTGTCTTGCTGTTCTGTCTGTTGCTGTATGGTGTAATTGTTGTAAGCGTTTACGCCGAAGATTGTACCGACAACGGCAATAATTGCTACACAAACCACTGCAATAATTATAATTACTTTCTTTTTCATTTTAACCCCTACCATTTTTATTTGCGATTATATGTTTACATTATATATGTCTGCGTTTCAAAAGTCAATTATTAACATCTTGTTTCATAAAAAACAGGACTGCACATTCGCACAGCCCTGAAAATTGAATTGTTAAATTGATTAAGCCTCGGCTCTGTTGATTGCGTTGAGAACACCGAGTACCGATGCAACATTGACATTCGAGTCAATGCCAATGCCGAAGATATTCTTTCCGTCAGGCTTTTTGAGTTCGATATATGAAACAGCCTTTGAGTCGGAACCCTGAGAAATTGCGTGCTGACTGTATGAGATGAACTCATACTTGTCAAGACCGACCTTTTTGATTGCATTGAAGAATGCGTCAATAGGACCGTTGCCGACACCGCTGAGAGAAACCTCTTCGTTGCCGTTAATCTTCATCTTGCCCTTGAAGTGAACATAATCATTGCCGTTTTCGCTCTCTTCATAAATCTTTCTGCTTGAGAGAACATATTTCTGCTTATGCTCAAGATAATTCTTCTCGAACACCTCAAACAGCTCTTTCGGAATAAGCTCTCTGCCAAGCTCCTCACATTTTGCCTGAACAAGCTTTGAAAATTCGGGATGCATTCTCTTTGGAAGATCATAACCGAAGTTGTTGTTCATAACAAAAGCCGCACCGCCCTTACCGGACTGTGAGTTGATTCTGATAATCGGCTCGTACTCTCTGCCGACATCGGCAGGATCAATCGGAAGATACGGAATTTCCCAGTAATCAGTTCCGCTTTCTTTCATATATTTCATACCCTTGTTGATAGCGTCCTGATGTGAGCCCGAGAATGCTGTAAATACAAGCTCGCCGATATATGGCTGACGAGGATCAATCTTCATATTTGTGCAACGCTCGTAGATTTCACGGAGCTTTGGAAGATTTGAAAAGTCAAGCTTAGGATCAACGCCCTGTGTGAACATATTAAGTCCCATCGTAACGATATCCATATTACCTGTACGCTCACCGTTGCCGAAGAGTGTACCCTCAACTCTTTCAGCACCTGCAAGCAATGCAAGTTCGCCTGCGGCAACACCGCATCCACGGTCATTGTGTGGGTGAATACTAATGATAGCGGCGTTACGATGTTTAAGATTTCTTGCAAAGTATTCAATCTGATCTGCATATGTGTTCGGTGTACACATCTCAACAGTATTCGGAAGATTGACAATCAACTTGTTTTCAGCAGTCGAACCGAGTGCCTCGATAACCCTGTCGCAGATTTCAACAGCGTTTTCAGGCTCAGTACCGCTGAAGCTTTCGGGAGAATATTCAAATCGGAAGTTTGTATCTCCGTCATATTCATCTGTAAGCTGTTTAATAAGCTTTGCACCGTCAACGGCAATTTTGATTACACCGTCCATATCTGTTTTGAAAACAACTTTTCTTTGGAGAGTTGAAGTTGAGTTATAGAAATGAACGATAACATTCTTAGCACCCTTAACAGCCTCAAAAGTTTTTCTGATGAGATGCTCTCTTGCCTGAACAAGAACCTGAATTGTTACATCATCGGGAATGTGGTTGTTTTCAATAAGCTCACGGCAGATTTCATATTCTGTTTCTGACGCACTCGGAAAACCGATTTCGATTTCCTTAAAGCCCATATCGCAAAGTGCGTGGAAAAATTCGAGCTTTTCTTCAAGGTTCATAGGATCGACAAGCGCCTGGTTACCGTCACGAAGGTCAACACTGCACCAGATCGGTGCTTTTGTTATAGTATTGTTTGGCCACTGTCTGTCCGGCAGATTAATCTGCTTAAAGGGAATGTACTTTTCAAATGATGGTTTCATATAATAACCTCCTGTTAAATAGCACAAAAAAATCGCCCCCCTAAACAAAGGGACGAATAAAATCCGTGGTACCACCCGTATTCAAGAACACATCACTGTGTTCTCCTTAAAGACTTCTGACAAAGTCCCGACCGATAACGCAGTCTTGCGTTTCGCATTACATATATATAGTATATATACTTCACACGAAAAACTCGGGGATGAGCTATCCATACAATGTTCCATGCTGACTCACACCAACCGTCAGCTCTCTTTGCCGGTTCATTTGCATCTTGTTCCCGTCAATGTTTTTAAGGGGATTCATTTGTTAATACTATTATATATATATACCCATTCTTTGTCAAGAAAATTGTTTTGAAAATCTGTCGAATAAAGTTTATTTTTAAAAAAAGGGTGTATATAGTGAATTTTGGGATAAAATAAACAACAAGTGAGTTTAAAATGTAGAAATTGCCGATAATGTAAAAAAGATAAAAAAATTGTCAAAAAGGGGTTTACAAAAGAGGGAAGTGCTGATATAATATCAACTGTTGCGCTGAGAGGCGAGGCAGACAAGAGAAAACATGAACGGTGAAAGAGTGTGGAACGCACGGAAGTGGAGAGTCAACATTCAGAAAGTAATCGAAAGTGTTCTCGGTTTTGATTTTAAAAGATGAAAAAATCTTTTTAAAAAAACTTTTAAAAAGTGCTTGACAAAATCAAAACAACGTAGTATAATAGCTCTTGCACTGCTGAGGTGAGCGACTTCAAATGAAGGAAGCAAACAAGCCTTGAAAGTGCGTAGGACCTTGAAA
>ERZ791868.989-NODE-989-length-17448-cov-2.588168_pt1 | contig 17448 bp, 15 predicted proteins | sample MGYA00510281_ERZ791868 | MGnify/ENA primary metagenome ERZ791868 (study PRJEB30046, sample SAMN00792046) | human gut metagenome | study: EMG produced TPA metagenomics assembly of the A metagenome-wide association study of gut microbiota in type 2... | reverse complement strand
CTGGAACAGAAACAAAATCCCCATCGTTAAGGTCGTTTTCCGCAATAGATGGATATGTGGAAAAAGCACGAAAAAGTATTGGTGAGATAATTCCACCAACATTTGATTCGGAAGAAGAATTGATTTCTCACATACGCAATCTTGAGCAAAAGTATGAAGATTTATACGCAGTTGCAAGAAGAGCTGTAAGCGAGATTGATTTTGGAGAAGCCATACGAGGACTGGCTGAAATTGAAAGTGAACTTGATTCAGCTAGGACAGAATTGTCCCATTTCGGCAGAGAACCCAAGAAAGACATTCCGTCTGGTAAGGAAATTGATATTGGAAACATAAAAGAACTTTTCAATATGACGTTTGGAGATGGTGCTGCTGATTTGGCGAGAGACCTTTCAGAAACAGGGGCAGGAGCATCGGAAGTAGCTAGAAGGCTGAATGAGTTGAACGCAGAGTTTAGTAATGGGAAAATTGTTACATATGAAGCTCAGATAAAAAATCTTAAAAATACGCTTTCAGAATTGGCTTCGCAAGGCTTTTCAGAGGGTGATCCAGAATACGATTACGTTGTGAAAGAAATTGCTATACGCGAAGAAGCGTTGAAAAGATATAAAAAATCAATGCGTGAAGCAGCTAAATTTGAACTCGATTCAGAGGAAATTGACGATACGGCAGATGCATTAAAAAGAGCATCGAATCAAGCAGGAAGATTTAAAAGACTGATGAACGGAATTAGTGGTGCTGGGAACAAAATTAATTCTGTTGCGAAATCTTTTAAGGAAGTATCTAAAACAATAAAAAACGCAAAAGATATGGGGAATAAGGTACTTCATCCATTCAAAACGCTTAAAGGCTTATTGGGTTCTGAAAGTGGAAAAAGATGGATGCCGTTCGGAAGAATGATAGGCTCATCTATTATGTTCTCCACTGTTTTTGGAGTTATCAGTCAGATTAAGCAGGCAATCAAGGAAGGTTCGGACAACCTTGTGCAGTATAGTTCTGAATACAACAAAAGTATTTCTGGAATGGTTTCATCCTTGCTGTATCTGAAAAATGCTTGGGCTGTCGCGTTTGCACCAATCGTTAATGTGGTAGGACCATATATTTCAGCATTTATTGATATGGTGTCTAGTGCCTTAAATGCAGTTGGACATTTCATGGCTGCGCTTACTGGAAAAGGCTACGTTGTGCAAGCTAAAAAGGCTTGGAAGAATTACGGAGCGTCAATCGGAGATTCGTCAAAGAATTTGGACAGTGCCAATGCTTCTGCGAAGAAGCTGCAAAGAACAATTCTTGGATTTGATGAATTGCATGTATTGAACGATAATGATTCAAATTCTGGAAGTGGTTCTGGAAATGGTGGCTCTGGAGGTTATACCAGGCCATCACCAGCAGATATGTTTGAAACAATAGAAGTTTCAGGCCCAATGAAAGATTTAGCTGGCAAGTTCAAAGAAGCTATAAAAAATTCCGATTTTACTGAAATCGGAGAGATGCTTGGAAATAAGCTCAAATCGGCTATGGAAAGCATTGATTGGAATAGTATTTACCAGAAAGCTAACAACTTCGGAAAAGATTTGGCTACATTTCTCAATGGATTGATTTCACCGGAACTCTTTTATGATTTAGGAGCAACACTTGCCGGTGCTATCAATACTGCATTACACACCGTAAACTCATTTGCAATCAACTTTGATTGGAGTGAATTTGGAAGGTCACTTGCAAGTAGTATTAAAGGGTTCCTTGAGAATTGGGATGCTGGATTAACTGCTGAAACATTTAGTAATTTCGGAAAAGGATTGTTAGAGGGGATTACTGGCTTCATATCTGGACTGTCAAATGATAAAACGTTTGAAACAATCGGGCAGAAGTTGATTGATTTTATTTGCGGTATTGATTGGTTCGGGCTTGCATGGGATTTGTCCGACTTTTTCAAATCATTAACAAATGCGTTAATGGATTTTCCATCTGATTTTGCTAAAGGTGTTGCGCAAGGAATTGTTGATAAAATCTTTGGTGAAAAAAAGGTGAAAATACCAGAAATTAAATGGTTGGACAGTCTTCAAGAGAAGATTGCAAAAATGTCATTAAGGAAAATACCTTTGTTCGATGTTATTTTTGATTTAGATGATTTCAAAGAAAATATCGAGGCGATAGTTACTTTTGTTTCCGATATGAAAACTAAGGTTGAAGAGGTATTAGCCCCACTGGCTAACTTCTTTTCATCAATATTTAACCTTGCCAGAGAAAACACACAATCACCATTTGCAGGGATTGGAGATTGGTTCTCGGATAGAAAAACAGACATACAGAATGGATTGAGTGGGATTGGTGAATGGATTGGATCTAAATTTTCATCTGGAAGAAAGAGCACAAATAACTCGTTTTCTGATATAGGAACATGGTTTGGCAAGCAAAAATCCGACATTCAAACCAACTTGAAAGATGTTGGCTCTTGGATTGGAAGCAAATTTCAGACTGGTAGAACGAATGTTAATAAGGCTTTTAGTGACATTGGGTCATGGTTCACCAATAGAAAGACGGAAATCCAGAACGGAACAAAAGACATTGATACATGGATGAACACGAAGTATACAACAGCTCGTAAAAATGTCAATGCTGCGTTTTCAGATGTAGGTAATTGGTTTGGAAGTCGTAAGAGTGATATTCAAACCAACATGGACAGCATCAATACATGGTTTAACACAAAATATCAGTCTGCTAGAGGATATGTCAATAGTGCGTTCAGTAGCGTTGGTGGATGGTTTGGAAGTCGCAAGGGTGACATTCAGGCCAACATGGATTCAATTAGTACATGGTTCAATACAAAGTACCAAAGTGCGAGAGGATATGTAAACTCTGCTTTTAGCAATATTGGAAGTTGGTTTGGTAGCAGAAAAACAGAGATTCAAAACAATATGTCCTCTATTTCTGGTTGGTTCAGAGATACTTTTCGGAATGCGTATAATGCTATTACTGGGATTTTCAACAATATCGGTTCATATTTCAGTCGTATTGGTGGAAATATCAAATCACCTATAAGAAACGCCTTAAATGGCGTAATTAACGGTGTAAACTGGGTTCTTGGGAAACTTGGTTCGGGAACGAGATATGCTCATGTGAATTTTGCTACTGGTACCGGTCCGGATGGTGTGACAAGAGACACTCTCGGAATGGTTAACGACCAATCCGGCAATACGTACAGAGAACTTGTACAGTTTCCTAACGGAAGGACAATTATCCCAAAAGGACGAAACGTAATGTTGCCAATGCCTAAAGGAACGAAAGTGCTTCCAGCTGGAAAGACAAAGGCACTCATGCAAATGAATGGAGTAAAGCATTTCAAAAATGGTGCTGGTTCATTTAATATCTTTGATTATTTTGGAAATCCGACAAAGCTTATGCGACACGCATTTGATAGTTTCGTGTCCTTTAAGGGTGTCGAACCTGGATTGTCTATGGCTAAAGGTGCTGTTAACACTGTATTTGGTTCAGCCGTGAACTCAATAAAAGGAGTATTGCAAAGTTTTGAACAATCGCTTCAAAATGTAGCAGGCTCTGGTGTCGAGAGATGGAGAAATCTTGCAAAAACAGCACTGATTATAACAAGGCAGTACACTCCGTCAAACTTGACTGCGTTGCTCAAGCAGATGCAACATGAGTCTGGTGGAAATCCTAGAGCAATCAACCTCTGGGATAGTAACGCAAAGGCCGGTATTCCATCGAAAGGACTTATGCAGGTGATAGACCCCACATTCCGTGCGTATGCATTATCTCCATACAATAAAAATATTTACGACCCGCTATCGAATATGATAGCAGCTATCAGATATACAGTATCGAGATACGGAAGTTTATATTCAGGATGGACAGCTAGAGGTTATAGGGGCTATGAGAATGGCGGGATGCCAAAGCGAGGAGAAATTTACCTTGCAAACGAAAATGGATTTGGTTCCGAATATATTGGCCGTATGGGTAACAATCATGTTGTTGCAAACAATCAGCAGATTGTAGATGGAATCAAAGCAGGAGTAATTGATGCAATGATGGAAGTTTATATTGCTACACAAGGCTCTAGTGCCAATGATAACAGCAAAATTCCATACATTATCAATGCGGTTCTCAAGACAGAAGATAATGAAGTCTTGGCGAGAGCTGTTGAAAAAGGACAGGCAAGTAGGGACAGCAGATTCAATCCGAGCCCTGCTTATTAGGAGGTAGGATATGCCAAATAACACAAACATGCTTGTTGTGGACGGGGTAAAAATAAAATCCCCGTCCTCTTTAATTTGGGGAAAGCAAGATATTTCCGCTCCTAGTGCTGGGCGTACAGACGATACGATAATGCACAAAGACAAGGTGGGAGATAAGAGAACGCTTGATCTTTCTTGGAGTGGAACTACACCGGAACAAACAAGTGCGATATTAAAAGCATTTTCTCCAGAATACGTGCAAGTTACTTATTGGGACGCAGAAGAAGGAAAAAAAGAAACAAAAACATTTTATACCGGAGATAAAAAAGCACCGGTAAAAACATGGACAGTAAACCAGAAGAGATACGAAAGTGTCTCTTTTAATATTATAGAGAGGTAAGTCAATGAGAAATCTTTCATCGGTATTCAAAGAACAACTGAATAATGATAATAGGCGATACCTGGAATGGTTGAATATCAAGTTGAAAGATGGAACTATTTTAAAACTGCGTGAGGATAGTGTCTGGAATTATGGCATCAAGTTTGAAGATTCTGTATCAGATGCATCCGAGTTCAAAATAGGTTCTGCAATTGTAAATAAGGCTACAGTAACTATCAATAATATTTATGATGATTTTGGCGAATACGATTTTGAGGGAGCAGAAATTGTAATATATGTTGGACTTAGAATATCTCCGTCTGGCATGTTTTCGGCAATTGATATGCCTTGGAAAGACATTGACGGCAATTCCATTTTAGATACAGAAGGAAATGAAATCTATATCAAATATGATGATGCCATTATTGAAAAGATTCGCCTTTGCACCATGACAGTTGTTGAAGCTCCGTATCAGAACAGCTCGCTTATAACATTAACTTGTCAAGACAATATGATGAAATTCGACAGAGATTATTCTGAAAGCAAATTAGAATATCCTGCATCAAGAAATAAGATTATTCGAGATGCTTGTTTGGTTTGTGGAGTGCCTTTGCAGACAGTAGTTTTTGATAATGACGATTATATAGTTGAAGCAAGACCAGATGATGAAAAACTTACATTTAGACAATTGATAGCGTGGGTAGCTCAAATTGGTGGACAGTGGTGTAAATGTGATGCTTACGGAAGATTGTGTATTGGTTGGTATGACCTTAAATCTTACGAAAGTGATGTGCTGCCAGATGGCAAATACATTTCTGTTAATTCGTATGATACGTTGTCTGTGAACAATGAAGATGTTGTCATTACTGGAATTAGAGTTGTGGAATACATTAAAGACATTGCTTCCGGTACCGCGATTGCATCGCATCTGTACGGAAGCGAGGGCTATGTTATTGAAATTAAAGACAACAAGCTTATCACAGGTGGGAAATGCAACGAAATCGCTAAGATGATTGGTGAACGGATTGTTGGTATGCGTTTTAGACCGTTTACGGCATCTATTACAAATACTCCAGCAATTGAAGCAGGAGATATATGTCTCATTACTGATAGAAAAGGAAATTCGTATAAGAGCATTATTACAACATCTACATTTCAAGTTGGTAATAAGCAGTCTGTCGGATGTGGTGCAAAAAGTGCTGCCAGAAATAGTGCGAAACAATATAGTCTACATGCGCAAGCTGTTGTTGAAAACAGGAAGAACCTTCAAAAAGAGCGTACAGAGCGTGAAAAAGCACTTGAGAATCTATCGAAAAAGATTAGTGAATCTTCTGGATTGTATACAACAGTTGTTCAAAACGATGGCGGTGGAAACACGTATTATCTGCACAACAAAATAAATCTTGAAAGCTCTGATATTGTCTGGAAAATGACTGCGGAGGCATGGGGCGTGTCTACGGATGGTGGAGAAACATGGAATGGTGGAATGACAGTGGACGGAGATACAGTTGTTCGTATTCTTGATGCTGTTGGAGTTAGAGCTAATTGGATTCAGACTGGTGAATTTAAAGTTGTAGATACAGACGGAAACGAAGTTTTTTACGTTAATTGCGATACTGGAATTGTACGAATAAAAGCACAACAGTTTTCTGTAATAGGGAAGAGTGTCGAGGACATAACAGAAGCAGAAGTGAATAAATTCATTAATGGATTATATAAAGCAGATATTGAAGCACTGAAAAAAGATATAGACAGTAAAGTAGAAACATGGTTCCAATCAACGGATCCAGCCCTTAATTGGACAGGAAAAACAGAACAGATACTTTGCGATATAGACGGAAATCCAATTTTGGATATAGATGGAAGTCCAATTATCGTTGTTGTGGAGAGTGAAAAGCTAACGCATGATGGTGACTTGTGGAAAAATTCCAATACTGGTGACGAGTATATTTATCGAAATGGTAATTGGGAACTTATGCCAGTTCCGGATATAGTGTTTGATACAATTGACGGAAAATCGGCTATCTATACTGTGCAACCAAAACCGCCGTATAACGTGGGAGATTTATATTTTACAGGGAAAGAAATTCTGGTATGTAAAAGCGGTAGAGAAAATGGCGAGTATTCAGAGAGTGATTGGGAAAAGAAAGACTACTATACTGATGATAGTGCGCTTAATAATTTCATTACTGGTGATTATTTAGAAAATCTTGATAGCACCAACACAAGATTAACTAGAGCTGAAACGTCCATTTCAAACAATTCTAACGAAATTAGTCTTAAAGCATCCACAGAATCTTTAACTGAATTAGCAAATAAAGCAAACCAAACCGATAAAGCCTTATCAGACGCTCAAATGCTAATACGAAAAAATATGGATGCAATTGCTACATTGACTTCACGTGATTTCAAAGTCGAATTTACAACAATCATCGAACAGATTGAAAAAGTAAATGGTGATTTGACGGCTTATAAGAATGAAGTCGGTAACTGGATGAGATTTGATGCCGACGGAAATCTGGTGTTAGGTGCAACCCGTGTCCCGGGGCAGGATGCTTATGAATTGAAGCTGAAAAAGAACAGGATTAGTTTCATGGTGAATGACGAGGAAGGTGCTTATATAAGCAACAACCAATTATATATCTTGAATGCAGTTGTAGTTCTGAATCTTAGAATAGGATATTTCGAATTTGTTACGCATGGAATTGGTAATCTAGGATTAGTTCTGCGATAAAAAAGGGGGGTGAGAATACATGGCTGGAACGGGTAGAATATATGTTACTGATGTACGAGCAGTTGGTGACATTAAACTTACACATCAATATGATGTAGATATTCGTTTTGATATTGCGTTTGATTTTGGTGGACATAACTATAATGGCGCAGCGTTCTCGATGTCATGTGACGGACAAGATAAGTCTGGAAACTCTACTTTTGCAATAGGTGATGGTAGAGGTTCTTGGGTATGGGGAAATATCGGTGGAACACAAACTTTCCGAATTACTATGCCGAATAGTGGACAAGCAAAAAACATCGGATTTAGTGCTTCTATTAATACTGGTGTTAAACCGCCAACAATTTCCGCAAGTGGTTCATATCAATTGGGTGCTGTTACGTGGCAACATACCGTTTCTTACAATGCAAATGGAGGCTCAGGAGAACCAAAAAATCAAACGAAAACATATGGCACTGCACTTACTCTAAGTAATCAAAAACCAACAAGGACTGGATATACATTCCTAGGTTGGTCAAGTTCTAATACTGGTTCTATTAACTATTCACCTGGCGGTAGATACGAAGCAGATGATAATATTACATTATATGCTGTATGGAAAATCAATACGTTTGCAGTGTCTTATAACGCAAACGAAGGTTCTGGTGCTCCTGAAAATCAAGTAAAGATATATGGACAACCTTTGACGCTTAGTAATGCTATCCCAACTAGAACAAATTACAATTTTAAAGGTTGGGCTACGTCAAAAGATGCAAAAGTTCCTGAATACCAACCAGGTGGCTCATATATCGGCAATTCCTCTATTACGTTATATGCTGTATGGGAACTTGCATATTGGATACCGAGGCTATCAAACGTTTCAATTAACCGATGCAACCCAGATGGTAGTGCAAACGAATATGGCGAGTATGCTACAGTATCTTTTGATTGGGAATGCTGTCAAATTATTGGTGCTAATCCAGTAAAAACAATTGCTGTTAGTTACGCTCAAAATGGAACGAGTTCTTTTACAGATAGTAAAATTGTAGCGTCTGGAAATAGTGGTAAGGTCAGCATCGTTATCGGAGATGGCACATTATCTATTGATGATGGATATGTAATCCGAATAACAGTAACTGACTCAAAAGGTGGAAGTAACAGTAATGATGGCATTTTAAACAAATCTGCATTTATAATTGATTTTCTACGTAAAGGTAAAAGTGGCGTTGCTTTCGGAAAGCCAGCTGAACAAGAAGGATTGTTTGATGTAAACTTTGAAGCATTGTTTAGGAAAACTATTAAGGATAAGACTGGTTGCCCGATAACAAATGGAATAGCACTATACCAAGAGCCGTGTGTGGATCCTGATACGACTTTATATGAAACCATCGTAACCAATAAAGGAACCACTGATTTGGGAAGCGGTTTCTGGTATATAAGAACTATATTTATGAATGGGCGAACGACCAACACAAATAGAGTTCAATATGCATATCCTTATGATAGCGATACTCCGTCAGCTTTCAGATACTCCCTTAATGGCAAGTGGTCAAAATGGATAAAGCAAGATTCTATAATTGCTGAAGGAACGTCCGGGGTATGGCATTATAAGAAATACGCTAGCGGTGTTGCTGAGTGCTGGACCGATGGCGAAGGTTATGTAATTGGGAATACACCAATAACGACTGCGTCATGGGGTGGTTATGTTTCAGGGTATGTAACCCCTCCGAGTTATCCATTTACATTCACCGAAATACCTTTTGCGTACGGAGATATTGTGTTTGGTGACCCTGACCACATGGGCGATTTTATGTTAATTTATGCCGGATATAGCTGGGCTGATAGCAACATATCGCTTCTAAAAACAAGACCACGTTCGTTCAAAATATGGCGTGGGACTACTCATACATTTGGCAATCCGAGATATAAAGGATTTGCTATAGGGAAATGGAAGTAAAGAGGTAAACAGATATGAGATATGTTAATGAAAAATTTGAGCCCATAACAGAAGACGATGTAGACCTTGAGAAAGGATATCTAACGACAACCACGGCAATTCGAGAAGATGCGGAACCGATTGACAATATTACAAAATTTGCGTGGAATGATAACGATTACGAAGAAGTTCAAGTATATTCCCTAAACCCAGAAAGAGAACTGTCGCCTCAAGACGACACCGATGCAATGGCGATTGACCATGAATATCGGTTGACATTATTAGAATTAGGACTATAGGAGACTATAAAAATGTTGTATAGAACATTAAAACGTATGATTGAACGTGGAAATACGAAAGGAATAGAAAAGAAACTGGATGTATTTTACGCAGCAGATAAATTAACGGAAGCAGAGTATACGGAACTTTTGGCTCTGTATCAAAATTCAAATAAAAACTAAAAAATTAATTCAAAGGAGAATTGACATGGCAAAGATTATTATGATGAAAACGAAACAGTAAATGAAGCAGTAGAAGTTGAGAACACTGAAGCACCAGAGCTTGATGCTGATTTTTCGGTTGATGCTGATAGTGTAGAGAATACAAGTACTGATACTGAACCACCTACAGATGGTAGCGGAATCGACACGGATATGAGTGTTGAGACACCAGAGGAAACCATACCGACCGATAAAGAAGAATCATCTGATAATACGCAGGCAGAAGGGAATCCAGATGAAAACATTGATAATTCAGGGGATGATGGCATCACATCCCTGCCGTTAGACGATGCAGATTTGAAACCTGTATACGATGAAGCAACTGGACAAGCTGATAGCGTCGGTGTTGGAAAGAAATGGACAGATGGATATACAATCAAAAAAAAACCATCTGACGATGATGAAGCTATGATTCTTAGCACATCGGAGAAAGCGAACAAGCGTATAAAATTCTCTGGAATCTGGGATTGGATTGTCGATAAAATGGCAACCGCCGTTGTGTCAAAATTGACCACTACGGATAAGACAGTTTTGGGTGCGATTAATGAATTAAATAGTAAGGCGTTAAAGCCGTTTTATTCTGGTTATATAAGCAATACCCCTTTGAAAATTAGGATGGAAACAGGCTTGTACATTATAACAACATATAGGTATGGCGGTTATAAAATAAGCTCATTATCTGTACTTAATATCCAATCGGAAAATGGCTCTTTCCTAGAAACACTTGTTAAAGGTGAAAATTATGATACTACTGTCAAAATGGATTGCACAGAAAACGAATTATCAGCTAATTATAAAATAAACTTATCTGGTAGCTGTGCTATAAAAATATATAAAGTGTGTCAATAAAATAGTAAGGCTCAGACGCTTACTTATACCGAATGCAGAATACGTGCAGGAGCCGGAATGAACAATATTAAGGAAAAAATTATCAATGGAAGTGTCCCAGATGGTAATGCATATATTCCAGTTGTGATTGCACATTCTATTAATAATTCAGTTACAGATAATATATTCTTTGATGGTGGTTCATGGCGAATATATACTAACTGCGAACAAGTCGTGGCGATACGATTCTACAAGTGTGCAAAATAGTAAGGAGAACTCCGATTTAATTAATTAGTTGAAGAGTTTAAAACACCCCTTTTTAGGTCATAATATGGCTTAGAAAGGGGTGTTTTTATTGAAAAAAGACATTGATATGATAATAAAAAATGTTGTAAACATGATGCAAGAGGAACTTACTGATGAACAGCTACATAAACTTGAAAACGTGCTGTACATCAGTTTCCACGGAGTGAAGTTACAAGAGGAATGCACATCATTGGTTACAAGCCAATCGCACTGGGATAAGATTCTAAGATTATTCGTAGCCAGTAAACGTTTGGAGAACTGTTCACAAGGTACGATTGACCGATATGTGGATTGCGTGACCAAGCTAGTCAACTATCTGCATAAGAGATTCGAGGATATCACCACGAATGACATTAGGTATTATCTCGCCATGTACCAAGAAACAAGGCATGTGTCTATATCCTACATGGATTCCATTAGACGGTACTTCTCATCGTTCTTTGGGTGGCTCTCTGACGAGGGATTCATAGCCAAGAATCCAATGCGTAGAATCAAGCACATGAAAGTGCCACAGCGTATCAAAAAGCCGTTTACAAGCGCAGAACGTGAGCATCTTAGATGCAACGCAGAATGTCAGCGTGATGTAGCAATTATGGAGTTTCTGTACAGTACCGCAGCTCGTATCGGTGAAGTGGTAGCACTCAACCGAAATGACATTGACTGGGGCAACCGTGAAGTAATCATCTACGGTCAGAAAGGTAAGAAAGAGCGCAAAGTCTATCTTACAGACGAATGTGCCTACCACCTCAAGAAGTACCTTATGACAAGAAATGACATGAATCCAGCATTATTCGTCTCGAACAAGAAACCGCATACCCGATTGGGAAAGCAAGCTATTCAGTCAATGCTTAGAAATCTAGGGGAAAAGACAGATATACATGCTCATCCACACAAGTTCAGACGAACGTTACTTACAGATGCAGGAAGTCGAGGTATTCCATTGCAAGAAATACAGGCTTATGCGGGTCACAAAAAGCCGGACACGACAATGATGTATGTTACGGTCAGTGAGGAAAATGTCAAAGCATCATTCAGACGATATATAGCCTGATTTTCTTGATTCTATAGTGATTTTTTAAGCCAGCAGAAATGGTGGCTTATTTGTTGTACGTAAAAGTATGGATGGTATGCAATGGAACTTTGGAAAATAAAAAAATTAGTTATTGAATTAAATCGGAGTTGGCGAATTATATCCATTTGCCAGCAACTTTTCTGTGATAGGAAATGTTTCCTTCTGCATAACCAAATAAAATGTACGAGGCATAATCCTTTATCGAATATTTTTGTACTATCATCCTGTACCTTGATCCGACAGCAAAAGAAACAAAAAAGAATTTACTGCTATCTTCTGGTAGTTGGTTATCAATAATATATTGAGCTACTGCATTCACTGATTTGCCTTCAATATTATGGATAGCTTCGACAAAAACAAGATTTGAAGCCTTACTATTTTATCATCGAATTTTTATAGAAAGTATATTCATCTAAACGCCGGAGTAGCCACCCACACATGGAACGTTCAATTGATATTATTTCGAACATTCCGTATTTATCGTATCTATACCCGTAAGCAGTGCAATTGACGGTGGATGTTCTTAAATATAGGTTTAATGGTACATTCTGTGGAAGACTATCCCAGTTGTTTTTTATTATATCTACAGCGTTACCGGAATTTTTTAATACAATCGACACCGTGCGGTTACTATTTTATTCAGATATGGATACGTTTCTCCATTTTGAATAAGTATTATTACCGAATTTCGTTCTGAAATATAGAATACCATTGTAAGTAATATAGAACTGAGTCAACTGCTTGTTCGTTTTGACCACAATTATATTACCTGTCAAATCAATTGGATAATTTTTCATTCCAGCATTCGAAGGAGTAGCATTTGCTGTTGTATAGATACCACATTTAGTAAACGAATCAATATCTTTACCGTAACCATTGATTTCTTTTGTTGGGAATCCCAGGTTACTATTTTATTCACGCCATACTCCATTATATTCGGTGCGATATACCATTGTATTAATTCCATAGCCAAACAGAATAAAACTTGCATATCCCTTTGAAGAATCAAGTTTTTGAGCGATCATAAGATATGATGTTCCTTTACTGAATGAAACAAGATAAAATTCCTTACTGTAACTCTTATTGGGCAACATATTGTCAACTATGTATTTAGCTGCTTCAATTACGTTTGATGTTTCTACTGGAATTTTATCAATACAAATATATTTTATGTTTTCATACGCCTTACCCTTACTATTTTATATCCCAATATGGGTACAACATATCTTTAAAATCCACATATACTAAAATTATAAATTGCATAAAAATCATAAATATACGTGTTAGCATGGAAGTAGTAATAAATGCAGGAGAACAGTGTAATGGAATATATCGGAAGAGAAGAGCATAACGAGTTTGCTAGGAGAGTAGCAGACGAACAACATAGACAAAACAGAAGAATAGATGAGCTTGAAGAAAACGTGAAGCAGAACGCCCAGTTGACATTATCAGTCGAAAAATTAGCAACCAGCATGGAGAACATGACGAAAGAACAAATGTCGCAGGGTGAGAGACTGGAAGCTCTTGAGGGGCGTGATGGAGAATCGTGGCGAAAGGTAAAAGATACTATAATAGCTGCGATTCTTGGAATAGTAATAGGATATATAGGAACCAAAATCGGTTTCTAGGAAAGGAGATAAAAATGAACGCAGAATTAGTAATGCAGTATATCAAGCCAGAACTTGTAGTTGTAGCAGTTGTATTGTATTTTGTTGGAATCTGGATCAAAAAATCTGGAATTCCAGATAAATACATTCCACTGATTCTTGGGTGCGGTGGAATCTTCTTGTGTTCTGTATGGGTGATTGGTAATTGCCATATTAGAACAGGACAGGAATGTGCAGTAGCATTGTTTACAAGCATCGTCCAGGGAATCCTTGCAGCGGGATTAAGTACATATGTTAATCAGATTGTGAAGCAAGCACAGAAAGATGAGTAAGGGCGAGCAATCGCCCTCTATTAATTTTTGCTGACGCAAAGAAAGAGAGGAAAAGAAAATGACAGAACAGACAAAAAGTGAATTGATCAAGGCTTTTGCCTATGGAGCAACCCCAGAAAGTCTTAATGAAGTAGGACGATTAACAATTCAAGAAGCAGAAGCATTCCAGAAGGAACATGCAGCAGAAATTGAAGCTAAGAAAAAAGAACTGGAAGAGGGAGGATGGAAATGAGTAGACGATTAGTAATTGACGTGTCCGAGCATCAAGGAGTAATCAATTGGGATGCAGCCAAACCGCATATTGCAGGAGCAATTCTTCGATGTGGATATGGTGATAACTACGCAAGTCAAGACGATAAACAATGGTATCGCAATATTTCAGAATGTGAACGATTAGGAATCCCAAGAGGAGTATACCTGTATTCATATGCGACCAATGACACAATGGCACAATCAGAGTTACAGCACATTCTTCGATGTCTCAAGGGACACAGCTTCCAATTGCCTATCTATCTAGATTGCGAGCAGGCAGGAACAGAAGGTTATGCTGCTAGAGCGTGTCAGATTATCTGCGAAGGACTCAAGGCAGCAGGATATAAGCCGGGAGTGTATGCCAATACTCATTGGTGGAATACTTGCCTTGCAGGAGTTACAGCATACCCTAGATGGGTGGCACAGTACAATACAGTATGTGAATATAAGGGGAAATACGACATCTGGCAGTACAGCTCCGATGGAATAATTCCTGGAATCAGCGGAAGAGTGGATGTGAACTGGTGCTATACCGAATTTGCAAGCATATCTGGAAGTGGAGCAGTTGCACCGGCAATAGCATCACAGAAGTTGAAAGACCTCGGAAACGTAGATGCTATCTACGAAGTATATGCCGGTGGTAGATGGTGGCCACCAGTAACTAATTATTCCGACTGGGCTGGTAGAGCTGATGGATATCCGATCAAGTATATTGCAATGAGAGTTACCAAGGGGAAAGTACGTGCAAGAGTACATACAACAACAAACGGTTGGTTGCCATATCTTGAGTTCGGAAACAGCTATAATAAGAATGACCTTATTAATGGTGTACTTGGTAATGGCAATCCGATTGATGCAATAGAAATCTATTATTACACACCGGCTGGATATAAGTATAAGAAAGCCGTTTATCGCGCGTCAGACTTGAATCACAACACATTCTATTCAGAGCAATATGATAACGAAAAGAATGCAAAGATGGATGGTTACGCTGGATTATATGGGGTTGCTATGGACAAGTTCCAAATGAAGATTGCGTAGAAACAGAATCCCCGGTATTGCCACCGGGGAGAGAATATTGTATCATCGTAATATGAGTTTCTTCCTATTATAATTATTTCCACAGATTACGGTCGGATTCATGAATCCGTAAGTATTTATTATTTCTACAGATTACGGGATAACGAACTGGCTCATATGGAAATTGTGTGTGCTATAGTGCATCAATTAACCAGAGATTTAACTCCAGAACAGTTAAAAGAATCAGGATTTGATAAGTATTATGTTGATCACACATTAGCTCTTTGGCCACAAGCTGCCAGCGGAGCCCCTTGGACCGCTACCTATTTTCAATCCAAAGGAGATCCGATAACTGATTTGCACGAAGATATGGCAGCTGAGCAAAAAGCACGTACTACTTATGATAATATTTTACGCCTTGTGAAAGACCCTGAAGTATGTGATCCTATACGCTTCTTAAGAGAGCGAGAAATTGTTCATTATCAACGTTTTGGTGAAAGTTTAAGAATCGTGCAGGAGAATTTAGATAGTAAAAATTTCTATGCAATTAATCCGGAATTTGATTAAATTATAAGCAAAAAAAAGTAGCTGCTTAGTTATTTTATAGTATAAGTAAGTAGCTACTTAAAAATTACATCAATTTACTCACATCATCCAGTGCAGCAGCTATCACTTTATCCATATCATAATATTTGTAATGCCCTAAGCGACCGCCAAATATAATGTGTTCTTCTTTGTCTGCCAGTTCTTTATATTTTTGGTAAAGAGCATTGTTTCTCTCATCATTTACCGGATAATAAGGTTCCATGCCAACAGTCCATTCAGAAGAGTATTCTTTGGAAATCACAGTTTTCTCCTGCGTTCCGAATTCAAAATGTTTATGCTCAATGATTCTTGTATAAGGTACTTCTCGATCTGTATAATTTACAACAGCATTTCCTTGATAATTATCACAATCTAAAGTTTCTGTCTCAAATCTAACAGAGCGATATTCAAGTGCACCAAATTGATAATTATAATATTCATCAATCATGCCGGTATAAATGATGTCAGTAGCAATGTTTGGATGAGCTTTATAAAATTCAAAGAAATCCGTATTGAGTTGTACATCTATACCTTCTAACATTTTTTCAATAATTGCTGTATAACCACCAATAGGAATACCTTGATATAAATCATTAAAATAATTATTATCATATGTGAAACGAACTGGGAGGCGTTTTATAATAAATGACGGAAGATCTTTACAATCGCGACCCCACTGTTTTTCAGTGTAACCTTTTACAAGCTTTTCAAATACATCACGACCAACAAGAGATAATCCTTGTTCTTCTAAGTTTTTGGGCTCTTTAATACCTGATTCAGAAACTTGTTTCGCAATCATTTCTTTTGCTTCTTGAGGTGTCTGTATTCCCCACATCTTACTGAAAGTATTCATGTTGAAAGGAAGATTATACAGTTCATCCTTATAAATAGCAATAGGTGAATTAATATAGTTATTAAATTCAGCAAATTGGTTTATATAATTCCATATTTTTTTGTCTGAGGTATGAAAAATATGAGCGCCATATTTATGTACGTTTATTGCCTCGATATTCTCGGTATATATATTTCCGGCAATATGGTCACGCTTATCTATAACTAGACATTTTTTGCCTTTTTTCTTCAATTCATTAGCTACAACAGAACCATATAAACCGGCTCCAACAATTAAATAGTCATATGTTGTCTGATTCAATTTTAAATCCTCGCCTTTCTTGAGTAATATTATAATATTGTATCATGTAATTAGAAAACTGCATAGTGTGGGAGAAAAAATGTCAAGGAATATAAGTTGAAACTTAATAAAAATCATGATAAACTCATGTTGATTATATAAAAATAGAAATGTTGAAGGATGTAATATGGATAATAAAAATATAAATACAATAGAAAAAAACTGGCTAAATACAATATTTTGCCTCTATATATTGAGTTATATATTACCGGTAGGTAAAATTTTTAATGTTCCGGTTCAAAAAATATGTATCTGCTTATTTGTGGCTGTAAGTGGTTATATATTTATCAAATTGAATGATTGGAAAAGCATAATTAGAATTTCAAAATTGGAGATTATAGTTTTAATAAGCGGAGCGTTATGGTGTTTGATCAGCTGGTTGCAAGGATGTGAATATAGTGTAGAATGTGCTTCACTTTTATATCTTTCTTTTATTATGTTTTTGCTTACCTTTCATTTAATAAAAGAAAATTTACTGGATTTACATAAGATAATGCGATGTTTATTTTGGATGATGCTGGTAAAGATAGTTGCAAAAA
>ERZ791868.984-NODE-984-length-17537-cov-5.841265_pt1 | contig 17537 bp, 9 predicted proteins | sample MGYA00510281_ERZ791868 | MGnify/ENA primary metagenome ERZ791868 (study PRJEB30046, sample SAMN00792046) | human gut metagenome | study: EMG produced TPA metagenomics assembly of the A metagenome-wide association study of gut microbiota in type 2... | reverse complement strand
CGGCACCACGTGGCGCCCTCCGAGGTCTACGACCCGGTCGGCAACGCCCCCGGCGGGCACGACACACCCCCCGTCGACGGCAAACTCCCCGGCCGCAAAACGACCGCCGTCATAAACTACGGCATTGGTATAAAGCGTTTTCATCTGCGTAAGCGTAAAAAAATAGGGCAACTGAAACAGTTACCCTAATAAAACAAAATCGCCGAAAACCGGAGGAAATACGTCGCCCGACCAATAGTCTTGCTGCCAGGAAGCCTGCGCCGACAATATGCTGGGTTTACAATTCATAGGTTCTCGGGATCACTATAATTGTGCACAAAGGTAGGGCTTTTTTGCCGGGCATGCAAAATTTAGCCGGAAAATTTTCAACAAATAATCCACACCACCCCCTGCCACCGGAAACGCCAACCGCCCCGTAACGGCTCTGTAATCCGGAATAAGCTTCCCTCCCCGGGTAGCGTTATCTGACGATAATCAGGTCGACGCCCGCCTCTTCGACGATGGTGACCATCTGTTCAGGAATCCCGTCGTCCGTGATGATCACGTCGATATCCTCCAACGCACAGATGCGTCCGAAGCCGCGCTGCCCGAATTTCGACGAGTCGGCCAGCACGATATTCTGCGACGAGGCCTTCATCATCTTGCGCGTGAGTTTCGCCTCGTCGAGCGTCGAGGTGGTGATGCCGTGTTCGAGGTCGATGCCGTCCACCCCGAAAAAGAGTTTCGAGCAGATGCAGTCGTCCAGCGACCGCGAGGCCTCCTCGCCCAGCACCGAAAGCGACTTCTTGTGCACCGTACCGCCCAGCTGCACGACATTGACATTCTCCGCCTCGTTGAGCAGCACACCCAGCCGCAGGAACGGCGTGACGATGTTCAGATGGTGCCACTGGCGCATCTTGATCTCCTCGGCGAAAGAATAGATCGTAGACCCCGATGCGATGATGATCGAATCGTTATCGTCCAACAACTCCACGGCGCGCTGCGCGATGAGGCGCTTGGCATCGCGGTTGATATTGTCCTTGACATGCACGTCGAGGTCGGCGACATGGGGATTGGCGGGACGGGCGCTGCCGTGTACCTTGTAAAGCAGCCCTTTGCTCTCCAGGATTTTCACATCCTTGCGGATCGTTACCTTCGTAACCCCCAGCTCGTTCGCCACGTCGGTGATGCGCACGAAACCATATTTGTTCAGTTTGTCGAGGATATATTTGTGTCGTTCGGCAATGCTCAGCATATCTCTCTGTCTTTTTAGCAGTTATTGGAGCAAATATAGTTATTTTTTCGCTTTTATCAAAAAAAGTGTCCGAAACCGCGCTCCGGTTCGGACACTCCCGGATCGCAAGACCCGTATCATCATCTAAAATAGGAACATACTGTTTAATTCCGTTCCGGTTCGGCATCGTAACCGTCGGCACGCGCCCCCCACATCATCAGGAATACCAGCATGCCGACGACGGCTACGCCGATAATCCCTACATAAGCCCAGTTCCAACCGTAATGCTGCGCCACGAAGCCCAGCCCCACGCCCGAAACGACCGTGCTGGCATAACCGAACAGGCCGGTAAGCCCGTTGGCCGTCGCGGCAGCCTTTTTCGTAGCCTGGTTCGCGGCGGCAATGCCGATCAGCGCCTGCGGGCCGTAGATGCAGAACCCGGCGGCACACAGCGTGAGGAAGAGCAACCACACGGGAGCATCGGCAGGCAACTGCCAGAACAAGAACACGAACAGCGCAGCACCCGCCATGCAGAACACGCAGGTGCGGTGCGCACGGCCCCTGAGCCATTTGTCCGTAGCCCAGCCGGCAAACAACATGCCGACGATACCGGCGATTTCGAACATCGCCACGAGCCACCCGGCATGCGACATGCTGACGCCCTTCGACTGGCTCAGCAGCGAAGGCCCCCAGTCGAGCACCGAGAAACGGACGATATATACGAAGAAATTGGCGAAGCCCAGGATCCAGATCAGCGGGTTCCTGAACACGTGCTTCATCAGGAATGCGCGGTGCTCGGCACTCTTCGTCTCCTTCTTCACCTCCTTCACCTCGGTGCCTTCCAGTTCGGGAAGCCCGACCGAAGAGGGCGTATCGCGCAGGAAGGCGACCAATCCGATCGCCCCGGCGAATGCGATGGCCGAAGGTACCCAGAAACACCATTTCCACGCCCCGACATGCGCAGCCGAAGTCATGACGCGCTCCATCCCGGCGGCATCGTCGGGCGCAACGCCCAGATTGGCGGCGATCGTCGCCACGGCGTCGGGGTCGGCCGTCATGTTCATGCCCACGGTACCCATGATATAACCGCAGAGAATCACCACGAGGCCCGCACCGATCGAATGCGAGGTATTCCACACAGACATCTTGGTCGCCAGCTCCGTAGGCGGAATCCAGTGGGTCAGCAGACGCGCGCAGGGAGGGAATCCCGTCCCCTGCAACATGCCGTTTATCACCCACATGATCCCCATGAAGAGGATCATCGTATTGGTGAACTGCGAACCGTCGTGCTGCCCCGTGATCCAGTAGGAGACATCCTCGCCGAATCCGAAGGCGAAGTTGGCCAGCGCACAGAGCGCAAGCCCGATGGCCATGTACCAGCGGGCGTTCATGCGGTCGGCCAGAATACCATTCACGAAACGCGAAAGCCCGTAGACCACACCGTTCAGGGTCAGGAAAATACCCAGGCTGGTTTTCGAGATCCCCAGGTCGGCCTCCAGGCCGGGCATCGCCAGCGAGAAGTTTTTACGCACGAAGTAAAAGAGCGCATAGCCCACCATCGTGGCGATGATGGTACGCGTCTGCCAATACTTGAAGCGCTTGGTTTGTTCAGGAGTCATTTCGGAATGAAAGTTTAGTAGTTTCAGTTTGCAAATATACTACTTTATTTCCCAAATTCCGCCTTTCCCGAAAAGTTTATCGAGCCATTGTTCCATCCAACCGCAACGGAAAGCGATGTCGATGACCGTGAAACGACTGCGCATGTAAGGTATTTTTTCGAAACTTGCCCGGAACCTGGCACGCGATACGCCGATCTGCTCGGGTTCGTAGGGCGCACCGACCAGCTCGAGGCGGCGGCGAACTTCCCCGAACGGGATGATCTGCCGGCGGATACGCACGCTCAGCTCGGGCCATGCTTTCTTCAGGCGCTGCAACTGCCTGCGCAGCCCCTCCTTATCGACGTATTTACCCTTGGTCTCCACCAGTCCGCGGGCCACGAATTCGGGATCGTTATCGAAAATCCGGCGAATGTCCGCCTCGGTCTCCTCCCATGATTTCCAGGCTGCGACGCACTTTTCGACGTCGAGTTCCCCGACCGGAGCTTCGAGCAGCATTTCGAGGAATGCCGTCGACGCAAGCGTACCTATGCCCACCTTGAACCCGTGCGAAACGGATGCCCCGTTGTATTTGAGGTGTTCCATGTCCCACAGGTGGCTGAACTGGTGTTCGGCTCCCGACGCGGGTCGGCTCGACTGGGTTGCCTGCATCGCAAAACCGCTCAGCAGCAACCCTTCGGCCAGCTGTTCCACTTTGACGACATTCCCCGCGTGTACGCCCGCCGGGTCGCAGAGCGCCTCTTTCAGGCCGTCCTGCACCACCGAGAATGCGAAGTCGTCCATCAACTCCGACCCTACGGCGTCGGCCAGCATCCAGTCGGCACCGGCCGGGATCTTGGCGATCAGATCGGCATAGCCCGAGGCGGAGAGCTTCGCAGGCGCAGCCGCGGCGATGTTCGAGTCGAGCACCATCCCCAGCGGCGCCGGGCAATCGAAAGTCTGCTTGTTGCCGTCCTTGGTGATCGAAGCCCCGTAGGCCGTATAACCGTCCATCGAAGCGGCCGTACCCACGACCATGTAACGGCGTCCGTTATGGCTGGAACAGAGTTTCGTCAGGTCGTTGATCACCCCCGAACCGACGGCTACGGGCACGGCATCGGTCTCGGCAAGCACGGTATCCAGCTCCCCGACATACGCCCATTCGGCATAGAGTTTCGGGTCGGTGAAGACGTATGGTTCATCCTGCGCGACACCCGCTCCGGCCAGTATCTTATGCACGTCATCGCCGGCCACGCGCCATGTATTGGCATCGGCCACGACAAGCGCCCGCTTATCCGGGAAAAGTTTTCTGAACATATCCGCAACCTGCGGAAGGGTATCGGTTCCGATCACCAACGCCTTGGTGTCGGTCGTGCGCGACAGGGCACTTTCTACTTTATTCATAGTACGAAATTAATTTATTACCATCCGGAAAAGGGGATAAGTCATCCTAAAGCAAAATAAAGACGCAAGAATTTTCCCTTTCATGCCTCAAAGTTAACATATTTTACTTTATTATGCAATATAAGAAAACAAAATACCAACAAATAGCTATCTTTTTCTTTTCTTTTCAATCTCCAATGTCGATAAAAACCAGGGACTGCAGACACCCGCAGCCCCCGGTTCACCATATCCACCAAAACTAATTAACCTTCTTAACCTTCAGATTATCCAGCCACATACGATAGTTTTCACCCTCTTTGCCAACAAGAGCCGAATAGATTTTAATGCGCGTATCGGCCGTAACACCGGTGATCTTCACTTTGTGATTCGTATAGCGATACGTATCCTTCAGCCCCTCCTCGATCATTTTATCCACAAGCACGTTACGTAAAGTCACCGTGGCACCGCCGTCGCTGATAACGGCATCGGCCGAGGTCTCGCCCGTTACGCTCACGATCGTCGCTCCGGTCACCGTCACCCCGAAATACTCCATAATGTCGGTCCATCATATCCCCCTTCGTACTAGGCTCGTAATAGGGACACGCATCGAATTCCAGCTCGATCTCCGTAGCGCCGGACAACGAGGACAGTTTCGGCAAAGTCAGCCATGCGGGCTTCTTGCCGCCACCGAATTTCATATATCCGGCGGCAAGCCCGATATTGGAACTGTTGGCCATCCAATCCGCACGATCCCACTCGGGCAGGTATGCACTGAAATAAGAGTCATTATCCTTCACGCCCTGGCAATATATGGAGTTCGCATCGCCCGTCGTAATCAATATCTTATCCGGATCGGAAAAATCGGTCGTGCTGCCCAGGCTGAAGCCGTAGGCACCATAGAAGGGCTGACCGCCTCCGGGAAGATTCTCGAAGTCCTTATACAGGAGGTATCCGGACTTGTCGGGAGCCGCGTCGGTCGTAACGGAAGCCGAAGCCCACTCGGAATCGAGAAGCGCCTCCTTATTCGCCGTCGACTTGCGGCGGAGCTCCAGTGTATAGGTCGCCCCGGGCGTCAGCCCACCCCACACGAGCCGGTAATATTTATACTTCGTAAAATTGAATTTCGAGAAGTTCTCGATCGACCGGATCACATTCCCGCCGGCATCCTTCACCCGGAAATCATAGGTATCGGTCGACCCTACGGGCTGCTGCTCCAACGCTGCGGCGGACAGCTCCCACTCCAGCACGGCAAGGCCGTGTGTCTTCGCGTAAATCCGCGCAGAGGGAGCAATCATAGGCACAGGATCGGTGGTCACGAACTGAACCGCCACCACGTCCGAATCGAATTCATTCGCCACGGAGCCGTCGCCGACAAGCGCCTGAACCAAAACCGCATAATCCGTACCGGCCTTGAGCCCGGCAGCCGTATAGCTGGTGGCGCCAACGATCGTCGAGGCAACCTCCTGCCCATCGGACGTCGTTTTGACCACGACCCGGTAATTGGCGGCGCCGCTCACTTCGGCCCAGCTGATCTTGGCCCCCGAGGAGGTCACGTCGGCAGCCGCCAATTCTGTTGGCGTCGCTAATTTTTCAGCCGCAAAGCCCAAAGTCCCCACGACCTTCTGCGTCGGGTCGGAATTGAATTCCGCATTCCCGGCGTAAAGCGCCCTGACGGTAAAGATATAAAGGCCGGGTTCCAGATCGGCGAACTCGCAGTTCGAATCCTCCGTCTCGACGGTTTTCCTGAAGTCGGGACGCGTTTGCTGCGCCACGGAAGCTTCATAGGAGGTCGCCCCCTTCACGCCTTCCCACGCAAATGCGACGGAAGTCTTGGCGGGCGTATAGGTAATCTTTTCAAGCTCGGGGGCCGGCAGTTTCTCGGTCACCTCCGTCTTGTCGGCAGCCATAACGACGATATTGTCGATATTGATACGGTACCCCTTTTCGTTATAGGTCTGCGCCTCGATCTTGATGCGCGTCTTGTTGGTAGCGTCCTGAACGGTAAAGGTCAGCGTCTTCCATTTGCGGCCGGCAGCCGAAGTCTGTGCCGGGAGCACGGTATTGTTCACTTCGCCGTTGGTTACGACTCCGGCACCCTCGGCAGAAACGATGTAGGTACCCGTTTCGTTATCGAAACGCAGGAAGTCGATCGAAACCGACACGGTCTCGGGTGCCGCCGAAAGGCTTTCGAGCTCCGGCGTCATGATCCAGCCGCCATTGGCCGTAACCCCCAGCTTCACATAACCCGGGTGCTCATATACACGCAAGCCCGACCACTTTTCAACGCCGCGGTTGATGCGGTAGGTCTCGCCCATCGTGTTGAAAACGTCGCTCGTACCGTCGGATCCCGCCGAAATCACATCGGGTTCCGCAGGCTCCGTGCCATCGAACTCCTTGCCGGCGCCGTCCTTTCCGTTCGGGCCGGGGCCCTTCTTGTTGTTCGGGTAATCGCCGCCCCATTTGAACAGGTCGAAGCCCATGCCGAACACTTCGTTCGACGAACTTACGTTCCCCGAAACATCGCCCTGGAATTTCACGACCCCGTCGAGTTTGAAAGTCACATGGCACACCACCTCACCCAGCGTCACGGGCACACCGGTGATAGGCACCGAAATCGTACCGCTACCTTCGTGCTCGATCACAGACTGATAGGGGCTGCTGATGCCGAGCCCCTCGGCGGCAAGGCCGTCGAGCGTGGCTTCGATTTCCACCATCTCTTCGCCGAAAGCCTTGTCATAGGCGATTTCGAGCATTGCGGCGGATTCCGTATTGGACTTGAGCGTCCCCGAAATCACGGGGTCGTTCACCGAGAAATGACCGTCGGCCTGTGCGACCTCGATCTTGATCTCCTCACCGTTGGCCGGTTTCAGATAAATGTATCCCGTACGTTTGTCGCCGGGATTACGCTCGGCCGTAACGGTCACCCACTGGTAATCGCGTCCGTTACCGACACCATTGTCCGGAGAGACGGAGAACCAGTTGTTCACCGGAGCCCCGCTTCCGTCCGTACACTCGACACGCGCCGACCACGAACCGGCATAGCGTACCGAGATCTGGGTCGTGGCGCCTGAATTGTACGTCAGCTCGACGGCATCGGTATCCCGTTTGAGCGGAGCCACATCCGGATCGTCGGAGCAAGCCGCCAGACAGAGGGCCGACACGAAGAGCATCGTCTTTATCCAATTTTTCATAAGTTTCATAACATTTTGATTAGAGTAATAACTATTACCGAAAATAGCAAAGCGGATACGCCTCGGGGCGCGTCCTTACTCTCAAGAGATATGTCGGAACAACTTGCAGGACAAACATAAGCACATTTTTTCTTTTTTGCAAATTTTCGCACCTTAAAAACACTATTGCAACACAAATTGTTTCCTTTAGTGATTATTTAAATAGTTTTTAACACGCATGAAACATCAATAAACGAGCTTTGCCACACAAAAGACAATAATAAGGCAACACGAATCAAGACTAACAAAATACAAACACTAATAATTGATTTTAAGGTATTTACAATATATAAATATAAAAACACCCCAAACCTACATAATTTTTACTATTCTTTTTGCAAAGTTTTCAAACCAAATAGTTGCATGAAAGAAAATAAAAACATATATTTGAAAGCAAAATTAGAAGAACCTTATTTATTAAATAATTAAAACACACAAACCTGACACACGCGAAAACCTAACTACTTTTTTTCACACTCTCCAGCAGAAGTTATATCGGGAATGACTTGCAACCAGCCGAAATCCCCGGAAAAACCCGGCCTTATATAATAATAGGTATGGGATCCGGCAACGAACCGATTGATAACTTAAACTGATGTAAAATGAAACAATGTTACACGCTGACCGGACTTGACGTACTGGGCAAAATACGCTCGTACATCAGGCTCCTGACGGTTATTCTTTTATATGTGACATTTGCGCTCCCGGCCTCGGCACAAGGGGGGGGGAAGGCCGTCTCGGGTATCGTTAAAGACGACACGGGAAATCCACTCATAGGTGTCACCGTCACCGTCCCCGGTACCACGAAAGGCACGACTACCGATGCCAACGGTACATACACGATCAATGCTGACAATTCAGAGAGCCTGAATTTCAGCTATGTGGGCTACAAACCCCAGACAATCCACGTCAACAACCAATCCACCATCGACGTCACCATGAGCGAAGACAACACCAGCCTCGAAGAGGTCGTCGTCGTCGGCTACGGCGTACAGAAGCGCCGCGACATCGTAGGTGCCGTCGAAACCCTTTCGACAAAGGGCCTCGAAGAGCGCATGGGTTCGTCGATGAGCATTTCGCGCTCGTTGCAGGGCGCCATCCCCGGCCTTACGATGACCTTTTCCGACGGTAAGCCCAACCGCGGCGCGACGGTGCGCATCCGCAGCGCGGAGAACTCGATCGGTTCGGGCGGTTCGGCCCTGGTGATGGTCGACGGCGTCGAAACCGACATGTCGACCGTAAACCCGGACGACATCGAGTCGATCACGGTGCTCAAGGACGCCTCGTCGACCGCCGTATACGGTGCCCGCGGTACCTTCGGCGTGATCCTCCTTACCACCAAGAAGCCGCAGAAAGGCAGTGCCAAGGTGACTTACAACGGTACCTTCACCTTCTACAAGCGCGCCACCAAGCCCCAGATGGTCACCAACGGCTACGATTATACCACCTCGTTCCTGGAATCCTATGTCAACGCATTCGGCAAGGATCCCTCGAACATCAACAACGTATTCAAATTCTCGCGCACCTGGTACAACGAACTGGCACGCCGCAACAGCGACCCCTCGTATGAGAAATGGCGCGTCAACAACCGCAACGTCTACGAATACTTCGGCAACACCAACTGGTACGACGTATTCTACAAGGACTATACGACCGGACACCAGCACAACATCAGCGTGACAGGAGGCGGTGACGTGGCATCGTACTACGTCTCGGGCCGTATGTTCGAGCAGGACGGCATCTACAACGCCGGCGACGAGAAATACCAGCAGTTCAACGTCAAAGCCAAAGGCATCGTCAACGTAAAGCCGTGGCTGCGCGTGGAGAACACCACCGACTTCATGTACCGCTATTCGCACCAGCCGACGAGCCACACGGGCATCTCCACAACGCCGATGACGGTATCGCGCATGCTCAACCACCAGGCTTACCCCGTAGCCCTGGTCACCAATCCCGACGGCACGTGGACGGAAGCGGCCGTATACACGGGCTGGGCAGGCTTCGTCGAGGGCAACTCGTGGCGTAAAGACCGCAAGTTCGACATGAACAACCGCACGGCGGTCACGATCGACCTGTTGAAGGACGTGCTGGTCGCCGCCGCCGACGTGAGCTTCTATTTCAACCAGACCGACCGCCGGCAGGCCGTGAACAGCTACACCTACTACACGGGGCCCGACAGTTCGGGCGAACGCCCCTCGGGCTCGCTCTACGAAGAGCGCTCCTACAACCGCCAGAAAGTCGCTTCGAGCGCCACGCTGACCTACACGCCCCGCTTGGGCGACACCCACTCGCTAAGTATCATGGGCGGTTGGAACATCGAAGATTATACCTACAAGAGCAACCTGATGAGCCGCGAGGGCATCATCATCCCCGGCAAGCCCAACTTCAGCCTGCTGGAAGGCGAAGCGATGACCCTGAAGGACAACGGCAGCTACGACTGGGGACTGGTCGGCGCATTCTACCGCGTAAGCTACTCGTACAAAGGAAAATACCTGCTCGAAGCCAGCGGCCGTTACGACGGTAACTCCAAGTTCCCGTCCAACCAGCGTTGGGGATTCTTCCCCTCGGGTTCGGTGGGATGGCGCATCTCGGAAGAGAACTTCATGAAAAACGCCAACTGGCTCGACAACCTGAAGATCCGCGCATCGGTCGGTTCAGCGGGCAACGGCCTCATCAGCGATGCCTACGCCTACCTCTCCACGATGTCGATCGCACAGTCGAGCCTGCTGAACAACGGTTCGGTGTTCAACTACACGCAGGCACCCTCCCCGATTCCCAAGAGCCTGACATGGGAAAAGGCCACGACCTATGACCTCGGCCTGGATTTCGAGGCATTCAACGGCCGCCTGAACTTCTCGGCCGACATCTACCGCAAGAAGACAACCGACATGTATGTGGTGGGCGAAGAGCTGCCCGCCGTATTCGGCAACAGCGCCCCCAAGGGTAACTACGCCGACATGCGCACCGACGGGTGGGAGGCCAGCCTGTCGTGGCGCGACAGCCACAAGGTTGCGGGCAAGACCCTGAGCTACAATATTAAAGTCGCCGTATGGGACAACACCAGCAAGATCACCCGCTATACGGCCAAAACTGGCACGCTCCCGACCAACTACTCGATCAACTATTACGAGGGGATGACCCTCGGCGAAATGTGGGGCTACAAGTGCGACGGGCTGTTCCAGAGCGACGAAGAGGCGCAGACATGGGCCAACTATTCGAAGTTCACCAACCGTTCGGCGACCTGGCAGGCCGGCGACCCGCGCTACCTCGACCTGAACGGCGACGGATACGTCAACAACGGCAACAACACGATCTACGACCACGGCGACCTGGTGAAGATCGGCAACACCACGCCCCGCTACAGTTACAGCATCCAGGGCGGCGTGCGCTGGAACGGCATCGGCATCAGCATGATGTGGCAGGGCGTCGGCAAACGCGACTGGTATCCGGCCAAGGAGTCGGGTTATTTCTGGGGACAGTACGGCCGCCCGTACAGCATGGCACTCCCGTGGCATAACAGCGACCGCTGGTCACCGACCAACCGCGGCGCCTACTGGCCGCGCCTGGTCGGCTATTCGGCCAGCGACTCGGGCCTGATCCTCGCGCAGCCCAACACGCGCTACGTGCAGGACGCTTCGTACATCCGCCTGAAGAACCTCACCATCGACTACAACTTCCCCAAGGAGCTGGTCAACAAGATCGGCCTCCAGGCACTCAAGATCTATGTGTCGGGCGAGAACCTCCTGACCTTCTCACCGCTCAAGAAGTACGCGAAGAACTACGACCCGGAAGGTATCTACGCCGGCGATGCGGACTACGGAACCAACAAGTTCGGTAGCGACAACTTCGGCGACGGCGACGGTTATCCCGTCATGAAATCGTACACGATCGGTTTGAGCATAACTTTCTAAATTACGGACGACAATGAAAAAGATAACATATATTTTACTTTCGGCCTGTTTCCTGCTCACGTCCTGCGAGGATTTCCTTAACAGGGATCCCGACGCCAAGGTCGGATCCGGGGATTATTTCACGGACGAAGGCTCTCTGCTGACCTATATCAACGGGTTCATCCAGAAATACACCCCCAGCGCAGCAGACCTGGGTTACGGCGACGGATACTCGGACATTATGGCTACCGAAAAGTCGTTCACGTTCCTGACCAACGCTTCGTGGACACCCGACCTGCAGAGCGGCTGGTCGATCAGTAACTGGACGCCGATCTACAACATCAACTATTTCCTGGTGCACATGCGCGAGGCGAAGGGGCTCTCCGAAGCTACCTACAACCACTACGAAGGCACAGCCCGTTTCTGGCGCGCATGGCAGTATTTCGAGAAGGTCAAGACCTTCGGTGCCGTACCCTGGTACGACGAACCGATCGACCCCGAAGACATGGTGGCGCTCTACAAACCGCGCGACAGCCGTGAATACGTCATGGAGCGCGTGCTCGAAGACCTGAACTTCGCCTGCGAGCACTGCTACACGTCGTCGGACTGGATCAACTGCGCCCGCATCAACCGGTACATCGCCCTGGCCTACAAGGCCCGCGTCTGCCTGTTCGAAGGCACCTACCGCAAATACCATTCGGTAGACCCGTCGACGGGCAAGGCGTGGGAAGACAAGCAGGCTTCGGAGAAATTCCTGCGCGAATGCGCCGAGGCATGTGAGGAATTGATGGCGGCCGGCGTATACAGCATCGTGAACAACCCCGCCAACGTCAAGACCCAGTACCGGGAACTCTTCACGCAGGAGGCCGTCAACACGACCGAGGTGATCTGGGCACGCCAGATGAGCGTCGGCATGACCACGTTCCACGACCTGACGTGGCGTTACACGTCGGGCAGCTACGGACAGCGCTGGTCGCTCGACCAGGATTTCGTGAAGACCTACCTCAACTTGGACGGTTCGCGCCACACGGCGACCGGCGAGGAGTTCACGACCGAAGTCGAAAACCGCGATTACCGTCTCTCGCAGAGCATCATCACGCCGGGCTACACGAAGCTGGTGGGCGGCGTTTCGACCGCGACACCCCCCGATTTCACGGTGACGCTGACCGGCTACCAGGTCATCAAGTTCAACATCGACGACAAGGCATACGAGTCGGCATCGGTTTCCTACAACTCGCTGCCCATCATGCGTTACGCCGAGGTACTGCTCAACTACGCCGAGGCAAAGGCCGAGCTGGGCGAATTCAGCGACGACATCTGGAACAAGACCATCAAACCGCTGCGTGAGCGCGCAGGCGTCGACGGTAAGCGCCCGACGTCGGCAGACCCCTATCTGCAACAGTACTACGGGCTGAGCGACAGCGACCTGCTGGAGATCCGCCGCGAGCGCGCCATCGAGTTGCTGCTGGAAGGGTTCCGTTACAATGACCTGATGCGCTGGCATGCGGGCGAGCTGCTGAACAAGCAGTGGTACGGCATCTACATCCCGGCCATGGATACCTCCTACGACCTCAACGGCGACGGCATCAACGACGTCTGCGTGATTTCGGGCGAAGCCGGCAACGAACCCGGCGTAACGTACATCGTACTCGACGACAGCAAATATTCGCTGGAGAACGGCACGACCGGACGTCTGCTCTATACCGTGGGCCGCAACTTCGAGGAGAAGCGCTACCTGCGCCCCATCCCCAAGACGGCGCTGAACATCAACCCCGACCTGGGACAAAACTACTACTGGAGATAAACAAGGAGGAAACGCGCCCCGGGCGGGATTTTCCCGGGGCGCGCATCCCGATATAAACCTTAATTCAGCATACAATGAAACGATACATATTTATCATCGCCGCACTCACCGCCCTGATCTTTACCGGGTGCTCGAATGACGACGACCGCCCGGTAAAGACCCCCATAGATCCGCTGACCGACATCTACGGAGTGGTGACCGACAACCAGGGGAACAGACTGCAGGGAATCGTCGTAAGCGACGGATATACCTGCACAGCCACCGACGAGAACGGCGTCTACCAGCTTACGGCCGGGGAATTCTCCTATCAGGTGTACCTTTCGATCCCCGCGGCATACGAAGTCCCCATGTCCGAAGGGCTGCCCTGCTTCTGGCAGAAACTGACCGAAGGGCGCAAGCGCTACGACTTCACGCTGACCCCGCTGGCCGGAGGTGCCGAGAACGAGTTCAACCTCTTCTGCGTGGCCGACCCCCAGTGCCAGAACACGACCAACATCGCACGTTTCAACAACGAAACGGTACCCGACATCGCCGCGCAGGTCGCAGCCTCGACGCTGCCGTGTTACGGCATCACGTTGGGCGACATAGGCTGGAACACCGAGAATACGGACTACACGAACGACGTATTCCCGCTGATGAAAAAGGCCATGCAGATGGACAAGGTCGGGCTGCCGCTCTTCCAGCTGATGGGCAACCACGACAACAAGGTGATCGCCGTCAGCAAGAACGACTATACCGTGGCACACGACATCGCCGCACAGCGGAATTTCGAATACATCTTCGGCCCTGTAAACTATTCGTTCGACCGCGGCAACGTGCACATCGTCGCCATGGACAATATCATTTTCCCGAGCCACAAGGATTATTCGCTCGGATTCCGCGACGACCAGGTCGAGTGGCTCCGCCAGGATCTGAGTTATGTTTCGAAAGACAAAATGGTGATCTTCTGCGTACACATCCCCATGCGCGCCAGCAACAACCAGAACGTACAGGCGGTACTCGAACTGCTCAAGCCGTTCGCCGAGGTGCATATCATGTCGGGACACACGCACTATGCCGAGAACAACACCTACGACAGCCACTACGAACACGTGCACGGCGCAGCCTGCGGCGCATGGTGGCATTCGACGATCAATACCGACGGAACGCCCAACGGCTATGCGATCTACAAGGTCAAGGGCGCGACGATCGACAACTGGGTTTATAAGGCCACGGGCTTCGACCCCGATTTCCAGATACGCCTCTACCGCGGCAGCGACATCTTCATGGAAGGGTATACGCCTTCGTACCAGTTCTATTACAAGGGTGACGACCAGATCGTGGCCAACATCTGGAACGCCGACAAGGACTGGAAGATCGAAGTCTATGAAAACGGCACCAAGACCGGGGAAATGAAGCCCTACGAGAGCAATGCTACCAAACGCGACGCATGGGCATCAGGCTACCACTGCGGCGTACAGGGACGCGCCCCGAGCAACTACGACCGCACCAACACGAGCCACCTGTACTACTACACGCTCCAATCGTCCACAGCTTCGGTCGAAGTCCGCGCCACGGATAAATTCGGCCAGACTTACAGCCAGTCGAAATTCACTACGGGCCTTGCCGAGGATTTCCCGGTCGGCGAGTAGATTATTACGGAAAAATTCGTAACTTTGTGAATTGCGATTCAAAAGCAGAAACGAAATGAAACGACTGATCTCGATACTCGTCGCCCTATCGGCCTGGGGCATTGCCATCGGACAGCCCTCGGTACGCATTGCCCACGGGCCCTACCTGCAACAGGTCACCGACGACGGTTTCACCGTCGTGTGGACGACGACCATCAATGCCGCATCGTGGGTCGAAGTCGCTCCTGACGACGGATCGCATTTCTACGCCGCCGAGCGGCCGAAATATTACGATTCGCACATCGGCAAACGCCGCATAGGCCGCCTGCACCGCGTACGCGTGGAGGGGCTGGCTCCGGGGACGACCTACCGTTACCGCATCATGCAGCAGGGCGTGCTCTGCGACGAAGGCAACAAGCGGGTAGTCCTGGGCGAAGGTTACGGGAGCGACATCCTCAAACACAAGCCCTATACGGCCACTACGCTCGACGAAAAGAAGGATCAAACCGAATTCTGGGTTGTGAACGACATTCACGCCCAGGATTCGATCTTCCGGTTGCTGCTGGAAGGTGCCGAAAAGGCCAAACCCGATTTCGTCTGCTTCAACGGCGACATGCTCACTTCGATGGAGTCGGAGAAGCAGCTTTTCGAGGGGTATCTCAATTCGGCCGCCGAATTGCTGACGCCCGCGGGAATCCCGATCTTCGCCACGCGCGGCAACCACGAGAACCGCGGCTCTTTCTCCCCGAGTTTCCTCGACTACTTCCCGACCTCCACGGGCGAGGTATACTACACGTTCCGGCAGGGGCCGGCCTATTTCGTCGTGCTGGACTGCGGCGAGGACAAACCCGACAGCGACATCCGCTATTACGGGTTGTCGACCACCGACGCCTACCGCGAACAGGAAGCCCGCTGGCTGAAGGGCGTGGTCGAAAGCGAGGAATACCGCGCGGCACCCCTGCACATCGTCGTGCTGCACATGATCCCGGGCGGGAAAAGCAGCTGGCACGGCGAACAGGAGATCCGCAGATTGTTCGTACCGATCCTCAACGAAGCTTCGGTCGACATCATGCTATGCGGGCACTACCACCGCTACCAGTGGATAGACGACGGGAGCCGGGGCACGAACTTCCCGATCCTCGTAAATTCGAACCGGGACAAGCTCGTGGTGAAGGCCGACCGCAGGGGAATCGACATCGACGTCGTGAACACGGGCGGCGAGGTCATCAAACGCCACCGGATCGACAAGTAACCGCCTGAAAGGAAACAGAACAGGGACAAAGGCGCTTCCGGGCGCCTTTGCTCTTGGAACAAACCGCAGAGAACCAATAAAACACACTATGAAAACATCCAGACTACTGACCGCCTTCGCCACCGCCGCCCTGCTGCTCGGATGCGCCCCGGGCGGGCAAAAGGCCGAAGGGCCCTACTACATCGACATCAAAGACCGCGCACAGCTGCACGAGTGGTTCCGCTATTCGCCCGAGCGGCCGGTCGTCATCAGCGGCCACCGCGGCGGCATGGTGACGGGATTCCCCGAAAACTGCATCGAGTCGTTCGAAAAGACGCTCACGATGATGCCCTCGTTCTTCGAGATCGACCCGCGCATGACCAAAGACAGCGTGATCGTGCTGATGCACGACGCCACGATCGACCGTACCACGACCGGCACGGGCAAGGTTTCGGACTACACCTACGCGGAGTTGCAGCAGTTCTTCCTCAAGGATCGCGAAGGTAACGTCACGACCTACAAGATCCCCACCCTCGAGGAGTGCATCGCCTGGAGCCAGGGCAAGACGATCCTCAACCTCGACATCAAGGACGTCCCGCTCGAAGTGATGTCGCAATTCATCAACCGCCTGGCACCGGCCAACGTGATGTATACCGTGCGCAACGCCAAACAGGCGCGCACGTATCTCGACCGCGACCCGCAGGCGATGTTCTCGTGCTGGTGCAAGAACATGAAGGAGTTCAACGAGTATGTCGGGGAGCGGATTCCCTGGTCGCAGGTGATGGCCTACGTCGGCACGATGATGCTGCCCGACCAGCAGGAGCTTTACGACAACCTGCACCGCAACGGAGTGATGTGCATGATCTCGCTCGCCCCGACGCACGACCGCAGGGCCACCGACGCGCAGAAAATACAGGGCTACGAGCTCGAAATCCCGACGGGTTGCGACGTCATCGAAACCGACTACCCCTACTTATTCCAGAACCTCGATCTCAACCGCAAGTAAACAAATGGCTGCATTCGAAAAATACCGCTCGGTCTACACGCACGACGAGCTGATGGAACGCCTGCGCCGCATCCGGCACGTGGCACTCGACATGGACGGCACGATCTACATGGGCATGTCGCTCTTTCCCTACACCAAGCCGTTCCTCGCGGGGCTCAAGGAGATGGGCATCGGCTATTCGTTCCTGACCAACAATCCGTCGAAGTCGATCGCCGACTACCTGCACAAGCTCGACGTGCTGGGCATACACGCCACACGCGAGGAAATGTACACCACCGCCCTTGCGACGATCGACTACATCCGCGAGCACTACCCTGCGGCCAAACGGCTTTTCCTGCTCGGCACGCCGAGCATGATCTCGGAATTCGAGGCAGCAGGTTTCGAATCGGCCGCGGATTCGGCGGACGACGTGCCGGACGTGGTGGTCGCGGCGTTCGACATGACGCTGCAGTATGACCGCCTGTGCCGCGCCGCATGGTGGGTGTCGCAGGGCGTGCCCTACATCGCTACCAACCCCGACCGGGTATGCCCCACCGACCAGCCGACGGTACTGGTCGACTGCGGTTCCATTTGCG
>ERZ791868.983-NODE-983-length-17566-cov-16.157901_pt1 | contig 17566 bp, 15 predicted proteins | sample MGYA00510281_ERZ791868 | MGnify/ENA primary metagenome ERZ791868 (study PRJEB30046, sample SAMN00792046) | human gut metagenome | study: EMG produced TPA metagenomics assembly of the A metagenome-wide association study of gut microbiota in type 2... | reverse complement strand
CAAATAATCATTTAGCCGATTGTTGAGATCGATCTTGTCATCAAGAACATTTAGCAGTTCCGCAACTTTGCTTTGTTCTCCGCGGGAAGGGAGCTGCACAGGCATGTTGCGAATATCGGCAACATTAATATGCGACACAGTTGCGCCATTGGCCAATCGCAGCATTCTGTCACGCTGTTCAGGAGCATTCAGATAATAATTCAGATATTCGGGAACCACGAAAGACGAATCGGGTCGAAGAAGCATTGTCCTTTGTCCCAAACAAACCTCAATCCCAGGTGAGACGATAGCTACATTTCCGGCTGGTGCTTCACGTGCAAGAATCAGATCACCCTGCCTTGGTACGGCTCGGGAGACACGTCTCTCGTATACGTCTTGGGAGACCCTGTGAACATCAGTCAGAATCAATCTTCCGCGCCCAACATTAGGTGTTCGGATGAGTGGATATCCCACCCCTTCATCCTTAGCGCTGGTATGTGGACAATCGACAATCAACTCGCAGACGTCCTGCAGTGTCACCTGCTCACATGCCATAGCCGATGGCCTCCAGATTCTTCTTGATCTGCTCTTGCAGACGGTTGGATTCCTCGAAGCATTTGGCGATCTCGCCGGTCAGACGGGTCATCTTCTCCTCGAATGGCTCATCGTCTTCTTCCACTTCGGCGACACCGACGTAACGGCCTGGAGTCAGGATGTAATCCTGCGCCTTGATATCTTCCGTCGTGGCGATGGCGGAGAAGCCCTTCTCCGTTTCCAGAGTGCCGTCACGGAACGCGTCGAACGCAGTCGATACCTTGGCGATGTCCTCATCGGTAAACTCGCGGAGCCTGCGGGACACCATGGTTCCCATATCGCGCGCGTCGATGAACAACGTCTTGCCGGACTGCTTCTTGTTCTTGGTGATGATCCACAAGCTCACAGGTATACCGGTGCTGTAGAAAAGCTTGTCCGGCATTGCGATGATGCCCTCGACCAGATCGGCATCCACGATCTTGGCGCGGATCTCGCCCTCGTTGTTCGTCTGGCTGGACAACGCGCCGTTCGCCAGAACCATGCCCATGCGGCCGGAACGGTTGAGATGGTGGATCATGTGCTGGACCCATGCGAAGTTGGCGTTGCCCTCCGGTGGGGTGCCGTACTGCCAGCGTACGTCGTTCTCGAGTTTCTTTCCTCCCCAGTCCTTCAGGTTGAAGGGCGGGTTAGCGAGGATGAAATCGAATTTCTCGGTCTTGTGCAGGTCCTCGAAGAACGTGTCGGCATTATGATCGCCCAGATCCGCGTCGATGCCGCGGATCGCGAGGTTCATGGTCGCCATTTTCCACGTGGTCGGATTGGACTCCTGGCCGTACACGGAGATGTCGTTAATGTTGCCCTGATGGCGTTTGACGAAGTCCGCGGACTGTACGAACATGCCGCCGCTGCCGCAGCACGGATCGTACACTCGCCCGTGGTAGGGTTCGATGACTTCGACCAGCGTCTTCACGACGCACGCGGGTGTGTAGAACTCGCCGGCGTTCTTGCCCTCCGCTTCGGCGAATTTGGCCAGACAATATTCGTAGGTGCGTCCGAGGATGTCGCGGCTATCGCCCTTTTCGGCCATCTTCACGTTGGTGAACAGGTCCACGACTTCGCCCAGACGTCGCTTGTCGAGCTCCTGGCGTGCGAAGTTCTTCGGCAGGATGCCCTTGAGCTTGTTGTTCTCGGCCTCGATCTGGCGCATGGCCTCGTCGATGGCCTTGCCGATCTCGGGCGTGTGCGCGGCCGCTGCGATGGTCTTCCAGCGGGCGCTCTCGGGAACGAAGAAGATGTTCTCACTCGCGTATTCGTCGCGGTCCTCCTCGAAGCCCTCTCCCTCCTCAACGAGTTCCTGGTATTTCTGGTCGAACTTGTCGGAGATGTACTTCAGGAAGATGAGGCCGAGCACGACGTTCTTGTATTCGGAAGCGTCGATGTTGCCGCGCAGCTTGTCGGCAGCGCTCCAGATCTGTTCCTCGAAGCCGATCTCGGCGGTATTGTCCTTCTTCTTTGCCATGTCTTGTATTATCCTCCTGCTCGTCCTATTCGCTGATCTTGGTGTCGGCCCACAGCTCGCACTGTTCCATGACGGTCTTCATGGCGTCCTCGACGCCTTCGGGCGGATACTTGTATTTGCGCAGCAAACGTTTGATGGCACGCCGCATGCCGGCCCTGGCGCTTTCCTTCTTCTGCCAGTCGATCGTGGCGTTGCTCCGCATCGCATCGGTCAACTCGCGGGCTATCGAGACGAGCTGGTCGTTGTCGTAGAAGTCCTTGACCGCCTGCGGCTGGGTGATCGCGTCGTAGAACGCCATCTCCTCGTCGCTCAAGCCGAGCTTCTGCGCGTCGTCGCGGTCCTTCATGATCTCCTTGGCCATGTTGACGAGCTCTTCGATGACCTGCGCGTTCGTGAGCATGCCGTTGAGATACGCGTTCAACGTGTTCTGGAGCATCTCGCTGAACTTCTGGGATTTGACCACGCTGGTGCGCCCGTACGCCCGCACTTTCTCCTTGATGAGGCGTTTCAGGCTCTCGATCGCGATGTTCTTCTCCTTCATGCCGGCGACCTCCTGGAGGAACGCCTCATCGAACAGGGAGATCTCCACGCTGTCCTTCTCGAACAGGTTGAGCACACCGTCCGCATGCACGCTCTGCTGGAGGATCTCGCTCACCTGCTTGTTGAACTCCGTGTACGTCATGCCGCTGCCCCCGCCGGAGCCACGTCCGGTCAGGCGAAGGACCTGCACGCGCAATACGGATAGGTAAGCCGCCTCATGCGCGTCCTCTTCGCTTACCATGCTTTTGCACAGGCTCAGCGCCTGGTTCATGAGCTGGCATTGCTTGAGGAACGATTCCGTGTCTTCGTGCCGTTCCAGATCGAGCAGCCAGTCGGTTCCCTCCGCGATGGCGTCGGCAAGCGCCTCCCTGCTGTTCTGGAAGATGAGTTTGCGGTAGTTGAAGCCGTACATGAGATCACGGCACACGTCGAGCTTTTCGAGGAATTTCGGATAGGCGGTCTCGGCGATGTTCATGTCGCCGTAATTGTGCTGGTCACGGCTGGTATAGTCCTTCATCGCCCGCTTGAGCGCGCCTGCGATGCCGATGTAATCCACGACCAGACCGCCCTCCTTGCCCTTGCACACGCGGTTGACGCGGGCGATGGCCTGCATGAGGTTATGGCCCTTCATCGGCTTGAACACGTACATGGTGGACAGGCTGGGCACGTCGAAGCCGGTGAGCCACATGTCCACGACGATGGCGATCTTGAGGGAATCGGAATCGTCCTTGAACCTGCGTTCCATCTCCTTCTTGTGCGTGGTGCCGCCGCACACGTCGAACCATTCCTCCGGATCCTGGTTCGACATGGTCATCACCACGCCGACCTTGTCTTTCCATTCGGGGCGCAGCTCCATGATCCTGTAGTAGATCTTCATCGCAATCGGCCGGCTGTACGCCACGATCAGGGCCTTGCCGGCCAGGACGTCGGCGCGGTTGTTCTCGTAATGGTCCACGATGTCGCGGCACAATGCGTCGATGGTTTCAGGAGTGTCGAAGATGGCATCGAGGCCGCCGAGGTCATGCTTGGACTTCTCCACGCTCGCCTCGTCGGCCTGGTCCGCGAACTCCTTGTAGACCGCGTCGATGCGGCCCAGCGCGTTCTCGTCAAGATGGAGCGAGACCACACGGCTTTCGTAGTAGACCGGCTTGGTGGACTCGTCCTCGACGGACTGGGTCATGTCGTACACGTCGATGTAGTCGCCGAAGATCTCGCGGGTGTTGCGGTCATCCGTGGAGATCGGCGTTCCGGTGAAACCGATATAGGACGCGTTCGGCAGTGCCTTGCGCACGACACGGGCCGCGCCGACCGACACATGACCGTCCGCGTTGATCCGTTCGGTCAGGCCGTACTGGCCGCGGTGAGCCTCGTCCACCATCACCACAACGTTGCTCCGGTCGCACAACGGCTCGTCGCCGTCCGAGAACTTCTGCATGGTCGTGAAGATGATGCCGTTCGCCTCACGACCCTCAAGCAGTTCCTGAAGATTCCTGCGGCTCTCGGCCTGGACCGCCTTCTGGCGCAGGAACCTGGCGCAGCGGCTGAATTGTCCGAAAAGCTGGTCGTCGAGATCGTTGCGGTCGGTGATGACCACGATGGTCGGGCTTTCAAGATAACGCTGCAGCAGATGTGCGAAGAACACCATCGAAAGCGATTTTCCGCTTCCCTGGGTGTGCCAGAACACGCCGATCCTGCCATCCCCATTGACGGCCTCTTCCGCTCTGACGATGGCTTTCCGCACCGCGAAATACTGGTGGTATGCGGCAATGATCTTCACGACCTTCTCGGAGGAATCGTTGAAGCATACGAAGTTTTGGATGATGTCGAGCAGCCGTTCCTTCGGGAGCATGCCGTCAATCATGGTGCTCCATGCCGCGGCTTTCGTTCCGGAATAGTCGCCGTCCGCCGACTTCCAAGCCACGTAACGGTCCTCGTCGGATGTGATCGTGCCGACCCTGGTCTGGGTCATATCGCTCATCACGCAGAACACGTTGGGCACGAACATGCTCGGTATCTGCTTCATGTACTGGCGCAATTGCAGGTACGCGTGTGAAGCGTCCGTCTCCTCGCGTGACGGGGACTTCAGCTCGAACAATACCAGCGGCATGCCGTTCACGAAGATGATGACGTCGGGACGTTTCTCGGAATACTCCACGAACGTCCACTGGTTCACGACATGGAAATCGTTGTTCTCGGGATCGTCGAAATCAAGCAGCCGGACGATGTCATCACGCTCTTCCTTGCCGTCAAAGAAGTGCACTTCGACTCCTGATTGCAGGTAGTCATTGAATATCTCGTTGCGCTGCTCCAAGCTGCCGATCTCGACATTCTGAATCTTCCGAATGGCCTCCTCGACGGCTGCTTCCGGCAGATTTCTGTTGATTCGTCGCAACGCATCCGGGAGAATATCAGGAAGGAATACGTCGCGATACGAGTCGTCGGTGCGGCGAACATCGGGCCCGTACAGGTGCTCATATCCGAGTTTCTCCGTTAGATGTTCGACGATCAGATTTTCGTACCATTCCTCGTTCAGTGGATCCATGGACGTGATGTTGTTCAGAGAACACTCCGAAACCGTACGAGATTCGACTTTGGAAACAGTCATTGTTCACCCCACAAACATATGGATTCTCTCGCAAACCATCTTTCGGTTTAGTCTATCAATTAACCTATCGTCTGGATGTAACCAACATGAGTGTCTGCTGTTTTTAGATTACGTCATGCTGTCTTATTTTTGTTCAGTAGAACAAGAAAAACGCCCGCAGCTTAAACGCCGACGGGCATATTATCTCTTCCTCTCATCTACTTCCCAAACTCAAGCCTCACACCTCGATTCTCGTCTGGAAGCCCGCCGCATGATATTTTCGAAAGCAGACCCCCTCAAAAAACGCACCGCACATCCGATTATCGAATTCACCTCTCAACAACCGAGGCTCGTTTATCACAGGCCCTTCATCTATCACCAGTGCACATCTCTGCGCAGTCCTTTAAGAGCTTCGTTTTTTGTTAAAAACTCCGATGGTTCAGCATCTCGTAAACCGTCTTTGTTGTGCCGTTGAGACCCCAAAGCAATATAGCAAGCTTTCTTTGCACGGGTTATTCCGACATAGTGCATGCCAAGAGATTGCTCAATATCTTTTTGTACTCCTTTATATGGAGGCATGATAAAACGATAGGCTTCAAGACAAAAAACGATGTCAAATTCAAGTCCTTTAGCCTTATGATAAGTAAGCACATTAATCTCATCTGATTGAGCAGGACGAAAACCCCTTCTAAGAATATCCACGTCTTTAACGGTGCTGCAATATGCCTCGATATCTTCATCACATCCCAACCCCGGCCCACATAGGTCAGCTATAGCAAACGCTAAATCTGTTTGGTTTACCAGATCTTCTTCACGAACTCCAAAGAAGTCATCAACAAGAGCAAGTCCCTGATTCCGCTTTGTTGTTTTGACATTCCTCCGGCAGTTCTTTCCATTGTCCATAATTAAAGTTGTTATCCTTAACAACCTTAAGCTTCAAAGGTCTGTTAATGATCTGAGGAGCAAAAGAGATAATAATCTGGCTAAGACACCGCTCATGATGCAGATCTGCTCCTTCGACAGTCCGCGCTTCGAGCGTGGGCGAGCCACCACATCCTCCAACACGGGACGAGACTGCGCGCGTACTTGTCCTCAGAAGATCGCAATTCATTGATGGCCCGTCTGCGCCCCAATGCGCCCATGCCGAACAACTGGCTACGGATCTCCTCGGTGAAACCCATCACCCTCACCTCCAACAACTGTAATCTCAGTGCAACTACAGTTGTGAACATGAAGGCTCATGTCCACTCTGAGTTAACAGAGCCAAAAAAACGATTCGCGTGGCATTCACGACATTATGCGAATGCCACGCGAATCGTTTTTTATTGGTTTTGCTTTAAGGAGCACAGGATTTGCCGTTAAGGCGCTGAACTCGATGCCTTTTTCAGAACCGTTTGGCAAGCTGCTTCTCGCACACTCCTTGGAGCCATGTCAATACCGTGCAGAAAGCAAGATATATCACGCCGACCTCGCAATAAAGCACCAGTGGTTCATAGGCGGTGGCGACGATACGCTGCGCGGCCATGAACATCTCGACCACGGTGATGTTCGCGGCCAGTGAAGTGTCTTTCACCAAAGAGATGAACGTATTGAACAATGCAGGGAACGCCGACCGGAAAGCTTGGGGCAGCACGATCAGCCTCATAATGGTCAGATAGCTGAGGTTCGTGGTCAGGCCGGCTTCGACCTGCCCCTTTGGCACCGCGAGAATAGCTCCGCGAAGTGTCTCAGAAGCGTACGCGCCGACATTCAGGGAGAAAGCGATAAGTGCCGAGGGAAACGCCGGCACGACAATGCCCACGGACGGCAGACCAAAGAAAATAACGAACAGTTGTACCAGCAGAGGAGTCCCTCGGAACACCCACACATAGAATTGCGCGATTCGATGCACCATAGGAACCTTGGCTACTCGAACAAGCGCCACGGCGATGGCCAACACCAGACCTATTGCGAACGATATCAGTGTCAGCGGGATGGTTACCGTCAGCCCAGGAATCAGCAATTTCGTGAAGGAACCGATGATGATTCCCAACAGTCTGTCATCCATGATGCCCGATCCTCATATCCGGCCCGCTTTCGTCGGATCCGCACGCATTATGCAAATCCGTTGAGAACAGGCAAACCCATCTTTCTACTGCTTTACCGAAACGTCCTCTCCAAAGTACTTGACAGACAGTTTCTTCAATGTGCCATCCTTCTGCAGCTTCGCGAGGGCATCGTTCAGCGCCTTCACCAAGTCGTCCTCACCCTTGCGGATCGGGAAGGCCGCCGCGGGGCTGATTTCGGACTTTGCCGCGATCTGCACATCCGCGTCCGGCTTCTGCTTGAGATAGTCCAGCACGGCGAGCTTGTCGTTCAACGTGACATCGGCACGACCGGAGGTAATGGCGTCAACCGCCTGCGCGAAGTCATTGACAGAGACGATGTTCGCGCCATTCTCCTGGGCCGTCTGATTCCAGTTGCTGGTCTTGGTCTCCGCCGCATTCTTACCCTTGATGTCGGAGAAGCTCTTGATGTCGTCGTTGCCCTTCTTCGTCACCGCGACGCCCTGCGAGTAGGTGTACAGGTCGGTGAAATCGTACTTCTGCTTGCGTTCATCGTTCGGAGTCACCTGGTCGGCAACCGTATCGAACTTTTTCGCGTCCACACCCGCGAGCAGCGAATCCCAATTCGCTTCCACGAACTTGGCCTTGACACCAAGTTCCTCGGCGACTGCGGTGGCGATCTCCACATCGTAGCCGGTCAGATTATCGTCGGTATCGTGGTACGAGAACGGTGCATACGTGCCTTCCGTGCCGAACACGATCTCACCGTTCTTCTTGACCTGCTCAAGCTCGCTGGTGGCGGAATCATCGGATCCCGCACCGTTCGAGGATCCGCATGAGGCAAATCCAACGACCGAAACGACAGCAAGCGCGGCGGCAGCATATTTCTTCCAGACAGATTTGGTATCAGACATTTTCTTCCTGTTCTTTCTTAACGTTTTGGAGGGTTTGTTGATTATCAATTACTGAATTCAGACGTTGGGGATTTGGAGTGCGTCTGCTGAATTGTCACGAGTTCTTCCGGTTTCCAATCGTCCAGCACGTTGACATCGTGTATCGATGACAGAAAACGTGCGGTTCGTGGCTCGTTTGGATGGCTGAAGATGTGTTCCGGCTTCCCCTGTTCCACGATGTTGCCTCCTTCGAAGAACACGACTTGGTCGGAGGCGTTGCGGGCGAAACGCATTTCGTGGGTGACCATCAGCATGGTCGTTCCGGAATCCGCCAAGGATTTGATAACGGCGAGCACGCCGTCCACCATTTCCGGATCGAGAGCCGATGTCGGCTCATCCAACACCAACAGTTCTGGATCCATGGCGATCGCGCGCGCAATGGCCACGCGTTGCTGCTGACCACCGGACAGTTTGCTCGGATATCGGTCCGCGAATCCGGCCATGCCCACCCGGTCGAGTTCGTCATATGCGATTCGTACGGCTTCTTTCCTGCCTTTTCCCTTGGCGTGGATCAGGCCGATGGCCACATTGTCCAAAACCGTTCTGTTCAAAAACAGATTGTAATTCTGGAACACAAAACCGATTTTCGCGCGGACCGAAGCGATATCCTTTGGCTTGGTGCTGGTGAGGGACACCGGGCCTTCTCCGAAGTCGATGGTGCCAGCGTTGGCGGTCTCAAGAAAGTCAATCGTTCTCAGCAAAGTGGATTTCCCGGATCCGCTTGGACCGATAATCGAGACAACACTACGTTCCGGAATGTCCAGGTCGACGCCGTCAAGCACTAATTGCGATTCGAACGACTTTCGAACTCCACGAATTCGTATCATATTCGCCTCCCCAGTTCATCCAATCGTGACGGTCAGGCCAATGCATCTTCTGTGATCGCATCGTTCCACTTGTCGGAGTGTTTCTCCGAGGCCTTCTCGAACGCCTGGCCCAGATCCTCTTTGAGATCGGCGACATCTTCAATGCCGATGGCGAGACGAATCAACTCATCCGTAATGCCTACCCTCAGCCTCTCCTCACGGGGAAGTTCGAAGTGGGTCATACGGCACGGAAGCTCCGCCAGGCTTTCGACGGCGCCCAGTGAAACCGCAAGGCGGAACAGTCGAAGATTGTCGAGCACATCAACGGGATCGATTCCGTCGACGACCTCAAAGCTCAATACGCCGCCAGCGCCGCGCAACCCCTTGGCCGCCAGGTCCTCGCCATCGGTAAGACCCGGATAATAGACCTTCTTCACCAACGGGTGGGCAAGCAGGTATTTCGCCACATCGGCGGCATTCTCCTGCTGTCGTTCCAAGCGAAGAGCCAATGTTTGGATGCCCTTACGCACGGAATCGCATTCAACGGGTGCGAGGACACCACCGAGACGGTTCTGGGCGAAGTAGACACGCTGCCCGATCTGCTCATCCTTCACCACGACTAGGCCAGCGATGACATCGGAATGACCCGCGAGATATTTCGTGGCGGAATGCAGCACGATATCAGCTCCCAGATCAAGGGGATTCTGCAGATAAGGTGTCACGAATGTATTGTCCACGATAACGATCGTTCCGTATCGATGGGCGATTTCAGCGATCGCGTGGACGTCGTTCACCTTCAACAGCGGATTCGTGACCGTTTCAAAATACACCGCCTTGGCTGGCTGGATTCCCCGTTTCGGATCCCCTGCCACAGCACGCTCTACATCTTCCAGAACGCGGGTGTCGGCTGACGTGACCTCCAGACCCCAGCGGTTGAAATACTCGTTCAGCTGCGAATACGAACCGCCATAGACATTGTCTCCGGCAACGATGCGGTCTCCAGGCTGGAAAATGGACAGCACCGCATGGATCGCCGCCAGACCGGAGGCGAAGGCAAATCCCCTAGTACCATGTTCGAGCTGCGCGATCTGCCTTTCGAGGTATTCGCGCGTTGGATTTCCGCTACGTGCGTAATCCCAACGGGGCATGGCATCGACCGACTCAAATGCAAAAGTGGACGATTTATAGATCGGCGGATTCACGGCCCTGGTGTCATTGTCGTTCACCGGTTCACCGTGGACCAGCTGTGTGTTGAATCTTGCCATCACGCACCCCCTCGGGTTGTAGAGTTGTTTCGCGCGCACATCTTTCATGCTTGCACGATCATCTACTTAACCCGAAAAGAAAATGCGCCACACGCTTGGACTTATCGACATAATTTATATGACGTTTAAACTGTTATCAGGATAATTTATTAGCTTTTATCAATGGAGCAAGACATCGCTCTTTGGTTTTTCTTTCGTCCTATTTGGCTTCCCATGCACCGCAACACGCACAAATTACCACCCTTTAAAGGTGGAACATTGGGTACACCATTCGAGAGAGACTAGGCGTCATAAAGATGCTGTGGTGCACTTCAAGGGCAAGATCATCCAAGTCATCGAAGACAGCGGCCAAGCCACCCAGTACCGTATTAGCGTGACGCCCACGGATTATGGCGGATGGGATGAGCAGGTCGATGATCTGCCGCACGTCGGACTGGGTGGTCGGACCGTTCTGGCCCTTCAGACCACCGGCGAGGGTGATGACGCCATACAAACTAGTTTGTTTTAGTTTGCATGTCGTTCTTGCGGACACCAGCTCCAAGCCTTACGTCGCTTGCGCGACGTCTTGGTTCGCGCTTCACGGGAACCGGCGTTGGCCTGGTCCGAGCCAGCCCATCTTCCGTCTCATCCATGCACGTTTAGAGTTTCCGGGGCACTCCCGGCGACTCTGATGCTGATGGCCGCATTCAAGTCGCGGTCCAGCCCCAATCCGCATTCCGTCAACCGGAAAAGCAGGATGCGCAGACTCTCCATACCAAACGTAAGACATTGAACTATAATCGTCTTACAACAATCAGCAAAAGATGGAGGTCGAGATGACCATGACTTCGGTGACGGTCCGCGTGGACGACGCCACGAAAAAACAGGCTACGGACATCGTGGAGGATCTTGGACTTGACCTGTCCAGCGTGACCCGCGCGTTCTACCGGCAGATCGTCAGGGAGAACCGTATCCCGCTCAGCCTGTCGAGGCAATCCATTCCGCCTGAGACCCTTGATGCGCTCGACGAGGTGCGCGAGAAGGCGGAGACATGGAGATAACCTACAATCTGGTGGATGGCAAGGCACTGAGCTACCACATAACTGCACATGCTGTCAGATGGGTTTCAAAACAAAAACAGCCGCGGCGGGTGATACCCGTCCGCGGCTGTTCATCAATCCGGTGCCCCCGGTGGGACTCGAACCCACACTGTACAGATTTTGAGGCTGTCTCCTCTACCAATTGGGATACAGGGGCTTTCGCACAACTTGACAAGGATAACACGAAAAATTGATTTCGCAAAGGCTGCAGCTTGTTCGGCGTTTCGCGCCATGGGCAGCATGGTAAACGAAATCTGGAGTCATAATATTTGCTAGTAAAAGGGGGGCTTCCACCCAAACGGGAAAGCCCTCCTACTTATAAACAGCAAAATCAGAAATCCCGTGAGACTCAAACATGAGCTTCACGGGATTTCTCTACGAATCAGTCAGCCACTGACCGAAACGCATCTCAGTCGCAAGCACCAACGGTGTGGACGTAGATGGAATCGGTGCGACCCGGCTGGTGCTCGCCCTGGGCGGAGCTCAGCACAACGATCTTGTCGCCATCGGTGACCTTGCCAGCATCCTTCAGGATCTTATCGGTGAAGATCATCAGGTCCTTGCGGGACTTGTCGTGGTAATCCTCATCGAGCAGGAAGGACTCGGTGCCCCAAGACAGAGCCAGCCAGTGATAGGTGTGCTCGTTGTTGGTGATGCCATAGATCGGGGTGGCCGGGCGTTCGCGGGACACGCGGTGCACGGTGGAACCGGTCTGGGTGTAGGCAACGATGGCCTTGGCGTTCAGCTTGTCAGCCAGATCCACAGCTGCGGAAGACACGGCGCCGGTGGAAGACATATCCAGGTTCTTCAGCTCCGGGATACGGTCGAAACCGTGCTCGGTGGCGAAGGAGGAGATACGGCTCATGGTACTCACGGTGACTGCCGGGTACTTGCCGACGGCGGTCTCGTTGGAGGTCATGGTGGCGTCGGCGCCGTCAAGGATGGCGTTGGCGCAGTCAGATGCCTCTGCACGGGTCGGGACCGGGGAGTTGACCATGGAGCCGAGCACTTCGGTAGCCACGATGACCGGCTTGGCGTACTGACGAGCGAGCTCGATGCAGCGCTTGGTAGCCAGCGGAACCTCTTCGAGCGGGCACTCAACGGCCATGTCGCCACGAGCAACCATGATACCGTCGAAGGCCTTGACGATCTCTTCAAGGTTCTCAAGAGCCTGCGGCTTCTCGATCTTTGCGACGACCGGGATGCGACGGCCTTCCTCGTCCATGATCTCGTGGGCGCGGTCGATGTCGGTGGCGAAACGCACGAAGGACATGGCGATGATGTCGGCGCCGGTGCGGATAGCCCAACGCAGATCGGCTTCATCCTTCTCGGTCAGAGCCGGCAGGGACACCGCAACGCCCGGCAGGTTGATGCCCTTGTGGCTGGAAACCGGCCCGGCAACGACGACCTTGGTGTACACGTTGTTGCCTTCGACCTTGGTGACCTCAAGACGAACCTTGCCGTCATCGATGAGGATCGGATCGCCAGCATGGCAATCGCCCGGCAGGCCCTTGAACGTGGTGGAAGTGATATGCTCGTCGCCCTCGATGTCATCGGTGGTGATGACGAACTCCTGGCCTTCGGTCAGCTGGACCTTGTCTTCACCGTCGGCGTTCTTCTTGAACCAACCGCAACGGATCTTCGGACCCTGCAAATCAACCAGGGCTGCGACGTTGCGGCCGGTGGCCTTGGCGGCGGCGCGGAGGTTGTTGTAGACCTTGAGGTGGTCTTCCGGAGTGCCGTGGGAGCGGTTCAGACGAGCAACGTCCATACCTGCTTCGACAAGGCTGGTGATGCCTTCCAGGGACTCGGTAGCTGGACCGATGGTATCTACGATCTTGGCTTTACGCATGAATGCCTGCCTATTCTTGTTGATATTGATTTTGGATCTGACGACCCTGTTTCCAACCGACCAGTCTACTAGCAAAAAGCGCTCACTTCCACCCTGAAACGAGGCGTGTTGTGAGCGCTCACATTTTTTTGATAAAAAGAAACCGCATGTTTCCATGCGGTTTCTCAAATCGTCACTTTTCCTTTGCTTCGATGGCACGCATCTTCAGTACGCTGGCCAATGCGGCACCACCAATCGCCACAACGATCACCGCCAAAGACAGCCATGTAGGCACTTCAGGCACCCAAGCGATCGGTTGACCGCCGTTGATGAACGGCAACGAATTGCCGTGCAATGCCTCCATAATGAGCTTGACTCCAATGAAGCCCAGCACCACGGAAAGTCCAAGAGGCAGATACACCAGCTTGTCGAGCAGCTCGCCAAGCAGGAAGTACAGCTGCTGCAAGCCGAGCAATGCGAACACATTGGACGTGAACACAATGAACGGATCCTTCGTCAAACCGAAAATCGCAGGAATGGAGTCAAAGGCAAACATCACATCGGTGGTGCCGATGGTCAGAAAGACGATCAGCATCGGAGTCCAATACTTGGCACCGTTTTTGACGGTACGCAACTTTTCTCCGTCATACTCATCGGTGATCTTGATCACCTTGCGCAATGCACGAATCAAGCCATTCTCATGATATTCCTCATCTTCGTCTCCCCCAGTGACCAACTTGATGGCGGTGACGATAAGAAATGCGCCGAACAGGAAGAACACCCAGGTGAAGCGGGAGATAATGGCCGCGCCGATGAGGATGAACACGCCGCGCAACACCAATGCGATCGTGATGCCGATGGACAGCACGAATTTCTGCAGCTGTTTTGGCACCGCAAAATTCGACATAATGATGACGAAGACGAATAGATTGTCAATACTCAGCGAATATTCCGTAAGCCAGCCCGAATAAAATTCGATGGCCGGCTTCGATCCCGCGAAGAACCACATAAGTCCGCCGAAGATCAACGCCATGACTACAAAGAACGCGATATGCTGCACGCATTCCTTGGTGGAGGGCACATGGGGTTTACGTCCGATGATAAACAAGTCAACCACGAAGAAGACGGCAAGCACCGCGAACGTGGCGATTTCAAAAACAAGTGGTGTTTCAGCCATAATCCACTATGGTACGGATGCCGTATGACCGGTCGAGAACTATTTGCTCGCCTCCGTCATCTGCCGAAGTTCCTTTTTCAGGTCACGGATCTCGTCACGCAAACGAGCCGCAAGCTCGAATTGCAGTTGTTCGGCGGCGGCATGCATCTGCTCGGACAGTTGTCGAATGAGATCAGCTAGATCCTGCGCGGGCAATCCGGCCTTGAGAATCTCCTCATGCCGTCTGTCAGATTCCTCCTTGCTGGTAGCAGGCACGCCAAGATGCGAGTTGCCGGCTTTGCCTTCATTACGGTAGCCGGTACCGAGCAACGTCTGCGTATCGACATCTTCCTTGGCGAGCATGTCGTTGACGTCGCTGATTTTCTTGATTAACGGCTTCGGATCGATGCCATGCTCTTTGTTATATGCGATTTGGATGTCGCGGCGACGATTGGTTTCATCAATGGCTTTATGCATGGCATCGGTAATGTCATCGGCATACATGATGACGGTTCCGGACACATTTCTCGCGGCACGACCAATCGTCTGGATGAGGGAACGATAGGAACGCAGGAAACCTTCCTTGTCCGCGTCAAGGATCGCAACCAACGATACTTCCGGCAAATCAAGACCCTCACGCAATAGGTTGATGCCGACGATGACGTCGATTTTGCCTTCGCGCAGTTCGCGCAGCAATTCGACACGTCGCAGGGTGTCCACATCGGAGTGCAGGTATTCGACTTTGATGCCACGCTCCAGAAGATAATCCGTCAGATCCTCAGCCATCTTCTTAGTGAGCGTGGTGACGAGCGCACGCTCGTTTCTATTCACACGGTCCTTGATCTCAGCAAGCAGATCATCGATCTGCCCGTCAACCGGGCGCACATCGATTTGCGGATCGACCAATCCTGTCGGTCGAATAATCTGTTCGACCACACCGTCACTCAAGCCAAGCTCATAATCGCCAGGAGTGGCGGAAAGGTAGACCGTCTGGCCGACGCGCTCAAGGAATTCCGGCCATTTGAGCGGTCGGTTGTCCATCGCCGAAGGCAGACGGAAGCCATGTTCGACCAACGTGCGTTTGCGACTGGCATCGCCTTCGTACATGGCGCCGATCTGCGGCACGGTAACATGCGATTCGTCAATGACGAGTAGGAAATCGTCAGGAAAGAAATCCAATAACGTATGCGGCGGCGTGCCCGGCTCACGGCCATCGAAATGTCTTGAGTAGTTTTCCACTCCGGAACATACGCCGACCTGGGAAAGCATCTCCAAATCGTATGTGGTACGCATGGTAAGACGCTGCGCCTCAAGTTCCTTGCCTTGTTTGCGCAATTCGGCGGTACGTTGATCAAGTTCCTGCTGAATGGTAGACAACGCTCGCTCCATACGTTGCGGCCCTGCCACATAGTGCGATGCGGGGAAAATATGGACTTGCGATTGACGCCCGATCACATCTCCGGTAAGTGGATGCAGGGTTGAAATACGGTCGATTTCATCACCGAAGAATTCAATACGGATGGCCAGTTCCTCATATACGGGAATGATTTCGACGGTATCGCCGCGCACACGGAAAGTACCTCTGGTGAAGGCGATATCGTTGCGCTTGTACTGCATGGCGACGAAAGTACGCAGCAAGTCGTCACGGTCGATCTGCTGGCCTTCCTCGAGAAACAGCATACGCCCGGCATATTCTTCCGGCGTACCAAGGCCGTAAATACAGGAAACCGTTGCCACGACCACGCAATCACGACGCGTCAGCAGGTTCGCCGTGGCCGCATGGCGAAGCCGTTCCACGTCGTCATTGATGTTGGAATCCTTTTCGATATACGTATCGGTTTGCGGAATATAGGCTTCCGGCTGGTAGTAGTCGTAGTACGAAACGAAATAGCTCACCGCATTGTCTGGCATGAGTTCACGGAACTCGGCGCACAGCTGCGCTGCCAACGTTTTATTCGGTTCGATGATCAACGTCGGGCGTTGCAGACGTTCAATAAGCCATGCCGTGGTGGCGGTTTTGCCAGTTCCGGTGGCGCCCATGAGCACCACATCGTTCTCACCGTTTTCAATGCGTTCCGCAAGCTCTTCAATCGCTTTAGGCTGGTCGCCGCTCGGCTTATATGGCGATTTGACCACAAACGGCTTGTTCGTGCGTTCAATATTGAATCCCATACCTACCTCGCTTCCGTGCGCCATTGTTGCATTAGCATATCAATATGCTCGAACATTTGTTCCAATGACTGTGTGGAATCGATGATCTCATCGGCAATGGCAAGACGCCGTTCCACGCTGGATTGATGGTTCACACGATTCCATGCCTGGCTTTCGCTCATGCCTCGCGTTGACATCATTCTGCTGACCCTCACCTGTTCAGGCGCTTCAACAGTTACGATATGGTCGAATTCAAAAGGAATGCTGTCAATTACTTCGGCGAGTAACGGTATGTCATGCACCACTACTGCTTGGCAATCAACTTCAACAGCCTCATGTTCGAGTTGCACTGCAAGTTCATAAATCAGTGGATGCTCAATTCCGTCCAGCATCTTGCGTTTTCGTTCCGCATCAGCGCCGGAAAACACATGCTCTGCCATCCACGCTCGATTGAGCTCGCCTCGATCGGTCAAAGCATCGGAGCCGAAACATTCCACTATACGCTGAAGGCCGATGCTGCCTGGTTCCACCACTTGACGCGCAAGCAGATCATAATCGACAAGTACTGCACCAAGCTCACGCAGTCTTGCGGATACCGTGCTTTTGCCAGCCGCTATGCCGCCGGTCAATCCTATTCGAATCACCACAACCGCCATTGTAATGCGCTTCGCATGCGCGCTTGCCATGCACATACGAAAAGACCCCGAACCTGAATTAGGAACGGGGTCTTTTCTAAAATCTAGCCTGAGCTGGATTGGATCCTAGCTCAGGATACAATCACTTGCCGAGCAGCTGGTCGCGCAGAGCGGCGAGCTGGTCGGAGTCGGCGAGGGTGCCGGCGGAAGTGTTCTCGGAGGAGTAGTTGGAAGACACCTCTTCGACCTTCTCTTCCTTCGGAGCCTGGCCATCTTCAGCGGCGGAAGCTTCAGCGTTCTCGAGCTCCTTGGCCACAAATTCCTTATGCTGCTCCCACAGATCGTGAGCGGTGGCGTACTGGGACTCCCACTCCTCACGCTGCTTCTCGTAACCAGCGATCCACTCGTTGGTTGCCGGGTCGAAGCCTTCCGGATACTTGTAGTTGCCCTGCTCGTCGTACTCTGCCGGCATGCCGTACAGAGCCGGAT
>ERZ791868.972-NODE-972-length-17780-cov-32.806375_pt1 | contig 17780 bp, 16 predicted proteins | sample MGYA00510281_ERZ791868 | MGnify/ENA primary metagenome ERZ791868 (study PRJEB30046, sample SAMN00792046) | human gut metagenome | study: EMG produced TPA metagenomics assembly of the A metagenome-wide association study of gut microbiota in type 2... | reverse complement strand
CCGAATAGTGAGCCGAAGGCCATGGCAGCCGTGGTGAAGGAGGGCAACTGATATGTCACAGCAAGAAGAAATCGTTCTGTGGATCGACCAGCGATGGAAAAGGGCCATTGAGAAACATCTCAATGATGAAACTTTGCAGGAGCATCTGGAGAATGTGCTGGATGAGCTTTGCAATCAGCTTCCGGAACGGGAGTATGAGCGCATCAGCCGTGCAATCCAATCGGAAGCTGCCGCACAGCGCGCAGAGGAGGAAGCAGCCCGCACTTATGCGGCCTACCATGTGACGGAGCGTGGTCAAGAATGGTACTTCAAAACCTCGCCCGGTGAGGAGCTGTTGACGGTCGGGAAAAAGCTGCGCAGTTACATCACCAGCGAGAAAGCTGCTGTGCCGGATTTGTTTATCAAAATGTTTGCAGGCGGTCGTCCCATCACTGCGGAGGAATACAATGCGCTGACCGCTGTACGCATGGAGAACACCGGAAAGGTATGCGGTGTGTTCGATGTGAACTTCGACAAGCGTGAGTTCTCCGCTGTTCACATTATGGATGGTTGGCAGACTTGGGCGATGCGGGATGTGTCCGTGGCGTCATACCATGCAACGAGGTCGTACTTTGCTTCGGCAGATGAGCAGTGGCGCAAACTGCTGAATCATCTGAATGGCAAAGAGATCACCTCGGCAGGGCATCTCTCTGCACAGAATTTTTCTTTCGGTGAGGAGATTATCGAATCGGACGGAAAGCTCAACTTTTATCTGCAGGCGGACTTCGATGTGGATGCTGCCTTCGGTACATTTGTCTGCACCGATCAGAACGATGACTGGCTCAACATCTACGCTAACTATGACGTGGAGCAGGATCGTCTGTGCAACACACTGGATCTGAACCTCTGCAAGGGAGACGGTTCGGAAGAAGACTGGAGTTACCCTCTCAACGCAGCCGAACAGGAAGTCCTGCTCTGCAAGATGGAGGCGTTCTGCCAGCAGCAGACCGGCATGAGCCTGCACGAGTACGCCCGACAGCTTCGGGGCAGTGAAACGCAGGCTCCTGAGATGCAGATGTAACCGCCGTGTCCGCCCCTGTGGGCCGCTGTGTGCGCTTTTTACAGGTAGCCCGAGCGAGTACCCCACCGTGGGGATTTGGGTGGGCTTTGAACCGCTTTGTGGGGATATCGGCATCCGACGAAAGGAAAGCAGGAGAAAGAGCCGGGGACAAAGCATCCCGGCTCGAACCACTTCTGCCCGCAGTGCGGGCAGTTTTCGGCTTTTTAGGCTGGGGACAAAATAGTGCCTTGCGGGGCGGCTTGGACCCTATAAACCGGAAAATCCCCGTGTGACAAGGGGTTCCAGCGGGGACAACACAGAAATAAGGAGGAATTTATCAATGGAACACAACAATAAGATCAAAAAGGCTTTCTGGATCACTGAGGATATGGACAGAGAGATCGATGCACACCTGAAGCTGGATAACTGCAGCAGCCGAAGCGAGTTCGTGATGAATGCGCTCAAGTTTTATGTCGGCTACTTGAACACAAAGAACGCCAGTGCGTTTCTGCCTGAAGTGCTCTCCACGACGCTGACCGGAACGCTGGACGGTTTCGCAGGCCGCATCGGTTCTCTGCTTTTCAAGCAGGGCGTGGACATCAACCTGATGGCGCAGATCATTGCCTATGATACCGACATCGATGAAGGAGCGTATGAGCGACTGCGCGGCAAGGCCATCCGTGATATGAAGCGGACCAATGGCCGTATATCCTTCAAGGATGCACTGGACTTTCAGAAATCGGTGTAAGCGATGGCGAAGCTCGTACAGAAGAGCGGCTATATCAAATCTGGGAAAGCGGGCGGGTACATGCGCTACATTGCTACCCGTGAAGGTGTGGAGAAGCTTGCCGGAAACAGTGCGGTCACAAAAGGTCAGCGTGAGCTCATCCAGAAACTGCTCCATGACTTTCCGGATGCGACGGAGCTATTTGAGTACGAGGACTACTGCAGAACGCCGACGCTCGGTACGGCTTCCGCATTTATCAGTATGGCACTGGATGCTAACCTTCACGAAATAGACCCGGAGAGCGGATACATGCAGTACATTGCTACCCGTCCCCGCGTGCAGAAGCGAGGTACTCATGGCCTGTTCAGTTCTGCCACTGCCGTAGATCTTGCCTCGGCAATGTCAGAGCTGGAAGCGCATGAGGGAAATGTGTGGACCATCATCTACTCTCTGCGTCGTGAAGATGCTGATCGTTTGGAATACGACAACGCCGATGCGTGGCGCACGCTCCTTATGGAGAACGCACCGACACTGGCAAAGTCAATGAAGATATCGCTCGATAACTTCCACTGGTATGCCGCCTTCCATGACGAAGGGCATCACCCTCACATTCACATGATGGTCTGGTCCGATGATCCCAAGGAAGGCTTCCTGACCAAGGACGGGATCGCGGCGATGCGCTCCAAGCTGACCAATGCTATCTTCCGGGATGAGATGCAGCAAATCTATGAGCGCAAGGATGCGGCCTACTCAGACTTGGTGGAGGCAGCGCAGAATGCCATGCGGGAAATGATCAGCCGGATGCAGCACCAGATCTGCGACAGCCCGATCATCGAGGACAACATGCGACAGCTTGTGCAGGCACTGGAAACGACTACTGGAAAGAAACAGTATGGCTATCTCAAGAAGCCGCTGAAGCAGCTCATCGATACTATCGTGGATGCGCTCGCAGAGCTGCCGGAGGTCTCTGAGTGCTATGAGGTGTGGAATCAGATCCATGAGGAACTGAACGAGTGCTACGGTCACAGTACCCCGTGGGAACGACTCCCGCTATCTCAACGCAAGGAGTTTCGCAAAATCAAGAACGACATCATCCGGGAGGCCGAGAGCATTCGTCTCGGCCTCCCAACCTTTGAGGATGAAGGAATGCAGGATGACCCGGAGCTGGAAACTCAGAAGGAGGAGCATCAGTCCTACAGTGTGTACGAGCAGGCGCAGCGTTACCGCGCCGCAAAGGCTATCCTGCAGGACATCTATGCACTGGATGCGGAACACGCAGAAGCGGTCAAAGCGCTGGAGCAGCTCTGGGAGGAGGGATATACCGTTGCGGCACATCAGCTTGGTAAGTTCTATCGGGATGATCTCTCCACCTTGCGTGACCATGCAAAGGCAGAGCAGTGGTTTCGGCGCTCGGCAGAAGCCGGTAATGATTTCTCGGAGTACGCCCTCGGGAAGCTGCTCCTCACGCAAAAACGATGGGATGAAGCGATGGAATGGCTTGACAAGGCCGCAGACCATGGCAGTCAATTTGCACAGTATCGTCTCGGAAAGATTTATCTCACCGGTGAGTTTGTACCGAAGGATGTGGAAAAGGCTCTTGCGTACCTGACAGCCTCCGCTGATCAGGGAAATCAATTTGCACAGTACGCCTTGGGTAAGCTGTATCTCTTTGGGAGGGATGTTCCTCCGGATCGTGAGCAGGCCAGAGAATGGCTGATCCGAGCCGCGGCACAAGGCAATGAGTATGCACGATTTTTTCTCGAACGCTTTGACCAGTTCCGGGATCCGTCTGTCATGCTGGCAGCAACCAAACTACTCCATCACATGAGCAGGATATTCCAAAGCAATTCCGTTCCACCAAGTAACCCGGCGGGGCTCCGCATCGATTCCAAACGCCGCAGACGGCTTATGGAGAAACGTATGGCTATGGGTCACAAGGCGGACGACCATGAGGAGCAGACGCAGTATCAGCAGAGTATGTAAAAAAGGAGGACTCCATGTCAAGCTATATTCATTTCACCGAAGAACAGAAACAGCGCGCCGCCGCAGTGAATCTGGAGGAGTTTCTGCGCTGCCGCGGTGAAAAGCTGCTTTCCTCCGGCAGAGAAAAACGCCTTGCCAGTGACCACAGCGTGACTGTCCGAGGCAACGAATGGTATGACCATGCGGAGGAGCGAGGCGGACATGCCGTCAGCTTTGTGCAGCGCTTCTATGGTCTCAGCTACCCGGACGCAGTGACACTACTGTTGGGTGGTGAGCTGGGAACAGCGTATCCCTCTGCCGGGGAGCGCACCGAGGAACCGGTGAAACCATTTGCACTGCCGCCCGCCAACAAAGAGATGCGCAGAGTGTTTGCGTATCTCATCAAGCATCGCGGCATCGCAAGAGATGTGGTGGCGCACTTCGCCAAGGCCGGACTTCTGTATGAAGATGCCGAGTATCACAACGCCGTGTTTGTCGGCATGGATACGGAGGGTGTCCCTCGCCACGCCCACAAGCGCAGCGCCAACAGCTACGGAAAAGCCTTCCGCTTGAACGTCGAGGGCAGTGATCCACGATACAGCTTCCATTATGTCGGCACAGACAGAAGTCTGTATGTGTTTGAAGCACCCATCGATATGCTGTCCTTCATCACCCTTTATCCGGAGAACTGGCAGCGGCACAGCTATGTAGCCTGTTGCGGCACATCCATTCAGCCAGTATTGCAGATGTTGGAACAAGTGCCGCAGCTCGACACCGTCCTGCTCTGCCTCGATAACGATGAAGCTGGTCATCAGGCCAGCCGCCGGATGCAGAATCAGTTAGAGGTGCGCTATTCCGTGGAGCGCCTAATCCCGGAAAACAAAGACTGGAATGACGATCTGACCCTGAACAGCGAAAACGCTCAGGGCCTTGCTATGAATGAAATGAGGTGAAACGTTGAACGCAAGTATTTGGATCCTGATCGCAGCGGGAGCAGCAATGTTCCTTGTCATCGGTGGGCTGTCCATGATGTCTCATCACTATACCCTTGGCAATATCAAATCCCGCACTGTAGGCGATGGGCAGCACGGTACAGCCCGATGGGCCACCGACAAGGAAATCAGGCAGACCTATGCCCATGTGCCCTTCAAGGTCAGAGAATGGCGCCGAGGACAGAATCTCCCCACGGAGCAGGGGTTGATTCTCGGCTGCAAGGGGAAAACGCAGGAGCTCACCGCACTGGTGGACAGCGATGACATTCACTGCCTTATGATCGGCGCCAGCGGTATCGGTAAAACCGCATTCTTCCTGTACCCCAATCTGGAATACGCCTGCGCCTCCGGCATGAGCTGGCTGGCGCTGGACAGCAAGGGTGACCTGGCCCGCAATTACGGCACGATTGCAAAAAACTGCTATGGCTACAATGTATCTGTTATTGACTTGCGCAATCCCACCCGTTCAGACGGCAACAACCTGCTGACATTGGTCAACCGCTACATGGACATCGCAAGGAAAGATCCTAAAAACTTGGCGGCTCGAGCTAAGGCGGAGAAGTACGCTAAGATTCTCGCCAAAACCATTGTCAACCCCGATGGCGATGACAGCAACCGCGGACAGAATGCCTTTTTCTATGATGCGGCGGAGGGGTTGCTCACTTCGGTCATTCTGATGCTGGCGGAGTTTCTGCCGCCGGATAAGGAGCATCCACAGGAGCGACGGCACATCGTCTCTGTCTTCAAGCTGGTGCAAGACCTGTTGGAACCCAGCAAGGTAAAGGGCAAGAGTCACTTCCAGCTCCTGATGGGCAAGCTGCCCCCTGATCACAAGGCCAGATGGTTTGCGGGTGCTGCACTCAACAGTGCGGAACAGGCCATGGCCTCTGTCATGTCCACGGTACTTTCTCGTCTCAATGCATTTCTGGACTCGGAACTGGAGCAGGTGCTTTGCTTCGACAGCGCCATTGACGCGGAGAAATTTGCCTCTGAAAAGTCTGCCATCTTTCTCATTCTTCCGGAGGAGGACACCACCAAAAACTTCATGGCGGGCTTGATGATTCAAAATCTGAGCCGTGAACTGTTTGCTGTGGCGGATGAAAACGGAGGGAAGCTGCAAAATCGCGTGGTACTGTATTGCGATGAATTTGGCACCATGCCGCCCTTCGATGTCCTTCCGCTGTTCTCCGCAGGCCGTTCCCGCCGCCTGACGCTGGTGCCGATCATTCAGTCCTTGGCACAGCTTGAAAAGAACTACGGAAAAGAAGGAAGCGAAATAATTCAGGACAACTGCCAGGACACCATCTTCGGTGGCTTCGCACCAAACAGTCAAACGGCGGAGGTGCTGTCCAAGGCACTCGGAAACCGCACAGTTCTGTCTGGATCTGTGAGCCGGGGAAAGAACGATCCCAGCCAAAGCCTGCAGATGATGGAGCGTCCACTACTGACGCCAGATGAGCTGAAGTCTATTCCCAAGGGGAATTTTATCGTCCAAAAGACAGGACAGCATCCCATGCGTACCCGCCTGCGGCTTTTTCTTGAATGGGGTATCACCTTCGAGGAGCCTTATATCGTGCCGGAGCGGGCAGATCGTGCGGTCGCCTATGCCAACCGTGAAGATCTGGAGCGTAACCTTCCACAGTCAAATAAGGCGGAGAATGCGGATATGCGTGGAGCCTATGCCGTTTCCGGACGCGGCGGCATTGCCCATGAGCCTGCTGTAGATAAGCCTCGGCGCAGGGGCGGAAAGCAAATGAAAACCTATGGCGAGGAGGATCTATGAGTTACTTCGGAATAATTTATGCCGACACCGAACTGCCCTCCAGAGCGAGGGCAGTTTATATGTACCTGCGTGACCGCTCAGATGCCGAGGGCAAATGCTGGCCCGGTATCAAGACGATTGCGTCAGATATGAAGCTGTCCCGCTCCACAGTCAAGCGGGCACTGGCCGATCTGGAGAAGGCCGGATACTTGAGGATACTGCCCCGCTATCGAGAGAACGGGAGCAGTACCTCCAATCTCTACTCAATCCAGTGACACAAGCGCAAAAGCGCAGCTTCTCCGCCAAGGGGAGGCTGCGCTCTTTTGCTGAACCCAGGGGAGGTTCATGATGAACCTCCCAGAAGGACTCACTCTATCCGAGGCTTAATGCAGAGAAGGAAATAACCTATATACCTCAAAATGCTGAAACCACTGGTTAGTTGGACAACCTAAGAAGGCGATTGCGCTCATTAGCCAAACGAGCAATTTTGTCCGCAGAGGCAGAAATGGCAGTGGCATCACCGTTACGTACAGCAAGTCCCAAATTATCGATTTCGCTTATGACCTGGCTTTCGATACTAAGAACGTTGGTTGCAGATTTAACCGGGCTGGATTGTATTAAGTCATAAGCCTTTTCTATTTTTCGGTACAACTGTTCGTCACTGATATCACTCATAATTGCCTTCAGCATAGAGCAAGACTCTTTCACATATATCAGCTCGGCTTCGTGTTTTTCTACCGATTTAGCTGTATGCTCGTCCGCTATCATATTACCAAAGAGAATGATCAAATAGATTGCCGCCATTATCAATTGGCTAAACAGAGAGAACTTATGGCCTTCTGGTGCAACAATAATGATAATTGCACCAACGATTAACTCGATAGCGAAATATGCAGAAGTAATTGTGTACATGGAAGCAGCGTAGGTAGCTCGGTCTTTCCCTTTCTGCGTAATGTATGGAGTGATAATCACCATCACATAGGAAAAATGTATAAAGCCATAAGAAATCCAAGCGGAAGCAGGATGGTCGACACCACCAATTCCAAAGTACAGGGCATTGAACAGAGCTAAAACAATCAGGTGGATCAAGCTACCCAAAACCTTCGATTTTTTCATTTCAACCTCTCCAATCACATCCGACTCAGGATTTCATTCATCTTGGAATTATATACTTCCTGAGGAATTAATCCTGCATCCAGCATCGCTTTAAGCTTCTTTAATGATTCAACGGGATCTTCAGTAGCTTGTGCCGTAGGTGCCCCCCCACTGGGAGCTCCCCGCTGAACAAATCGGCCAGAAGGTGCAGACTGGACAGGCTGCTGTACAGGAGCCTGCGGCTGCATAGGTGTGAACATCTGCTGAGCCATTCCGGCAAAGACACCACCTGCAGCCATCCCCATTCCCATACCAGCACCAGCGGCTGCTACACCGCCAGCACCAGGGTTTCCAGCAAGTGTGTGGAGAATTTCAGTTGCCTGCTGTCTGCCCCAATCGTCACCCAAGATTCCCATAACGCCCTTGTTTGCAAACGCTTCTTCCAATTTCTGACGGTTTGGATCGTTCTCGGGAATATCAATGGCAGCGATTGTAAATGTAATCAGTTTGAGGCCATAATCATCGAGGATTTCTTGCAGAATGGGTTGGATCTGTGTTGCCAGAACATCCTGTTCAGCACAGATTCCCATAATCTCTTGATTGGAGCTGCGAATGGCGCGGGCCAAAGAGGACTTAATGTGCTGCTGGAACTCACTAATAAAATAGTTGTTGAGCTCGCCTTGCATAAGGAAAGGCACATTATTGCCGACCATCTTGGTCAAGAATTTGCCGGGGTTATCGACTTGCACCTTATAGGAACCACGGGCCTGCACACTGGTGGCAATCTTCATGACGGGGTCACGCACTTGGATAGGAGAATCTGTTCCCCAGAATATCTCCATACTGTGCGCTTTGCGAACAAAGTAAACGACACAATTAAAGGTACTGATACCACCGGTAAAGGCATTGCGCAGTCGGCTGATAAACGGATAATTCTCAGTAGATAATTTGTATGTACCGCTATCAAAAGTTTGCTCAATGTTTCCGCCCTTGATAAAGATGGCTTCCTCACCAGGCATGACAATAAGAGTACAGTTGGTGTTGAAATCTTCTTCCGGTTGACGCCAAATCAGCAAGTCACCGGGGCCTGAGTTCTTAATGACATCCGCAAAATGTTTTTTGCCACCAACATAGGCACTCTCGTTAGGATTGCGGTCAAATAATCCCATAGCAGTTACCTCCTGTTAAATATCAATCAGTGTTGCATTTTTTAGGATTTCAAAGTTTGTACGAGAAGGAAGAATGAATCGACTGATTTCGCCTGTTTCTTTATCAATGGCAATACCAGCATTGCCGAATTTAGGCTGGTCTTTCTTTCCGGCATATACAATCCAAATCTTTTCTGCATCGTATACTTTGGTCAGTTCCTGTTGGCCTTTTTCGGCATAATACTTTCTCGCAATCTCTACTGCAATATGAAAATCAATCATCTGTTACCCCCCTTACAACAATCCAATATACGATTTGTCGGCATCAGTTGGTCTGTTCGACAGAACGAGGTACTTCCTGGATGGACCTCATTGAAATACCAGCTTACATCAGTATCACCGGTCTGTGGATCAAAAAAGTAAGTTTTTCCGTTTCTTTGTTCAGCCATGAATGTATGACCACCATCGCCGTACTCCCACTGCACACACACCTGCGCCCTTGATCCGTCGCCCCAATTACTCATTGCAGACTGAATGTCAGACAAGCCATTGCCAGATGCGCTCATAACATCAGGATTTTCCCAAACATCATACGGATTGTAAGAAAGATAGTCATTGTCATCGACGCACGGTTTGGCTGTAACATCATAACCACGAGCCCGCATTTCGTATGTAGGTACGCACCGTTGGCAATTCACTTGCCATTCGTCGCCAAGCTCATAATTAGGATTCGCTGCGTCCAAGTTATCCTTAAATGAGGTGTCTGGGGGAATTTCACTCCAGTGACCAATATTGTCTGCCTTATTAAGAGGTGGCAGTTCATAGTCAGGAAATGCCTGCCGTTGTAAATCGCGCCATTCAGGATCCTGAGAGTATGTAGCAAAATCATCAGGACCATAATTATGAGCATTCATATAGTCAGAAAGCTGATTAAATGCATTTTCCTGTGTTAAAGGAGGCAAATCGTAATCGGGATATGCCTGCTTTTGCAAATCACGCCACACAGGGTCTTGTGAATAGGTGGCGAAATCATCAGGACCATAATTATGAGCATTCATATAGTCAGTGAGGGAATTAAACGAGTCAGACGATGCGTCGGAGTTGTTTGAATTGACTGGAATATCTCCATGATATTCAGCTTCTGGAATTCCGCCCTGAGCATCGACAGCATCGTCAGCCGGAGCTTCGCCCTGATCATCGGCGGTATCATCCACAGGATCTTCGCCCTGGTTATCGGCGGTGTCATCGACAGGAGCTTCGCTCTGATCATCGGCGGTATCATCCACAGGAGCTTCGCCCTGGTCATCGGCGGTATCGTCTACAGGAGATTCACTCTGGTCATCGGCGGCATCGTCAGCCGGAGCTTCGCCCTGGTCATCGGCGGTATCGTCTACTGGAGATTCACTCTGGTCATCGGCGGCATCGTCAGCCGGAGCTTCGCCCTGGTCTTCAGCGGTGTCATCGACGGGAACTTCGCCCTGGTCATCGGCGGTGTCATCGACGGGAGCTTCGCCCTGGTCATCGGCGGCATCGTCAGCCGGAGCTTCGCCCTGGTCATCAGCGGCGTCATCGACGGGAGCTTCGCCCTGGTCATCAGCAGTGTCATCGACAGGAGCTTCGCCCTGGTCATCGGCGGCATCGTCAGCCGGAGCTTCGCTCTGATCATCGGCGGTGTCATCCACAGGAGCTTCGCCCTGGCCATCGGCGGTGTCATCGACAGGATCTTCGCTCTGATCATCAGCGGTGTCATCGACGGGAGCTTCGCCCTGGTCATCGGCGGTATCATCCACAGGAGCTTCGCCCTGGTTATCGGCGGTGTCATCCACAGGAGCTTCGCTCTGATCATCGGCGGTATCATCCACAGGAGCTTCGCCCTGGTCATCGGCGGTATCGTCTACAGGAGATTCACTCTGGTCATCGGCGGCATCGTCAGCCGGAGCTTCGCCCTGATCATCAGCGGTGTCATCGACGGGAGCTTCGCCCTGGTCATCAGCGGCGTCATCGACGGGAGCTTCGCCCTGGTCATCGGCGGCATCGTCAGCCGGAGCTTCGTCCTGATCATCGGTGGTGTCATCCACAGGAGCCGCACTCAAGTCGTCGAAAGCGTCTACATCCTCAGGAATCTCTTCCGGAACATCATCTGTGTCTTTAGCATCATCTCCGTTAAGGTCTTCGGGCAAATCTTCCGGAATATCATCCGGAATATCGTCTGAGGCAGCATCGTTCAAATCGTCCGCGTCATCCGAAGCATTGTCCTCTGGGATGTCATCTGGAACATCGTCTTCTGAGAAATCATCGGTGAAATTGTCAACAGATTCATCCTCAGGGATATCTTCTGGGATATCTTCGGGAATATCTTCAGGAACATCCTCTGGGGCATCATCTTCTGGAATGTCTTCAGGAACGTCCTCAGGTATATCCTCAGGGAGATCTTCTTCGGGCAAATCTTCCGGAATATCATCTGGAACATCGTCCGGAATGTCTTCAGGTATATCCTCAGGGACATCGTCTGGAATATCAGACGGAACATCGTCTGGAATATCTACATCGACATCGGCGGTATCCATGCTTTCGCCCATATCTTCATCCATTTATTTCACCTACACTTTCTCCAGAGAAGATTTGATTAGTTGGTCTGTAATAGGAATCTTGGTACCGTATTTGATACGTCGCCATAACTGCGCTTTTACGCAAGCAAGTAGTTGCTTATCAAACGGTTCGTCATTTAATTCAGCAACTACAAGTTTTGAAATTTGGCCAAACACTTGCTTAACGACGCTGAAATCCTTCATATCCGCCTTGAAATGCCGCACAAAAATACGTCGAGCGATTTCTTTTGCAAGAATTCTACGATTGTAATCGCAAGCATGAGCACAGTAAGGGACGATAGCACATTCTGGATAGGGACGAAGCAGTTCTTCTCTGCCTTTCCAATATGTAGACAAAGACCGAATGCCTTCATCAGACAGCGTGATGCTAATATTGTTTTCTAAACGATAGTTTGGGGTAATGATTTCCTCAGGTGCCTCCAATTTGTTAAAGAAGAAGAACGCTTCACCGGGCTTTAGCTTTGTCAAGCGCGAAACTTGTGTTTCCTCCATGTCAATACTTTCAGCCAAAATCTGTTTATCGCTCGCTTCTACCAGACGGAAGGCCACCTTAATATCGGTGAGGGCAACGACATCGGTTGTAACCTTTCTGGGAGACTGATCTGCAATGATAAGGCCAACACCATAAGAACGAATTTCTGCAAGCATACGCTTAACCAGTCCTTGTGCAATTGCGCTTGGATTTGCATCGCCTTGGCCAGCATTTGTATCTGCATCCAGTAGTACGTGTGCTTCCTCCAGCAGGATTACATTTTTCAAATTACCTTCGCCGACATAGTTGCTATTGACATAGGCGAGGATAGAAAGAAGAAGTAATGCAATGATAAGAGCCTTTTGGTCACTGTTTTCAATGGCTGCAAGTTCAATAATCGTAGGCTTGGTCAGAATATCTTCAATGGGAATGGAGTGGTAATTATCAAAGAGATTTACCAAGCTGTTCAATCGGACAACACCTGCTCGACCAATATTCTTGGCGTCTCCGGTATACCCAATACTTTCAAATGTTTCTTGGAAGCATTTAACGAAATCGGTTATGTTGAATGTCCTGCCCTTGTCATCAACCGTATAGGTATCCAGCCATCTGAAGTCGGAATAGCAGTTGTTGATACTCTCTTCAAAAATCTTATCTAAGGGTGTGGACATGGATACTGCTGCTGCGAAAGCCGTTTTTAGTGTAGATTTATATGTTTCCAGTTTTACATTTTTAGGCGGGACAAAGGGATTAAATACGAACGGAGAAATGAAGTTTTTACCTGGAGTGAACACCTGCAAGTCTGGAATACTTTGAACCAGCGCCCGATACTCATTCTTGGCAGGCTCTATTACCAGGAAAGGAATATGATGTTCCTTCCACAGGCGATCCAGCAATCCCACAGAAAATGTGGTTTTACCGGATCCAGGAGTACCAACGACCAACATGTGTTTTGCTAAGTCTTTAAGCGATATCCCCAAAGTATCTCCATTGGCAGAAGATTTGAGCTTTCCGATGGTTATATCGCCGCTATTAATCAGGTTATCTGTATACGTACGGCTGCTTTTAGCAGATTCATTAACATTCAAACCTGCTTTGATGCTTTCACCACCGATAGGCAAGCGAAAGAACTCTGAAGCTTCGTCTGCAGTGATAATGAAGGGCATGCGATACAGCGGAGCAAATTGAGAATTGGGATTGCCCCAGATGTAAGGATTTCGCTCACTTCCTGACAACACTTCATGAATTGCCCAAGGTAATGGGTAAAAATTGTTATTGAAATCCGCTTCTTCTTCGTAGAGCGGAAGAAACTTCATGTTTATCTGGTGTTCAGGACTTGAGTTCAACTGCCCGTATAAACTGGAAGCTAAACTGTCAACCGCTTGTCCTGCCCCATAAATGATAAGGTTAAACTGGAAAAGTGCATTGTTCTTGTTATCTTCGTAGAACTTGTAGTTTTCCGCATGCTTTTCTGCCAGTGAAAAACTTATATTACCAACGCCCTGATCCATTACTCCTCTTGTTAATGTATCGAGCATTTGACGCACTTTTCCCAAGGAATCTGCTTCGTTAGCAGACAGTTTTGTGGGGATGAGTTGCATCGAGATTGCGCAATGCGGATAGTCAATTAGAGAATTGACAAGCTTACCTAATCCACAATCGCTTTGTGGGATTCTGTCAAAGCTAAGGCACTGGGGCAATAATTGGTTTTGAAGGTTTTCAAGTTTTTCTTCTTTGACCAGAGCTTTAATTTTACTTTTGCTTGCTTTACTCAGCAACGATGAGAACTCGGCATATTCAATATCAACAAATTCATATTTTTGCAGCGTAAATACTGATTTGCAGATTTTAATCAACTGAGTAATTGAGTTCTGAATCTCGCCGCGCTCATTCCCGATTGCTCTTGCAATTAGGAACAAGCGTATTTGAGCATTATAGGGCTGATTTTTGATTGGCTCAGTAACCCACAACAGTTCCAGGGATAAGTCAGGAGCTACTCCGGTATACATTTCTGTAGTTCTGTAGCTTTGGTATGCTTCAGCCAGCATGCTGGACATGCCCTTCTTGTAATCCATGTCAGCTTCCAGAGCAGAAGTATATTTTGAATCCAAAATGGTAATGTCGGGAATTGTTGTAATTTCAACCATTGAAGCACCAACAAGCTCTCCACTATTGAGGCTTTCAAATGATACGAAACTTGATTCTTTCATACAGTCCTCCTATCAGAAATCGCTTAGGCCAATAGATATCCACAATGTCTATGGCTCATCAATTCTATAGATTCGACCTTTGCACTTTTTGAATAATCGAACATACGCCTTCGCCATTCCTCTGATTACTCCGTATTTTTGTATCGCAAGTATGGCGTATTCTGAGCAAGTGGGTTTGAATAAACATCTGCGCCGGATATCCTCCGGAGCGTAACGCTGGTATAAGCGTATAGCTCCGATGATTGCCGGCTTTAGCGCAACCAATCCACTAACTGTAAATTGAAGTAATGCTAACAAAACGATAAATGCAGTGTGGTGAACTGTATAAAACCTATAGACAGTATCGGGCAGAAAAGAAAAAATGCCGAGCCATCTGAATAAGCAATACAGTAGAATGATCATCACCACGTTGGCTGATAGAAAAAGCGATAAACAAAGAGCCGCCTTTTTATAGCTCGTGTTAGGACGAACAAGCGGTCGCTTCAACACGTACCAGACTACTGCATCTTGTTCTTCTTGACTCGGCATTTCTCTTTTCATGATTTTCCTATGAAAAACCTCAGTTGGCGAAATGGACTTAGTGATTTTTCATTTCTCTCAGCTTGTTACGCATACCGCGAATAGCAGCATCAGTGCTATCGGTCGGGGTCATGGAGCAACGAAGCGTGTCGCCAGGGACAACAATTTTGAATTCATCCGAATCGGCGGAAACCTGACGATACTCATTGCCGCCAGAACAGCCACCCTTGGGCTCGGATATCCACTTCTGATGTGTATCAGATGCCGCAGCGAAGTTGGTGACATCCTGATAAAAATACTGCATGGTATTCTCCCGCTTGCTATCGCTGGTCATGCTGAAAGAGTACTGGTAGATGAACAGCTCTTTCTCGCCAAAGAACAGCCACGTAATCTGATAGTCAGAGCTGACCCAAGTGTTGGTAGAAGCGCGAGCAACCAAATTGTCGGATTTGTCCGTGAAAACATAGCCTTCAAAGGAAACAGGGTCGATTTCCCGAACTTCATCCTCGTCAATACCCAACTTCTTAAGGGCCATTTGCTTGGTGTTCAAAGTGCTCAGCCGGGCATTGACCTTCTCTTGATACTGCTGAACAGTCATACCGGAAGACATACAACCGCCTTTAGCTCCGTAGAAAAACTTAATGATGGCCTGCTGTTCGCTGTTCTTTCCGCGCATCAGGTCGTTCATTTCTTTCTGCCGCGCAGCTACATCTGCAGCGGCATTCGCTGCCATATTGCCAAGTCCCATAGTTTCTTTCCTCCTTGTAAATGTATAATTATTTTTAATAGTACGTGTGCATGGGCCACACGACTATTAAATACAATCTGGACGTTGTACACCCAAGATGGCATACAATTGCTCGATGTCGTAATTGGACAGCCCGGCTTGTTGAGCTGTAGCTAATAATTCCTGATATGTAGGAGATGTCTTGTAGCTTTTGCGCGCAAAATAGTCCTGCTTAATATAAGCCCAAAAATAATAGTAGATGCCTTTTGGCTCTATCATAAGTGCAGCCTGAATATATTCTTCGATTTTGTCGATGTCAGCTCGAGATGCAAGAAATGCCTTTTTACCTTTGAGCCGGCAAATTGCTGCATAAAAAAATGTCTCGGAGTTGTCGAAATTATCTTCCATTGCTCTTTCAAAGGCTTCTGCAGCTTTATCATAAAGCTTGAGCTTTAGATAGCACATAGCAACTGAATTATTAAGCTCTGTGCTGTCAGGATTCTCAGAAAGCGCTTTTCGGTATGCACCTGCGTATTTATTTACCTCTGGCAAGGGCATACTATAAACGCTGTTAAATGTTGAGATGATTACCGGACGATGACAGTACTTGCAGGTAGTCTCACCAGTTGATGTTGGCGCTCCACAGCCGGGGCACTTCATGTCAATGACTTGGTGTGCCATTATTCAACCTCCTCATTTTGATCGTGTAAGATTTTTTCGATGCCTTCCAGTAAGCCTTCGTTTTGCTTTAACATAGGAAGTGTCTGCTCGTTGTTCTGAAAGAATGCAACCAATGCCAAGAATGTTGTCCACGCCATCTCACGTTTACCGGTTTCAATGCTACTATATGTTTGCCTTGATATCCCAATCTTGTCGGCAAGTACTTCTTGAGAGAGTCCGACTCTCGCACGTAAGACCGGCAAATCATTTTTCAGAGCGTTAATCAAACTTCTTTTCAAATCATTCTGGCTTTCGGTTTTCACACCATTTACCCCTCCTTATCTCGTTATGTGCTTCAAACAAACAGGCCAATGTGTAGAAGCGCATCTTTCGTGAAGTATCTAACTTCATGACAAAAGCCGTCGGATGCCTGCTATGCAAGCATCCGGCGGCTTTTTGACGGTTTTTTTGACGGCTATAATGTGAGCCGCTGCATATTGGTTTTCTTGGTGTCCATTGAAGAATGAACATATCTGTTCAGGGTGATATTTACACTGGAATGGCCCAAAAGCTCACTGAGGGTCTTAACATCAAATCCCAGTTCAATGCAGCGAGTTGCAAAGGTGTGTCGTAACGCATGATAATTTACATCGGTCAGGCCGCATTCTTTAGTGTATTTCTTGAAAGTGTACTGCAATGAACGTGGCTCGATATATCTGTCACTGCATCCGGTCAGTATATATGCTTTAGGATTGCGTTTCAGCGACGCAGCGTATTCAAGGACAAAACCAGGCAGCGGAATATCCCGAAGGGCTTTTTTGCTCTTGGGTTCAGTTATAACAATTTTCGTTTTCTTACAGGCCCCTACATCTGTAGATTGAATGCGCTGCAGAGTTTCTCGAATGGACAAAATGCCTTCCGAAAAATCTATGCTCTCCCATTTTAATGCGCAGACCTCTCCGATACGTATCCCGGTATACATGCAGAGCAGCACGCCGAATTTGGTCAGATTCATATCCCGTATAAGGATATCGCAGAGCCTGTGTTGCTCATCGATACTCAGAACGCGCATATCAAGCTGCGTTTTTTTAACAGTCAACCGGTCGAGGTAGCAATTAACTGAGTACCCAGAACAATTTGCATAATCAATCGACCCCTTGATAAGAGTTAAAATATCCGAAACGGTCTTGGGCGCCAAACCTCCTTTTTTATTGACACGCCCCTTGTTCAAAAGAAAAGAGATGTGTTTTTCGACCGTCTGGGTAGTCAGCTTGCCCGTCGGCAGTTCTCCTAAGTAAGGTAGAATGTGGGCATTTGCAAGATGGACGTATCGGGAATAAGTCGACTCTTTTATATGGACGCGGGACATTGCGAGCCAGTTGCGAAGGATATCCCCGTACTTTGTATGGCTGAGAGAGTAGTCGATGTTTTGCGCTTGGGCAATCCGCCTGTCCAGCAGCTTTTGCTTCGCATCGGCATAGCTTTTCCCATAAACATATGCGTATCTCGCCTTCCCGTCAGCAGAACGCTCCTTGATGTACCGGCCTTCCCAACGACCATCTTTTCGCTTGTAAATATTCTCGCCTCTTTTGGACACAGAAAAACACTCCTCTCATTGATCCTTGCTGACGGCTACTATGACGGCTTTGAGAGTAGACATCGCAACGAATACACGGATTCAGGAGCGTCTGACCTCCTTCTGCCAAAATAATGGGAGTTTTTCTGGCAATCAGAGCGCGGCATATTGACAAATCCGACAACATTTTGTAGAATAATATTAATCGAATCTTGCCGGATTTTGTGTCCTCAAGTTAGATACTTCACGAAAAGAAGCGACGCCTGAACGAGTGCCCGTGGC
>ERZ791868.957-NODE-957-length-18064-cov-2.369537_pt1 | contig 18064 bp, 18 predicted proteins | sample MGYA00510281_ERZ791868 | MGnify/ENA primary metagenome ERZ791868 (study PRJEB30046, sample SAMN00792046) | human gut metagenome | study: EMG produced TPA metagenomics assembly of the A metagenome-wide association study of gut microbiota in type 2... | reverse complement strand
CTCTCAGAAATTATATTAGAAATAATAACGGACCATGCAAAGTTTACCCTGCACCATTCGCTGTATTTCTCAATCAAGATGATCGGAATTATGTAGAGCCGGATATCTCAGTAATCTGTGATCCAAACAAAATGAATGACAGAGGATGTAATGGTGCACCGGATTTCATTATCGAAATCGTATCACCAAGCAGTCAGAGAATGGATTATTTGACCAAGTTATTCAAATATCGTACTGCTGGTGTTCGGGAATATTGGATTGTAAACCCTATGAAGCAAACGGTTCAAGTTTACTACTTTGGTAATGTTGAGGATTCAACACAATATTCTTTTGACGATGAAATCAGTGTTGGAATTTATGATGATTTAAAGATTTGTATTACAGATCTATTAAAATAACCAAGAAAGATCATATGTAATATGGAATTGAAAAAAGTGAAAAAATCGGTATTTGAAGAATTCAGGTGATTGTGCCATCTTACTGTTAAGAGAGGAGATTGCTTATGAAGAAAAAAGTAATTGCAATTATTCCAGTTGTATTATCAATAATATCAGTTCCTGCATGTGGAAGAAAAGAAAAAATGTATGAGATTCCTGATTTATCACAGTACAAGACAGATTATGTAGGAGATTCTTCGAATGTTATAAAAATTGTAAGTAGTCAAGATTATCCGGAAGGATACGCATATGACAGTATAGAGATACATTCTGAGAGTGAGCCTTATGGATTAACAGTTTTTCTAAAAGTTGAGTCGTCTGCCTCTAAGCTCGAAGATGAATTACAGGTTAATGCAGATATAACATTTGATTTGATTGGTAATTTGGAAACACTTGATTATAAAATAGCAGATAGCAAAGAAATTATTGCATCGTATGAACGGTAGTGCAGGATTTTTAGATAATTAAGGAGTGGTTGTGTATGGCAAAAATAGAAAGAAGTATAAATGAAGATTTTGATCAGTTACTTTCCAATATCGAAAATGGGATATTAAATAATAGTATGTCAGCAACACTAGAAGATGCCAGTGACTTTCAAAGTGGAACTGCGCGTTGCAGTGTTCGTGTTTTTGAGCGTTACAGCTATGCTGGTGGAAATAGAGTTAGTCTTAATATTACACTTTTTCAAAACGGCAAAAATCCTGTTCAACTTTCCGCAATTACATCAGGAGGAAGTCAAGCTGTATTTTTCAAAATTAATACATTAGGGGAAGAAGCATTTCTTGATAAGTTGATCGAGTTACTAGATGTGTAACTTTCTTTTATAGAGGAAGAGAAGCTGCTCACTAATTCCTTAGCTCGCAGCTTCTTCTAACATTCAAACTATTTTACACTCACTTATAAGATTCTGTATATCGATAACGGATTCTTCTAATTCTTCTGCTATCTCATCTATTGATTTTCCTTTAGAAAGTTTTCTTTGAATTTGTTGCTTTAGCAGTTCAATTCGACCTTCCTCGATTCCAGCCTTTCGTCCTTCTTCAATTCCAGCCTTTCGCCCTTCCTCCAGACCAGCCTCAAATTCAGCCTTCCTCAGCTTTTTTTCTTCTTCATCCTTGTTATATTCGAATATACTCATGCTAATCACCTCAGCTCGATTTTGGATTAGAAATTCCGCTAATATTCCTTCTTTGATACATTCTTCAACGGCACATTCTACCGCTTCTTCCAATGACAGCTCTCCTAAAGAAGTATATTTACGGACTTTCGCTACATACTGAGCATATTCCTTTAATGTTTGACAGTGTTCCATCAGTTCCTGATTATGACCTTCATTAACATTCAGCACCGCTTTTCTGTGCATTCTTTCGTTTTGACATATTCACTTTTCCTCCTTTTTGCAGGAGGTTATCTACTCTTTTTTCAGCCGCCTCCTGCTTTACATAACTATTGGTATCTAAAGCATAGACTTCTGAAATGAAATTAGAAAACAGATGGTGAATTGTCACCTTAGATTCATAAGAAATATGCTTTGTGTTAGTATAACACATGCTATTCATAAAAAACAACTTAAAAAAGCTGCTCACTAATTTCTTAGTTTACAGCTTTTCTACTATGTTCAAAATATCCAGCTATATGAACAGTGTTCATGTTGCTTTGTCAAGAGTTTTTTTCTTCCTGCATACTTCTGATATAAAATGCAATCTGATACGGCAATCTCTCATCCGGTGTTTTAAGCTCATTATTCAAAATTTTCTTAATATTTCCTATTCTATATAATACTGTATTCCGATGTGTATATAGCTCTGCCGCCACCGCCTGTATACTTCCGTTATGTTTCAGATATGACTGCAGCGTTTCCACATACTCTGCATTATGTTTATGATCATATTCTTCTAACTCTTTCAAACATTCCGTTTCGATTTCACTTAAAATACCTTCGTCTTTGACCATATAAAGAAGACGATATAGCCCGCACTCATCAAATTTTACCAGTTGCTTTTTATGTGTCATTGCCATGTGGGTTGCCGCCTTTGCTCTCTGATAACTTACCGAAAGCTGTGATATGTCCATACATTTGCTTCCAATTCCTACACATAACTCCAACCCCGGCATTCTTTTTTTGCCTCTTTTTAATGCTCCTTCTGCAAGCTGGCATAAAAACTCTTCTGTAATTGCATTAGCAACCAGCACAAAATCTGAGTTGTAATAAAAGAAACTGGCATTATGTGTAATATCTTCCAGATACATTTGTATTCTATAAGACAATTTTCTTCGTTCCACTGTATCCATAGCATCCAGTCCTTCACAAGTAAGTAAGAGCACTTGGAAACTTCCATCCACATCAAAATACTGTAATAACTCTTTTCGATATACCTCCTGATTATCCGGAGATTCAATAGCTGCTATTAATGCCGAAGCAATCTGTTCATCTGTACTATCTTGCAAAAATACATGAATACTGAAATCTTTTATCATGTCTGACAAATGTACTTCCCATGGCACAGTTAAGAGTGGCAGATCATTTTCATCACAATACGTTTTTAGTTCTTCCGGTATTTCATGAATATACTGACCTACATTAATAATCAGCCCTGATGCATGATGTCTGTTTAACTGCATCGCTAATTGCATCCAATCTTCTTTTCGGGGAAATCCCAGCCCTGTTGTTACTGCAAGCTCCTTTCCCCAGAAATTCTGTATAATCGTTGTATCTTCCAAAAGATGCACCCAGCTAATAGAATTAGCCCAGCCATTTTGCCCCGCCAGAAACTTCATTGCATACCTATTTTCCGCTGTCAGCATCATATCTTCAATTGTAAAACTCATACGCCCTCCCCCTTTATATTTCTCTTTTTCTAATCTTAATATAGCACACTTTTTGTGCTGATAACACATATTTTACCAATTACTTTTAGAATTATTTCCCATAGTTTTTCTTTGTTTTTGTGCTACAATATAAGTAACTAAAAGAAACGGAAATAAATTAAAAGGGGGCACTGTTATGAGATTCGTAACTTATACAAATTCTTTAGATTCACTTTCTCTTCCAGAATGGATGCGAACAGAACGTTATATGTATTGTGACAATTTTGTAAATGATTATATGAAATCTGAGCATTTCGGTCTTCTTTCATTCGTCAAACATCTATTTTGCAAATAGTTTACACTTTCTTTCTTAAAAATGGCTGCCTGGAATTTCCAGGCAGCCATTTTTTATTGCTAACATTGATAAACAAACTTTTTTGAAATGATTTCCTGCCTTGACGCTGACTCTTGGAAAGGTATAGAATAATTATATCAAAACAGTTCAAAAAATACGTATTAATCAAGGAGGTATCTTATGGAAAGAAAAATTACATTCGCTCAATACGGTTGTGGTAAAATGGGAAAATACTTGATTCGTTACGGAATTGAAAAAGGAGCAGAATTAGTTGCCGCATTTGATGTGAATCCTGCTATTTTAGGTAAAGATGCAGCAGAGATTGCAGGTGATGGCTATCCGGCTACCGGAATTCAGATTGCAGATGCAAGCCAGGCAGATGAAATCCTTGGAAATCTGAAACCGGATGTCTGCATCATTGCTACTAGAAGCACCATCGCAGAACTCGAAGACATTTTTACAATTTGTGCAAAGCATGGTATCAATGCGATTACAACCTGTGAAGAAGCACTATATCCATGGAACTCTTCTCCTGCTCTTACACACAAATTGGACAAACTTGCTAAAGAGGGCAACTGTACTCTGACTGGTGTTGGCTACTGTGATCTTGTTTGGGGTACTATGGTTACAAATCTTGCCGGTTCTTCATTCAAAATCACAAAAATTCATGGTAGCAGTTGGTATAACGTAGAAGATTATGGTATCGCACTTGCAGAAGGTCATGGTGCAGGATTTACGCCAGAACGTTTCGAAAAAGAAATTGCAAATATTAACACTATGTCACCAGATGAACTTAAAGAACTTATTGAAAGTGGTCAGTATGTTCCTGCATATATGTGGAATCAAAATGGTTGGCTTTGCAGCAAAATGAACCTTCATATTATTTCACAGACGCAGAAGTGTTATCCTACTACCCATACCGAAGATCTTTTCTCTACAACTTTAAATGCTACAATCAAAGCTGGTGATCCGACGGGTATGCGTGCTGTTGTTACTACTGAGACAGAAGAAGGCATCACTCTCGAAACTGAATGTGTAGGCAAAGTATTCGCACCAGATGACTTTGACAGAAATGATTGGACCTTTATCGGCGAACCTGAAACAACTGTTTCTGTAAATCGGCCTGCGACTGTAGAAATGACTTGTGCTACCATTGTAAACCGTATTCCACAGTTAATTGATGCTCCGGCTGGATATGTAACAACTGATAAATATCCATATAACGAATATTGTGTTCATGATTTGAACACTTATGTAAAATCAAAATAAGGTTCCTATAAACCTATAAGACATCTATAAAGGGAACAGCTATAGAATTTCGGTATATGAAAAGCTATAGCTGTTCCCTTTTACCATTTTCTTGCAATGCATTGATATTTTTATCTAAAACCCTATAATATAATTATCAATAGAAAGAGGTATACACTATTATGATATTAATAACTTGCGTAGATAACAATATGGGCATGCTTTTCAATCATAGAAGGCAGAGTCAGGATCGTACTCTAAGAGAGAGAATCCTTAAATCGGCTTCTGGAAAAATTTTCTGGATGAACCACTATTCAGAAAAGCAATTTAAGGATTCCGAAAATTATATCAACAATTCTCAAAATTATAACATTGATGAGAATTTCCTAAGTAAAGCTGCCTGCAATGATATATGTTTTGTTGAAGACTGTTCTGTTGCTGCGTTTGAGCAAAAAATTAAAAAGATAATCTTATATAAATGGAACCGGGACTATCCTGCTGATTTTTATTTTGATATTCCACTGTCTGAGCATGGATGGAAGCTAATTTCCAGTGAAGATTTCGTCGGTTCCTCACACGATAAAATAACAGAGGAGATTTATGTAAAATGAAAAGATTGAAAAAAGTTATTTTTCGTTCCAAAGGATTATTCTCTCTATTTTTAGTGCTCCTGCTCTCACTTTCTGTTTGTAGCGAGACATTTGCAGCAAAAGCAGCTTCGACTTCTTTTGATCTGACAGGCATTCCGACTTACTCTAAAGACCCTTATGTTGTTCTTAATAACAACACCCCTTATTTCACTGAGAGTGAACTAAATGTATCCACTTCCTTTGAAACGTACAGTGCACTAGACAAGCTTGGCCGATGCAGTGTTGCATATGCAAATGTCGGAAAAGATTTAATGCCAACCGAAAAACGAGGGGCTATCGGCAAAATCAAGCCTTCCGGATGGCATACTGTAAAATATGATTTCGTTGATGGAAAATATCTCTATAATCGTTGTCATTTAATAGGGTATCAGCTTACTGGTGAGAATGACAATGAACGTAACTTGATTACCGGAACACGATATCTAAATGTACAAGGTATGCTTCCTTTTGAAAATATGACAGCTGATTATATAAAAGAAACCGGCAACCACGTATTATATCGGGTAACGCCTGTTTATGACGGAGATAATCTTGTTGCGTCTGGGGTTGTTATGGAAGCGATGTCTGTTGAAGACAATGGGGAGGGTATTCTTTTTTGTATATTTGTATACAATGTTCAGCCTGGCGTATCCATTGATTATGCTACCGGAGAAAGCAAAGCCGACACCTCTTCCGACAGCAGCTCAACAACCAAAAATTCATCTTCTTCCACTACCTACGTGCTAAACACAAACAACCACAAATTCCACTATCCAACTTGCGGAAGTGTAAAACAGATGAAGAAAAAAAATCGCAAAAAATACACCGGAAAAAGAGCTGATGTAATTAAAATGGGGTATGAGCCATGCAAAAAATGTAATCCATAATATAAATTTTCGGAACAAAAAACGAACTATATCATCCATTCAATGATATAGTTCGTTTTAAAAATATATGAAGTTATTATTTAATAATTAAATTCAGTACACCTGTTGACTGTAAGAATAGAATCAACATAATGACCGGCATAATATAACGTATCATGGCATTATATAACTTTTTACGTTTAAATTTGCTTCCATTTAATTCCATCTCTTCTGCAATCCATGATGGTTTCATGATCCATCCAATCAGAATTGCCGACAACAATGAAATAAACGGCATCAAGAAACTGTTACTGATATAGTCCATAATATCCAACAGCTGACCTGTGCTTCCGTTTGGTAATGCCACTTCTACATAGAATATGCTATATCCCAATGCTATAACTGCTGTTGCTGTCAAATAGATAACAGACAAAACTCCTGTTGTCTTTTTTCTTTCCGTATGGAAAAGCTCCATGCAGTTTGCTGTAATAGACTCTAATACTGAGATACAAGAAGTCAATGCTGCAAATCCCGCCAGTACAAAGAATAAAATTCCGATAAATCTTCCGATTTTTCCCATGCTAAAGAATACATTTGGCAGAGACACGAACATAAGTCCAGGTCCCGCTGACATTCCGTCAAGTCCTGAGAAAACAAATACAGCTGGAATGATCATAACACCTGCTAAAAATGCTACTCCTGTATCCATCAATTCAATCTGGGATACTGCCTTGTTCAGATCAACATCTTTCTTTACATAAGAACCATATGTGATCATAATACCCATTGATACACTCAAAGAGAAAAATAACTGACTCATCGCATCCAGCGTAATCTGAAGAAAACGCCCTACTGTAACGCCAGTCAAATCTGGTTTCAAATAAATCATCATTCCCTGTAAGCCTGTACGGACAGTTCCATCATCTAAGGTTGTTTTGAGTGTCAATGAAAAAATTGCAATCACAATTACCATCACCAAAAGTATTGGCATGATAAATTTTGATACACGTTCAATTCCCTTTTCAACTCCATTATAAACAATCAGTGCTGTTAAAAGCATAAACAGCAAACTGAACCACACAGAAGATGGCGAGGATATAAATCCAGTGAAACATCCATCTGCTACAGCTTCTTTACCTGAACTAAACAAATAGATTGTTATATACTTCAGAATCCATCCTCCGATAACTGCATAGTATGTCATGATCAGTACCGGCACCAGAAATGTCAGAATCCCTAAAAATTTCCACTTCGAACGCATCGATTCATAAGCATAAATTGCACTTTTTCCAGTTTTACGCCCAATGGCAATATCTGTCGTTAATAATGTAAATCCAAAAGTAACTACCAATATCAAATAAATAATCAGGAAAAGTCCTCCCCCATCTTTTGCTGCCAGATATGGGAACCTCCAGAGATTTCCAACTCCTACAGCACTTCCAGCAGCGGCAAACACAAAACCGATCTGCCCGCTAAAACCACTTTTCTGTTTCATAAGTTTAGCCTCCATAAAATTTAGTCGAACCTTAACTGATTTATTATATCAAGAAATGCAGGATGTATACAACACAGAATTCAAAAATTTACATTTTTCGCATTTTTGCACTACTTTAAATACTTCATTTATCAATCTTTTGTATATACCTTATCATATTTTCTAATATTTGATAATAGACCTCCCTATGGAAATCTGTAAATAACTGTTTTTTACAAAAAGGGTGATTTGATAAGTTTTTTATCATTTTGCCCTTTTTGTAAATTGAAAACAAATAAAAATGCTCATACTATAATCATAACAAATGGATAGCTCACAGAAAGGTGGTTATATTATGGCAAATAAAAAATCAAAACTTGGTATGATCTCAGCAGTTGCAGCAGGAACAGGTACTGCAATATACCTCGCACAGAAAGCAAAAAATAAATCTGAAAATGGTGATGCATCTCAATCTATTTCACCTTTGTTCAGTAAAAAGAAAACTGATGACATTTCCATTAAGAACAATTATCGCAATACAGAGCGAGGAAAATATAAGCGAAACAGCAAGGGAATCTACTATTCTAATGGAAACTATGAAGCATTTGCTCATCCTGAAAAGCCGGAAGGTGTAGATGACAAACATGCTTATATTGTAGGCAGCGGACTTGCCTCTCTTGCTGCCGCATGCTTCCTTGTACGTGATGCACAAATGCCTGGTTCTCACATCCATATTCTGGAAGCAATGGATATTGCCGGCGGTGCATGTGATGGAATCTACGATTCTTCCCGCGGTTATGTAATGCGTGGAGGACGTGAAATGGAAAATCATTTTGAATGTCTGTGGGATTTGTTCCGCAGTATTCCTTCTATTGAAACACCTGGTGTTTCTGTACTGGATGAATATTACTGGCTCAACAAACATGATCCAAACTACTCACTTTGTCGTGCTACCATCAATCGTGGTAAAGATGCACATACAGATGGTAAATTCAATTTGAGTCAGAAGGGCTGCATGGAGATCATGAAACTCTTTATGACAAAAGACGAGGATTTGTACGATAAAACAATTGAAGATGTATTTGATGATGAAGTATTCGATTCTACATTCTGGTTATACTGGAGAACAATGTTTGCATTTGAAAACTGGCACAGTGCTCTTGAAATGAAACTCTACTTCCAGAGATTTATCCATCACATTGCCGGACTGCCTGATTTCAGTGCATTGAAATTCACAAAATATAATCAATATGAATCTCTGATCCTTCCTATGCAAAAGTATTTGGAGGCTGCTGGTGTTGACTTCCAGTTCAGTACAGAGGTTACAAACGTTGTATTTAAATTTGAAGGAGATAAGAAGATTGCTTCTGCTATCGAATGTAAGGTGAATGGAAAAGAAAGCGGCATCGTTTTAACGGAAAATGATCTCGTATTCGTTACGAACGGAAGTTGTACAGAGGGAACCATTTATGGAGATCAGAATCATGCCCCGAACGGAGATGCTGAAGTCCGTACAAGCGGTGTATGGAATCTCTGGAAAAATATTGCCAGACAGGATCCATCCTTTGGACATCCGGAAAAATTCTGCTCTGATATCGCAAAAACCAACTGGGAATCTGCAACTGTCACAACTCTCGATGACAAGATCATCCCATATATCACTGATATTTGCAAACGTGACCCTCGCACAGGAAATGTTGTAACAGGAGGTATCGTAAGTTGTCAGGATTCAAGCTGGCTGCTTAGCTGGACAATTAATCGACAGGGACAGTTTAAAGATCAGGATAAAGACCAGGTATGTGTATGGGTATATGGATTATTTACAGATGTGCCTGGAGACTATATCAAGAAACCGATGAAAGATTGTACAGGTAAAGAAATCACTGCTGAATGGCTGTATCATCTCGGAGTACCAGAAGACCAGATTATGGATCTTGCAGAAAATAGTGCGATCTGTGTACCGACAATGATGCCTTACATTACTGCTTTCTTTATGCCTCGTACAAAAGGTGACCGCCCGGATGTCATTCCTGATGGATGTGTCAACTTTGCATTCCTCGGACAGTTTGCTGATACTCCTCGCGACACCGTTTTCACAACAGAGTACTCTACACGTACTGCTATGGAAGCTGTTTATGGACTTCTCAAAGTCGACAGAGGTGTCCCTGAAGTATGGGGAAGTGTTTATGATATCCGTGAACTTCTAGACAGCAGCGTAAAACTTATGGATGGAAAATCTCCGCTTGAGATTCCACTTCCTGGTCCGCTTAATGCACTCAAAAAACCTTTATTGAAACTTGTAAAGGGAAATGTAATTGAAAAAGTACTTCGAGATCATGATATTTTAAAAGATGGAATGTAAAATCGTCTGAAACTTTTTCTGATTCAGCTCCCCGGCACAAACACCGGGGAGCTGATTTTCTTTTTCTCTAAATAACCCTATGCTCCAGCCATCTTCTGCTATGAAATCTCCATGTAAATATAATTCCACGAACAGTCCAGTCCGCAAACATACCGATCCATACCCCCATAGGTCCAAATCCCATGACACGAATTAAAAATACACAAAGACAAAAACGACATGCCCACATCGTAATGCAGGATGTGATCATTGAAAACTTCACATCTCCTGCTGCGCGCAAACCATATGCCGGAATAAATGACAGAACCCAGACAAATGGTTTTATAATTGTGATCCACATCACCATACGGAAGCACATATCTGCACTTACTCTTTCCATTCCACCTAACATTGTAACCGGTTTCGTCAACGCAAATACTGTCAGACAACTTACAATAATAATAACTTCCGCAATCACACACAATTTCTTTATATAATAAACCGCTTCGTCTTTTCTTCCTGCTCCCATACATTGACCTACGATTGTCATAAGTCCAATACCAACTCCGATTGCTGCAATACCATTGAGATTTTCCAAAATATTAGTCATAGCCTGTGCTGCTATTGCCGCTGTACCGAGAGTTGATACCGTTGACTGGATTGCCAGTTTTCCTAATTGGAACATACTGTTTTCCACACCGGATGGAATTCCGATTCCAAGAATCTTTCGTATCATACTCCAGTTTGGACGTATTTTCATATAATCTCTCACTACGATTGGCTGTCTGTCTTTTCTTAACTGAATCAGTACTACAACTGCACAAAAGATACGTGAAACTAACGTAGCAATTGCTGCACCTGCAACCCCCATATGAAAGCCCCATATCATAATTGCATTTCCCACAATATTCATTACATTGGAAATCATCGAAATGATCATCGGTCCTTTGGTATTATCCTGTGCACGGAAGATGGATGCTGCTGCATCATACGCCGCAATAAATGGAAATGATAATGCTGTGTAGAAGAAATATATTTCCGAAGCTCTCATAACCTCTGCTTCAACTGAACCAAAGATTACTCTTAATAACGGCTTCTGGAAAATAAGACAGATTAAACTGACTACAATTGAAATTGCTGTGATGATAAACAAAACCTGGCGTGCTGACTCATTTGCCCGTTCTTTATTCTTCTGTCCAATATACTGTGCACATATAATTGCTCCACCTGCTGCCAGAGCAGAAAATGCTTGTATTACCAGAACATTAATTGAATCAACTAACGACACCGCCGATATTGCTGCCGAACCGACATTACTTACCATCATTGTATCTGCAGTTCCCATAACCGAATTCAACAGCTGCTCCAATATTACCGGAACAAGAATCGCTGCGATCATTTGATTTGAAAACATGTGTTGTTGTTTCATTTGATATCTATCCCTTTCACTTTTTCTCTATTCTTACAATGTCACCTTTGATATTATCTTCCTTTCATATAAATATTGCAAGTTTTTATACAAGAACATGAATGGACTTTCCGATGGACGAAATCATGTCGGACTAAAAAATGTATAATCCCGTCTGAGTTCTATGTGCCATGGCACACTTTCCATTCGAAGTAAAGTTGGAAAGGGAACTACTGTTGTTATTATGATCCCACGCTAATTAAATTTCATATTTTTTTCACTTTACTTCATTAAAATAATACGTATAATTGTAACTACAAACATAATACAAATGAGGTTTTCTACTTATGAAAGATAACGTAAATAAAAGAAATTTAGAAATAAAGACACTGCTTGTTTTTCTCATTACATTTATTCTTGCTGCCGGTTTGACAGATTATCAAAACCAGACACAGGAAAAGGAAGAAAAATCAAAAGCTGCTTACACCGCAGAATCAACGATCACCCATATAGAAGCTCAATTGAATAAATATCTGGCCGAATCCAATCTGATCAAGCAGATTGTAGAATCCGGGCGAGACATTGATACGCAACAATTTGCTACTATTTCTGAACTCATGCAGGACAAACAGCATGTGATCAAGGCCCACGAACTTGCTCCGAATGGTGTCATTTCCTATGTCTATCCATTAGAAAGCAATGAAGCTGCTATTGGTTTGGATATGCTTGAAAACAAAGGACGAAAAAAAGAAGCTAACCTTGCTAAAGAAACCGGAGAATATACCATTGCAGGACCTTATGAACTTGTACAAGGTGGCACCGGTTCACTGCTTTTTGATCCAATCTACACAAATGATACAACCGGAGGAAAAAATTTCTGGGGATTTTCGATTCTTGTCATTGACTGGAATCAGTTCATGGAAGAAATTCAGTTGAACAAATTAGAAAATGCAGGCTATGAATATCAAATCTGGAAGGAAAATACAAATACCGGAGAAAAAATTGTAATCGCACAAAGCCAAAGCTATTTTCCTACGGATACCCTTGAAGTAGCATGTGCTGTTCCAAATGATACCTGGTATTTTGAAATTGTTCCGAAAGAAGGGTGGACAACCGTTCATCAGGTAGTACTCGGTCTTTTCTTTGCCCTGATCATTGCAAGTCTTCTGGCAATTGGTTATTGGCAGGCCAGCATGCGTCGGCTGAAGGATATTCTCCATGCAGAAGAAATGGAAAAAACAGCTCAGAAGGCTGAAGCTGCTAATGAAGCAAAGACACGTTTTTTATTCAATATGAGTCATGATATCCGCACTCCAATGAATGCGATTATTGGATTTTCCGAATTGCTTGAAAAGCACATTGATGAAAAAGACAAAGTAACCTATTATATCGGTAAGATTAAATCTTCCAGTTCTTTACTGCTTTCTTTAATCAATTATGTGCTTGAAATGGCACGAATTGAAAGTGGAAAAGCTGACTTAAGATTAGATACCGGACACTTTCAGGAATTACGTGATTCTCTCCAAACCGTTTTTGAACCGGCTTTAAAAGAAAAAGGACTTACGTATTCTACGCACCTGGATATTCAACACCCATACATTGTATATGATAAAACAAAAACAAGTGAGATTCTGTTAAATATCGTAGGGAATTCAATCAAATATACACCTCGCGGTGGACATATAAGACTGGATATTTCTGAAATTCCATCCGAGCGAAGTGATGTTGCAACTTATCGAATGATTATTGAAGATACCGGTATCGGTATGAGTGAAGAATATCTGCCACATATTTTTGAAGAGTTTACCCGCGAACATACCAGTACAGAAAATAAAATTGCCGGAACCGGACTTGGACTTCCGATTGTAAAATCTCTGGTAGACTTGATGGGTGGAACCATTCAGATTGAAAGTAAAGTAAATGAAGGAACTAAAACAACGATTCAAATTCCATTTTTGATTGCCACCCAGGAACAGATTGAAGAGAGTCAAACATATTCACCGTATCTTGTTACTAACCACGCTCTTGGAAAACGGATTTTAATGGCTGAAGATAACAAATTAAATGCTGAGATTGCTGAGACAATTCTTCAGGAAAACGGATTTGAAGTAGATTGTGTAGAAGATGGATGCCAATGTTTAGCACTCCTCCAGGAAAAACCAGAAGATTATTATGGCTTAATCTTAATGGATATCCAAATGCCTAATTTAAATGGTTATGAAACCACACGCTTAATCCGAAATCTGAAAAATCAACGTGCTACAATTCCTATCATCGCAATGACTGCCAATGCATTTGATGAAGATAAGAAAAAAGCTTTCGCTGCAGGAATGAACGCACATATTGCCAAACCAATCGATGTTGAAGTTTTGCTCCATACACTGGAAAAATTTGTTCAATAACTTTTTCACAAAACCAAATTTCATAGTCTTATTAATCTATAATAGCCGAATCACTTCTGTATTCCAGATTTATTTCGGCTATTGTAATTTTACTTTTTAACTCTGATTCTTTTTCTTATTCTTCACACAATATTTAGAAAGTGCTTTCAGCACCGCCTCTGTTTCAAGCGGTTTTGTCAGATGTTCATTCATTCCAGCATCATACGCCTTTTGACGATCATCAGCAAATGCATTTGCAGTCATAGCAAATATCGGAATCGTAATATAATAAGTCGTCCAAAGATTACAACGCTGTTTTTTTTGCTCCTCTCACTTTATACTTATCCAATTTTTATAAGATTTTATATATAAGACAGCAAGAAAACTACTATATATTTTTTTCATTGACTTGTATAATTCTATTAATAGATATTTCATATTATTTTTAATCAGACTTATAAAGGAGCGTTTATTATGAGAGAAGAAGAAAAAATCAATGCAGGCATTTTATTCTGCCCTGGCGATCCAGAATTAGTAGCTATAAAAAGAAAAACTCACAATCTCAATGTAGATTACAATAATACATATGAAGATGAAATAGAAAAAAGAGCTTCTATTCTTTCCGAGATTATCGGCGAATTTGGTGAAGGAAGCCGAATCCAGGGACCAATTTTCTTTCACTATGGAACACACACGAAAATCGGAAAACATTTTTTTGGAAACTTCAACCTGACAATTCAGGATGATGCAGAAGTGACCATCGGAGATAACTGTAACTTTGGACCGAATGTAACGATCGTCACTCCGATTCATCCGATGCTCGCCAACGAACGAAGAGAATTGTTAACCGCTACTGGCGAAAAGAAGCTTTTATGTTATGCCAAACCGGTTCATATCGGAAACGATTGTTGGTTCGGTGCCTCCGTCACAGTATGCCCAGGCATTACGATCGGAGATAATTGCGTCATCGGCGCCGGAAGCGTTGTAACCCATGACATTCCTGCAAATAGCTTTGCCGCCGGAGTTCCATGCAAAGTAATCCGTAAGCTTACCGAAGCCGACAGCATGAAAAATAAGCCGGAGATACTTGCGGATAATGTAGTAATTGAGCCGTAGATATGGTACTCTACTCTTAACACTTATATCATTTTCTTTCAAAAGGAGGGATTTCTCATGTTCACATTTTTTAATTCAGACACTTTATGGATTGGAACAAACATGCGAATATTTAATCAGATTCGTGATGAATTGGATACCCGGCATATTCCTTATCGTTACAAAGTCAAAAATGAACTCGGACAATGGGCAATACATGGCTCACTTCGAGGTCGTACCGGAAGCACCGGAAATCCTTCTGAACAAATGTATCAATATAAGATATTAGTACTAAAGAAAGATTTGGAGCAAGTAAACTTCATCTTATCCAATATTCAACAACTCGATAACTGAAAATTTTTCCTTCCACTTCCAATACACGGTTCTTGCAAAAAAAGATAGTTGAACTAGGAGTTCAACTATCTTTTTTTCGCAAGGACCGTGTATAGCCACCTTACTTAGCTGCCGCCTCTGCAGCCTTTTTCTCTCTATCACGTTTTGAAAGTCTTTCTCTTACAGCTTCCATATGTCCCGGTTTATCCAGATCATAGATCAGAAGTGGAATTATTCCTACGAAGAATACAATTCCAGGAAGAAGGTTTGCTGCAATATTGATACCTGTCTGGATATGTGGTGTCATATCAACTCCACCGGCATATCCGAATGCTCCCATAACAACCAGGAACAATGAGTTTGCAATAGCTGTTGCGATTTTAATAGCACATCCCTGGAATGAGAATGCCATACCATCGTTACGTGCTTCATATTTATCATCAAAATCATCGATTGCATCAACCATCATACCTGCACCACATGGACCTGCAACATATCCAAGACCATATACAATCAATACAATAAAGTCAAATACGATATTTTCATAAGGACCTACAAACAGTACAATCAATGAAGCGCCCTGAATAACCATTGAAAGGATTGCTGTATTACGTTTTCCAAGTTTGTCAATTACCTTTGGTGTAAATGGCATAATGATTGTTCCAACGATCATCTGCATCATCATGAAAATTGTGATGAATACGAAGTTCTGTACGCAATACAGATAGAAGTAAACTGCTACTGAAATACGTCCTAATATACCAAACATGTTAAAGAAACTGTATAACATTGCACACATAAGATTTTTGTTTTTGAATACCATTTTCAGACCATCACTTACTTTACCCTGGTCTTCTTTCTTAACAGTGATTCTTTCTTTTGAAAGGATTGCTACTGCCCAGAACATAGGAAGTGCAATAACTGCAAGTAAAATAGCTGTTGAGTGATATCCTGCAGCCTGATCTCCTTTACCAAACCAGAGAACAAGTTTTAATACAAACAGGTTCAAAACAATCTGTCCGATTGTCATACCCATCATCTGAGCTGCATTTAATTTATTGATTTCTTTAGGGTCACGTGTCATAACTACAGGCAATGCAAGGTATGGTACATTTGTCATTGTGTAAGACATACCTAAGCCAATGTATGTAATGTAAGCATAAACCAATTTACCTGTGCTTCCGAATCCTGGTACTGTAAATGTCAGGATTGTGAAGATTACAAGGAAAATGGCTCCCACAAAAATGTAAGGTCTGAATCTTCCGTGTTTTGTATGAGTACGCTCCATAAGAGTTCCCATCATTGGATCATTAATTCCATCCCATACTTTTGCAATTAACATCAAAAGTGCTACTGCACCAGTTCCAAGTCCAAATACATCTGTATAGAAAATAGAAAGATATGTACTTACCATTGTCCATGAAAGCTGTGATGCAAAGTTACCAAGTCCGTATACAAAATAATGTTTTCCTGTTAACGGTGTCATACCGTATTCATTTAATTTTTTTTCACCCATTTTGATCTCCTACCCTCTGCCGGTTTTATGGCAGCAATCTATGCAAATTTTTTATTACATAGATTCGATTTCTTTATCAAAGTTTTTGTATTTCTCCATCATCTTTGGAAGTGTATCTTTGTTTGCAACCAGTTTTGGTACACATACCTTGATCATGTTCTGAATTTCATTGTAGTGCTCGTAAATACCAATTGTAGTATTTCTTGCTCTGTTCTTTTCTTCTTCTGAGAATTCTACATTTACCTTGTCTCCATCTACAGACAATGTTCCCCAGATACCGCAAATTGGACACTCAACATGTGTTGTTCCGTTCATGCTAAGCAGTGGATTGTGACATACTGGACATACGCCCTCTTCTCCAACCCATGTATCAACCTCATCATAAGGTTTTCCAAGAGATTCTGCTACAGCTTTACCAAGGTCTGAACATTTCTGCATCAAAGCAGAATCAAATAATGGATGTCCTGTTCTTCCCTGATCATAAGCATCTACATGTCCTACACATTTCATGCAGAATGAGAAGCTGAATAAGTCTAACATTGGAAGTCCCAATGATACCCAGTTGTGAGTCTGTGCTCCACCAACTGAGATGTAACCAACATATCTGTCTTTGAAGTATCTTGGGTCAAGTAATTCATCTTCTGATTTACCTTCTGCAATACGTTTCTTGTTTTCTTCAATCAATGCTGCTCTGTCGTGGGATGGTCCAAAACGATCTACAAAGTTTTTGAACTGTCCTACAATACCAACTGCATAAACTGGAGCTCCGATGATGATACCATCTGCTTCCAGACATGCTTCTTCCAGAATATGGTAATCATCTTTCATACAGCAGTGAATCTCTGTAGCACCTTTATCACGGTTTCTGCTACAGTAATCACATGCACGGCAATGTCCGATGTTCAATGTTACTGTGTTGATGAACTGAACTTCTGCACCTGCTGCTTTTGCTGCAAACAGTGCTTCTTTAACCATGACATCACTTCTCTGGTTCTTTCTTCCGAAAGAAATTCCTAATACTTTCATATTTCTCCTCCATCTCTTAATTGATGAATTTATTGTATAATTATTTCACAAACTCTACTTCTCCCAAATCATCCTTTCTCAGTTCATAATTTTGTCATGATTTTTTCTAAAAAAGAGACAAAACAAAAATTATCAAACAATTTTTGT